>Ga0070665_100007881_pt1 | contig 10801 bp, 9 predicted proteins | sample KBSS13metaG_FD_65862 | JGI IMG/M metagenome (GOLD analysis project Ga0070665, IMG submission 65862) | Switchgrass rhizosphere microbial communities from Kellogg Biological Station, Michigan, USA - KBS S1-3 metaG | ecosystem: Host-associated > Plants > Roots > Rhizosphere > Soil ...
CATAGTCAAGCCGGACGGCGTGAGCCGTAATCTCATTGGCGAGGTTTATCGCCGTTTCGAAAAGGCGGGCTTGTCCATCATTGCCTCCCGGATGATCCATCTGTCGCAGCGTGAAGCCGAAGGCTTCTATGCCGTTCACCGCGAGCGTCCGTTCTTCAAGGACCTGGTGAAGTACATGACCTCGGGTCCGGTTGTTGTGCAGGTGCTCGAGGGCGAGAGCGCCATTGGCAAGAACCGCGAGATCATGGGTGCGACGGACCCCAAGAAGGCTGCTCCTGGCACGATCCGCGCTGATCACGCGTTGAGCATCGAGCAGAACGTGGTCCACGGTTCCGACGCTCCGGAGACGGCTGCTGTCGAGATCGCGTACTTCTTCCGCACGACGGAGCTGCACTCGCGCGGCTGATGCCGCGCCTGCTACCAACTGTCATGGAAACATCTGCCCCAACGAACCTCCTGGGACTTCCCCGTCCCGAGTTGGAAGCGTTCGTCGCCGAGTTGGGCAGCAAGCCTTTCCGCGCGCGTCAGCTCATGCAGTGGGTTTACAAACGCGGTGAAGGCTCCTTCGATAGCATGACTGACCTGGCCAAGGACTTCCGCGCGCAGTTGAATCAGCGCGCGGTCGTTCGCACGCCAGAGATCGTGACCATGCACCAGTCAGCCGACGATACCCGCAAATGGGTGTTGCGCGCTGATGCCTCACAAGCGTTTGAGATGGTGTTTATCCCGGAAGCGGACCGGGGGACGCTGTGTATCTCATCGCAGGTGGGTTGTGCGTTGGATTGTTCTTTCTGTTCCACGGCCCAGCAGGGGTTCAACCGGAACCTCACCACCGCCGAGATCGTGGGGCAGGTCTGGCTCGCCAAGCGCGAGCTGGCCGAATTTGAGGAAGCGAAGCAACAGCCTGGCCCTCCCGGTGAGCGCCGCATCGTCACCAACGTGGTGTTGATGGGAATGGGTGAGCCCCTGGCCAACTTCCGGAACGTGGTGCCCGCTCTTCGTATTCTCCTCGATGATTTTGGTTTTGATCTGTCGCGTCGACGCGTGACCCTGTCGACATCGGGCCTCGTGCCGCAGATTTACAAGCTGGCCGAAGAAACCAACGTGGCGCTCGCCGTCTCGTTGCATGCGCCGAACGACGAGCTGCGCAACGAGCTGGTGCCGATCAACCGCAAGCATCCGATCGCCGAGTTGCTCGAGGCCTGCTGGCACTACATTGACGAGCAGAACGGTCGCAGCGTGACGTTTGAATACGTGATGTTGGATGGCGTGAACGACTCACTGGCGCATGCCCGCGAGCTCGTCCGGCTGCTGCGCGGCCATCCGGCGAAGCTGAATCTGATTCCGTTCAATCCGTTCCCGGGTACGCGTTATAAACGCTCGCCCGCTCCGGTGATTCAAGGGTTTCGCGATGAGTTGATCCGCAACGGCGTGCTGGCGACGGTACGGCGTACCCGCGGTGACGATATCGATGCCGCCTGCGGTCAGCTCGCAGGCCGCGTGATAGATAGGACGACGGCACGGCTCGGCAACAAAGTTTTTGGTGTGACGGTTCAACCATGACAGCGCGAAGGTTTCCGGTGACATCTGTTCTGCTGGTGAGCGCCGCGGTGCTCGCCCTTGCCGGGTGCTCCAGTACGAGCAATCGCGCCAAGAAGAAAGGCGACGCTTCCAACTACAACATGCAGTTGGGCATGGCCTACCTGAACCAGGGCGACCTGGGATTGGCCAAGGAAAAGCTCGATCGGGCGGTGGTGGAAAATCCCGGTGACCCCAACGTCCACAGCGCCATGGCCATGTTGCAGGATCGATTGGGGCATCCCGACCAGGCCGACAAGGAATTCAAGGCGGCGCTGAGTCTCGGGCCCCGCAACCCGGATGTTCTCAACAACTACGCTGTCTATCTGTGCCGCAGCGGCCGCGTGGACGACGGCGTGAAGGCGTTCGAGGAAGCAGCACACGACGCGCTGTATCGAACACCCGAAGCCGCTTACACCAACGCGGGAGTCTGTTTGCGCGGCGCCAAGCGCGACACGCAGGCTGCAATGAGCTTCCGCAAGGCGTTGCGGGTCAAGCCCAACTTCGCGGAGGCGGCCTATCAGCTCGCCGACCTCGATTTCCGCCGCGGCGAGATCAAGGATGCCCGCGAGACGGTTGATCAGTTCATCGGCGCCTTCGAGCCCACGCCCGACCTGCTGTTGGTTGGCGTGCAGATCGCCCGCAAGCAGGGCGACCGGATGGCGGAGGAAAAATTCGCGCGCAAGCTGCGCATGGATTTCCCGTCGTCTGACCAGACTCGGGCGCTGGCCGAGCTCAGTCACAACTCAGGCTGATTCCCATGGCAGTGGAAGCTGGTGGTATCGGCGCGCGTTTGCGGGCGGGCCGCGAAAAACTCGGGCTGACCGTGTTGCAGGTGGCCGAGCGTATTCACACCGACCCCAGGATCGTCGATGCCATCGAGGCGGAGAACTACGAGGCGCTCGGCGCGCCCGTGTACGCACGTGGCCACATCCGCCACTACGCCGATCTCGTCGGTGAGTCGGCCAACGAGCTCGTCCAGATTTATTCCAACCTTGCCAAGGTCGGGCAGCCGGACCTGACACGCATCGTCAAGGCGCCTGCGGGACCGGACTCCAGCAAGTTGGTGGCTCCTGCGTTGGTTGTTGTTGTGGTGTTTGCCGTTGCCGGCGCGATCTGGTGGATATCGGCGCTTTCCAAAAAGAAGCCGCAGATGTCGGAGACGCATGTGGTGACGGATGAGACGCCTGCGGCTGCCTCGGCGCCACCGGCTGAGTCTCCTGGCGCGCCTGAGGGTGCGCCCGCGGCCGGCGCGACCGCCAGTGCGCCGACGACCGGATCAGCGGTCAGCGGGGCGGCGGGCGCGACGGCGGCACAGCCACGCGCTGGTGCAGCCACCGCCGCGGGCAGCACGGCCGCCAATGGTGCACCGTCATCCCAAGCCATGCGCTCCACGGGCGCAGCGGCACGGTCGCCGTCAGTTGCTCAGACGACCCACGCCGTGCCGTCAAACGCGGCGCCAGCATCGTCGGCGTCCTCCGCATCGGTGCCAACGCGCACGGCCTCATCGACACCGCCTGCTGCCGCTGCGCCGCCAACGCGCACGGCTTCATCGGCACTGCCGGCTTCCGCAACGCCACCAGCACACACGGCTGCGTCGGCACCGTCGACTGCCGCTGCGGCACCAACACGTACTGCAGCGGCAACGCCGGCGGCAGCGACCCCGGAAGCCCCCGCCGCGGCGCGTCCGAAAAACCAGTCTTCAGTAACACTTCGCTACTCAGCGGACAGCTGGACCGAAGTGTACGACGCCTCCGGCGCGCGTTTGTTCTACGACGTTGGCGCCGCCAACTCAGTACAAACCGTCGTCGGGACCCCGCCGCTGCGAGTTGTCCTGGGCAACGCGTCCGGCGTCTCAGTTGAATACAACGGGCACAGCAAGCCAATCGCGAAATTGTCGCGGCCGGACGGTAGCGTGCAATTTTCCATCACTCGTTCGGGCGAGGTTGTCCGCGCGAGACCCGTCGCTGACGGAGGTTGATTTTGGCGGAGCAGATCCAGCCCATCCGGGGCATGAACGACATTTTGCCGACCGAGATCGGCGCCTGGCAGTATCTCGAGCGCGCCGTTCGTGAGCTCGTGACGTCCTACGGCTACGAAGAAATGCGGGTGCCGATTGTTGAGCAGACGGCCCTCTTCAAGCGCTCCATTGGCGAATTCACTGATGTCGTCGGCAAGGAGATGTACAGCTTCGTATCGCAGGGTGGCGAAAATCTGACGCTTCGCCCCGAGGCGACCGCCGGCATGGTTCGCGGTGTCATCTCGAACCGGATGTTGCGCGGCCAACGCCACAAGCTCTGGTGTGTTGGTCCGATGTTCCGCTACGAAACGCCCCAGGCAGGGCGGTACCGTCAGTTCCACCAGGTCGACCTCGAAGCTGTTGGCTACGCCGGTCCTGACGTCGACGCCGAACTGATCGCGTTGACTGCACGACTTTGGCGCAATCTCGGCATTCAACGAGTTCGCCTGCAGATCAATTCGCTCGGCACATCAGAGGCCCGCAAGGCCTATCGCGAGCTGCTCGTGCAATACTTCCGTGGCTACGAGGATCGCCTGGACGCTGATAGCCGTCGGCGCCTCGAAGGAAATCCGCTGCGCATTCTCGACAGCAAGAACCCCGAGATGCAGGAGCTGGTGGCCGGGGCGCCTCTGCTGACGGATCACCTCGATCCGGAGTCGCGCGAGCACTTCGACGCCCTTTGCAGCATGCTGCGCGACATCGGGGTGCCGTATGAGATCAATCCGCGACTGGTGCGTGGCCTCGACTACTACAGCCGCACCGTCTTCGAATGGATTAATGAATCCTCAGGTGCCCAGAATGCCGTATGCTCCGGCGGCCGTTACGACGGCCTGATCGCGCAACTGGGGGGTGAGCCGACCCCGGCAATCGGTTTCGCGATGGGTATGGAGCGCGTTGTCTCCCTCCTCATGCAGGACGGGCAGATCCCAGCGGCCGCGAGGCCCGACGTCTACGTGGTGCTGAACGGTGAGCGCGCATCGGCAATGGGCCTCGGGCTCGTGGAGCGTTTGCGCAACGAGCTGCCGCGACGACGGTTCGAGATCAATCTGGGCGGCGGCAACTTCAAGACGCAATTTCGTAGGGCAGACCGTAGCGGTGCCCCCTTGGCGGTGATCGTCGGCGACGACGAGCTCGCGCGAGGTGTCGTGGGAATGAAACCTTTGCGGCAGGAGACGGGTCAGACGGAGTGCCCGGTTGAACGGCTCGCTGAAGGGATCGAAGCAGCGCTGGCCTCTTTGGGCTGCGCGTAATCGGGGGATGATTCGTGGAAGAGTATCTGTCGGAAAAAGAACAGTGGGAACAGGTGACGCGATGGCTGCGCGAGAACGGTCTGTGGATCATCGCGGGCATCGTCGTAGGAGCGGCTGGCCTGGGCGGCTGGCACTGGTACCAGGGTCGCGTCGATTCTGTCGGCGAGGCGGCGAGCGCCAAGTACAACGAGCTCGTAGAGGACTTTAAGAAGAGTGACCGTACGTCGGGGTTCGTGGCCCTCGGCGAGCTGGAGCGCGATTTTGCGTCATCTCCTTACGTCGACCAGGGCAAGCTCATGGCGGCGCGGATCTACGTGGATGATGGCGCCCTCGACAAAGCCGCTTCTGAGCTTCAGTCAGTCGTCGAGCATACGAAGGACGCGGATCTCGCTCTGATCGCGCGACTGCGGCTCGCGCGCGTACAGATTGCGCAAAAGAAGCCGGACGCTGCGTTGGCCACCCTCAACGGACTGAAGGCGGGGGCTTTCGAGCCGCAGATGCACGAGATATCGGGCGACGCGTATTACGCGAAGGGCGACAAGACCAATGCGCTGAAGGAATACATGAGCGCGAAAGTCACTGACATGGTGTCTCAGTCGCTCAACCCGGCGGAGTTGGAACTCAAGATCGACGATTTGACTGCCGAGAATCCGCACGCGATGGCTCAGGCGGCAACACCGCCCGCCGCTTCCGCGGCCGCAAAATAATTTAGCTGAGGGGTTGGAAATTGATGCAAGGCTCACGACGTTGGTTGGTTGCGTGCGCGCTGTTGCTCCTGGCTGCGTGCTCAAAGGACAAAGACGTCGATCAGCCGGCCAAGCTGACTGACTTCAACGCGACCCTCAAGGCCGAGCGAGTCTGGACGGCGTCTGTTGCCGATAAGGGCGCGAAGCCCTTGCGTCTGGGACTCGGATTGGCGGTTGATGGCAATCGCGTCTATGCGGCGGGCCGTAAGGGCGAAGTCGCTGCATTCGACCTCCAATCCGGACGTGCGCTTTGGCGTACGAAGACCAAGTTGGCGTTGTCAGGTGGTCCTGGCTCTGGCGCCGGCACGGTCGTCGTTGGTTCGACATTCGGTGATCTCGTCGCGTTGAATCCGACGACGGGCGCTGTGATCTGGAAAGTGCGTCTCAACGGCGAGGTGCTGTCCGCTCCCGCTGTCAGCGAACGATTGATCGCCGTTCGCACCGTTGACGGCAAGCTCCATGCCCTTGCGCCGAAAGATGGGGCGGAACTGTGGGCGACAGAGCAGCAGGTCCCACGTCTTTCCTTGCGTGGCACTGCCTCGCCGGTGTTGACAGGCGATCTCGTCCTTTGCGGCTTTGACAACGGCAAGGTTGAAGCCGTCAACGTCAGCGACGGTTCAGTTGCCTGGGAAACAACCGTCTCACCGGCGCACGGAAAGACCGAGCTGGAGCGCATGGATGACGTTGACTCCACGGTTCGCGTGTCAGGTACGGACGTCTATGCTGTTGGTTTCCAAGGCCGTATTTCGATGCTCGCGCTGGACACCGGACAAACCTGGTGGTCGCATGATGCGTCGAGCTTTCGGACCATTGGTCTCGACGACAATGCCATTTACATCTCCTCGGCCGATGGTGACGTAGTAGCACTTCGTCGTCGAACCGGCACGGAGCTTTGGCGGCAGAAGGCGCTGGCACATCGCCGGTTGTCTGCTGCTGTGGAAACCGACAACGCGATTGTCACGGGCGACTATCAGGGCTACGTGCACTGGCTCGACAAGGCAACAGGAGCGGTCGCTGCCCGCGCCGGGACCGGCAAGGTCCGTATCAGCAATGCGCCTGTGGTCGCCGGTGGCCTCGTGTTGGTGGTCAACGATACGGGTAAGATCACCGCGTTTCGTGTGACGCCGATTGGTGGCAAGAAGCCGGCAACACCTGCTGAAGCAGGTACGGCAGTCACCCCGAGTGCACCGTCGACGACATCGCCTGCAGATGCCGCGGCGCAGGGCGCCGCCGCCGATACCACACCGCCGTCGTCGGGGTCTGCCGCGCCCGGTAGTCCGCCTGCTGGCTCCGCCGCACCGCCGCCAGCCAACGAACCACCGCCGTCGCAGCCGCAGGAATCGTCGGTGCCGTCGCCGCCGTCTCCTCAGGCGGCACCGCCCGCTCAAGGCGAGCCCTCGACAGCAGCGCCACCGGACGCCGGCCCAACGCCAGCGACTCCAAACGCGCCGCAGCCGCCACTGAATACGCCGCCGCCGCTGCCAACCCAGCCGTCGCCGGATCCGCTGCCGCCACAGCCGCAGACTCAGCCGCAGCCGCCACCGACGTAACCGGCTGGTCGCGGACTTGAACCAGCACTGAATTAGCTATGGCGCCTCATTTGTTGGGATGATGGCGCCCCCGGACACTGGCGCCCCCCTATGCTTCCTGCCATCGCGCTTGTCGGCCGTCCGAACGTCGGCAAGTCAACGCTCTTCAATGTGCTGACCGGCACTCGTGACGCTATCGTCGCGGACATGCCGGGCCTGACCCGCGACCGCCAATATGGCTATGGGCGGCTCGGACCTATTCCTTACGTCGTCATCGACACCGGTGGGCTCGTCGAGAACCCCACGGGCATCGAAGCTCAGATGCGAGCCCAGACGGAGCGGGCGGTCGAGGAGGCCGATCGCGTCGTCTTTCTATGCGACGCGCGTGCGGGGCTCACTCCACAAGATCACTTTGTCGTTCGCGAGCTCAGACGCTCGGGCAAGCCGGTCACTCTCGTCCTGAACAAGGCCGAGGGCCTCGATCCCGAGACGGTGGCACTCGAATTCCATTCATTGGGTCTCGGTGAGCCCCTGACGATCTCCGCGAGCCACGGCCAGGGCTGCGAAGATCTCATGGATCACGTGCTGGCCGGCATAGCACCGCCACCCCCTGAAGACGCTGAACCCGACGCAATCCGCATCGCTATCATCGGCCGTCCCAACGTTGGAAAATCAACACTGGTAAATCGCCTGCTCGGAGAGGAGCGTGTGATTGCCAGCGATATCCCTGGCACGACACGCGACAGCATCCTCGTCCCGTTTCACCGTGACGATCGGGACTTTCTTTTGATCGATACCGCGGGACTTCGTCGACGTTCCAAGGTTGAAGACATCGTGGAGAAGGCGAGTGTCGTAAAGACACTGCAGGCCATCGCTGAAGCGCACGTCGTCGTGTTGGTTATAGACGCTCACGATACGGTTTCGGAGCAGGATGCCAGTGTGCTCGGCCTGGCGTTGCAACGCGGCCGCGCCCTCATCATTGCGATCAACAAGTGGGATGGTATTCCCATGGAACAACGGGAGGAAATTCAGCGGCAGTTGTCACTGAAGCTCGATTTCGTGCCATTTGCTCCGTTGCAATTCATTTCTGCGCGACACGGTACTGGCGTGGGTGAGTTGATGCAACTCACGGTGCGTGCATACGAGGCGGCCATGCGCGAGATGCCGACGCGCGAACTGACACGGACGCTCGAGAAAGCGATGACTGTGCACCAGCCGCCAATGATTCGCGGCCGGCGAATCAAGTTGCGCTACGCTCACCAGGGCGGACGCAATCCGCCGCGAATCATTGTTCACGGCAACCAGACGGCGCTCGTGCCGGACGCTTACAGCCGGTACCTGGCGAATGTGTTTCGCAAGAAGTTTGATCTGTTCGCCACTCCGGTCGCCATGGAGTATCGAACGGATACCAATCCCTACAATAAGGACGCTGGCGACAAACCGCATCCGGGTACGCCCGGGGACAAGCCGACCCGTCGTGGTCCCCAAGGGCGTGGCAACGGTACCCGTGCCAACCCCGCAGGCGCACCGGCGCGATTCAGGGCGAAAAAGAAGGGTAATAAGGCCGCTGCTCAGCGCAAGGCTTCCAAACAGAAGCCGAAGCCGCGCCCGCCCGCTGACAACGACTGACGCGCGTTTGTCCCGCCCGCGAGTCGGACTACAGTTTCTCGATCTCGTTGGTCTCAACGTTGAGAACGGGCAGTCCCTTGATGATCTGGAGCACCTCTTCGTACGAGCGGATCACCAACTGGCCCCGCTCGTCCCGACTGCCCCGCATTTTCGGAGGAGCGTAAGCCTGTTCGGGCGAGAGGATTTCCAGCTTGTCGTTGATCAGATCATTCCTGACGAAGAAGGCGTTGTGTGAGGTTTTATTCGTCCCGACCAACGAATAGCCCTTCTTGTTGGCCAGCCAGGTGATGGCTGCCAGGGATGCCCCATAGTGCTTGCCGGTGAAATGGCACCTGAATCGGTTGAACGCAGGGTCGTAGACGGTGGATATCTTTCGCACCGGTCCATATAACGGGTTGAATTCGCAGATCAGGATGCGCGGCTCGAAGTGCCGGATTTGTTCGAGGATGTGATAGTCGTTGCCATCCACATCAACCGATAAAATACCGAGATCCTTGCCCAGTCCGCTCTTCGCCAGCAGTTCGTTGATGTTCTCCCGGGTAATGAACGCACCCAGCGCCCCGAGCGAATACATCCAGAAATAATAGGCGTTCTGCAGCCGTGCGATGTTCTCGCTGGAGCCGTCGATGACGAAACCTTTCCAGTTGTCCTTCATCAGCAGGAAGCGGCAATTGGATTCGGAGAAGTCTTCAACTCCGAATTCAATGAAGGTTTTTTCCTTTATGTCGACCGCATCCAGCAGGTGTTGAATGATCCCGTCCTCCCCGAATTGGGAGAACACCTTGAATTCAAAGTCCTGAAGATTTCTCGATACCGAGCTCTTGTTGAGAGTCGACAGGATGATGCCTTGATTGATCCGGATACTGTCGAGTACCTGCTCTATATCTGGCATCGTCATGACCCCCCGTCGCAACTTTCAGGTTGTTTTAGCGCGCCGTGGAACCGGTTTGCCATGGGGCTTGGGTATCGCAAGAAACAACGCTGGATCCACAAATGTCTGATTCAACGCCACGCCCCAGTGCAGGTGTGGCCCCGTGACTCGGCCTGTGGCGCCGACGAGGCCCAACACATCGCCTCTCTTCAACACGTCGCCCACCTTCACATTGATCTTGCTCAGGTGGCAGTACATCGTGACGAGTCCCTCGCCGTGATCAACTATGACTGTGTTGCCCGGCAGAAAGAAATCGCCCGTCTCGACTACTTTCCCGTCCGCGGCCGCCTTGACGGGTGTGCCGGCAGGAGAGGCGATATCCATCGCGGTGTGAGGGTTGCGCGGCTCGTTGTTGAAGATGCGACGGGACCCGTAGGAGCTGGATCGAACTCCGGGCACCGGCTGTAGCAATTGAAGCGAGGAGGGCGCGTCGGGCGAATACGTTGCGAGGGCTGCGCGGATGCGCTCAGATTCTTTGCTCGAACGTTCCTGGTCTTCCGGTGATAGATCCACCTTTCCCGGTGCGACCTTCAGAGACTGCGTCGGATACTGCTTGTCCACCACATTGAAACCGATGGGGACTTCGGTCGCGATCCCTTCCTTTACGGAGATGCTCGCAGGCCCCAGCTTCGTCGATAGCGGAATTCCCACGACAGCGAGCCAGCGATCTTTCGATCGAATAACCATGACGCGCTTACCGTCGAGCGTTACCGTCGGAGGTTGATCCGCTGTGCCCTCGACAGGAGTAATGAACACCCCGCCAGGGACAACGCTCGCCCGTGGAAGCTCTGGCCCCTGGACGGCCGCCTGCGATATACCCACGGACGTTGCGGATGCTGCCAACAAAAACCACGCCATGCGCATCGAATGCCTACTCCTTGTCGGTAACGCGCGCAGTGACTGTACCGTGAGCCAGTTGCGCCTGAATATCGTCACCGATGGCCACTGAATTTGAATCAGTGAGCAACTTCCCGTCCGAGACGCGCTTCACGAGTGCAAACCCGCGCCCCAATGTCGCCAGCGGACTCACCGTGTTCAACGTGCGAGCAGCCAATCCCAGCCGATGGTCCGCTCGTGTGAGACGTTGCTTCATCGCGTGTTCCAGGCGGCCAGACAGC
>Ga0070665_100007888_pt1 | contig 10799 bp, 7 predicted proteins | sample KBSS13metaG_FD_65862 | JGI IMG/M metagenome (GOLD analysis project Ga0070665, IMG submission 65862) | Switchgrass rhizosphere microbial communities from Kellogg Biological Station, Michigan, USA - KBS S1-3 metaG | ecosystem: Host-associated > Plants > Roots > Rhizosphere > Soil ...
AGGGTCGAGAGCGGGACCTCGGTGGCGGACTGGAGCGGGCGGCCGTCGTCGTACTCGGCACGCTCGGCGCGGATCTCGCCGAGGACCACGGGGAGCTTGGCGAACAGCGCCTCGGGGCCCGCGAGGAAGTCCGTGAGGCCCTTGATCTGCAGCGCGACCGCCGAGTACTCCATCAGCATCAGGTGCCGCAGCGTGCGCTTGAAGGACTCCTGCAGCATCGCCCGGGGCGAGTCCGGCCCGTGCAGCGCCGCCGCGACGAACCGGTTGCGATAGTGGAAGTACGCCTGCCAGTCGCTGGAGTCGTCCTTCTCGATGAAGGACATGTGCCAGATGGCGATGCCGGGCACCGTCGCCGTGCGGTAGCCGCGGCCTCGGGCGCGGAGGCCGTACTCGGCGTCGTCCCACTTGATGAACAGCGGCAGCGGAAGGCCTAGCTCCTCGGCGACGACGCGCGGGATCAGGCACATCCACCAGGCGTTGTAGTCGACGTCCACGCGGCGGTGCAGCCACGGCGTCTGCCGCAGGGTCTGCTCGGCCAGGTCGTGGTGCGGCTCGGTCTCGGGCGCGACCCGCCACATGAACTGGTTGCGGTCGACGACCTCGCCCATGGTCGACAGCTGCGAGCGCGCCTGCAGGGACAGCATCTGCCCGCCGACGAGCATCGGCTCGCGCGACCAGCGGGAGAACGCGACGGCGCGCAGGATCGAGTCCGGCTCGAGCAGGATGTCGTCGTCCATGTAGAGGATCTGCTCGCAGTCGGTGCTGCCGAGCGCCTCGTACATGACCCGCGCGTAGCCGCCGGAGCCGCCGAGGTTGGGCTGGTCGACGATCCGCAGCCGGTCGCCGAGGGCCTTCGCCGCCTGGTCGAAGCCCGCGGCGTCGCGCACCTTGGAGGTGCCCTGGTCCGGCAGGATCACCGCGGTGACGGCGGCGAGCACCTCGGGGTCCTCGCCGATCGCCGTCAGGGTGGCGACGCAGTCCGCGGGGCGGTTGAACGTCGGCATGCCGATCGTGACCGCGGCCCGGCCGGGCGCCGCGGTGGGGGCGTGCCAGCCGCCGCCGTGCAGAGTGAGCGCGGCGTCCGCGCTGGTGAGGTCGAACCAGTACCAGCCGCCGTCCTCGAAGGGACGCAGGTCCAGCGCGAGGTCGAGGTCCTGCTCGCCGGAGACGACCTGGCCGGTGACGTAGATGGCCGACCCGTCCGCCTTGGAACGGTAGACGTCCACCCGGCCCTCGCCCTCCAGCGACAGCCGCAGCCGGATGTCGGTGAGGGTGGACCAGTGCCGCCAGTACCCGGCCGCGAAGCCGTTGAAGTAGGCGCCGAAGGACACCTCGCTCTGCGCGGGCAGGACCGCCGACGTGCGGGAGGTGACCCGCAGCGCGCGGCCGGAGGTCGCCGAGACCGTGAGCGTCATCGGCGTGTCCCGGGTGCCCGGCGCGGGGGTCGTGGGGGCCAGGGTGGTCCCGGTCCGCTCGTCGACGTACAGCGCGCGGACGCTCAACGGGTCCGCCTGCCGCGGCAGGATGATCCGCTGCAGCAGCGTGTCCAGGGCGGAGTTCACGGCGACGGCGGGCTCGGCGGTGGTGGTCACTCAGTCCTCAGCGCTCTCGGTGCCCGACAGGGCCTTGCCCTCGGTGAAGTGCGGGGTGATCCGGTTGTCGAACATGGTCAGCGCCGACCCGATCGCCATGTGCATGTCCAGGTACTTGTAGGTGCCCAGACGTCCGCCGAACAGCACGTTCCGGTTCGCGGTCTCCTTGCGGGCGAGCTCGCGGTAGCGCTCCAGCTTCGCCCGGTCCTCGGGCGTGCCCACGGGGTAGTACGGCTCGTCCCCGGACTCGGCGAAGCGCGAGTACTCGCGCACGATCACCGTCTTGTCCTTGGGGTAGTCCCGCTCCGGGTGGAAGTGCCGGAACTCGTGGATCCGGGTGTACGGCACCTCCTGGTCGTTGTAGTTCATGACCGGGGTGCCCTGGAAGTCGCCCGTGTCGTGGCGAACCTCGATCTCGAAGTCCAGCGTGCGCCAGGACAGCTCGCCCTCGCTGAAGTCGAAGTAGCGGTCCAGCGGGCCGGTGTAGACGGTGGGGACGTCGGCGAACTCGTCCCGCACCGCGAAGTAGTCCGTGTCGAGGCGGACGGTGATGTTCGGGTGGTCCGCCATCTTCTCGAGCCACGCCGTGTACCCGTCGACGGGCAGGCCCTCGTAGGTGTCGTTGAAGTAGCGGTTGTCGAAGGTGTAGCGCACCGGGAGCCTGCTGATGATCGACGCGCCCAGCTGCGTGGGGTCGGTCTGCCACTGCTTCGCGGTGTAGCCCTTGACGAACGCCTCGTACAGCGGGCGCCCGATCAGCGAGATCGCCTTCTGCTCGAGGTTCTCCGCCTCGGCGGTGTCCACCTCCGACGACTGCTCGGCGATCAGCGCGCGCGCCTCCGCCGGGCTGTAGGACCTCCCGAAGAACTGGTTGATCAGCGCCAGGTTCATGGGGAAGGCGTAGACCTGGTCGCCCACCTTCGCGAACACCCGGTGCTGGTAGCCGGTGAACTCGGTGAACCGGTTGCAGTACTCCCACACACGCTTGTTCGACGTGTGGAACAGGTGCGCGCCGTACTTGTGGATCTCGATGCCGGTCTCGGGCTCCGGCTCGGAGTAGGCGTTGCCGCCGATGTGCGAGCGACGCTCCAGCACGAGCACCTTCTTGCCGAGCTCGGCGGCGGCGCGTTCGGCGATCGTCAGCCCGAAGAACCCGGAGCCGACCACGACCAGGTCGAACTGTGCGTGTGCGTCAGTCACGGGCACCGAGGGTAGCGGCGGTGACCGGCACCACCTGCACGGGGACGCCGAAAGCCGGACCTGGCACCGTGTCCGCATGGGGCGCCACGGTCCACATGAGCCGGACGACGGCGCCGTGTCCACGCGGTTCGTCCCGTTCGTCGGCGAGGTGGGCGCGGCGGTCGTCGTCGCTGCCGCGGTGAGCGCCGGGGTCCAGTGGCTCGTCTCGCGGATGACCCTCGTGGCGGGCACGTCCGTGCCGCGGGCGGTGCTGATGGCCGCGGTGGTCGTGGTCGTCGGGCTGCTGGCGGTGCTCGCCTTCCGCGTGGAGCACCGGGCGGCCCGGATCGGCGGGTGGGCCGGGCTGTCGGCGCTGAGCAGCGCCGCGCTGGCGCTGGTCCTGCAGGGCACCCCCTTCTACCTGGGCGGCATCGAGTCCGACCAGGCGTTCCGCACCGCCTACCTGGCCCGGTTCGCCGACTCCGCGGCACTCGCCGACATGACCCACGCGGACCTCCCGCCCTACTACCCCGCGGGCTGGTTCTGGGTCGGCGGGCGGCTCGCGGCCTGGTTCGACGTCCCGGCCTGGGAGTTCTTCAAGACCTACGCGATCGGCACGATGGCCGTGGTCGGGGCGCTGTCGTTCACGGTGTGGAGCGCGGTCCGGCCGAGGCGGGAGGCGCTCGCCGTCGCCCTCGCGACCGTGCTGGTGGGGATCGCACTCGGCTCGGGCGAGCCGTACGGCTGGCTGGTGGCCGCGTTCGTGCCGCCGCTCGCGGTCGTCGCCGTGCGCGCGTTCGGCTCCCCCGGACGTCCGTGGCGCACGCTGCTCGCGCTCGGGGTCGCAGGCGGGCTCGCGGCGCTGAGCTACACCCTGCACGCGGGGCTGCTCGCGGTCGTGGTGCTGGCCGCCGCGGTCCTCGGGCTGCGCCGGACGCGGGTCCCGGAGGTCCTGCTCCGGCTCGTGCTGGTCGGACTGCCCGCCGTCGCGATCGCGGCGGTGCACTGGGGCCCGTACCTGCTCGCCTGGCTCGACGACGGGCGGCCGGGCGGCGCCGCCACCCGCTACCTCCCGACGAGCAGCACCCAGCTCCCGCTGCCGATGCTCCAGCCCAGCGCGCTCGGACTGCTGTGCCTGGTCGGGACCGTCTGGACCCTGCTCGCCCTCCGCCGCTCGACGACGGCGCAGGCGCTAGCCGTCGTCGTCGGGGTGTCGTGGGCGTGGTACCTGGCGAACACGGCGGCGCTGGCGGTCGGGCACACCACGCTCGCGTTCCGGATGGAGCAGGTCGTGAACCTCGCCCTGCTCGCGGCGGGGATCGTCGGGGTCGCGGAGCTGCTGCGGCGGTTCACCGTGCCCGTCGTGCTGGTGGTGGTGCTGGGGTGCGCGGTGCCGATCGCGACGCTCCAGGCGCTCGGTCCCGAACAGGCCGCGCTCACCAGCTACTCCCCCACCGGCCGCACCGCCCAGGGGAAACAGGACGACACCGACCCGGGCCGCTGGGCGGGCGAGCTGGTGGCCGCCGTCCCCGCCGAGGACACGGTCCTGCTGACCGCCGTCGAGGAGATGACGGCCTTCGCCCCGTACTGGTCCTTCCAGGCCATCACACCGCACTACGCGAACCCGGCCGCGGACTTCGAGGAGCGGCACGCCCTGGTCGAGCAGTGGGCGCGGGCACCCGACCTGATCGCGGCCCTGGACGCCTCGCCGTACCGCCCGCCCACCGCCTTCGTCCTGCGGATCGCCGACGACGGTCTGCACCTGCCGATGCTCGTCGACCGCTTCCCGGCCGAGCCGAACGTCGGGGTGGACGACATCGTGTTCACCCGGTCGGCCTTCGACGGTTTCGACACCCGGACCGTCGGGCCGTACCTGGTGGCGATCAGGCGCTAGGGCGTGTCTCTCCATGGGGTGCCGCCGGGCCCGGTGTCCACGTCGTCGGCGGGCAAGGCGCCGGACCGCCCTCATACCGGGCGTCTTCGGGTGGGCCGGCAACGCCGCCCGGGGGCGGCGTGGGCGCCGGGACCGGTGGTGTCCCCATGGGGAGACATGCCCCAGGCAGGGCCGTGCCGAGGGTCAGCGAGTAGACGCTGACCGTGCCCTCGCGGAAGCGCAGGTCCAGGCCGGGGAGACCGTCCAGGTCGGCGAGCCCGGGGGCGAGGCTGAAGCCCGCGCTGCCCGCCCAGCCCTCCGGCGAGCCGTTGGACCCGATCCCGGGGGCGCTCTCGTCGACGTACACCCAGCGCACGTCCAGATCCTCGAGCTGCCTGCGGACGGCGGCGTCGTCCGGGTAGGTGTTGAAGCGCTCCAGCAGCTCGTAGCTGTAGGGCACGCCCGGCAGGCCCAGCGTGTAGACGTTGACGACCGGGATGCCGCGTTCGACGTAGAGGTAGGTGGAGCCGTCGTTCGGGGAGTTGAACACCCGCTCCCCCGGCTCGACGTGGTCGGCGAGCCAGGCGATGGCGGCCTGGTCGTCCGGGCCGACCCGGACGAAGTCGGGGTCGGAGTACCGGGTGGCCACGGCCTTCTCGTTGAGCGTGGCGTAGCCGCGGGCAGGCTCGACGGCGTAGAAGGCGAAGAGCGCGGCCGTCAGAGCGGTCACCACCAGGACCGACGGGAGCCGGACGCGACGCCGCGCGAGCACGCCGACCAGAGTCGCGGCGAGCACCACACCCAGCCCGGCCAGCACCGGGACCAGCATCGACGTGTGCGACCAGGTGCGGAGCATGGCGTTGTAGAAGAAGCCGGTGACCAGCGCGTCGTAACCGGTGCCGGGGCTCATCCAGGCCCCGACGAGGATCACGACCCAGAACAGCCACGCCGTGACGGGGCCGAGCCCGCGGCGACGCAGCAGCAGGGCCACCACGCCCACCGCGGCCAGGATCGCGGCGGACCGCTGCCAGTAGACGCCGTCCGGGTCCAGCCAGCCGGTGTACGGCAGGCCGATCACCCGCTCGAGCGCCGTGCCGAAGTCCACCGGCCCGCTGTCCGGGGGGAACGCGCCCGTGCGGCCGGTGGCGCCGAGACCCGGCCCGATCGCGGGGACCAGCAGCACCGCCGCGGTGCCGACGGCCGCCGCGAGCGGCTTCACCAGGCCCCGCAGCCGCCGCCTGCTGTGCCTGCTCAGCAGCTCACCGACCGCCCAGAACGCCGTGGTCAGCGCGATCGACACCGCCACCGAGGGATGCACCCAGACCGCCCCCGCGGTCGCCGCGCCCGCCGCGATCCCGACACCCACCCGACGGCCGGGCAGCGCCAGCAGGATCGCCACGATCCCCGGGACCATGGCGAACGCGGCGGCCTGGCCGAGGATGCCGCCGTCGTGCGTGAGCTGGTAGGTCGGCCGGTACATGCCCGCCATGACCAGCGCCGCGACCCCGGCCGCGAGCAGCGCGGAGCCCCGCGACAGGCCGAGCCGCCGGGCCGCCACCGCGGCCAGGGCCGCGACCCCGCTGACCATCGTGCCGACCAGGACCACGACGGTCATGGCGTTCATCGCGGAGACGACGGCGAGCCCGTCCAGCTGCGCGGTGAGACCGGCGAGCAGGTGGAATCCGGAGGGGTAGAAGGAGACGGGGCCGCCGGTGAGGACGTCCGCGGGGACCAGCTCCCACGGCGCCGCCCGGCCGGAGCGCGCGATGTAGGCGGTCTGCATCGCGTGGATGATCATGTCGTGTTCCTGCGGCACGGTCGCGAGCCCACCGAGCCCGCGCAGCCAGCACCACAGCCCGTACGACAGCGCCACGACCACCATCGCGAGCCCGACCGCCGCGGGCACCGGCGCGATCCGGGCCCGGCTCCGACCGCGCTCGGCCGGGGCGTGCTTCCAGGTCCGCGCGGCCCGACGGCGCCGGACCTCCCGGGAGGTCCGCCACGCGGCCACGGCCAGCAGCAGCACCACGACGACGGCGACCGGCACCGGCCCGTACGAGAAGCCCGCCACCGCCGCGACGACCGCGACCAGCCCGCACACCGCCACGCTCAGCGGCGGCGCCACCGCGACGACCAGGACGGGGGACCGCACCCGCAGCGCAGCGGCCACCGCGAGCCCGGGGAGATATCCGACCAGCGCGGCGACGAGGAGCAGGACCGCGTCGGACACGGGTGGGAGGCTAGCCGGGCGGGCACGGGCACCCACGGTGACCCGCCAAGGTCGATCGCTACGCTGTCCAGATGGTGGAACCGGGCAGGGACACGACGGCAGGCGCGTACACCGACCGGCTCAACCGGCTGCAGAGCGCGCGCTGGAAGCAGGTCCTGGACGTCCAGCGGCCGTACCGCTGGAACCTGCGGCGGATGCTCGGCGACCGCCGCGTGCTGGACGTCGGGTGCGGGATCGGGCGCAACCTCGCGACCCTGTCCCCCGAGAGCGTCGGCGTGGACCACAATGTTCACTCGGTCGAGGCCTGCCGCGAGATGGGTCTGACCGCCTTCACCGTCGACGAGTTCCTGGCCGCTCCGCCGGAGACGCCCTTCGACGGGATGCTCGCGGCCCACCTCGTCGAGCACCTCCCGCCGGACGGCGCCGCCGAGATCCTGCAGCCGTACCTGCGGTTCCTGGCCCCCGGCGCGCGGGTCGTGCTGATCTGCCCGCAGGAGCGCGGCTACGCCTCGGACTCCACGCACACGGTGTTCTTCGACCACGCCCGGCTGCGGGCGCTGTCGGAGGAGCTGGGGCTGCACGTCGAGGAGGAGCGGTCCTTCCCGTTCCCGCGCGCGGCGGGGAAGGTCTTCACCTACAACGAGTTCGTGTCGGTGTCCCGGGTCCCCTGATCGACGGGCAAGTCGGGCTACGCTCCGCGACGTGCCCCTGGGTCCCGCGGTCCGTGCCCGTCTCGGTCGGTTCGAGATCCCGGCGGCCGACGCCTATCGGTCGCTGTTCATCAACCTGGCCGACTGCGCCGCGGTGATCGCCAGCGCCTTCCCGGCGACGCGGATCCTCGAGATCGGCTGCGGCGACGGCGCGATGGCCCAGCGGCTGCTGGAGCGCTACCCGGACGCGGAGTACGTCGGGATCGACGTGTCCGCACAGCCGGGGCGGCTCTTCCGCGGCGATCCCGCCCGAGCCCGGTTCCTGAGCACAGACTCCGCGGCCTTCCGCGAGACGGACCCGGGCACGTTCGACCTGGTCCTGATGGTGGACGTGCTCCACCACGTGCCGCACACCCTGCGGGAGTCGGTGCTCAGCGACCTCCGCGAGCTGACCCGGCCCGGCGGGCACTACGTGATCAAGGAGTGGGCCCCGCTACCCGGCCCCGTCCACCTCGTGGCCTGGGCGGCGGACCGGTTCCTCACCGGGGACCGCATAGCCCACGTCCCGGTCGAGGCGCTGAAGACCCGCCTGTCGGACGAGCTGGTGCTGGAGGCGCGAATCCCCCCGCACCGGCACAACTACCTGCTGGGGTATCGCAGGTAGCCCTCAGTCCTCGCCGATCCGGGTGAGGCTCAGGGTGAAGCTGACGATGATCAGCTGGAAGCCCGTCACGCACAGCACCATGCCGACGATCGGGACCCGCATCGACTGCACGACGTCGAGCGCGCCGAAGCCGTTCGCGCCCCAGGAGCTCACGGCCGCGATGAAGGCGGCGATGCCCAGCAGCATGGCGAGGCCGCCGATGACCAGGCCCTTCTCCAGGGAGAGCCGAGTGAAGATCCGTTCGAACTTCTCCGACGGCGGCGGCAGCAGCTTGAGATGGGCCGCATAGGACCGCGCGACCACCGCCAACCCCACACCCTGGGTGCCGACCACGAACATGGTGGCGAAGGCCAACATGGAGTGGATGCCGAGGCCGACGTCGCCGACCATCCGGGTCGCGGGCCCGACGGCCAGCCAGATCATCCCGACCAGCCCGACCGTCACGAGCGCCAGCGACGGGTAGTAGAGCAGCCAGCGCGGGCTGAAGGCGAGCAGGAAGCGCAGGTGGCGCCAGCCGTCCCGCCAGGTGCGCAGGTGCGGGGCGCGGGTGCGACCGTCCTGGCGCAGCGTCGTGGGGACCTCGGTGATCCGGTAGTGCGACAGTGACGCGCGGACCACCATCTCCGACGCGAACTCCATGCCCGACGTCCGCAGGCCCAGCTCGAGCAGCCGGTCCCGCCGGAACGCGCGCATCCCGCAGTGGAAGTCGCCGACCGGGATCCGGAAGAACAGCCTGCCGAGCATCGAGAGCACCGGGTTGCCCAGGTACTTGTGCAGGAACGGCATGGCGCCGGGCTCGATCCCGCCCTTGAAGCGGTTGCCCATCACCAGGTCCGAGCCGCCGCGCAGGCCCTCGAGGAAGCCGCCGAGGCTCTCCAGGGCGTAGCTGTCGTCCGCGTCCGCCATCAGCACGTACTCGCCGCGCGAGGCCTCGATGCCCGCCATCAGCGCGGCGCCGTACCCGCGGCGCGGGACGTCGACGACGCGGGCCCCGAGATCGCGGGCGATGTCCTGGGAGCCGTCGGTGGAGCCGTTGTCCGCGACGACGACCTCGCCAGCCACCCCGAGCTCGACGAGGGACTGCTGCGCCTTGCGGATGCAGGTCTCCAGGGTCTCCGCCTCGTTGAGACAGGGCAGGACCACGGAGAGCTCGATGGCCTGGGGGTCGGCCTCGCGGGCGGCCTCGACGGTCGACGAGGTCGTCATGTCAGCGTGCTCCTCCGAACGTGCCGGTCTGCGGATCCGGTCGACAGGGCGAGGCGCAGGACCTCCCGCGCCACGGGCAACTCTCCCGCACGCAGCAGGCCGGGCAGTTTCGCCACGCCGTGGGCGCGCGAGGTCCAGTGCCAGCGTGCGGCTCGGGCCGCTCGGGTCCAGCCGCGCTCGGCGAGCACGGCGGCGACCTCGGCGAAGTAGGCGGTCTCCTCGGCGAAGCGGGTGCCGTCCACGGCCCCGGCCGACGACAGGCTCGCCGCGTGCCGCCGGTAGTCGATGCCCGGCTCGCCCGCCAGCACGCAGTCGCCGCCTGCGAGCAGCATCCGCAGGTAGAGGTCGAGGTCGAGGACGATGTCGTAGCCCTCGCGGAACCCGTGCTCCAGGACGAACCCGCGCCGGAACACGCAGCTCGGGAAGTACATCCAGTTGCCGTGCAGCAGCGACGCGCTGAGCTCCTCGCCGCCGGAGACCCGGGACCCGCCCGTGACCGGCAGCTTGGTGCGCGCCTTCACCTTGTCGGCCAGCGGCGCGACCGGCTGGCCCGCCCCGTCGATCACGCGGGCGTCCATGTGCAGCCACGCCGCGGTGGGGTGGGCCGCGGCGAGGTCCAGGACCCGCCCGACGAAGTCCGGGTGCAGCCGGTCGTCGGCGCCGAGCAGGACCACCCAGTCCGCGGTCGCCTCGTCCAGGCAGCGCTGGAAGTTGCGGTTGATGCCCAGCCGGGTGGGGTTGGGGAGGTAGCGGATCCGCTCGTCCCCGGCCAGCCACTCGGCGAGCCCGGCGGAGCGACCCTGCTCGACGCCGTCGTCGATGACGGTGAGCCGCCACCGCGGGTCCTGCTGGGCGCGCACGCTGGCGACCGCCTCGCGGAGCAGCGCGTCGTCCCCGTAGGCCGGGATCATGACGTCGACGCCCGTCGTCGTCCGGTCCACGCTCACCCGCAGAGGGTAGCGACCGCCCGCCCGGCGTCCGCGGGCCCGGTGCCCGGCTGCCGTACGCTGCTGCCCCATGAGGCGGCTGGCGCGGGTGCGGGCCCAGCTGTCGGGCGCGGCCCTGGTCGGCGTGGGCATGGTGTTGCTCGGTGCCGCCGCGTACGTGTTCCTCGCCCTCGCCGGGCACGCACTGGACCCGCAGGGCTACACCGCCGTCGCGTCCGTCTACTTCGTCGTGGCGATCGTCGGGCCGGGCCTGTTCGTGGCCGTCGAGCAGGCGGCGAACCGCGAGGTCAGCGCCCGCGTCGCGGCCGGGCAGGGCATCGGGCCCGTCGTGCGGTCCGCGTCGCTGGTCGCGGCGGGCCTGGCGCTCGTGGTGTGCGCGGCGCTGCTCGCGCTGTCCCCGGTCCTGGTGGACCGGGTGTTCGCGGGCTCCTGGGCGCTGCTCGTCGCGGTCGTGGTCT
>Ga0070665_100007889_pt1 | contig 10799 bp, 10 predicted proteins | sample KBSS13metaG_FD_65862 | JGI IMG/M metagenome (GOLD analysis project Ga0070665, IMG submission 65862) | Switchgrass rhizosphere microbial communities from Kellogg Biological Station, Michigan, USA - KBS S1-3 metaG | ecosystem: Host-associated > Plants > Roots > Rhizosphere > Soil ...
CGTTCGAGTCGTCACGCACCCGTCGGGGACGGTCCTCGGCGGGCTCGTGGGACAGCCAGGCGCGCCGCGCGGAGAGCGGCGATTGCTCGTGGTGGCGGGCAACGGACCTCTGATCCTCGTCGACGAAGACGTCGAATCCACAAACTCGAGCAGATTCGATCTGCCCGCTGGCGTCCCGTTCATCATCCCGTCGCGCTCGTCGGTATGGATCACGAAAGATGCGACCGACCACTGGAAGGTCGACACCCCCGTCGGCGCGACGCAGTCGCTGCAGATCGACATCACGCCACCACAACTCGATGCCGGCGTCATCGAGGACTGGGATCCCGTTGGCGCGATCTCGCTCAACGTCGGCCTCGGGTTCGCCTACGCGAACTGGATCCGTGCGCAAGGCGCCGCCGCGGGTTCGACGTTGTCCTCGTTGATGCCGGGAATCCACGGTCGTCGCATCATGGTGACGAACTACAGTGGGACCATCACCTTCGCCTACGGGGTCGGAACGAGCGGCGGTGGCCGCCCTTTCTTCGGGCCTGGAGCGAGCTTCGTCCTCGGCCAGTTCGCGACGACGTGGCTGACCTACGACGGGATCAACTCGATCTGGATCGTCGGAACCTGACCGACGCGCGACAGATCGCGTAGGCTCGAGCGAAGCAAGAGCCACGACATGTCTGATTCCATCGACTACCTTCGCAACGCGGGGCTCGGAGCTTTCATCGAGCTCGAGTCTCACGCCTCGCCCGCGTTAGCACCGGAACCCGACGATCTCGCTCGTATCCACCGGCTGATCCGGTCGCGCAAGAGCCTCACCGTGCTCGAGTGTGGCGTCGGGTTCTCGACGATCGTGATCGCCCACGCGCTGCGCGAGAACGAGCGCGAGTTCGAACGCCTCGAGCCGCGCCCCAAGCTACGCAACCGCTTCTTGTTCCGATGTTTCACCGTCGATGCGTCCGAGCAATGGCTGGGTGCTACCGAGTCGCGGTTTCCCACCGAGTTGCGAAGCTACGTCTCGTTCTCCCACTCACCGGTGAAGATCGGGCTGCACAACGGCCAGCTCTGCCACTTTTACGAGAAGCTCCCCGATGTCGTGCCCGATTTCATGTACCTCGACGGGCCAGATCCGAAGGACGTCACCGGCTCGATCAACGGCTTGTCGTTTCAGTGTCACGAGCGGACGGTGATGTCTGGGGATCTACTGGTGATGGAATCGACGTTGCTGCCCGGGTTCTTCATGCTCGTCGACGGCCGCACCAACAACTGCCGGTTCCTCGAGCGCAACCTCACGCGCAAGTTCAAGATCGAATGGGATCGCAGCGGCGACGTCACGACGTTCGAGCTCGATGAAGAGCGCCTCGGCCGAGTCAACATCCTCGGCAGCGATGTGATCCGCTGATCAGCGGCGCGCGAGCCGCTGAAATGCGGCGCCGAGCGTGCGAGCCGCCAGCTGGCGCGGCGACCCTGCGGTAGCCACGTCGAAGATGAGCTTGTGCGATACGCTCGGCTGAGCGGCGAACAACGCGTCGTCATCGGTCGGTGCGAGCCACGGGCGGGCCGCATCGTCGAGGATCGCGCGGCAATACGCGAGGGCGACAGAGACGGGCGCAGCGATGGCCCACTGTTTCGCTCGTGCGAAGGCTTCGTTCGCGGTCGCGTGCTCGAGCAAGCGCGCCGCATCGACGACCTGCACGAGCGGGCCACATAACCGGGCACGCGCCATGTGCACGAAATGGAAGACCAGCTCGTCGACCGGATCGAGCCTCCGCGCACCGTCGGGCCAGCCCGGCCGCGTGCGCGCCCAGATCTCGTCGAGCGCGATGCGCCCCCGACCGATCGGCAAGATGTCGCGGTGCAGATCCAGCGTCAGATCTCCACGCTCCCACGTCGACGCGTGGTGCATCGGCACGTCAGAGGCAAGCCGAAACCCGGCGTGCTCGAGCACGGTGCGCGCTTCCGCACTGCGGCCAGGCTGGACGAGCAAGTCGACGTCCGTCATCGGTCGCGCAACCGGCTGGGCGTAGAGTCCCACCGCATATGCCACGCCCTTGATCGGAGCGACCTCGACTCCCGCGTGTGCCAGCTGATCGACAAGCCGCGGCAGCTCGCGTGACAGTGCGATCCACCGCACGGTGGCAGCCGCGAGCTCGTCCCGCAGCTGAGAAACACCTGCCAGTGCACACAGCGCAGCCAGGTTGTGGCGCTTGACCAACCAGCGAGAGGCTGGAATCTCGGTCACTTCGAGGCGTGCCGAAAGATCGCGGACGAGCGCGAACATCTTGGCCAGCGCCGGCAACATACTCTTACCAATACCGCCGTTTCTGCTAGATTGGCGCGGAGACTGGAGAAACGACATGGCCGAACAGGATGACGATGAGCGGATCAACACGGCGCGGCGGCGGCTGTTGCGCAATGCCGTGTACGTCCCGCCAATCGTGATCGGGGTCGTGTCGCTGACGCAGGGCTGCGTGCCCGGCTCGTGCACCCCGGCGACGTGTTCTCCGGCGCAGTCATGCCGCCCGCATCCGCCCTGTAACCCGAACCTGTAATGAGCTTCTTGATCCCGCGCGCCGGCGCGATCGTGCGATTGCCGCACGGCGGGCGAGTGGAGGTCGATGCCGCGGGATGGTCGGCCGCGTTCGACGGCCGTGTGGCCGACGACGTCGCTCAGGTCGCGAACGGCAACGTGTCGGCGCGGCTCGAAGCGCTCGCGAAATCGAACCCAGCCGCAGCGGCGATCGTGTCATGGCGCGATCATGCGTGGCTGCCGCTCACCGCGCTCGACGCGCTCCGACTCGACGGCTTCGACACGCTGTTCCTCGAGCTGGTCGGCACGTGCAACGAACGCTGCGTCCACTGCTATGCGGACTCGAGCCCCCAGGTCAAAGCAGCGCTCGCACGCGAGACCTGCGAGCAGATCATCGACGACGCACATGAGGCCGGGTTCCGGCGCATCCAGTTTACCGGTGGCGATCCACTGATCTGCAAATTCCTGCCCGAGCTCGCGCGACGCGCAGCGCCACTGTTCGAGCTGCGCGAGATCTACACGAACGGGCTCCTGCTCGACGACGACCTCGCCGATCGGCTCGCGCCGCACGGGCCGGGCTTCGCGTTCTCGTATTACTCGTGCGATGCGGCGATCCACGACGCGATCACGCGTACGCCCGGCAGTCAGCGCCGCACGCGTGCGGCGATCGAGCGCGCCGTGAAGCGCGGGCTGCGCGTTCGCGCCGCCGTGGTCGTGCTCGATCAGAACATCCACACCGTCGACGACACGGTCGCGGAGCTCGAGAGCCTCGGCGCCAGCGTATCGACCGGCGCGCAGAAAAATGTGGGACGCGGCAGCGCGTTCGCGTGGCAGCCGAAACAGCCGTCGCAGAGTGCCGGCCATCGCGGCGGCAACGCCGGCGAGAGCGACGGCAAGCTCGCCGTCACGTACGATGGCGACGTCGTGCCATGCATCTTCAACCGCAAGCGCGTGCTCGGCCGGATCGACGGTCGGACGCGACTCGCCGACGTGCTGGCGTCACTGACGGTCGCGCCGGGTGCGGCGCATGGCGACGATCAGCTGAGCTGCGGCAGCTGCCGCATTACCGATCTCGCACTAGCCACGCTGGGGAGCAGGTGAAGCTGCGCACCGCCAAGAACCTCGTACGCGGCGAGCTTCCCGACGGTGAGGTCGTGGTTAGCATCGCCGGCGGCGATACCGCGCTGATCCTCAACTCGGTCGCCGACGCCGTGCTCGAGCTGTGCGACGGATCGCGTACGATCGACGAGATCGCGACGTTCGTGCGCGAGACGATCGCCGTGCCGGCCGAGGTCGACGTCGTGCGAGACATCGCTGCGGTCGTCGATCAGCTCGCGCGCGCAGGTGTGATCGAGCGGGTCGCGTGAAGCGCAGGTTCCTCGCGCTCACGACGGCAGTCGAGATCGCCGTCGACGACGAGCTCGGCATCGCCGAGCTCGCGCAATTCCTGATCGATGCGTATCCCGACACCGACGCCGAACCGGAGATCGCGTATCACCTGCGCGCCGGCGTGATGGAGGCGGTCGAGCGCTACGAAGATCCGGTGGCGTACACGAGCGATCTCGTGCCGCTGTTCGAGCTCGACCTCTACCAGCAGGTCGGCGAGCGAGCCGCGCCCGGGTGGCTGTTGCATGCGGCAGCGCTCGAGCGTGACGGTCGTGCGTTCGTGTTCGCTGGTCCGTCCGGTGCCGGCAAGACGTCGCTGACGCTCGCGCTGCTCGCGCGCGGCTGGCGTCTCTTGACCGAGGAGATCGCACTCGTCGACCGCGCCCTCCGCGTCCGCGGGCTCGCACGGCCGATGCACCTGTCGCCTGGCAGCGAGGTTCCCGCCAGCTGGCGGCAGCACCCATATCCGATCCGCGGCGGTGCGAGCACCGTGGTCGCGCACCCGCCGGCGGCAAGTCGCGTGATGGGGCCGCTCCCCCTCGCCGCGATCGTGCGAATCCGCCACGCTGCCGACGTCGCGCCAGCGCTCGATCGATTGCCGCCTCAGCACGTGATCACCCGGCTGTGGGACGCGACGCTGCGCACGAACGACGACGGACTTGCAGCGGCGGTGGAGATTGCCGCCCGGGCGCCGCTGTTCGAGCTATGCACGAGCTCGGTCGCAGCATCGGTTGGGCTCGTAGAGCATATATAACCGGTTGAAATTCGTACGATTTCTTGTCTTGAACTCCGACCCGACCACGGGTAACTAACGGATCTCGCACGTGGACGACCTCGAAACATTACCGGCTACCGACGACGAAGAAGTCTTCAGCTTCGACGTGCGCCGTTATATCGACGGGCTCAAGAAGTACGTGTGGGTGGTGCTCGCGATCGAGGCACTCGCGATCACGCTCGCCGTGATCTACACGCGTCGTCAGCCGCCCATCTATCAAGCGACGTCGTCGGTGCAGATCGAGCCGCGTCTGCCCGATCTCCTCGGCGATCGCGCCGACAGCATCCCGCGCGGCAACATCGGCGGTCTCGACTACTACATGCAGCAGAAGGAGGTGCTCGCCAGCTACACGCTCGCGAAGCAAACGGTGATCGATCACCGCCTCTACACGAAGATCCTCGGCGACAGCACACGCGCGATGATGAAGCTCGACGACCAGATCGAGACCGCGACGCTGCTCGTCCGCGCCATGACGACGATCAAGTACCCCGACGACAATCGGATCATGTACATCGTCGTGCAGAACGCCGATCCCGAGCTCGCTGCCGAGATCGCGAACGATCACGCGCAAACGTACGTCGCGTACTCGAAGGGCCTGTTGTCGACGAATACCAAAGAGGCATCTGGCGCCCTTGCCACCGAATTCGACGACGCGGAGACCAAGCTTCACGACGCGGAGTCCGCGCTGTTCCAATATCAAAAAGACAACGACCTGCTCGCGGTGACTCTCGAGGATCGGCAGAGCATGGTGTCCTCGGGGATCACGACGTACACGTCGAAGCTCAATGAAACTCATGCCAAGCGACTCGAGCTGACCGCCAAGCTCGAACGCATGCGCAAGGCCGCCAACGACGACGTGTTGAGCTCGCCGATCTTCGTGATCGGCGAGAACACGTCGTTCGACGCGCTGCGCGCCGAGTACTACTCCGAGCGCAACAAGTTCATCGAGCTCGAGAAGGAGCTCGGACCGAAGAACACTGCCTACCAGATGCAAAAGGCCAAGCTCGACGATCTCTACGGCGCGCTCCAGTCGGAGGCCAAGCGCATGCTCGCTGGCCTCGAGGAGCAGGTCCAGGCGATCGCCTCGACCGAAGCTGCGCTCAAGTCCGAGATCGATCGTGCAACGCAAGAATCGCTCGCGCTCGGTCCCAAGGTCGTCGCTTACAACGAGCTCGCTCGCAAGAAGAAGAGTGCCGAGGATCGCTACAACATCCTGCGCGGCAAGCTGTCGACGAGCGAGATGAGCTACCGCATGGATCGCAACTACGACTCCTCGAACGTCAAGCCGCTAGATCCCGCGCTCGTGCCGACCACGCCCGTGTCGCCGAGTCTGCGCAAGAACGTCGCCATCGGCGGCGTGCTCGCACTGCTCGCAGGCTTCGGTCTGGTGTTCCTGATCGTGTTCCTCGACCGCTCGATCAAGACGACCGCCGACGCGCAGCAAGCGACCGGCTCCACCGTGCTCGGCGTGATCCCGCTACTTCACGAGTCGCAGCTCGACGGCGACGAGAGCGGCCGTGATCTCTACGTCCACAAACAGCCGACGTCGTCGGTGGCCGAGTGCTGTCGCTCGCTCCGCACCAACATCCTGTTCTCGTCGGCCGACCGCCAGCTAAAGACGATCGTCGTGTCGAGCGCGAACCCGCGCGAAGGCAAGACGACAAGCGTGATCTACCTCGGCACCACGATGGCGCAGAGCGGCCAGCGCGTGTTGCTCGTCGACACCGACATGCGGCGGCCGCGGCTCCACGTACCAATGGGCGTGTCGCGACAGTCCGGCCTGTCGAACCTCATCGTCGGCGAGAAAGACTACGAAGAGGTCATCAAGACCACCGACATCCCGAACTTGTGGGTGCTGCCGTGCGGCCCGTTGCCGCCGAACCCTGCCGAGCTCTTGATGTCGCAGCGATTCCAGGTCGTGCTCGGCGAGCTCGCCAAGCGTTTCGATCGCGTGATCCTCGACTCGCCACCGCTCCAGCTCGTCACCGATGCCGTGGTTCTGTCGAAGCAAGCCGATGGCGTCATCATGGTCGTTCACGCCGACAAGACGCTCCGTGAAGATGCCAAGCGCGCAGCGCGCCAGATTCGCCACGTCGGAGGCGCGATCTTCGGCACCGTGGTGAACGCGATCGACGACAGCCGCAGCACCTACTACTACGGCAAGTACGGCGCGTACTACAGCTACAGCGAGAAGTCGCCCGAACCCCAGGCATGAGTCTCCGCGGCGACATCAAGTTGTCGGGATCGGGCTGCATCATCGTCGGCGAGGTCGCGCAATCGCATGATGGCAGCCTCGGCCTCGCCCACGCGTTCGTCGATGCGATCGCGAATGCCGGCGCCGATGCCGTGAAGTTTCAAACGCATATCGCCGAGGCCGAGAGCACGCCCGGTGAGCCGTGGCGCGTGAAGTTCAGCAGGCAAGATGCATCGCGCTACGACTACTGGAAGCGCATGGAGTTCACCGAGGAGCAATGGCGCGGGCTGAAGGCGCATGCCGACGAGCGCGGCCTGTTGTTTCTCAGCTCGCCATTTTCCGGTGAAGCCGTCGAGCTGCTCGAGCGGCTCGACATCGCGGCATGGAAGGTGGCCTCTGGCGAGGTCAACAATCCCGCCTTGCTCGATCAGATGCTGCGGTCGAAGAAGCCGATGCTCCTGTCGTCGGGCATGTCGTCGCTCGCCGAGCTCGACGCCGCGGTCGCACGGATCCGCGCCGCAAGCGCACCGGTCGCGGTGATGCAGTGCACGACGATGTATCCGTGCCCGCCCGACAAGATCGGGATCGAGATGCTCGACGTGTTTCGCACGCGCTACACCGCTCCAGTCGGGCTTTCCGATCACTCCGGTGCGATCTTTCCCGGGCTGGCCGCCGCGACGATCGGCTGTGACATCCTCGAGATCCACGTCGCGCTATCGCGCGAAATGTTCGGCCCCGATGTGCCGGCGTCGATCACGACACTGGAGCTGCGCCAGCTCGTCGAGGGCGTGCGATTCATCGAGCAGATGCGCGCTTCTCCGGTCGCCAAAGATGCGATGGCAGAATCACTCGCGCCGCTGCGCGCGCTGTTCACCAAGAGCGTGGTCGCGCGCGAATCACTTGCCGCGGGTACCGTGCTGCGTGCCGACCATCTCGCGATGAAGAAGCCCGGAACTGGCATTCCGGCCGAGCGCCTGCCCGAGCTCGTCGGTAGAAAGCTGAAGCACCCGGTGGCCGCCGACACGCTGCTGCGAGAGGCGGATCTCGAATGAAGCGCAAAGTCTGTGTCGTGGTGACCGCGCGCCCGAGCTACAGCCGGATCAAGACGGCGCTCGCGGCCATGCAACGTCATCCCGCGATCGAGCTCCAGCTCGTGGTCGCCGCGTCCGCGCTGCTCGACCGCTACGGCAGCGCGGTCAACGTGATCGAGCGCGACGGCTTCAAGATCGACGAGCGCGTGTTCATGGTGCTCGAGGGTGACAGTCCTGCCGCGATGGCGAAGACCACCGGGCTCGGCATCCTCGAGCTTGCCGCGAGGTTCGACGTGCTCAAGCCAGATGTGGTCGTGACGATCGCCGATCGCTACGAGACCATCGCGACCGCGATCGCGGCCTCGTACATGAACGTTGCGCTGGCACACGTCCAAGGTGGTGAGGTCTCGGGCTCGATCGACGAGAAAGTCCGCCACGCCGTGACCAAGCTCGCCGACGTTCACCTGGTCTCGACCCAGAAGGCACGCGAACGCGTGATCGCGATGGGCGAGGACCCTGCAACCGTGCACTGCACGGGTTGCCCGTCGATCGATCTCGCGGCCGAGATCCCCGGTGCCAGCGCGCTCGGCTTCGATCCGCTCGCGAAGTACGGCGGCGTCGGCGCGCCGCTCGATCTATCGCGCGGCTACATCGTCGTGATGCAGCACCCGGTCACGACGGAGTACCAGCGCGCACGCGCTCACGTCACCGAAACGCTGCGCGCCATGTACGAGCTGGGACTCCCGACCCTGTGGTTCTGGCCGAATGTCGACGCGGGCTCGGATGGCACGTCGAACGGCGTGCGGTCGTTTCGCGAGACCGTCGCGCCTGCGAACATCCGGTTCTTCAAGAACATGGAGCCGAGCGATTTCTTGCGGTTGATCCACAACGCAAAGTGTCTCGTCGGCAACTCGAGCGTCGGAATCCGCGAGAGCGGGTTTCTCGGCGTCCCGGTCGTCAACATCGGGTCGCGCCAGGCCGGGCGCGAGCGCGCCGCCAACGTGGTCGACGTCGATTACGATCACGTGCAGATCCGCGCGGCGGTCGAACAGCAAGTCGCACGCGGTGTGTACCCGCGCGACACGCTCTATGGCGACGGCCGCGCCGGCACGCGCATCGCCGATCTGCTTGCCGAGGTCCCGCTGAAGATCGACAAGCGGTTGACGTACTGATGCGTGTCCTCGGGATCGTGACCGCCCGCGGCGGATCGAAGGGCGTGCCCGGCAAGAACATCCGGCCACTCGGCGGCAAGCCCCTGATCGCGTGGACCGCCGAGGCCGCGCTCGCGTCGCGCCGGCTCGCGAGAACGATCCTCTCGACGGACGATCCGGCGATCGCAGAGGCGGGGCGAGCGTGCGGGCTCGACGTCCCGTTCGTGCGCCCACCCGAGCTCGCGACCGACAGCACGCCGACCCTACCGGTGCTCCAGCACGCGATCGCACAGCTCGGAGCAACCGGCGATCGCTACGACGCGATCTGTCTGCTCCAGCCCACGAATCCGTTCCGCGAGAGGACCCTGATCGATACGTGCATCGATCGACTCGCAGCCACCGGCGCCGATTGTGTCATCACGGTGTTGCGCGTCCCTGCCGAGCACAACCCGCATTGGGTCTATTTCGCGACCGCGACGGGCGAGCTCCACCTAGCGACGGGCGAGGGCGAACCGATCGCGAGGCGGCAACTGCTGCCCCCAGCGTTTCACCGTGAAGGCTCGGTCTATGTCACGCGACGCGACGTGATCGTCGCGGGGAGCTTGTACGGCACACGCGTCGTCGGTCACGAGATCGCGGCGGCCGATCACGTGAACATCGACACGTTCGACGACTGGGCGCGAGCCGAAGCCCTACTCGCGAGGCGCAGCTGATGTGCGGCATCGTCGCGATCGCCGGCGCCGCTGACGAACGCGAACGGGTCGACCGCGCGATCTCGACGTTGCGCCATCGCGGACCTGATGCAGCGCGTTCCTGGCAGAGCGACGGTGTCGCGCTCGGCCACACGCGGCTGTCGATCATCGATCTGTCCGACGGCGGGCTCCAGCCGATGGGAAGCGCGGACGGCCGGTTCACGATCACGTTCAACGGCGAGGTCTACAACTACCTCGAGCTGCGCGCGGACCTCGCCGACTATCCATTCCGCACGCAGTCGGATACCGAGGTAGTGCTTGCAGCGTGGGCGACCTGGGGCGAAGCGAGCCTCGATCGTTTGATCGGAATGTTCGCGTTCGCGATCTGGGATGCGCGCGAGCGCGAGCTCGTCGCCGTGCGCGACCGATTCGGCGTGAAGCCGCTCTACGTCGCAGCGCTCGGCACGGGGGTCGCGCTTGCGAGCGAGATCAAGGCGCTGCGTGCCGCTGGCGTCGAATCCTCACCCGATCCCGCCGCGTGGGCGACCCACCTCGCGACCGGTGCGCTGGATAGCACGCAGACGTTCTGGTCCGGCATCGAAGCCGTGCCCGCCGGCGGCATCCTGCGCTGGCGCGACGGCGCTCGTTCGACGCGGAGCTGGTACGATCTGGCGGCGCGCGTCGGCGACGCGTTCGACGATCGTCCGATCGAGGTCGTGCGACGCGAGTACTTGGAGCTGCTGGTCGCGAGTGTGAGCTTGCGGTTTCGCTCCGACGTTCCAGTCGGAATCAACCTGTCGGGTGGCGTCGACTCGTCGCTGTTGCTCGGGCTCGTTCATGCCGTCCGAGGTGCCGACAGCGCGGTCGAGGCATTCACGTACGCGACTGGCGACGAGCGTTACGACGAGCTGCCGTGGGTAGCTTCGATGCTCGAGCGCACGCGCCACCCGCACGTGACCTGCATGCTCCTGCCCGAAGACGTTCCCGAGCTCGCGACGCGGATCGCTGCGGTTCAAGACGAGCCGTTCGGCGGTTTACCGACGCTCGCCTAC
>Ga0070665_100007890_pt1 | contig 10799 bp, 8 predicted proteins | sample KBSS13metaG_FD_65862 | JGI IMG/M metagenome (GOLD analysis project Ga0070665, IMG submission 65862) | Switchgrass rhizosphere microbial communities from Kellogg Biological Station, Michigan, USA - KBS S1-3 metaG | ecosystem: Host-associated > Plants > Roots > Rhizosphere > Soil ...
AAATCGATCGGCGCGCCGCAGTCGGCGGTCGGCGTCGTGATCGCCCTGCTGGTGCTGATGCCGGAGACCCTGGCCGCGTCCCGCAACGCGCGCCGCGGCCGCACCCAGATCAGCTTCAACCTCGGCTACGGCTCGGCGATGGCGAGCATCGGGCTGACGATCCCGGTGATCGCCCTCGCCTCGATCTGGCTCGAGGGGCCGCTGGTGCTCGGCCTCGGCTCAACCCAGATCGTCCTCCTCGTGCTGACCGCGCTGGTCAGCTCGCTGACCCTGCTGCCCGGCCGCGCCACCCTGCAGGAGGGTGGCGTCCACCTGATCCTGCTCGCCGCTTTCCTCTTCCTCGCCTTCAACCCGTGAGTACTCGGGCCGTTCCGCAACTTCCCCCACGCGCCCCGGTTTAGCTCAGTCAGAAAACCCGCCCGGACCACCCTGGGACCGGGCGTCTACTGAGCAAGGGGGAAGTTCCATGCAAGGTGTCTCCGTGCGCCGGCGCTTCGTGCTGCCCGCGTTTCTCGTCGCCATCGTCCTCGCCCTGTCCGCTGGTGCGGCGCAGGCCAACACCGTCACGGTCGGCAGCGTGCTGCCGCCCGGCGCCGTCTCCGAACCGGTCGCCGAAGTGCAGACGTTCCTCAACACGGCGCTGCCGGAGAAAGGCGCGAGCCTCGCCTCGCCGGTCTCCGGGACGGTCGTTCGCTGGCGCCTGGTCGGGGCCAAAGGCGGACCGTTCTACCTGCGGATCCTGCGCCCCAACGGGCTCGGCGCCTACACCGCGGTTGGGACCAGCAACCCGGTGATCCCGAACACGACCGGGCTGGAGACGTTCACCGCCAACCTGCCGATCAAAGCCGGCGACCTGCTGGCCGTCGACCCGACCAACAAAACCGACGAACTCGGCTTCGCCCCCGCGGCGGGGGCCTCGTTCACGACGATCTTCCCGACTCCGTTCGAAGGGGCGACGGTGCCCGGGCGCGAACCGGTCTCCGGCAAAGAGATCGAGCTCAGCGCCGAAGTCCAACCGACCCCCGAGGTCGACTCGATCAGCCCCGCCTCCGGCTCGGTCACCGGCGGCACCGAGGTGAAGATCACCGGCTCCGACTTCACCGGTGCCAGCGCGGTCAAGTTCGGCGAGCTGACGGCGCAGGCGTTCAAAGTCGTCTCCGACTCGGAAATCGTCGCGACGGCGCCGAAGAGCAAGAAAGTCGGCGGCTTCGACGTCACCGTCACGACCCTGGCCGGGACCAGTGCCGCGGTCCGCGGCGACCGCTTCACCTACAACGGCTGCGTCGTGCCGCAGCTGCGCAACCTGAAGCTGAACAAGGCCAAGCGGGCGATCCAGCGAGGCGGCTGCAAGCTCGGCAAGGTCACGCTCCGCCGCGGCATCACCCAGGCGACCGGCAAGGTCAAGCAGCAATCGCCGAAGGCCAAGGCCGTCCTGGCCAAGGGCGCCAAGGTCAAGCTAACGCTGGGCTAGGGCGCTCGGCGACGCGACGAAGAGCCTCCACGATCTGTGGGTCGAACTGCGTTCCGGCGCAGTTCGACAGCTCTTCGAGCGCCCGTGCCGGCCGCATCGCGACGCTGTAGGGGCGCTCGCTGGTCATCGCCTGGTAGGCGTCGCAGACGGTGACGATGCGCGAGCCGACGGGGATCTGGTCGCCTTCGAGCCCATCCGGGTAGCCGCCGCCGTCCCAGCGCTCGTGGCTCGAGCGGACCAGGCGGGCGACCGGGACCAGGGCCGGGGCAGAGGCGATGATGCGCTCGCCGATCAGCGTGTGCTTGTGCATGAACTCCCACTCGGGCTCGTCGAGCGGGCCGGGCTTGTTGAGGATCGCGTCGGGGATCGCGACCTTGCCGATGTCGTGCAGCTCGGCCGCCCGCTGAACCTCGTCGCGGGCCTCGGCGTCGAGGCCGAACTCTTCGGCGACCTGGCCGGCGAGCGCGGCGACGTCGACTATGTGGGCGTGCAGTTCCGGCTGGCGCTCGCGCAGCGCGGTCAGCAGGACGTCGCGGGACTGGGAGCCGGCGGAGGCCCGCTCGCGGCTCTTGTTCGCGTACATGCGGCGGTCGGCGAGCTGCATCGCGTCGTCCCCGGTCCCGGCCTCGCTGGGCAGCAGGACGCTGCCCTGGGAAGCGGTGATGACGAAGCCCTCGCCGCGCTCGGAGAGCGCCGCGCCGCCGCCGGCGACGATGCTGTCGACCGCCGCCGCGGTGCACTGGGCGAGCAGGCAGAACTCGTCGCCGCCGAGCCGGTAGGCGCTGCCGTGGGGCGCGGCGCCGGCGGCGAGGCGGTCGCCAAGGCGGGTCAGCAGCGCGTCACCGGCCGGGTGGCCGAAGCTGTCGTTGTAGGCCTTGAAGCCGTCGAGGTCGAACATCACCAGCAGCCATACGTGGCCGGCCGCGGGCGGCGTCTCGGCGGCGCGCTCGAGGTCCTCCATCAGGCGGCGACGGTTTGGCAGGCCGGTCAGGGGGTCGGTCAGCGCCTCGCGTTCGCTCGTCTCCAGGGTCGCCTGGGTGTCGCGGAAGGAGATCGCCAGCCGCACTACGACGAACAGCAGGGTGAGCAGCGCAAGGCCCGCGGCCACGCTGGGGACCACGGTGTAGCGTTCGGCCGACTGCACCGCGATCGCGATCAGCGCCGCCGCCGCGGGGACGATCGCGACCCGCAGCCCGCGCGCTTCCACGCTCCGTTTCTTCGGTCCCGGGGAGAGCCAGGCGGCGGCCGCGAGCAGCAGCGCGCCGAGCGGCCAGGCGGCGTCGAGGACGCCGCCTTCGACGTAGGTTTCCTGCGCCGATTCCCAGAGGTAGATCCCGTCGGAGGCGGCGAGGACGACGAGGCCGAGGCCGAGGGTCAGCCAGCTCAGCCCGGGACGCCAACCGGTGAACGCGGCGGCGGTGACGACCAGGGTCAGCAGGGTGAGGTCGGCGATCGGGTAGGCGAGGTTGGTGACGACCGCGGCGGTGTCGCCGCTGGTGCTGGCGTCGACGATCGGGTCGAGCGCGAGCGCGGCGGCGAGGGCGGCGACGGCGGAGCCGACGATCAGCCCGTCGAGCCAGCGGGTCGCCGGGAAGGAGCCGATCCGCTCCCGCATCAGCGCGATCAGGCTGACGTAGGCGAGCGGGTAGAAGCCGAGGTAGCCGAGGTCGGCGAGCGAGGGAATCGGCACGTCTTCGCTGCCCGCGAAGGCGGCCGAGAAATAGATTTCGCCGCCGGTCCAGAGCAGCAGCCCGCTGCCCAAAAGCGCCCAGGCGAGCCGTTCGCGGCGGATCAGGATCGCCCGTGCGAGGCAGGAGCCGGCGGCGCCGAGCATCAGCGCGTCGTAGACCCAGATCCCGAAGAGGTCATCAACCAGTGCGCCGCCGGTGCCGGTCGCGGCGTGCAGCGCGAAGGCGAACAGGCCCAGCGCGAGCAACCCGCCGCAGACGAGGATCGAGCGTTGGAGCCGCGGGGTGAGGCGGGTCATCCCCCATGTATCGAGCGATTGGAGCGGGAACTTGATCCCGTGGTGCGGGGCCGCTATGGGGCCCGGTGGAACCTCAGGCGTGGGGCGGGGCGTCGCCGCCCCCGTACTCCTTATATGGGTACCACCATTCCTTGCGCTCGATCCGCGACTCCATGTGCACGTGCTTGGTCTCCTGGAACGCCTCCAGGCCCTCGCGGCCGAGCTCGCGGCCGAGGCCGGAGCTCTTGAAGCCGCCGAACGGCCCGGCGTCGTTGTCGGTCAGCGGGTCGTTGATCCAGACGGTGCCGGCCCGCAGCTCGCGCATGCAGCGGACCGCGCTCTCGAGATCGGCCGTGTAGACGTTGGCGCCGAGCCCGAACTCGGTCCCGTTGGCGAGGGCGATCGCCTCGTCGAGGTCCTTCACCGGGACCAGTGGCGCGACCGGGCCGAAGGTCTCCTCGGTCAGCAGGGCGCTGTCGGCGGCGGCGCCGGTGACGACCGCGGGGGCGAGGAAGTGCCCCTGGCCCTGGCCGCCGGAGTCGCCGCCGGTCAGGACCTCGGCCCCAGCCGCGCTCGCCGCCTCGAGCTGGGCGATCACCTTTTGGCGCTGGGGGTCGGAGACCATCGGGCCGAGGTCGGTCGCGACCGCGAAGGGGTCGCCGAGCACGAGGCTCTCGGTGTGGACGACGAAGGCTTCGACGTACTCGTCGAAGACCTCCTCGGCGACGTAGAAGCGCTCGGCCGAGGTGCAGACCTGGCCGGCGTTGAGGAAGGCCGCCCAGGCGCCGCCGCGGGCGGCGACCTCGAGCTGGGGAGCGACGTCGGCGCAGACGATGAAGGCGTCCTTGCCGCCCATCTCCAGGTTCATCCGGGCCATCCGCGGGATGCAGGCTTCGGCCACCCTCTTGCCGGTCGCGACCGAGCCGGTGAAGGCGACGCAGTCGATCCCCGGGTGGGCGGCGAGCTGGCCGCCGACCTCGCCGGCTCCCGCCAGCAGACCGACCACGCCGGCCGGCAGGTGCGCGAAGACGGCGTCCAGCATCAGGGTTGAGAGCGGGGTCAGCTCGGAGGGCTTGCAGACGACGCAGTTGCCGGCGGCGAGCGCCGGCGCCACCTTCCAGGCGAGCAGCAACAGCGGGTAGTTCCAGGGGACGATGCAGGCGACCACGCCGAGCGGGTCCTTGACGACCATCGCCAGCTGCGTCGACTCGATCGGCGGGATCACGCGGCCGGCGTGGTCGCGGCCGATCTCCGCGTAGTAGTCGAAGGCCGCCGCGGTCCACTCGAGCTCGTCGCGGTTCTCGATCAGCGGCTTGCCGCCCTCCGCGGTCATCGTCCGGGCCAGCTCCTCGCTGTGCTCGCGCAGCCGGCGCGCGATCTCGTGCAGCAGCTCGCAGCGCTCGCCGGCGGGCAGCGTCGCCCAGCCCGGCCATGCCTCGCGCGCCTTGGCGACCGCCGCGTCGACCTGCTCGGCCGAGGCCGAGGCGACCTCGACGATCGTCTCGGTCGTGTATGGGTTCTCGACCGCGACGGGCGCGCCGGCGCCGGCCACGGACTCGCCACCGATCAGCAGGTTCGTCGTCTGCTCGCCCATCTGGCCCGAGGCTATTCGAGCAGCGCGCTCAGGTCGAGCGCCAGGGCGCTCGCTTCGTGTTCGAGTTGACGGCGGGTGACGTGGGTGACGCGGTAGCCGGCGGCTTCGAGTTGGCGGGCGCGGGTGCGATCGGACTGGAAGGCCGAGCGGGTGCCGTGGGCCTGCCAGGAGTCGAGCTCGACGATCTGCTTGGCCTCGGGCCAGAGGCAGTCGACCCTGTAGCGGTGTCCCTGGACTTCGAGCCAGGGGTTGAGGTGGGGGCGAGGCAGCCGGTGGGCGTCGAGAAAGGCGAGGAACTGCTCCTCCAGGCCCTCTTCGCTCTCGCCCGGGGTTTCCTCCAAGCGCGCGAGCGCGGTGCGGACGGCGCGGTTTCCCCGGCGCCGCGGATGTCTCTCCAATAGATCCGTAAGCGAGAGGGGGTCATAGAGCCGCAGGTATTCGCACTGGCGCAGGCAGCTCTCGACCACCTCGGGCGTCGATTCGGTGGCGAGATCGAAGAGGGTGCGGGGGACCGTGGTCACCGGGATGCCCTCGTGCTCGGTCACTTCGTCCGGCCGCAGGCGAGCCCAGCGGCGCCGGATCGAGCCCTGGGATCTCGATTTGCTGTGCGAGGTGACGTCGACGTAGCCGCCGGAGTAGCTGCGAAAGCCCCAGAGCGCCGCGGCCGAGCGATGGCTCAGCACGGCTTCGGGCCCGCAGGCCAGTACTGCCGCAGTCCAGTGCCCTTCGCGCGAGAGGACCGTGTGGCCGACGGCGTACACACCTGCGTAGAGCTGATGAAGCCGGCCCTCTCGAACCTGGCGCTTGACCGTCTCGGACGAAAGCCCCATCTTCAGCAACTGCCCCCGCTCCACCACCCCGTATTGCGCAGCCGCCAAGCGGGCAACGGACGCACTCGATCCACGAGTCTGCCTTTTGGGTCGCATGCCGACCCTAAGTGCAGAGTCGTCCTCGGGTCTCCCCCTACTCGGCCTCTTCGTCCCAGTGGCGGCGTTCGCGGAGGTAGCGGATCGTGAGGACCGTGATGATGATCAGGGCGGGGGCGAAGACCGGGAGGGCGGCGACTGCGGCGTGGTGGGCGAGGGGGAGGTTCATGCGTCGCTGCCTCGCGGGGAGAGGGTGCGGGCGGCGGCGTGGCGGCGGCGGGCCTGCCCGAAGGCGAGGCGGTGCAGGGCCCAGGCGATCAGGGCGAGGAGGCCGAGGGTGATCGAGGCGACAGTCGCGTAGGCGAGGGTGACGACGAGCGGGCTGCCGCCCTTCTGCTCGCGCTGCAGCAGCTGGTGCTCGTCCTCGAAGGCGCGGCTGAAGCGCGGCGGGGCGGGGACTTCGCCGACCGGGATCGCCGGGTCGCTGGGGAGGAAGATCGGCAGCGCGGTCAGCGAGCGGCCCTCGTGCAGGCGCACCATCGACTTCCAGTTGCCGTCGACCGGGACCGGCTCGGTGGTGCGGTAGCGGCCGGGGCCGATCTCCTTCAGGGGAGCGACGACGAGGCCGCCGCCCTGCCAGGCGGTGACGTCGAACCAGTCCGCCTCGGCGGCGGCGTCGGGCGGGTTGAGGGTGAGGGTCGCCTCGACCTCGCCGGCTGCGAGCGGGCGCAGGGCGACGTCGGCGCTGACGCCCTCGCGGGTCGGGGTGTAGAGGGCCAGCGCGACCAGGGCCGCGACCAGGGCGGCCGAGCCGACCGCGAGCTGGCGCAGCAGCGGTCGCCGCACGCCCGGCTCGAGGCTGAGGTGGGCGCCGATCCAGGCTCCGAGCACCGCGCCCGCCATCGCCGCGAGGAAGCCGACGACGGCGCCCTCGGGGAACAGCGCGGAGGGCCAGGGCAGCGGCATCCAGATCTGGGACCAGGCCCACTCGGCCGCGAGGCCGACGGTGCCGATCCCGAGCCCGGCCCAGAGCCCGAAGCGCAACGGCTGCCTGGTGGTGACGGCCAGCGCCACCGCCTCGACGACCACCGCCTCGACGATGTAGAGGGGGAAGTGGGGGACGGTCTGGCCGAGACCGGGGTCGATCGCCAGGGCCAGGGCGCCGCGCATGAGGATGAAGAAGCCGGCGGCGCCGAGCGCGGCGCCGCGGCCGCCGTAGATCCGCGCCAGGACCAGCCCGAGTCCGGCGGCGAGCATCAGCAGCAGCGGCTGGAAGACGAGCCGGAACTGGGGGACGCCGAAGTCGAACTCGGCCTGGAAGGTCGAGAGGCCGAGCATCAGGCCGCCGGTCAGGGCGACCGCGCGCATCGCCCGGGTCGAGCCGTGCTCGGCCTCGGCCCGCCCCGCCGCCACGTTCGCCCGCTGCCCCTCGACGGTCAGCACGGCGATCCCGACCAGGGTCATCGCGGCGCCGCCGATCAGCATCAGGTGGGTCGGTCCCCAGAGGGTCACGTCCTGGCCGAAGAGCCGGTGCCAGAGGTCGTCGAGCGGGAAGCCGACCAGCGAGAAGGCGCCGCAGGCGCAGATCAGAACGCCGCCGAGCGGCGCCCACCAGTCGCGGCCGAGCCGCACGGCGGCGTCGCTGGGTCGCTCCCGCGGCAGCACCATCGCGATGAAGCCGGCGGTGAAGATCCCGAAGAGCCCGGCGAGGATGAAGTAGTGGGCGGGGTTGGCGAGCGGCCCGGCGTCGCGGCCGTTGTCGATGTGCAGGGAGATGTCCCAGTACATGCCGAACAGCGCGGTCAGCAGGGAGACGGTGGCGATTCCGGCCGGCAGCGCCGCCCAGCCGGGCAGGCCGGTGCGACGTTCGGCGTCGGTGGCCAGCCGCCCGAGGAAGGCGACCCTGCCGGAGCGGTGGCCGAAGCCGAGGTAGAGGAGGGCGAAGGTGAGGAAGCCCGCGGCGACGGTCGCGAGCGCGATCTGCAAGAGCTCGGCGCCCCCGGCGGGCGGGGCGGCCTCGGTGGTGGCCTGGGCGATCTGCGCGAAGTTCATCTCTGCCTCCATGATTACCTCATACGATGTTACCTCAAACGAGGTTACATTCAAAATGTAGGATCCGTGTGTGGCGAAGCGCACGCAAACCACGAAGCCGGCGTCGGCCGAGCCGGCCGAGCCGGCGATGCTGACCGTCGAGCAGCTCGCCTACGAGACCGGCATGTCGGTGCGGAACATCCGCAACCACCAGTCGCGTGGCCTGCTGCAGCCCCCCGAGGTGCGCGCCCGGACCGGCTACTACGGCCCCGAGCACGTCGCCCGCCTGCGCCTGATCCAGGAGATGCAGGCCGAGGGCTTCAAGCTGAGCGCGATCTCGCGGCTGATCGGCGAGCACGGGGCGGATGCCGACCGCTTCGTCGGCCTGCGCCAGGCGGTCAACGCCCCGTTCGCGACCGAGGCGCCGGAGATCCTCAGCCGCGCCGAGCTGGCCGAGCGTTTCGGGGTCGACGACGACAAGCTGCTGGCGAAAGCGCTGAAGCTCGGGGTCCTGGTCGAGCTTGGCGGCGAGCGCTTCGAAGCCCCCAGCCCGGCGCTGCTGCAGGCGGCCGAGGACGTGCTGGCGATGGGCATCCCGCTGCCGGCGGCCCTCGCGGTGATCGAGAAGCTGGCCCGCAACTCGCAGGCGGCGGCGCGCAATTTCGTCAACCTCTTCGTCGAGGAGTTGTGGAAGCCGTTCGACGCGGCGGGGCGCCCGGACGAGGGCTGGGCCGAGATCACCGGCGCGATCGAGCGCCTGCGGCCGCTCGCCGTCGACGCGATCAACGCCACCTTCCGGCTAGCGCTGACCGCGGAGATCGAGCAGGCCTTCGGCGAAGTGCTCGAACGCGAACGCAAGAGGCGCAAGTAACCAACCGGTAACCGCCCGGTTAACCTGGGCGCTTGAGCACGACCGAGTTCGCACAGGTCGGGACCGAGCGGGGACCCCGGGCGCAGGCGCCGCCACACCGCGGCTTCGAGCACTGGCCCACGGTCAGGCGGATCGGGCTGGCGCTTTACGCGCTGGTCATCGTCCTCTGGAGCGCGCGCTACGGGATCCCGGTCCAGCGCGAGCTGGTGATCGCCTGGGTCTGCGGCGCCCTGGCGATCGTCTCGATCGGCCGGCCGCCGCGCCAGCTGCTGCAGCTGGTCGTCGACTGGCTGCCGATCGTCCTCGTCCTCGTCGCCTACGACTTCACCCGCGGCGCCGCCGACACCTTCGGCATCCCCGTCAACCACACGGAGATGATCGACTTCGACAAAGCCGTCTTCTTCGGCGAGACCCCGACCGAGTGGCTGCAGGCGCACCTCTACCAGCCCAACGTCGTCCACTGGTACGACGTCGCCTTCACGCTGGTCTACACCTCTTACTTCATCGTCCCCTTCGCGCTCCTCGGCTACCTCTGGGCCCGCGACCACCCCGCCTTCGTGCGCTTCGCCAAGCGCCTGGTCACCCTGGCCCTGGCCGGCCTCGCCACCTACATCCTCTTTCCGGCGGCGCCGCCCTGGATGGCCGGCGAAATGGGCCTGCTGGACGAAATCCAGCGGACCACCGGCAAGGGCTGGGAAGTGCTCGGCGTCGGCACCGCCGGCTGGTTCTCCAAAGGCCAGGGCCTCGGCAACCCGGTCGCCGCCGTGCCCTCGCTGCACACCGCCTTCTGCGCCCTCGTCGCTTTCTTCCTCTGGTCGCGGGTGCGCCGCCGCTGGCGGCCGCTGCTGCTCGCCTATCCGCTGGCGATGGGCCTGACCCTGATGGCGACCGGCGAGCACTACTTCTTCGACGTCGTTCTCGGCTTCGCCTACGCCGGCGTCGTGATGGCCGCCTGGGGCTGGTGGGAAAACCGGCGCTCAGGCGCCGGCGCGGGCGTCGAGCCAGCGCACGACTCGTAGCGCGATCCCGAGCAGGACGATCGCGGTCGCCGAGCCGATCGCCCAGGTGGTGAACATCGCCCCGCTCGGGTCCTCGAGTTCGAAGAAGTCCCGCCCGGCCGGGATCGCGGCGACGAGGACGAAGCCGGCGGCCATCAGCGCGCAGAGCCCGAGCACGGCGTAGCGGCGCACCCCCGGCTCGTCCTCGAGCGCGATCACGATCGCCAGGCCAGCGGTGACCACGGTCGCGGCGGTCACCGTGCGGGCCTGCTCGAGGTCGAGATCGAAGGCGTGGCGGGCGAGCAGGTAGCTGGTCAGGATCCCCAGCCCGGTGGCGAGGCCGGCCGGGATCGAGAAGCGGGCGATCGCCTTGAGGAAGCCCTCCGGCCGCCACGGCCCGCTCGACGGCGCCAGGGCGAGGAAGAAGGCGGGGATGCCGATCGTCAGCGACGAGGTCAGGGTGAACTGGCGCGGCAGCAGCGGGAAGACGCCGCTGGTCAGGGCGATCGTGACCAGCAGGAAGGCGGTGAAGATCGCCTTGCTGACGAAGAGCCGCGCGACCCGCTGGATGTTGCGGAGGATCTGGCGGCCCTCGTGAACCATCGGCGGCACCTCGCCGAACTCGCCGGAGACCAGGACGAGGTCGGAGACCGAGCGCGCCATCTGGGTCCCGGACCCCTGGGCGATCGCCAGCCGCGCCTCCTTCAGCGCCGGCACGTCGTTGACCCCGTCGCCGAGCATGCCGACGTACTCGCCGCCCTCGCTCATCACCCGCACCACGCGTTCCTTGCCCTCGGGGGAGATCCGCCCGATCGCCGGGGCGGCGCGCACCGCCTCGAGCAGCTCGGCGTCGTCCTCGGGCAGGTGGCGGCCGTCCAGCGCCGGGCCGGTCGCTTCGATTCCCAGATCCCGGGCGATCGCCCCGACCGTCGCCGGGTTGTCGCCGGAGAGCACCTTCAGGGCGACGTCTTCGCGGGCGAAGAAGGCGATCGTCTCGGCCGC
>Ga0070665_100007892_pt1 | contig 10798 bp, 9 predicted proteins | sample KBSS13metaG_FD_65862 | JGI IMG/M metagenome (GOLD analysis project Ga0070665, IMG submission 65862) | Switchgrass rhizosphere microbial communities from Kellogg Biological Station, Michigan, USA - KBS S1-3 metaG | ecosystem: Host-associated > Plants > Roots > Rhizosphere > Soil ...
ATCCCGCTGATCGTGATCGACCCGTCGGCGGCCGCCGACAGCACGCGCGGCACGGTGAGCGACGCGCTGGTCGAGGCGATCGACCTGGCGCCGACCTTCATCGATTATTTCGGCAGCAAGCCGCCCGACCACATTCTGGAAGGACGTTCGCTGCTGCCGCTCTTGCACGGCGACAAGCCCGCGGACTGGCGAAAGGTGGTGTTCTCCGAATACGACTACGCCATGCAGGACGTCCGCGTGATGCTGAACCAGCCGATCGAGCGCTGCCGCCTGTTCATGGTGTTCGACGGGCGCTGGAAATACATCCATGCCTCCGGCTTCCGGCCGATGCTCTATGATCTCGAGAGCGATCCGCAGGAATTTGTCGATCGCGGCGCCGACCCCGCCTGCGCCGATATCGTGGCGCGGCTGCAATCGGAACTGTTCGACTGGGCGCTGCATCCGAAGATGCACATCACGACGCCAAACGCGAAGATCGCGGCGTATGCGGCTCAGCAATTACAGGTGAAGAACGGCGTGCTGATCGGCATCTGGGATGAGGCCGAGCTCGGGGCGATCAGGGAGAAGATCGGGATGAAGCCTTAGGCGCCGGCCCCCACACGCGCCAACCCTGTTCTGCCCTGGCATTCGGCGAAAACCATCGAGGAGTTCCGGTGTTGCGGCGGAGACACGTCGTGCTGGTAAATTGCGACCGCTCACGCCACGTTTATTGCAGTTCCGAGCGCGCGGACGCTACGGTTGCCTGGCGAAACACCTTCGCAGCCCTTCGAGGAGCGCAATGAAGCCATATCGAGGCGATACCGGATCTGTCGGTTGGTCATCCCTTCTTGGCCGGGCGTCATTGCCTCGACTGTATGCGCTAGCGATGGCGGCGTTGCTTCTGCTGCCGGTCGGCGCAAGTTCGGCGCTGGCGGCGCCGAATTCCCCGTCGGCAGCCTCGACCGCTCATGTCTACCTGCTCCGCGGCGTGCTCAATATCTTTTCGCTGGGACTCGATGACATAGCGGCACAGCTGCGGGCACAGGGCATCCCGGTTACGGTCGCAAACTTCGCCTCGTGGTCGTCGCTGGCCGACGAAGCCGCCACTGGCTACAGGAGCGGCAGGATCAAGACGATCATTCTGGTCGGGCATTCCTCTGGAGCGACCGCCCTGCCCGACATGGTCGCCAAGCTGGATCAGCTTGGCGCTCCCGTGAAGCTGGCAATCGGCCTGGATTCGGTGTTTCGCACCAGGCTCTCGGGGCGCGTGGGACGCTACGTAAACTTCTACATCGCCAACGGCAACGGCGAGCCGGTCGCGAAGACCGCGCAATTCCAGGGCAAGCTCGAGAATATCAATGTGCAGAACGTGCCTGGCGTCGGGCACATGTCCATCGAAAAGAACCAGATCATGCAGCGCAAGGTGATCGGCGAGATCGACGCCGTCGTATTTGGCCGGTCTGCACCTTCTTCGGGGGCGCAGAGGCCACGACAGCCTGGAGCGGCGGACGCGGTGAGATCAGGCCCGGCGAGGGCCGCGGCGGTACGCGAGTAGTCCGAACGCCGTCGCAGAAGCGACGAATGCCGCAAATTCTGCCGATTTCTCGACGATAGATCACCCGCAGAGCGCCGGATGGCATCGCCCGCTGGCATTTGGGTCTGGCGTACCTTTGCGCCTAAATCGCGAGCGGAATGTACATGAGACGTCCGACGCAGGTTGCCGCCGTGGTGATCCGTGCAGCCCTTTCCGTCTGCATCTTGTCGGCTGTTTACAATCTGGCGATCGCCGGTCCGGTCGCACGCACGACCAATGCTGTCGCGACGGTCGCTCCCGACACGCCGCCAGCCACGGCCCAGCCGCAGCCGCGCGTCTACCTGTTCCGTGGTGCGCTCGGTCCGATTTTTTCGCGCGGGATGGACCACCTGACCAAGCGCCTCGAAGAAGCCGGCATCCGGGCGGACGTCTACGAATTCACCATTTGCCGGCTGATCGCGGATCAGGCTATCCGCGATTTCCGTGACAATCCCGCTCCGATCGTCCTGATCGGGCATTCGATGGGCGGACTGTGTGCCCTGACGTTTGCCGGGATACTGAAGTCCGAAAACATCTCGGTAAGCCTGGTGGTCACCATCGATCCGGCCCACGCAAGCCCGAAGGTGCCGCTGAACGTCGAGCGTTACATCAACATTTTCCTGTCCGACAGCGTATTGGGCGGCGGCGATGTGATGGCAGAGCCGGGTTACCAGGGTCACTACGCGAGCTTCGATTTGAAACAGCATGAGGAAGTCAGCCACATCAACATTGACAAGATGGATACCATCCACGAGCAATTGGTGACGGCAATTGTGCAGCTTGCGACGACGCCTTTGCCGGCCAAGGGCGAGGCGCTGCCGTTGCGCTACGTCGTTCCTTCCGATGCTCCGATTGAGCTATGGGACAGCGGCACGCCGCAATTCGCCCGTTCGGGCGATACCTTGGAGCGGCTTGCGGCACTCAACCATGTACCGCTGTGGTCACTTACCCAGGTCAATCAGTATTCAGAGAGTGCACCGCTGTCACAAGGTCAGCGCGTTTTGGTTCCGCGCCGTCTTACGCCACCTGTTGCAACATCTGTGGCGTCGCGCCCGAAACCGTAGCTTGCGGCGGCGTCAGGTCGGCGGCAGGAACGGAATCAGCATCGGAACGCGACGGCAATACGATCCGTAGGCATCCGCACCGAGTTCAGCGGTGAGGAAGCCTTCCTCCATGCGGGCCTTCAACCCCATCCCGAGCGAGATCAGCACCGCGCCCAGCATCGCGGTCACGGTTCCGACCGCGATACCCGTCACCAACATCCCCGCAATAAGCCCCGTATAGATCGGGTGGCGCACCATCCCGTAGGGGCCGGTGTCAATGACCTGATGGCCTTCCTTGTGCGTGATCGCGTTCGACCAGAAACGTCCGAGATGAATTCTCCCCCACCACGTGAACGAGATCCCCGCAAGGACAAGACACGCCAGCATGTAGACGCCAAGGTTGCCAAACTGCCAGAGCGGCTTTTCCCCGAGGATCCTGCCGGTCAACGGCAAGAAAAGAATGGCCCCCACGAGAATCGGGAGGCGGTACTTGAGCGAGTCCCAGGTCATCACGTGCTTCTTGGTTTGGCCGGACCAGAACGATGCCACGACCCAACTGATGACCCACAAAATCCAGATGGTCGCGAGCAACTGTGTGGGCCAGGTAGTGGTCCAGCCACTCAAGGCGAAAGCCAACCATTGGCCAAGATCGTTCAGCATGTCGAGAACCGTATTAAAGCGATTGGATCAGCCGCCAAACCGGCGCTCGACGTGAGATGGTCGAGGGCGAGTACTCGGCGTTGAGTCCCATTCAGTTTGATTGTGGTCGGCATCAAGCAGATGCGCAATGGTTTCCCGCAACACAGGTTCGACGGGGCCTGGCGCATAGCCCAGTTCGCGTTGCGCCTTTTCGATCGACAAGGCCCCTGCTCGCAATGCGATACGAACGCCTTCGGCCGTACCGGACGGAGGCCGGCGCGTCACGTGATCGGCGATGAACTCCAGCGTTGCAGTGACCATTTCGGCGACCTTGCCGTTCACGTGAATACGCCGGACGCGGCGGCCGCTGACGTCAGCCATAAGTGCGAGAACCTGTCTTAGCGGCATGCTTTCGCCGCCGAGCACGTAGCGATGTCCGGCCTGTCCGCGCTCCATGGCGAGGATCAGCCCTTCAGCGGCGTCACGCACATCGACGAGGTTCACGACAAAATCAAGATGCAATTGAAGGCGTCGGCCGAGAAAATACCGGAGCATCGCCGTCGGCGGGGTCACGTTGTGGTCATAAGGCCCGACGGGCATGGTCGGGCAGCCGATAACTACAGGATATCCGGATGCGGCCGCCTGCATGGCGAACCGGTCGGCGAGCATTTTCGAGCGAGTATATGGACCCGGCATGTCGTCCGGCAGCAACGCATCGTCAGCGGCAGGAACCATCGACGGCGATGCACGGAACAGAATGGATTCCGTCGAGCAGTGCAGGAAGCGCTTTATGCCGCGCTTGCGCGCCGTCCCAATGACGATCTCGGTGCCGCCGTAATTGACGGTGTGAAAATCATCTTTCCGCGGCAGCCACATCCCCGGCAAGCCGGCCAGGTGATAGACCTCCTGGACTCCGTCCATTGCCTGGTCCACCAGGTCGCGATCAAGTACCGATCCCCTGACGTACTGAACCTGCGGCAAGGCGCGGGGCGGTGGCTGCAGATCAAGAACCCTCACCTGCCCACCTCGCGCTTTCAACGCGGAGACGAGGTGCTTTCCGATGAACCCACTGCCGCCTGTGACCAGTATGCGCGTCATGCTGCCGATGGACTCAAGCTGAACTATTCGAGATCACGATGGAGCACCTTGCGGATGCCCCTGGATGATGATGGCGAGATCGCGCCGAAAGCCAAGCGCAATAAACAACTTCGCCATGACAAACATTGGTCCGAGCAACAGGTGGGTCGGATTGTCGACCAGCGCAGGCTGCCGTTGCTCGAACACGCGGTGCCCAACAATCTGCGATGCGACCCCAACGACAATCAGGATGGTCGTGAGTGACCACATGCCGGCAGTGGTCGCTTGACTGACGATCATGGCAGCGACTGAGAGCAACACGATGGCGGCCCCAAGGATCGCGGTTCCGAGCGCGAAGTCGAGCAGAAACCAGTAGATCAGCACCGGTACGACAGCGATGACCGCCGCACTGGTCTGGAACCCGAATAGGGTGACGGACCACAGGCTGAGCGGAAGAACAGCGGCCAGGAACAGGAACACGATGCCGAAGACATGCATCGCGCAATTCCAGGGGTCACGATGGTACTCAACGTAATCCGCAAGCTGCCGCCGAAAATATGAACCCATGCGGGTGATTATCCCGTTCTGTTGGCAGGACGCGGCTAGACGGGTCAACCAAAACCCGGCGCACCTGCTTCGATGCCATAAGAGACACAACGGTAGTTAAACTTGGGAATCATCATCAAGTCAAAGCGCGGATTCGCCACAGTTTCGCCGCCCTCGGGCGCGCGAGGGAACCGTCAGTGTTGACAAATCATCCAGTAATTCAGGCAACTAGCATGGTACAGGACCTCGGGAACCGCCATGCGTTGCGACAGTTTTCCCCGCAGGGTTGCCGTATACCTCGTGTCGTGAGTACACGCTTTACCCCGCGACACCAAGCACCGGCCCAATCGCTCCGACCTGAATGAGGCTGACGGCCCAAACTCCACGATCAGGCAGAAGATCGAAATGAAGCCTCGGACGACGAGTCCCGCGCCATCACACAAACCCGGAACACCTCATCGAACAACCGGCCTTCGTAGAGCCTTGCCCTCGGGCCGATCCGTTCAGCGCTCGTAGCTTGCGGGATCGGCGCTGTCGGAGGGATGCGCAAAAGCGTTGCGCAGAACCGCTGACATGGGCGTATTGAAATTGAGGCCGTTGGGCGGGACTGGCGCTTCGAACCACTTCCGGTAAATCACTTCGATATCCGGCCCCCGATAAAGCTCCGCCGTCGCACGGTCGGCCACGGCCTTGAACGGCGCATCGTCCTTGCGCAGCATGATCCCGTAGGGTTCAGCCTTGGACAAAGCTTCCTCGCTAATCCTGTAGGCAGACGGATCCTTCGCTCTTGCGATTGCGACCGCGAGCTGCACGTCATCGAGGACGTAGGCAGCAGCGCGGCCAGTCTCCAGCATGAGAAACGCTTCCGCCTGATCCTTTGCGGCCAGCGGCGTGATGCCGAGATTGCGTGCGGCATTGACCTGATTGAGCTGCACCATGTTGGTCGAGCCCGATATCGCAACAACAGGTTTGCTTTTCAGATCATCGATCGTGGCGATGCTGTCAGACTTTCGCGTAGCAAACCGGGTTGCCGACAGAAAATGTGAGTTCGTGAACGCCACCTGCCGCTGCCGGTCCACATTGTTGGTCGTGGAAGAGCATACGAGATCAACCGTCCCATTCATCATGAGTGGGATGCGATTGGACGAAGTGACCGGAAGCGTTTCGACGGCAACATTGGAGACGTTGATTTCACGCTTCACCGCGTCGACGATCCGCATGCAGATATCGACGGCATATCCGATCGCTTTCTGGTTCCCGTCGAGATAGCTGAAGGGCACCGAGGCTTCCTGGAAGCCGAGGATGATCTTGTTGGTTTCCTTGATCTTCTGGAGCGTCCCTGTCAGCTCGCTCGCGGGCGCGGGGATGGCGATCAGGGCAACGGCAAGGATGGTCAATGGCAGGCGCATCACGGTGGACCTCATCGGATAGTGAACGGGTTTGCAGCGACCGAATGGATGGCCGTCGTGCCAATCAATCGCGGGCGACCGTAGTTGATCAGCGGGCTTTGCCGAATTAGCGGCTGTGAAAACCGGCTATATCAAAGTTGCATTGCTGACGCCGCGGGGCCGGTCACAGGGCGCGCGTTCGCGCGACCCGTTGGCGGCTCGTCAGGGTTCAAGATCCTCAATTCGTGATCTTGTATCCCGTCGCCTTCACGATCGGCTGCCAGAAGGCGGTGTTGGCGGCGAGCTCCTGCGTCAGGCCTTCGGGCGTCGAGCCGACCGGGATCAGGCCGATCGCCAACAGCTTCTCCTTGACCTCGGGCTTGGCGAGCGCGGCGGCGGCCGCCCCGCTCAGTTTCTTCGCGAAATCGGATGACGCGCCCGCCGGCAGCCACATGCCGTACCAGGCATCCGCCACCAGATCGACGCCGCTCTCTTTCAAGGTCGGGGCATCGGGCAGGAACGGCGAGCGCGTCTCGCTGCCGACCGCGAGAATCCGGATGTTGCCGGCGCGATGCTGCGGGATGGCGTCGGTCAACGTGGAAATCGCAAACGGCATATGGCCGCCGACAAGATCGTTGATGATCGGCGCGCTGCCGCGATACGCCACGCGCGTCAGCTTGATGCCCAGCGCCTGCTCGAGCCGCGATCCGCTAAAATGCGGAATGGTGCCGTTGCTGGGCACGCCGAACGTGGCCTGGTCCGGATTGGCTTTCAGCCAGGCGACGAATTGCTTGAAGTCCTTGACCTCGGCCGGGACGGCCGTGCCGACGAAGACACAGAACTCGAACCGCGCGAGCTGGCTGACCGGAACGAAATCCTTTGCCGCATCGAAACTCGGTGTCGTCTCGACCATCGGCAGCAGATACATCGTCGGTCCCGTGGTGACGAGGATGGTGGTGCCGTCGGGATTGGCCCCCTTCACCGCCTTGATGCCGATCAGCCCGTCGCCGCCGGTGCGGTTCTCGACGATGACGTTGCGGTCGAGCAATGGCCCGATGTGCTGCGCCAGCAAGCGGCACAGCGCGTCGCCGCCGCCGCCGGCCGCAAAGGGAAAGACGATTTTCGTCAGCGGCCCCGCTTGCGCGAAGGCCTCGCCCGTCATCGCGGCCAATGCAGTTGCGGCGCTTCCGGCCAGAAAATCTCGACGTTTCATCTCATCCTCTCCGAACCCCATATGATTGTTGATCAGCCTGCAGCGCTGAAGCGTCAGGTCAAGACTTCATCGAACAGGCTTTTCATCGACGCCCAGGAGCGGCGGTCAGCCTGCTCGTTGTACAAGGCGGTGCGCATCATCGAGCCGTCGGCGGCCGGGTTGGTGAAACCGTGCAGCGTGTTGCCATAGGCGATGATTTGCCAGTCCTTCACGCCGCCGATTCGCATCTCGCTCTCGAAATCAGCAACCTGTTCCGGCGGCGACAGCGGATCGTCGACGCCGGTACAGACCAGCACGCTGGCCTTTACCTGTCCCGGTTGCGCCGGCAATTTGGTCGTCAGCACGCCGTGGAAGCTGACGACGGCCTTCAGATCAGCGCCCGCGCGCGCCAGCTCCAGCACCACCGACCCGCCAAAGCAGAACCCGATCGCCGCCAGCCTGCCGGCATCGACCTGCGGCAGCACGGCGAGCGTTTCGAGCGCGGCGCGCCCTCGCGCACGCAGCTTGTCCGGCTCGGCGCGAAGCCCACCGACCAGGGTTGCGACTTCCTGCAGGTTGGACGCCTGCCGCCGATCGCCGAACATGTCGGCGGCCAGCGCGACATAGCCAAGACCGGCGAGCCGGCGCGCCCGCTCCATCGCGAATTCGCCGAGCCCGAGCCCTTCGTGAAACACCAGGACGCCCGGCCGCGGCCCGGCAGCATTCTCGTCCATTGCAAGATAGCCGCGCAGATTGGCCCCGTCACAGCGGTAGTCGATGTCGCCCGCCCGCATCGAATTTCCTGATCCTTCAAATGAAAGGGAGCTGGAACTTCACACCGGTTTGCAGACCGCACAACCGAAATCGCAAAGCCGTGCTTTCCCGTTGATCGGCATCACGCCGGTTTGACGCAACCGGAATGCGAACACCGGAACGATCGGCTGAAGGGGAGCTTACTTACCACCATCAGCAACGGAGTGTCCCCATGACAAAATCCGGAATTCTCATCGCTGCCGCGATTCTTGCTTCCGCGCTCGCCAGCCCCGCAATGGCGCAGCAGGTCATCTACAATCCTGGCTATTGCGCACAATTCTATCCAAACGCCAATTGCCAGAACAAGGGACCGGGCAACCCCTACACCGGCAGTTACCAGCGTCAGGCCTATCGCGATCAGGTCTATCGGGATCGCAACTGGCAGGGCAGCTATAACCGCTCTGACGACAGCGGCTTCTGGCCGGGCGACGTCGCGGCCGGCGTTGTCGGCGGCGCGGTTGGCAGCGCTGCAGCCATCGCGACCACCCCGATCGGGAGCGAAGCCTATGCCCGACAGAACGGGTTTGTCTGCGTCCCCGGCACCTTGTTCCGCGGCGAGGACGGACGGCGGCATCTCTGCCAGTAAGGCGGCTTGCGAATCAAAGCTTCCGAAAAGGCGGCTGGAAAGGCCGCCTTTTTCCATGCGAGAGCGGTGAAAGCGGTTCTTGAGGTTCTGGCCCTTTGCGGCCAAGTCTGATATTCGACCCGCCGAAGATCGGACCCAAGTGGCGGGCTATTTCACCCCTCGCCGATTACTTCAATTCGCCGGTTTAGCTCAGCGGTAGAGCAGCGGTTTTGTAAACCGAAGGTCGGGAGTTCAATCCTCTCAACCGGCACCACGACCTCAGCGTCGGGGCTTTCTTTATTGTCCCAGCAATTTCTCGTGTTGGCGATTCGAACCAAACGTGCGGCAAGCCGCCGGAACGACAAAACAGTTGCCCTCAAAAATCAAAAACCTCCGGGAGGGCATTCCCGGAGGTTTCGGAGGTTTAGCATAAGAGGTGGCCAAGGAATTTCGCTGGCTACCTTGAGGCGACATTAGATTATGTAATTACCTGAGTAAATCATATTTTTTTATTTTCTGAATTTATTCTTCTTTCGCGCGCGAGCCTGCTCTGCTCGCAATCCCTCGCACGATCGATTGCGGAAACGGGACTTACGAAGATGGCATCAAAAAACCCCCAGCGGTTTTCCGCTGGGGGTCTCTGTTGCAGAGTGTCAGGTGTTCGGGATCAGAAGTTGCGCTGAGCGCGAACGTTCAGGAAGACGGTGCTCTGGTCCTTGAACTCGTAGACAGCGGTCGGCTTCGGAGCCGTGGCTGCCAAGGTGGCAGCGCCCGTGAACTTCTGGTCGAGGAAGAACGCACCGACTTCAGCCGAGAACGTCAAGTTCTTGACGGGAGTCCAGCGGGTGGTGAGACCAACCTGGGCAACATTGTAGTCCGGGTTGCAGCTGTAGTCCAAAGACACGGCCTTACCAGCGTTGTAGTTGGCGCACCACTGGCCCTTGGCCGAGCCTACGTCCAAAGCGTTACCGCCGTAGCGCACCTGGGAGTAGCTGCCCCACAGGCTGGTCGACCAGTAGGGATCCCAGTTGTGATTGTACGCACCACGGATACCCCATGAATCCACCAGCTTGAGTTCGCCGCCCGGCACATAGACCGCATCAGAGGTCTGGCCGAAACCAATGCTCTGATAAGCGCCCGCACGGCCTGAGCCACCGAACATCGCGAAGCTCGGCGAGGCGCTGCTCGTGGAGATCACGGCCTTGGTGTCACCCTTGGCATAGGAGACGTCGATCTTGATGTCGTCGCCCGCACCGGTCGGGAGGTTCTTGATCTGCAACGCAGCCATCACCGCACCGCCCCACTTGTCTTCGGGGTGACCGGAGATTTCCGACAGTGCCGTCGGAACGCCGCCGGCGCCGAGGATGTTGTAGGAAGCGTTCACGAGGTGCGCCATACCTGAAATCTGGAACAGACCCCAAGCCTGGTCGACGCGGATGTTACCGACGATGTCGGGAGCATGCGTGCCGGCGTAGGCGTTGGTACCAGCACCAATCGCGGACGAAGCAACGCCGAGGTTCAGCACAGCGGTACGGTTGAACACGGTCGGATCATCGAGACCGATGGTGCCCGACACGCCGTTGCCGAACTGAGCGGTGTACTGGATGTTGTTGACGCCGGTGACGTAGTCAGCACCGCCCATCAAGAACGAGTTGTTGTTGCCCGGATAACCGTTCCAGGGCGTCGCGAAGGCCGAAGCCGACTTACCGAAGGTGAAGCCAGCGAACTGGATGAACACCATTTCAACCGCGACGTAGCCGCCGCCCGCGGTCATGAGCGCGTTCGAGGCGCTGGCTGGGAACGTGTTCTGGGTGGTCGGATTGCCGTTTCCGAAGTTGTTGAACTGGAAGTCGGCCTGACCGAATGTGCGGACGACGCCGTATTCGGTGGCGGTACGGGTATCAACCGTCAGCGCCATACGGGAACGGGAGCTGAAGTAATCGCGATAACGATTGCCCTGACCCTGGTCGCCGGACCAAGCCG
>Ga0070665_100007898_pt1 | contig 10793 bp, 8 predicted proteins | sample KBSS13metaG_FD_65862 | JGI IMG/M metagenome (GOLD analysis project Ga0070665, IMG submission 65862) | Switchgrass rhizosphere microbial communities from Kellogg Biological Station, Michigan, USA - KBS S1-3 metaG | ecosystem: Host-associated > Plants > Roots > Rhizosphere > Soil ...
TTCCTACCTACCCGCCGGGGGAGGGCAGCGCGCGCTCGATCTCGGCCAGCGCCTGGCGGGCCTGCGAGGCGATCACTTCGTCGCTGGACCTCGACGCGTCGACAAGCGCGTCATTGATGCCGCGGTCCGGGTTGCCGGCCAGCGCCGCGCGGCGCAGTCCGTCGATGGCCAGGATGCGGTTGCGGATGTCGACGTCGTTGCGTAGTGCGTAGATCAAGGGCTGCGCGGTGTCCGCGGCCGGGGCTGCGCTCAACCGCCGGATGGCATCGCCACGCTGCTCGTTTTCCTCGGCCGTGGTTTCGTCCACGGGCATCACCTGCATCGATAGATCGGCGACGACAGCGAGATCTTCTGCTGGCGCAGATGCCGGCGTGGAGGGCTCGTCGCGCGTGCGCTCCCCGGGCAATCCCACGGGAGCCGTGAGTTGCGCTCCGGATTTCGCAAAGGGTCCGGAGTCTCCCACGGGTGGGACCATGTGCGCAGGTTGCAACTGCGAGTCCCGACCCGCCAGCAGTACCACGGCCGCGAATACCGCGCAGAACGCGATGCCAAGCCCCACCTTCGACGGTGTGCTCCAGGCCTCCATCACAGTGCCCGGGCTTCGCGGGTCGCCACGCGCTCGTCCACGTCAACCCGGGGCCAGGCGAGGCGCAGGTCCCATTTGAATCGCAGCCCTGGCGGCAGCGTGGGCGCCGTCGACGCGTCGACGCTGTCATACACGTTGCCGGGTGGTTGGATCGTCGCGTCACGCCCGAACAGGAAACTCTGGTCCTCGACCAGCACGCGGTACGCCTTGTTCAATTGCAGCGCGCGGGCGCGCGAGGGCGTGATCAAAGCGTACACATCGGCTGCAGCGGACACCGCCGCGGCGTTGACGCGGCCGTCGGGCAAATACCAGCGTGCCTGCATCTCGGCGTTGCTGCGGAACTCGCTGCCACCGCCCACACGTTCCAGGTAGGTGGCAATTTCTCCACGCTGTTCGCCTCGATTCGGCGCGTCGGGCATGCCGCGCAATTCCACGTAGCCCCAACCGCCCACACCGTCGCGCTTGCGCGCGAAGCTGAAGGTCTTGTCGATGGTCGAACCGATGGAGTTGTGGCAGCCCATGCAGAACATTTGCTCTTCATAGGTATTCGCGCGCAGCCGGCCCGCGCGATCCTCGATGAACCCCGACAACTGCCAACCCATGCGCGACGCCAGGCCTTCGTGGCCGAAGTTGAGATAGGACGGAAGCTCGCCCTTGTTCTTCTCGATGGCCTCGCTCTCGTAGCCGCTTCGCAGCTGATCGCGGGTAGCCGCCAGCCAACGCCGCATGTAGCGCACTTCCTTCATGCGGCGCGAATAACCGATGGACCCATCGGGTGCGATGCCCAGGTAACGCACGGTGTGCAGGAACTCGGTGCCCCGCGGATAGACAGTGGGTTCGACGACGACTTGGGCCGCGCCGCCGGCGTAGCGGTCGCGATTGCGCGCCCGCCGGCTCTGCGCCAGCTTTCCATCGCCGTCGAGATCGATGCCGACCGCGCGTTCGTCGATCGGCCAGGTACTCACCTCGGCGAGTCCCTTGATGTTCATTTCGAGGATGGAGAGATTCGCCAGGTACACGTCGCGCGACTCGCGGCCGCGCGCATCCCGACGGAATTCGTCGGGTAGTCGGATCATCACGTCGTCGGTGGACCCGTTGGTCGGCCAGAATGTGCTGGGGAAGGGCTTGTAGTTGATCGCCACCCAACCGCTGCCGTCGCGCGCGAAACCCTCGCCGTCGAAGGCAGCGGCGCCGAGCTCGAGATGCGCCAGGTCGGGAATCCAGCCCTGGAATCCGGCCGTCCGCAACCGCGCCGGCAGTTCTGAATAGTTGTCGTCGTCTATCCACCGCAGGATTTCGGCGTCTGAGATTCGCGCCACGCGCGCACTGCGGTCTTCGAACAGGTTGCGCCAGTGATTGATCGCGCCGGTCTCGCTGAAGCTGTATTGCGCCTGCAGGTCACCGTCGTTCATGACGTTTTCACGCCCGGCGACGGCGTCCTGGTGGCACACGTAGCAGGGGTTGTGCGCGCCTTCGGTGCGCGTGTAGCACTGCGGCGGGATCGGCGCCTCCCGGTTGTACAGTGCGAACACTTCGATGCGCGGCAGCAGGGCCGGCAACACCGAATCACTGGCGCGCAGCGCGTCCAGCTGGCGCAGGTACGGCGCGCGCGGCAATTCGCCGGCCGACTCCGCAGCCAGCGCCAGCCCGGCCGCGCCGGTGAGCGCCAGCGCGATTCCAATCCAGTTGGCGGAATTCATCGTGATCACCGCGGCCGCCGCGCGCCCGAACCCGTACGGGCCGCGCGACGGCCTTCGACTCACTACCAGGGAGAACGCGGCGCCCAGCCGGTCACCTCGAGGATGATTCCGTGCCCCGTGATGTTGTGCTGGATGCTGACGTAGTAGCGCGAGCCACTCGCGTTGAACACGCCGCCGGTGGATTCCGCGGTGAGATCATTCAGGGTCATGATCTTTACGCAGGCATCGGCGGTCTTGTCGACGTCGTCGCCGTCGTCGAGACAGGCCCAGATGTCGTTGTTCCGCTTGGTCGCATAGGTCGGACCTTCGCCGTCTTCATTGATGACGAAGTAGCCGCGTGCCGGGTGATAGGCGAGGTTGTCCGGCATGGCGAGATCACGATTGCCGAGGATCAGCGTCTGGTATTCGGGTGCCGTCGAGGTGAGAACCGAATAGGTGACGCCGGCGACGGTCTGCGTCGCGCTCGCCAGATTCGCGGCCGACGCGATCGTACCGTCGCGCAGGCAGTACACCTCGCCCCAGTGGTTGTCGCCATTGGAGTTCGTGTCGGGGACGTCCTGACCGGTGTTGGTTCCACAGAAGCGCACGTTGCCTGCCTTGAGCTCCTGCAGATCGAACTCCGCATCCTCCGGACGGTAGTAGCCCGTCATCTTCAGAGTCGCACCGGCATTGCGAAGGTTGATCGGCGCGACGCCCACGTCGCTGCGATTGGTGATCTCCACCCAGTAGCCGCGGCCGTACTCGTTGGCCTGGCCGAAGTCCGGCGACGTGGCGGAATTCCGCCCGATGCGCAGCCCGAACAGGCGGCCTGAATTCAGGGGTGAAGCCGCCAGATCGTGGATCGCGGCACCGCCGCTCCACAGCTGGTCGGGGATGAACTTGTAGACGCCGCCACCCATGATGCCGGCGCCCGGCCGGGACTCGTCGGTCATGTACAACACGCCGTTGGGAAGCAGCGCGAGGCCTTCCCATGACAACGTGCCCACGGCAGGCACGTAGCGTACATGGGCCGGGTCGGACGTCGTGGTCGCGGCACCACTCCCATGCACGGTGACGTTCGTGGTGTTCAAGGGATCCAGGATCTCGAACAGGCGTCCGCCGCCGCCGGTTTCTTCACCGACGATGATGGTGCCCCATGGGGTCTTGCGCACCGGATCGCAGGTCGACATGCCCGGGTCGGCGGCCGAGCCTTTCGCAAGAATGTCCTGCACCTTGCCGGTGGCGAGGCTGATGCGCTGTACGGCCACTTCGGTGCCGCTCTGCTCGTTGCAGGCGATGATGTGGGTGGGGTGCACGGAGTCCGGCCACAGCGCCATCTGGTCGATGTTGGCGCCAAGATTCGGTGCGGCGCTCACCGCGCGCACGTTGAGGCCGCGCGCCACGGTGATGGCACGCGCGGGGTTGGCTTCCAGTTCCGTTGCCGTGCGTTGCAGGGCGGAAGACGCATCCAGCGTTCCGGCGATCCCGAACAACGAGTACGACTGCCATTTAGCGAGCGATTCCACCTGGCTGCCGAAATCATCGCGATCACGGCCGTGGTCGAAATCGTGGGCGCCGGCCGATACGGCCATGCCCGCGGATACCGCGAGCGACAAGAATTTCTTCATCGAGAGATCTCCCCGGATGTTGGTCGAACAACGGGGCGCAACCTTGACGCCGGCCCGTGAAGGCTGCGTGACAGCGTGGCTACATTGCGGCGACGCGTGGGGCCGCTATTTTCGTCGCGTCAACCGGGCGAGGATTTCCTGCTTGGCGGGCTGGGTCTGCAGCCACTCGGCGAACTGGTCGACGCGCTCGTAGTCCGCGCCGAGCAGGCCGCGCAGGCGCTGCTCTTCCATGGCGCCGGTGATGCCGCTGCGAACCGCGTATTGCCAGCCCTGCGTGAACACGCGTGCGAACTCGCCGGAGATCACCAGGCCTTCGACCAGCTCCCATTCGCCGTCGTCGAGCCAGATCTCCTCGCAGTGCGGGCAGTAGTCGAGGCGGTTGGTCTTTTCGGCGTTGATGCGGTACTTGCTCATCAGCGAGCGGCACTTGGGGCATTTCTTGGCGCCGATCGAGTCCGCGGCATCCGCGTCGGGCGTGGCGGGCGGCGTCTCCCGGATGGCTCCGCGCGCGGCGTGTTCGCGCCAGGCGCGGTACGCCACCAGGCTGACCAGCGTGCCGAGGCACTTGCCGCAGCTGTAGCCGGCCAGTCCATCGGTCAGCAGCGTGTGCACCAGGATCGAATGGTCACACTGCGGGCAGAGGGCCATGCGTGAAAGGAGGTTTGTACGTTGAAACCCCGCGCTCCAGACGGAGGGCGGGGGATGTTTCAGCTACCGCGCCTACTGGTGGCTCGTGGTCTCGGTCGGCTTTTCTTCGCCGTCGCGACCGCCGCGACCCGCGGCGTTCATCAACGTGCGGAAGATTTCGTCCTGCACCGAACGCCAGCGTTGGTAGTTGCGCTGCGCGACACCGGCGACCGTATCCACCGGGTCCACACCGACGACCGACTTGACCTTCTCGCGCAGTTCACGCTGCTGCGAGCTGAACAGCTTCATGCTTTGCTCGAGGTAGCTGCTGAGCATGTTCTGCAGGTTGCCGCCGTAAGACCGGATCACTTGCGAGAGGAAATCGCGGCTCATGACCGGATCGACGCCGTGCTCTTGCTCGGCGATCACCTGCAGCAGGATGCTGCGCGTGATGTCCTCCTGCGATTTCTTGTCGATGACGACGAAGTCGATTCGCTCGAGGACCAGGGACCGGATGTCGCTGAGCGTTATGTATTTGCTCTGCACCGTGTCGTACAAACGTCGGTTTGGGTACTTCTTGATGACGCGTGGTTCGCTCATGCCTTCACCCTCCGTGTGGGACGTACCCTAGTACATCTGCCGCGACCCCACAATTTGCTTCGCGATATTTGCTGACATGTCGCCGGCTACGGACAGCGCACCTCGGCCTTGCCCACAAGCGCTTGCGGGCGCCAGTGCGTAAATGCCCAATTCCACACCTCTTTTATGGATGCCTGCCCCAAATCAGGGGGCGGCTGCTGGGATAAAAGCGTAAGGGTGGAAATAAGACCTTGAGCCACTTGTGACGGGTCGAGCGGAACGGCGCGTCTGGACTTCGATAGTTTGGTGCCGTCCGGTTCCACCACCAGCGGCAAGTGTCCGTAGATAGGCTGGATCAGTGACAGCGCCGCCAGCAGGTCGAGTTGCCATGGCGTGCTGTCCAGCAGGTCGGCGCCGCGTACCACGCGGGTCACGCCCTGGAATGCGTCGTCGACCACGACAGCGAGCTGGTAGCTGGCGATGCCGTCGCGTCGCTGCACCACGAAGTCTCCGCACGCGCCCAGGTCGAAGTCCCGCGCACCCTGAAACAGATCCTCGAAGTGGATAGGCCCGGCCGAGACGCGAAATCTTTTCGCGCTAGGCCCGGCCTTGACCGGCCCGTGGCGGCAGGTGCCTGGATAACCGGGCGACTCTTCGCCGGCGGCGGCGAGTTCCTTGCGCGAGCAGGTGCATTCGAAAATGCGGCCCCTGGATTCGAGCTCGTCCACCGCCGCACGGTACGCATCGCGACGCGTGCTCTGCCGCAGTACTTCTCCATCCCATTCGAAGCCGAAGGCCTCGAGCACGCGCAGGTGCTCATCGGCGCAGCCGGGCACGACCCGGGCCGTGTCGAGGTCCTCGATGCGTATCAGCCAGCGCGCGCCGTGCGCGCGCGCGTCGAGATAGCTGCCGACCGCGGCCAGCAGCGAACCGAGATGCAGGGGGCCGGTGGGAGAGGGCGCGAATCTTCCCACGGGCTCACGCCCGACAAAGGAAAACGGGGCCGAAAAGGCCCCGTCCGTCAGATGCGAAGACACTTCGAACCGCCGTTGTCAGCGGTAGCGATCGTCCCGGTCGCCGTACTGGCGCTCGCGCCGCTCGCGACGTTCCTGCGCTTCGATGGTCAGCGTCGCCACCGGGCGGGCTTCCAGGCGCTTCACGCCGATCTCTTCGCCGGTCTCCAGGCAGTAACCGTACGAACCGTCTTCGACGCGCTTGATGGCCTCGTCGATCTTGCGGATCAACTTGCGCTCGCGGTCGCGGGTGCGCAGCTCGAGGCTGAATTCCTCTTCCTGCGTGGCGCGGTCGTTGGGATCCGGGAAATTGGCCGCTTCGTCCTTCATGTGCGAGACGGTGCGATCGACTTCCATCATCAGGTCGCGCTTCCAGCCATTGAGGATGTTGCGGAAGTGCTCGAGCTGCTCCTTGTTCATGTACGCCTCACCACGCTTGGTGATGTACGGCGTTACATTGCGAGGACCTGCGAGCAGGCTGCCGGCTTCGCCAGCCTCGTCGGAGTCGCTGTCATTGGCGGCGGCGCGCGGCGCATTCGCGAGCCCTGGCGAAGAGGGCACGCCGGTCGCGGTCACCACGATGCGCTCGGAAGGCGGCGCCTTGCGGATGGCCTGCGCCACCGGAGTGGAACTCGACGCGGTGCTCGCGGCCTGCGCGGGCGCGGGCTTCACGACGGCGGGCTTCGCGGCGGCGGCCGCGGGCTTGGCAGCAGCGGGTGTCTTCGTGGCAGCGGGTTTCGCGGCGGTCTTGGCTGCGACGGGCTTCGTCGCCGGCTTCTTTGCGGTCAACTTGGGTTTCTCGGCTCTCTTCGGCTTGGCGGGCTTTGCAGCCGCTCGCTTGGTCGGCATGTCAGTGTCGCTCCAGGCCCGAATTCAGAAGGGGGGCCGGTTTGCAGGACGCGGGATTATACCGGCGAGTTTTTGGCTGTACAGCGGCGTGAAAAGCGCGGCTAAACGGCCGTTTTTAGACGGAAAATCAGGGCAGCTGGACCGGCGGTAGCGCTTTCCAGCCCGCTTTTCGGCGCTCCACGACCACCGTGGTGTAAATACCGCCCCGAACATTGAATTTTCCAGCCAGCCGCAGGAAGCGCGGGGCGCAGGCGCCGGCCAGGTCGTCGGCGATCTGGTTGGTCACCGCCTCGTGAAAAGCTCCGCGGTCGCGGAACGACCACAGGTAGAGCTTGAGCGACTTCAGCTCCACGCACAGTTCATCCGGCACGTACTCGAGCTCGAAGGTGGCGAAGTCGGGCTGGCCGGTTTTCGGACACAGGCAGGTGAACTCCGGCAGCGTCATGCGGATGGTGTAGTCGGCGTCGCGCGACGGATTCGGGAAAGTCTCAAGTCGTGTCGAAGGTTGCGTGGACATATTGATTGCGGAGTGATGCCGGGATTTGTCGCCGCAGTTTTTACGGCCGGAAAAATATTGCGATTACTTTACACTACGGCGCCAATTCATCTGCCTGCACCGACCGGAAAAATAGATGCGCCTGACCAAGATCAAAGCCGCCGGATTCAAGTCGTTCGCCGATCCAACCTCCGTGGGATTCCCGAGCAATCTCACCGGCGTGGTCGGTCCGAACGGTTGCGGAAAGTCGAACATCATCGACGCGGTGCGCTGGGTCATGGGCGAGCTGTCGGCCAAGCACCTGCGCGGCGATTCCATGACCGACGTGATCTTCAACGGCTCCGCTTCGCGCAAGCCGGTGGGCACGGCCTCCGTGGAGCTGGTGTTCGACAACTCCGATGGCAAGATCTCCGGTCCGTACGCCGACTACGCCGAGGTGTCGCTCAAGCGCCAGGTATCGCGCGACGGCTCTTCTAACTATTTCCTCAACGGCGCGCGTTGCCGCCGCAAGGACATCACGCAGCTGTTCCTCGGTACCGGCCTGGGCTCGCGCAGCTACGCCATCATCGAGCAGGGCATGATCTCGCGCGTCATCGAGGCCAAGGCCGACGACATGCGCATGTTCGTCGAGGAGGCCGCCGGCATCTCGCGCTACAAGGAGCGCCGCAAGGAAACCGAGGCGCGCATCTCCGACACGCGCGAGAACCTCGAGCGCCTGCAGGACGTGCGTGACGAAGTCGACAAGCAGATCCGCCACCTGCAGCGCCAGGCGGCCACCGCGCGCCGCTACCAGGCACTGAAGGAAACCGAGCGCCGGCTCACGGCCGAACTGCTGGCGCTGCGCCTGCGCGAGATCGATTCCGGTGCCGAAGTGCAGGACAGCGCGGTGCGCGAGTGCGAGCTGCGCATGCAGTCGGCGCTTGCCGATCAGCGTGCCTCGGAAGCCGCCATCGAGACGCAGCGTGTCTACCAGACCGAGCAGTCGGATCGCGTGACGGCCGTGCAGGGCCGCTACTACGAAGTCGGCGCCGAGATCAGCCGCACCGAGCAGACCATCACGCACACGCGCGAACTGCGCGAGCAGCAACGCAACGAGCTGGCGCAGGCGCGCGCGACGCTGGCCGAACTCGAATCGCACATCCAGCGCGACGAGATGCAGATCGAGCAGTTGCGCGCCGAGATCGCGCAGCTCGGTCCGGACCTGGCGCAGGCCCAGGCCGCCGAAGGCACGCTCAACGAAGGCCTCGCGGTCGCCGAGCAGGAGCTTTCCGGCTGGCAGCAGCGCTGGGAGGAATTCAACCGCGAGCAGGGCGCCGCGCACCAGACCACGCAGGTCGAGCGCGCGCGCATCGAGCAGCTCGAGAACCAGCTGCGCCGGCTGTCCGGCCAGTCCGATCGTCTAGCCATCGAACGCGAAGCGCTGATGGCGCAGGAATCCTCGGCTTTGCTCGGGGAACTGACGCAGAAGGAATCACTGGCTCGAAGCTCCGCGGACGAACTCTCGCAGGCGCTGAGCCTGGCGCTGGATCGTTCGCAGAAACTGCGCGCGGCGCAGTTCGAAGCCGAGGGCAAGCTCGAAGCGGCCCGCTCCGACCGCGAAAAGCGTCGCGCCGAAGTCGTCTCGCTCGAAGCTTTGCAGAAAGCGGCCTTGCAGCGCGGCGATTCGCGCACCGCGGAGTGGTTGTCCGGTACGGGCCTCGCGCAGAAGCCGCGCCTCGCGGCGCAACTCTCGGTGCACGGCGGCTGGGAACGCGCGGTCGAAACCGCGCTGGGCGATTACCTCGAAGCGCTGTGCGTCGAGGAACTCGACGCGGTGGCCGAAATCCTGCCGTCGCTGCCGGTGGGGCGCATCTCGCTGCTGCAGGCCGGCGAGCATCTCGAGGCTGACGACGCCCCCGGCATGTTGTCGGGCGTGGTGGCGGGCCCCGCGGCCATCGTGCGACTGCTGTCGCGCGTGCGCCTGGCCGAAACCCTGGGCGACGCACTGCGCCTGCGGCGCGAGCTCGCGCACGACGAATCGGTGATCACGCGCTCCGGCGAGTGGATCGGTCGCGACTGGCTGCGCGTCAACCGCGGCGGCGATGCGCACTCGGGCATCCTGGAGCGCGAGCAGCGCCTGAAGACGCTGCGCGTCGAGCTGGTGCGCAGCGAAGAGAACGCCCGCGAGATGGAAGCGGCGCTCGCCGCCTGCCGCGAGTCGCTGGCGCAGGCGGAGCGCGATCGGGATGCCGCGCAGAGCCGCATCCAGGGTGCGCATCGGGACCACGCCGACCTGCTGGGCCAGCTCGAAGGCGAGCGTGCCCGTGCGCAGGAATCCACGCTGCGGCGCGAACGCCTGGAAGAAGAGGCCGCCGAGGTCACGCGCGAAGCGGGCCTGGCGCAGGATGCGCTGGCGCGCGCCCGTGCCGAACTCGATCGCGGTCTCGTGTCGCTGGACGCGCTCGACTCGCGCCGCGTCGGACTGGAGAACGAGCGCGAAGAACGTCGCGAAGCCGTGCAGAGCGCGCGTGCCCGATCGCAGGCGGCGCAGCTCACCAGCCGCGACCTGCTGATCCGCATCGAGTCGCGCCGTTCGAGCGAAAGCTCGATGGGCATCGGACTCAAGCGCATGGCCGACCAGCGCGCGCAGACCCAGGCACGCGGTGGCGAGCTCGAGGCCGCGCTGTCCAACGGCGACCAGCCCATCATCGAGCTGGAGCTGAAGCTCAAGGATTTCCTCGCCCGCCGCATCGACGTCGAAAACGAGCTGAGCACCGAGCGCCGCGCGCTCGAAGAAGCCGACGGCGCGCTGCGCGAGCTCGACGAGAAACGCATGAACGCCGAGGCGCGCGTCAACGACGCGCGCGCCGGGGTGGAACAGGCGCGCATGGCCGCGCAGGAATCGCGCGTGCGTCGCGAGGGCCTGGCCGAGCAGTTCGCGGCCACGCGCTTCGAACTGGCCGAGATTCTCGCCGGCCTCGCGGCGGATGCCGCGGTCGCGACCTGGGAAGAATCGCTGAACTCCACGCGCGTCGACCTCGAGAAGCTGGGCCAGGTGAACCTGGCCGCCATCGACGAGCTGAAGGAGTCCAGCGAGCGCAAGGAATACCTCGACCGGCAGTTCGCCGACGTCACCGCCGCGCTCAACACGCTCGAAGAGGCCATGCGCAAGATCGACAAGGAGACGCGCTCGCGCTTCGAGGACACCTTCAATCGCATCAACGCCGGACTTCAGGACAAGTTCCCCAAGCTGTTCGGCGGTGGCCACGCCTACCTGGAACTGGTGGGCGACGATCCGCTCGAGGCCGGCGTGGCCGTGATGGCGCGCCCGCCGGGCAAGCGCAACTCCAGCATTCA
>Ga0070665_100007899_pt1 | contig 10792 bp, 12 predicted proteins | sample KBSS13metaG_FD_65862 | JGI IMG/M metagenome (GOLD analysis project Ga0070665, IMG submission 65862) | Switchgrass rhizosphere microbial communities from Kellogg Biological Station, Michigan, USA - KBS S1-3 metaG | ecosystem: Host-associated > Plants > Roots > Rhizosphere > Soil ...
GACGTCGAGCGGCTCGCCAAGGAGCTCGGCGTGCCCGTGGTCACCTCGATCGCGGTGCGCAAGGGCGGCACCGCCGACCTCCTGACGCTGACCGACGAGATCTCTGCAAAACTCGCAGCTGAGCCCGTGGAGAACACCTGGCGCACGCTCAGCGTTGCCGAGCTGCGAGCGACCCAGCGCGAGGCCGACCGCATCATCGCCGATTGCGTCAGCCTCCCAAGCCGGCCCGACACCTGGACCGCGCGGATCGATGCCGTGGTGCTGCATCCCGTCGGCGGGCTCGTGGTGCTCGCGCTGATCCTGTTCGTCATGTTCCAGGCCGTGTTCGCCTGGGCGCAGCCGCTGATGGATCTGCTCAACAACGGCTTCGACGCGCTCGGCGAGTTCGTGCACGCCACCCTGCCCGCCGGCCTGTTGCAAAGCTTCCTTCAGAACGGCGTGATCTCCGGCGTCGGCAGCGTCATCGTCTTCCTGCCGCAGATCATCATCATCTTCCTGTTCATCCTGCTGCTGGAAGATTTCGGCTACATGGCGCGCGCCGCGTTCCTGATGGACCGCATCATGGGCGGCGCCGGCCTGCATGGCCGCGCCTTCATTCCGCTGCTGTCGAGCTTTGCCTGCGCCATTCCCGGCATCATGGCGACGCGCGTGATCGACAACAAGCGCGACCGCCTGACCACGATCCTGATCGCGCCGCTGATGACTTGCTCGGCGCGCATTCCGGTCTATACGCTGATCATCTCCGCCTTCATTCCGGCCAGGGACGTCTGGGGTTTCATCAACCTCCAGGGCCTCGTGATGTTCGGCCTCTATGCCACCGGCATCGCCAGCGCGCTTGGCGTCTCGTTCCTGATCAAATTCTTCATGCTGCGCGACTACGCGCCGGCACCGTTCATGCTGGAGCTGCCGGACTACAAGATGCCGCGGCTGAAATCGATCGCGATCGGTGTCTACACGCGGGCCAAGATGTTCCTGCACCGCGCCGGCACCACGATCTTCTCGATGATGGTGCTGATCTGGTTCCTGGCCTCGTTCCCGCAGCCGCCCGCAGGCGCGACCGAGCCCGCCATCGACTTCAGCCTCGCCGCCATCATCGGCAAGGCGCTCGAACCGCTGCTCGCCCCGGTCGGCTTCAACTGGCAGATCGCGGTGGCGCTCATTCCTGGCATGGCGGCGCGCGAGGTCGCGGTCGCGGCGCTCGGCACCGTCTACGCGATCGAAGGCGGCAAGGAAGCAGCCGAGCAGATCGGCCAGGTGCTGGCGACGAAATGGTCGCTCGCGACCGCACTGTCGATGCTGGCCTGGTACGTGTTCGCGCCGCAATGCGCCTCCACGCTCGCCGTGATCCGGCGCGAGACCGGCAGCTGGACCTGGATGGCGGTGACGTTCCTGTACATGCTGGTGCTGGCCTATGCGGCGAGCCTCCTGACCTACAACGTCGCGGTCGCGCTTGGGGCTGGATAGCCCTTTCAAAACCAAAACCGCGAAAACAACCCCATGCACAGTAGACGGGGGGTGTGAAATCAACGGGTTACGGATGTGCAACAATTCCGAGGCCGCAGTTCGGATGGAGCACTGCGCGAAGCAACCAGCCAATTAGCTTTAACCGAAATTTTTCTTGACCCGTCGGGCAAAACACTGGCATAGTGACATCATCGCGTGTTGCCCGACCTCAGCGCGGGTCGCCGCGTCCGTCGTCCCGATCGCTTTCCGGCTCCGGGATCAGCACCGCGGGTTCGTCATAGCCCTTGCGGCTGCTGTAGAACACCAGCGCCATCAGGCCGATTCCGACGACCAGCGAGAACACGACGCCGAGCACCAGCGCGACATAGCCCGACGCCGGGACGCTGGTATCGGTGCTGGTCCAGCCGAGATAGCCGAGAACGCAGGCGGCGACGAGCATCGCGCATAGCACCGCGATGACCACCCATCTGGCGAGTCCGCCGCCTTGCGGCATGGATGACGCCGGTTGCCCGTCAGTGCCGTTCATGGAGCTCTCCTCTCGCGATCGTCGCGTCGCGCTTACGGTGCGGTGGCCTTGGCCGCGATCGCATGCAGGGCCCCGGTCATCGCATTGACGGCAGCCCTGGCCGGCTCACCGACGTCATGACGACCGGCGAGATAGGCCGGATCGTTGTAGCTGAGCCAGGTTGCGCCTTGCTCGTCCTGCCAGACCAGCGCCTTCAACGGCAGATCGATGCCGACAGTCTGCGCTTGCTGCATCAACGGCGTGCCGCCCTTGGCGTTGCCGAAGATGATCAGATCGGTCGGCCGCAAATCCAGGCCGACGGCGGCAGCGCCCGCAGCATGATCGACATGCGCAAACACGGTGAGGCCCTTGGCCTTCACTTCGGCCTCGAGCCGCTTCATCGTATCTTCCGGTCCGAAACTGCTCTTGATGGTAATAAGTCCGTCTGCGGCCATTGCCGGTGTCTCCCATGAACATGTCGCTGCAATCACAGCGAGGATATTGATCAGCGCCAAAAACCTCATGACCCGCTGGCTCACTTCCTGCGGAACAGCTTCGCCGGGTCGAAATCGGGGTCTGGAATGAAGCCGTCGCGATTGGGCATCCTGATTTTCGGCAGGGACTCCTTGTCGAGCCTGCCGTCGGCGGGAACGATGCCGTTGAGACTCAGGATGTAGGCGGTGACCGCATAGGTCTCGTCGGTGCTGAGCGAGCCCGGCGTCGGATACGGCATTGCGCGGTGAATGTAGTCGTACAACGTCGTCGCATAGGGCCAGAAGCTGCCGACGGTCTTGACCGGCATGCTGGAGGCGAGTGTGCCCTGTCCACCGGCGAGACGATCCTTGATGCCGCCCTGGCCGCTGTCGCCGTGACAGGCTGCGCAATTGTCGGCAAAAATCTGCTTGCCCTGCACCGCCGTGCCGCTGCCGTCGGGAAGGCCCTTTCCGTCGGGCCCGACGTCGATGTCCCACAGCTTGATCTCGGCCGGTGTTGCCGGTCGGCCGAAGTCGAACGCCAGCGCGGGCGCGGCGAGCAGTCCGGCGACGAAGATGCCGCCGAGAAACAGCTTGTCAAGCGAGGACATTGTGGACCCTCCCGGCTTCGTCGATGCTCCAGGTCTGCTGGGCGTTGTAGTGGAACAGCGCATTGGTCCCCATCGCGGCGATGAAGGATTGCCGGTCCGGCTGGACGTTGCCCGCGTCGTCGGTGGAGCGGCTCACGATCCTGGTCGGCTTGCCGTCCCAGACCCAATCCATCTGGAAGCGCACCTGCGCCTTGGACAGCACCGGCTGACTCAATTGCGCGGGCTTCCAGGTTTTCGCGCCGTCGGTCGAGACTTCGACCCTGGCGATCTTGCCATGGCCGCTCCAGGCCAGGCCGGAGATGCGATTGTAGCCCGGCTGGATCTGCATTGTGCCCGAGGGCTGGGTGATGACGGAGTTGGTTTCCATCCGCAACTGGAACTGTCGCGCCTTGCCGTTCGCAAGCAGCTGCGTGTAGCGCGCGGTCTCCCAGCGCGTCATCCAGGGCGCATTGCCGAACTTGAGCCGGCGCAACCATTTGATGTTGAGATTGCCCTCGAAGCCCGGCATCACCAGCCGCATCGGAAAGCCGTGCGCGGGCCGCAGCGGTTCGCCGTTCTGCCCGTAGGCGACGAAGGCCTCGTTCACGATCTCGTCGGTGAGGGGAATGCTGCGATCGACGCCCGCGCCGTCGCCGCCTTCCGCGAGCATCCAGTTCGAACCTTTCTCCTTGCCGACGAGGTCGATCAGGAATTTGAGCGGCACACCGGTCCACTCATTGGTGCTGACGAGCCCGTGCGTATTCTGCACCGTGAGATCGGGGTCGGCCTTTTTCCAGTTTTCCCATCCGTTGCCGGTGCATTCGATGAAAACCACGCGCGTGACCGACGGCATGCGCTTGAGATCGTCGACGCTGAACACCAGCGGCTTCTGCACCATGCCGTGGATCAGCAGCCGATGTTGCGCGGGATCGATATCGGGCACGCCGGAATGGCTGCGCTCGTAATGCAGGTCGGTCGGCGTGATGTTGCCAACCAGCTTCTGATGCGGCGTCTTGGAATTGATGGCATCGCCGGGATCGATATTGCGCTTGCCTGGTGCAGCCTCGGGAATGCGATCGAGTTTGGCAAAACGGGATCTCTCGCTGTGCGCGCTCAGATCGGCGCCGGGCCCGCGATCAGGGACATCGGCAAGCGACTCGGCGCCAGCGGCCTCGGTTGCGACCGCCCCCAGAATGCCCGCCGACAGCCCTCCCACAAAACCGCGGCGCGACACATTCGCAGGCCGCGGCAACGACTCGATTGGCGCCTTGGACGTCATATCATCTCCCGCTGATATCATGCGTTTTGAAAAAGAATGGCCGCTTTCACGCCGTGACAATGGCCGAATGTCGAAAGAATTGCCCGTTAGCTCTTGTTAGAAGCCGTGAGCCCGTTGATGTCCTCACCAAGCTGATCTAGACGCGCATGCCGCAGCCTGGAATGGCCGGGCGGCTCGGAGGCATGTCCGGGCGGATCAAGGAGTGCCGAAATGCCGGAGTCGGAAGCAGCGGAACTGTTGAAGGCAATGGTGCCGTTGTTCAGGATCCGTCCGGTGATCGACGATTCCTGCCGGTTTGGTGGTAGCTGGGAGTCGCTACACGCGCCGAACGGCGGCGGATGGGCGCAATTCCACATGGTCACGCGCGGCTCTTGCCTGGTCGAGAGGCCAGGCCTCGGCGCGCAGCGACTGGAAGCCGGCGACATTCTGCTGCTGCCGCACGGCGACAGTCATCTGGTTCGAAGCGAGACCGGCGGTGCTGCAACGCGGATCGTGAGCGAACTCCGGAACGGCATACGGCGGCGCAGCACGGTCGATGCCCGCATCGACACCGAATTCCTCTGCGGCCGGTTTCTGTTCGAAGCCTCGGATGAGAATTTCCTGACCGCGGTGCTTCCGGATGAGATCGTCCTTCGCACGGAGGGAGAGCCGGTCCTGGGACGATTCGGGCACTTGTTGACCGACATCCGCGACGAACTGGACGCAGGACGGGCTGGATCGGAGATGGTGGCGGCGGACCTCGCGCGGGCGCTGTTCGTCATGATCCTCCGGGACCATTTGACGGAGACGGCCTCCACCGATGGCACGGTTTCGCTCTTGCGGGACCGCACCACGGCCAGGGTCGTACTGGCGATCCTCAAGGATCTCTCCCGGGACTGGACGCTCGACGAGATGGCCGCAATCGCGATCACCTCACGCGCGAGCCTGGTCCGCGCCTTTCGAAAGCGCGCCGGGATCGCGCCCATGACATTCCTGTCCGACCTGAGATTGACGGTCGCGCGCCAACGGCTGGCCGGCACCTCCGATTCCATCGCGAAGATCGCAGGCGAGGTCGGCTATGCGTCCGAAGGCGCCCTGAGCAAGGCCATCATGCGCAGATATGGCGTGCGCCCCGGCGCGCTCAGGATGACGGAGCCCGGGCAACGGCAGCCGCCGGAACGGCGGTTGCATGCCGGTTGACCCATCGGGCAAAACAGGGGCACGATGATATCATCGGTTTCAACGGCATCAGGCTCTCGACCGGCTCCGAAGCCGATGCTTGTTCCTCCTGAACCGCTTCAGCACGACGAACTGACCGCCCGGGCGGCTTTGCAATCGCGATCCTGGCGATCACCTTTGCTTCGGGTCTTAAATCAATGGAACGATCACGTGGCGGGGTGCTTGGTTTTACACGCCGGGTGTGGTTGGCCCCCCCCTCAACTTCATCCGATGATCAGGACGGCCCCGGTCCCCCGCCGGGGTCGTCCGTTTTTCGCCTCAGACAGAGATTGGACGGACATTGCAAAAATTGCTGCAAGGTATGCTCGTGTTGACCATCGCTGCCCTTCTTCCAGTTGCCGCCGGCGCGAAGAGCAAGCGACATGATGCCTCTTCGCAAACCTCGCGAGCAGCAAAGCCACAAGGTTCGGCTGAAATCGCAGCCGACCAGCGCCGCGATCCCGCGGACATTGCCTTGGACAAGAAGATCAAGAGCATCTGTCGCGGCTGTTAGTTGAATGCGACGCGAGATGGAGGCTTTATCCGGTTCGAAACGGGAGCCCGCCGCAGCTCGTGGCAAGCGGAAAACCGGCCCACCACCGAACGCGCGTTCGATGATGGGCCGTTCCGGGTGGATGTCGCGAAGCTAGTATCGCGCCACAGACCATACTAATAACGGATCTGTCGGGCTGGCGTTCCTATGACGGCCACCATGCGACGATTGGAACTCCGGGGGCGGGCCCGTGTTGCCGTGCGCAACCTGCGAAGGCACCATGGATCAGAAGAAACCGATCGGCGAACTACTCTCGGATCTCCGGGTCAGCAAGGCGTCTGATCCAGTGCCGCTCAGTCAGGGCAAGAGCTTTGAGCACTTGAGCGATCAGAGTGTGCTCCAGCTTTACGAAGGCATTCGACATCAGGTCGAAGCCGACAGGGCAATGGGCGGCAGGTATCGCCTGGTCGGCGATGCCGCCAAGGTACGGGCGGAGGGACTGAGAGCCGAACTGATTCAGCGCGAGCTGAAATTCACCCCCATTACGTGGCCGTGAGTAGCCGAAATCGGATCTTCATTTTCTCAAGCCAAGAGCTTGCCAGCCAGTCGCGGGGTTTCGAAATACAGTTGAGCGCTTCACCGCGACCACGACGCCGCTTGCTCATCGCCGTGCCTGCTTGCCAGCCGTCCGAAAGGACATTCGACCGCCGACAATCTCCTGGAAGTGACGCCGGGACGACTTGATGTCAGGATTGACAGGCGGGGCCGACCTGCGGCAGGACGCTATCATCGAGCCCCCGCGTCGAACGTTGCCAATCAGCCCGATGGATTGCTTCAGCACCGACAGACTGACCGCCGAGAGGCTGAACGAAAGTCATCTCGCCGATCTCGTCGCTTTGCATCTCGATGCCGAAGTATCCCGCTATCTCGGCGGCGTTCGCTCGGCGGAGGCGACGAAAACCTATCTCGACGTCAACATGGCCCATTGGGACCAGCACGGTTTTGGGCTGTGGGTGCTTCGAACGAGAGACGGCGCGTTCGCCGGGCGGGCGGGCATCAGGCACATCATCGTGGATGGCGTGGACGAGATCGAGATCGCCTACACCTTCAAGCGGAACCTCTGGGGCCAGGGACTTGCGAGCGAGATCGCGATTGCACTGACGGAGATCGGGCTGTCACAACTCGGGCTGCCGTCCCTCATCGGCCTCGTCTCCGTCAAACACGGCGCATCCCGCCGCGTGCTGGAGAAGGCGAACTACGTTCTGGAGAAGAGCACGACACATCACGGCGAGGATGTCGTGATCTATCGCATCAGGCGGTGAGCGGCGTGGGCTCGTAGGATGGGTAGAGCGGAAGCGAAACCCATCACGTCTCAACACCCTCAGCAGCAACGATGGGTTTCGCTGCGCTCTACCCATCCTACAGATTTGAGTGACGTCGAATGAGTTCTGACGCGAACAACATCATCGGATTGTATCGCCGGCACGCGGCGGCCTGGCTGCACAAGCGCGGGCGAGATCTGATGGAGCGCAGATGGCTCGATCGATTCATCGCGCAGCTGCCTCCCAAACCAAAAGTGCTCGATATCGGCTGCGGTCCCGGCGAGCCGATTGCGCGTTATTTGCTCGATACGGGATGCGCCGTCACGGGGATCGATGCGGCGCCCGAGATGATCGACATCGCAAAGGGCCATTTTTCCGACGCGACCTGGCTTGTCTCGGACATGCGCTCTCTCAACTTGAATGCGACGTACGACGGCTTGCTGGCCTGGGACAGCTTCTTCCATCTGACCCCCGAGGACCAACGCCGGATGTTTCCGATTTTCCGGCGGCATGCCGCCGCCGGCGCAGCATTGATGTTCACCAGCGGCACGTCGCTCGGGGAAGCCATCGGGACTTTCGAGGGCGAGCCGCTCTATCATGCGAGTCTCGACGCGACCGAATATCGCCGACTGCTCGACGGCAACGGTTTTGACGTCGTCGACCACGTGATCGAGGATCCCGAATGCGGAGGGCACACCGTCTGGGTCGGACGCCTGCGGCGATGAGAGCGGATCTGGCGGTCAGCCTGCGCGCAGCCGAATGACCGATTGCGGCAGCGAGGCGAGAAACAACACGATGCAGACGCACAGCAGGACGATGTCCTTGAACAGGAACTCGCCGGTCAAATTCCACGCCATCGGATCGGTTGACAGGCTCCATGTGACGACGCCCGGCGTCGTGAAGAAGAACGACCATGTGATCGCGAAGGTCACAATACCCATGAATGAGCCGAGCGCGGACAAGACTGGACTGAAACTGCCTGCCACCAGCAGCGCGGCGATCACGAATTCGGCGACGCCGAGAACATAGGCCTCGCCTCTCAGGCCGAACACCGACAGCCAGGAGATGAACGGACTGTTGGTGATGAACTGGGCGATGCCCTGTGCGGATTGCAGCGTGAATTTCTGCATTCCGAACGACACGAAGATGACCACCATGACCCAGCGAAGAATGGCGAGCGGACGATAAGAACCGCCGCCAGTCTCGGCGACGTTGAACCCTTCTTTCATGTGACGATTTCTTCCCGGTTTGCGCGTGCACCTGTTGGCGAACGATACGTTCGCTACCGGGTGTACGGAGGAGAGCGTGGGTCGTTACGCGCATTCCACGTTTCGCCAATCACAGCTGCGTGCAATCGGCGTGTTCGCGTCACGGTCGAGACTTGAGCGCGTCGTAGGTTTCGCTGCGCTCTACCCATCCTACAGGCCGCGCACTACCCCACGCCCGGCCACGCCGCCATGGCCGCTTTGGCCGCACCTTTCAGCTCCGCCGGCGTGGCGCCGTCCTTGGCCTGGATGGCCATGCCCTGGAAGACGCTCAGGTAGAACCGGCTCAGCGCATCGATGTCGGTTGCGGCAGGCAGCTCGCCACTGCCGACCGCTCCTTCGATCCGTGCACGCAGATTGCCCAGCATGTCCAGCCGGACATTCCTGATGGCGCGGGCAATGGTGGCCGGCCATTCGTCGCTGATGGCGCCCAGCACGGCCATGCAGCCGGCCGGCGCGGTCCGGGATTTCGGCAGGATCTCGGCCGCCCCGATCAACAGATGCTCGATGCCCTCGCGTGCGGTTTGTCCTTCCGCGAGATTGTCCCACACCGGAGGTCCCTGGGTCTGGACGTAATGCTCGATCGCGGCGAGGTAGAGCGCCTCCTTGCTTTCGAAAGCCGCATAGAGGCTGGGCGAGCGGACGCCCATGGCATCGCAGAGGTCTTGCATCGAGGCGGCCTCGAAACCCTTGCGCCAGAACAGGAACATGGCGGCTTCGAGTGCTGCGTCGCGATCAAATTCCCGTGGCCGACCTGCCATCGCCCGCCTTTCTGTAATGATCAACACATAATTCGCTTGACCGCGGCGATCAAGGCTCCACATATTCTGTGTCGATCGTTACAGAATAGGAGAAGGCAAATGACGCTGGCAGGAAAACGGGCCCTGGTGACGGGCGCAAGCAGGGGTATCGGTGCAGCCATCGCCAAGGCGCTCGCCGCCGAAGGCGCCGATGTCGCAATCACCTACGAGAAGTCGGCGGAGAGCGCGGCCAAGGTCGTGGACGCCATCAAGGCGGGCGGCCGAAAGGCCGTGGCGATCCAGGCCGACAGTGCCGATGTCGCCGCCGTTCAGGCCTCGGTCGAGAAGACCGTCGCGGCACTGGGCGGGCTCGACATTCTCGTCAACAATGCCGGCATTCTGCGATTGGGCGGCCTCAAGGACATCTCGCTCGCCGACATCGATGCGCTGCTGAACGTCAATGTCCGCTCGCCGCTCGTCGCGAGCAAGGCCGCGCTGCCCCACCTCGGCAAGGGCGGCCGCATCATCACCATCGGCAGCTATTTCGCCGACCGCGTGCCTTCGCCGGTGCTCGGCATCTACGCGGCGTCGAAGGCGGCGCTGGCCGCGTTCACGAAGGCGCTGGCGCGGGAGCTTGGCCCCAGGGACGTCACGGTCAATCTGGTGCAGCCGGGCTCGATCGACACCGACATGAATCCGGCGAGCGGCCCGACCGCGGAGACCTTGAAGCAGTTCATGGCGCTCGGCCGGTACGGTGCGACGGATGACATCGCGAGCGCGGTGACGTTCCTGGCGAGCGCGAAAGCCAAATACATCACGGGATCGACATTGACGGTCGACGGCGGGGCGAACGCGTAGGCGTTTTCGAGCTACGCCGCTCTCAACGCCGAAACAATGGCGGCGCCGCCGACTCCGTCATTGCGAGCGTAGCGAAGCAATCCAGACTCTCGCCGCGGAGACAGTCTTGATTGCTCGGAAATGGTCGCGTAGCCCGGATGGAGCGTAGCGTAATCCGGGTCTTCTTGCGCAGACACAGCGGCCCCGGATTGCGCTGCGCTCCATCCGGGCTACGAAACCTTATCTGAAATACCCCAACACCAGATCAATATCAGAGCTGCCGGCCACCGTGCCGTTCAGCTCGGCGTCGATGACGCGGCGGCAGGCTTCGATGGCGGCGTGGTCACCGAGATCGTTGGCGGCTTCCAGCACCAGCCAGGCGGCATCGACGGAAGCTTTTTCCGGAGCCGATCCGCTCGTGTCGGCGTTGAGGCTCTTGGTCTTGCGGACAGCGGTGCCGAATTGAGGCAACATTGCAAATACTCCCTTCGAATTCCGGGATGATGCTCAGTGCACCTGATGGAGCTCGGGCTGACGGCCCGAGGCGGAATCGGTGCCGCTCTTGCGCGACTGGTAGAATTTCAGGACACTGCGCGAGCTCTCGATCTTGAGCCGGCCGAAATCGCG
>Ga0070665_100007901_pt1 | contig 10790 bp, 12 predicted proteins | sample KBSS13metaG_FD_65862 | JGI IMG/M metagenome (GOLD analysis project Ga0070665, IMG submission 65862) | Switchgrass rhizosphere microbial communities from Kellogg Biological Station, Michigan, USA - KBS S1-3 metaG | ecosystem: Host-associated > Plants > Roots > Rhizosphere > Soil ...
TCTATGCCCGCAACATCATCGCCGAGCATTCGGCCAATCCGCGGATGCTGACGGTGCACGAAATCATGGGGCGCAATTGCGGCTGGCTGACGGCCGCGACCGCGCTTGCCCACCACCAATGGGTTCGCGATGCGCAGTTCGCCGAGTGGCTCGAGAACTCGGCCGCGCGGTGGGACGTGCACGCGGTGTTCGTACCCGAGCTGCCGTTCGACATTGAGCGACAGGCGGCGCGGCTGCGCACGATCATGGACGAGCAGGGCGGGGTGAATTTGTTCATCTCGGAAGGGGCGGGGGTGACGGAGATCGTCGCCGGGATGGTCGCGGCGAACCAGGAGGTGCCGCGCGACCCGTTCGGCCATGTTCAGCTCGACAAGGTCAATCCGGGCGAGTGGTTCGCCAAGCAATTCGCGGAGAAGCTCGGGGCCGAGAAGGTGCTGGTCCAGAAGAGCGGCTATTTCGCGCGCTCGGCGCCGGCCAACGATGCCGACCTCGCCTTGATCCGGGAATGCACCGCATTCGCCGTCGACGCGGCGCTGCGCGGCGAGTCCGGCGTCGTCGGGCACGACGAGGACCGGGGCGACGAACTGCGCGCAATCGAGTTCGAGCGGATCGAGGGCGGCAAGGCGTTCGACGTGTCGCTGCCGTGGTTCACCGACCTGTTGCACGAGCTCGGGCAGGCGTGACGCGAGTCGTGGACCGGCTGGTGAAGCGGGCGCCAACGGTGGCGGCGCTGACCTTTTGCGTGGCCTTGCTGGGCGCGTGGTTCGAAGCTCCGGCGTGGCTGTGCAACGGCATTGCGGCGATTGTCGGCACGCTGGCCGCCGTCATCCTGGTTGCGCGCGGCAGGCGGAACGAGTTCCGCACCGCGCAGGAACTGGGGTCGAGCCGGGCCGGGGACTGGCTCAGCTATGAGCTGGCGGGCAAGGGCTCGCCAGCGGGACTCTATCCGCTCTGCTTCTTCGGCATCGTCGCGCTGGTCCTGACCGGCTTTGAAGCGCCGTACGACAAGCTGGCCTACGCCGGCCTCGCGCTGACGGTCGTCTGGGGCTTCGTCAACGCCCGCTACCCGGCCGACGAGGAAGAGTCGGAACCGGCCGCCTGACCATTGCGGACGCTCGGCATCTCACCCTAAGCTTCAGAAATGCGCATTGCCGTCGTCGCTCCGAGCTGCCCGCTGAAGCCCGAGGCGGCGGAACGCGTGTCGGCGATCGCCGCGGCGCGCGGCGACTGCGAGCTGGTCATCCACCCGCAATGCTTCCTCACCGACGGCCATTTCGCCGGCCCGGACGCGGCGCGGCTGGCGGCGCTGCGCGAGGTCATGGCCGACCCGTCGGTCGACGCCATCTGGTATGCGCGCGGCGGCTACGGCTCGAACCGGATCGCCGAGGCGGCCCTCGCGGACTTGCCCGCGGCGGCGCACGGCAAGACGTATCTTGGCTATAGCGATGCGGGCTTCCTCCACGCGGGATTCTGCAAGGCCGGGCTGACGGTCGCCTGGGGCCCGATGCCGCAGGACGTGGTGCGCCACGGCGGCGACGCGGCGGTCAACCGCGCGCTGGACTGGCTGGTAAGGCGCGACCCGGCGACCCTCGAGCCGGACCTGCAGGGACCGGCGATGGCGTTCAACCTGACGGTGCTGTCGAACCTGCTGGGAACGAGCCTCGAGCCGGATTTGGCGGGGGTCGACCTGCTGATCGAGGACGTCGGCGAGCACCTCTACCGGATCGACCGGACCATGTTCCATGTGACGGGCTCGGCCAACGTCCGCCGGGCGGCACGGATCCGGCTCGGCCGGGTCGGCGACATCCTTCCCAACGACGTCGATTTCGCGTCGGACGAGGCGGCGATCGTGGCCGACTGGTGCCGCCGCTCGGGCATCGCTTTCGGCGGCCGCGCCGACATCGGCCACGACGCGCGGAACCGGATCGTTCCGTTCCCTGTGGAAAAGTCCTGATTTTCCCTCTGTAAGAGCATTGCAATGACCGCGGCTTTGCGCTCTATCGAGGCAGGAACAACAGGAGGGCCTGATGGCAAAAGGTACTGGTCGTAAAGCAGGTGGGGGATTGGCTCGTCCGGTTCAGCCGTCGGCGGATCTGGCGAAAATCACGGGAAGCGATCCGCTTCCGCGCAGCCAGGTGGTCTCCAAGGTGTGGGATCACATCCGCAAGAATAACCTGCAAAACCCTCAGAACAAACGGGAAATCGTTGCTGACGCAACGTTGAAGCCGATCTTCGGGGGCAAGGACCGGGTCAGCATGTTCGAGATGAACAAGCATCTCTCGAACCACCTGAAATCGTAGCACCGCAAGGTATTAGAGAGAGGGGCTCGCTTCGGCGGGCCCCTTTTTTATGCGCTGAACGCAGCGACTCGCGCCGTCGTCAGCCGCGCCACAGGCCGTCTAGGCGCTCTTCGGTCACCGGATAACCGAGGTGACCGGGGATGGTGATGAACTTCTCCCCGTCGCGCTCCGCGACCCACGGCGTCACCGGCTCGATTGGATGAGCGAGCGCATCGGCGCGGATTTCCTCGAAGCTGCGGTGCTGCGCGAGCCGCTCGAGATTGCGGCGGGTGGGGAAGATCAGTCGGGCTTCGGCCAGGGCGTCGGCGGCGGTTATCCAGCACGCGCGGGCGCATTCGCCCTCGATGACATGGGGCGTCCACTCCCCGGGCGGGCAGCGGGCGACGAAGAACATCGTGTCGAAGCGCCGCACCGCGTGGAATTTGGGCACCCAGCGCGCGAAGGGTGTTAGCGCGACGACATCCAGTTCCGCCCCGGCTTCCTGGAGGAGCTGGGCAAGGTTGCCCTCGGCCAGCAGCGAGGCCTGCAGTTCCCGCGCCTCCTGGGTGCCGGGCGCCGGCGCAAGGCCGACCGGGATCGCGGTTTCTTCGAGCGTCTCGCGGATCGCGGCGACCGCCGCCGAATCTCCGCCGACCTGCCGGTCGGCGTCGTCGATGCGGCCGCCGGGAAAGACGAGGGCGCCGGCAGCGAAGGCCATGCCCTCGCTGCGCTCGACCATCAGCAGTTCAGGCGCGCCGGCGGTGTCGCGGACGACGATCAGCGTCGCCGCCGGGATCGCCTCGTCGGCCAAGCCTACATGCCGCTGACGTTTTGCTCGTCGGCGTCCTTCGGGTTGACGGTATTGTCGTCGACCGCGTTGGTCTCGTTGGCGAGGTTCTGGACCTGCGTGTTGAGCGCCTCGGCCGCATTCGCGGTGTTGGCCGCTTCGTTGGCGAGGTCATTCAGTTGGGCCGCGGGCTGGTTGAGCTCGACATTGTTGACCTGGTCGTCATTGCCCTTGTTGCACGCGGCAACCAGCAGAGCGCCCGAACCGATCAGTACAATCGTCAGCTTTTTCATGGTCTTAAGTTCCCCATTCGAAAGACGTTGGAGCGGCTCCCTAGCAGTAGTCAGGCGCCCGGTTCCAGAGGCGATTGTTGAGATTTTAAGCCCAAATCCCTATCTAGGGGGCGCCGGGCAACCGGCTACGTCGGTAGATGGTTAGGTGGAATAGGCATTTCGGACCCGGGGGGCAGTACCCCGGCGCCTCCACCACCAGCAGCGTTTGCGGTGCTTTTTGCCGCTGCTGCTGATGGGGGCGAGATAGGATCGACGAGTGCGATAAAGGCCTGATTGCCGATCGGATTGAGCCACCGTGACGGTTCATTCACACAAGTGCCAACGATAACGAGGCGCTCGCTATTGCTGCGTAACTGAGGTTCTAACGAACTGAAGTTACAAGGTTAAAGCGCGGTCGGACCCCACCGGGCAACAGAAGGGGATTCCAGCGGTACGGGGAGCACCGGGCAACAGAAGCTCCCCACCTTCCTCCCGTCCTCATCGTGCGTTACCTTCCCGCCCAAGGGGGGTACGTCATGCAGCACTGGACCAAGCGCCTGGTCGCCGCGGCCGCGCCGCTGCTGCTCACGGGCTGCCTGTGGGGGCCGGGCAAGTTCCAGTCCGATCTGACGGTGAGGAAGGACAATAGCTTCGTCCTCAATTACCGCGGTGAATTGATCCTCCAGACGCCGCCGGACGCCAGTTCGAAGAGTGAGCCATTCGATCCCACGACGGCCCACTGCTTCAAGAGCGGCAGAACGCAGATCGCCTCGGACTCGGCGCTGGGCGATGAGGCGGACGATCCTGAGCAGCCCTGCACCAAGGCGGAACTCGCGAAACTCAAGGCCGACTATGACAAGCAGGCCGCTGCAGCTGCCGAGAAGAAGCGCAAGGACAATGAGGGGCTGGCCAAGGCGTTCGGCCTGCGGGGCCTCGACGATGCCTCCAACCGCGCGTTTGCGGCCAAGCTGATGAAATATGCCGGGTGGCGATCGGTAGCCTATCGCGGCCAGGGCGTGTTCGACGTCGACTATCATTTCGAAGGGACGGCGAAGCAGGACTTCCTGTTCCCCGCGCTGCCCGACAACAACCTCCTCATCCCGTTCATCGCCATTCGTCGCCGCGCCGACGGATCGGTGCTGGTCACCGCCCCTGCGTTCACCGGCGGCGCGGGGCCGATGGCGGGCGCGGCGGGCCCCGGCGTGCCCAAGGGCGACGGACCCATCTCGCGCGCGGAGGGGCGTTTCACCGTCGTCACCGACGGCGAGATCCTGACCAACAACAGCGAAGACGGCGCCGCGCCGCACGCCGTCGGACGGCAGGTGCACTGGGACGTGAATTCGGGCTCGACCAAGATCCCCGAGACGCTGATCCGCCTTTGATGGCGTCTGTCGGCTGGTCGAACTAGCGGTTGCGTATCGTTACGGCTGCGGCCACGGACGACTCACATCAAAGGGGGATCTCATGCGCCGCACGATTCTGGCCGCTCTTCTCACCGCCTGCGCTTCCGCCGCGATCGCCGAGCCGACGCCGAAGGAGCAATTGCTCGTCCCGCCCGCCGACGCGACCCATTACGTCGTCGTCTCGACCGCCGGGAAACATGGCGACGAATATATCTGGAAGACGGCCGACGGGCGCATCGCGATGCGCGAATCGATCCTGCTGCGCGGCCTGATTTTCGAGACTGACGAGACGATGAAAATGGGCGCCGACGGGATGCCCACCGACATCGTCATCCGCGGCGTGACGCCGAGCGGCGATTCCGCCGAGACCTTCTCGATTGCGGGCGGCAAGGCGAGCTGGGTCAGCCCGGTCGACAAGGGCGATACGACCTATGGCGCGCCTGCCTTCTACCTTTCCCAGGGCGGCCCTTTCATCAGCGGCGCGCCGCAGATCGATGCGCTGCTCGCGGCCGGAACGAACGGCATGGCCCTCCTGCCGAGCGGCAAGGCGACCATCCAGAAGATGACCTCGCTCGAGGTCGACGGCCCGCAAGGCAAGAAGACGCTTGATCTCGTCCTCATGCGCGGCGTCGGCCAGACGCCGGCCGCGGTCTGGGCCGATCATGGCAAATATTTCGGCCAGCTGCTCGGGCTCGGGCTGCTGCCCGCCGGCTACGAAGGCAATATGGACAAGATGCAGGCGGCGCAGGATGCGGCGATCGCCTCGCTGGCCCCGGCCACCGCGAAGAAGTTCATGACGGCGGACGCCAAGCGGCCGGTGCTGTTCCGCAACGTCAAGATTTACGACGCCGATAAGCAGCGCTTCGTGACCGGCCAGAACGTCGTCACGTCGGGCGGCAAGATCACGATGGTCGGGACGATGCTGCCCAAGCTCCCCGCTAGCACGCGGGTGATCGACGGCGCGGGAAAGACGCTCGTACCCGGCCTGTGGGACAGCCACATGCACGTCGGCGACGACTTCCAGACGGTCAGCGAGCTGGCGCTCGGCGTCACCAACTGCCGCAACCCGGGCGGGCCGATCGAGCTCGAAGTCGCGCAGCGCGAACGGCGCAACAAGGGCACGCTGCTCGCCCCGGAATGCTGGGATTCGGTGATCGTTGACCAGAAGGGCCCGCTGGTCGCGCAGGGCAGCCTCGCGGTGTCGAGCCTCGACGAGACGCTCGCCGCGGTGCGCAAGATCAAGGCCAACGGCCTGACCGCGGTCAAATTCTACACGTCAATGAATCCGGCCTGGATCCCGCCGGGCGCCAAGTTGGCGCACGAGCTTGGCCTCCACGTTCACGGGCACATCCCCGCGGGGATGCGCACGCTCGACGCGATCAACGCCGGCTACGACGAAATCACGCATATCTATTTCGCGACGATGCAGGCGATGCCGCAGGAGGTCGTCGACAAGTCGAACACGACGATGCGGATGTTGGGCCCCGGCAAGTATTTCAAGGACGTCGATCTCGACGCCGAGCCGACGAGGACGGTCATCCGGACGATGGCCGAGAAGAAGATCGTGCTCGATCCGACGTTGGTGGTTGTCGAAGGCGTGCTGCTGGCCAACGCCGGGACCGTCACGCCGGCCTATGTCCCTTATGTCGGGACGCTGCCCGCGGCGACCGAGCGCGGCTTCAAGTCGGGTCCGATCCCCTATCTTCCGGGCATGACCCGCGACGATGCGGCCAAGAGCGTCCACCACATGCAGGAATATGTCGCTAAGCTGTTCCGCGCGGGCGTGCCGATCGTGGCCGGCACCGACGGCTCGGGCATGGAGATCGTGCGCGAGCTCGAGCTGTACGTCGGCGGCGGGCTGACCCCGGCGGAGGCGCTGGCGACGGCGACGATCATCCCGGCGCGCAACGTCAAGGCGGACAAGCGGACCGGGTCGATCGCGGTCGGCAAGGAGGCTGACCTGGTGCTCGTCGACGGCGACCCCGAGACGAACATCGGCGACCTCCGCCACGTCGACCAGGTGATGAGCGACGGCTACCTCATGGACGGCGAGGCGCTGCGCACGGAGGCGGGGTTCAGCGGCAAGCCGAAGTAGCGGGTCTGCCGCGGCTCGGTCCGCTTGCCGAGACGGGTCGGCCAATTGAGGACGTTTGCGTTTCGGCCAGCCACATCCCATAGTTGGCCCATCGCTGTCATAGACGTTCGGGCGCCAGCGGCTGAGAGTGACGTGCTCCCGCCTGCATTCAAGGTAGAGCAAATGAGCGCCGGGACCGATCGCACGAGGCTCGACGATGAGGCGCATGCGAGCGCTGGAGCCGTTGGGTATTTGCTCTTCGACAGCTTGGTTCATCACCTGATCGAAAAGGGCGTCCTCACCAGGAACGATGCTTTGAGCGTTGTGCAAACGGCGGCTGAAGTGGTCCGCGGCCGGATTGACGACGGCGAAACCCCGTCGCTCGACACGAAAGCGGCGTTGGCTGTTCTACAGCGCACTTATTCCAGCTTCGAAGCGATGCCGGACCGGCCAGGCGCAGCGCAACTCGACGGGCACAACGTTCACTCGCTGCGTCCGCCACTGCACAGCGACCGGCCTCAGTTCCCCTCGGAGGACTGAACTAGCGGCTCCCGGCCCTGCGCTTGGCCATGTCCAGGTGAAGGTAATCCCGGCGGAAGTCCCCGAACGCCGCCAGCTTCTTCCAATCCCCGATGAGCACGGATTTCGGCGTCACGCGCTCGATCAGCCCGTCCTTTTCCAGTGACTGCAGCACGCGGTTGACGTGAACGGCGGTCAGGCCCGTAGCGTCCGCCAATTGGTCCTGGGTCATCGGCAACTCGTAGTTCAGTTGCTCTCCCAAATCGACGGCTTCCAGCTTGAGTGCGAACTCGCAAAGCAAATGCGCAATGCGGGTTGGCGCATCGCGCCGCCCGACATTTGCCACCCACTCCCGGTGGATCGAACCGTCGACCAGGGTGTCGTGCCACAGGGCATCCTTGATTGCCGGATGCGCGTCAGTGAGTTGTCGAATGGGCTGGATCGGCATCTTCGCCATCTTGCAGGGCGTCAGAGTCACGACGCTATGATCCGCGACACCCAACAAGGCGTTTTGCAGGTCAACCAGATCGCCCTTCATATGGATGGAGACGATCTGCCGACCACCAGTGCCAACGTATTTGAGGCGGACGCAAAAGCCCGCGAGCACCAACCAGCAATGCGAAACGGCGTCGCCCTCACGGACAACCGCCTTGCCCTTTTCGACCACGACGATGGTGTGAGGCAGTTCGAGCAGGGCTTGCTCCTGATCCGCGTCGAGCTGGCCCCAAAGGCGGAGCTTGCGAAGCATCGGGGCGAGGACTGGGTCGTGATTCATCCGGTAACTCCCCAGCGGCGGCCGCAGGATTTGCGCCATCGCTGGAACGCGGTGACTGACCACTAGGTTTTCATTACCGCCGAACCCGTAACTGCACCAGCATCGTAATGGGGCGCGGGCGACGCCACGCTGAGGGCGGAATGGGTCGAAGGCGGATGCTCTCGCCGGTTGCCTAGGCGCGCTTCCTGAGCTCGTCCCTGATCTCCGTCAGCAGGTCGACTTCGCTCGGGCCGGGGGCGTCCTCGGTGCGGCGCATCATCTTGTTGGCCGAGCGGACCATCAGGAAGATGATCCAGGCGAGGATCAGGAACCCGACGACTTCGGTGAGGAAGGCGCCCCAGCCGAGAACGGGTGCGCCGGCTTTCTTCAGCGCGGCATAGTCGGCCATCGACCCGTGATAGTCGGCGGGGACGGGGCCGAGCAGCAGGAAATGGCTGGAAAAATCGATGCCGCCGAAGATCTTGCCGATGATCGGCATGATGATGTCGTCGGTCAGGCTGGTGACGATCTTGCCGAACGCGGCGCCGATGATCACGGCGACCGCGAGGTCGAGGACGTTGCCCTTGGCGATGAAGGCGCGGAATTCCCTCAGCATGATCGACTCTCCTCACTTGAAGCGACGTGCCAAAGCGTAGCGTGCGTGCGCCGAAATGAAAGCCGCCGCTGTCTTGCGCGGTTAAGACAGCATTGAAACAGAACGGTGGCGTATTTAGTTATCCGCGCGTTTCGATTGGAGGGTAGAATGACCGCATTTCGCCGTTTCGGTTTGCTTGCGCCGCTGGCTGCGATCAGCCTCGCCGGTTGCGGGCTCAACAGCGTCCCGACTGCCGAGGAGCAGGTCAACGCCCAGTGGGCGAACCTCCAGGCGGATTACCAGCGCCGGTCCGACCTGATCCCCAACCTGGTCAATACGGTGAAGGGTTACGCCAAGCAGGAGAGCAGCGTGCTGATCGCGGTGACGCAGGCGCGGGCCGATGCCGGGCGCGTCCAGCTCAGCCCCGCCGACCTCGACGACCCGGCCAAGGTCAAGGCGTTCAACGACGCGCAGGGCCGCGTGACCGTGTCGTTGCAGCGGCTGCAGGAGGCCTATCCCGACCTCAAGTCCAATGCGAACTTCCTCGCGCTGCAGGACCAGCTCGAAGGCACGGAGAACCGCATCAACGCCTCGCGCCGCGATTATAACGAAGCGGTACGCGGCTATAACACGCGCATCCGCACCTTCCCCGACGCGATCGGCGCCAAGATCTTCTACGGCGCCAAGCCGAAGGTGCCGTTCGAGGCGTCAGCCGCGGCGCAGGAAGCGCCGTCGGTGAACTTCAACACGAACTGAGGTTGATGTGACCACATCCGGCGTCACCCTCGCGCAAGCGGGGGTTCCGCTGCCTTCGCGGCGGACGAACGGGCTGCCCGTTTTCGCGGGCATGACGAAGATGCTGCTTGTGCTGGCTGCGCTGCTGTTCGCGGTGCCGGTCGGCGCGCAGACCTTCCCCGCGAACAACGGTTCGCCGGTAGTCGACCAGGCCGGCATCCTGCGGCCGGAGCAGGTGTTCGACCTCAAGTCGAAATCGGACGCCCTCTATGCGCAGACGGGCCGGGCGTTTGCGGTGGCGACGGTAAAGAGCCTCGAAGGCTATCCGATTGAGGACTATGCCTACCGCCTTGGGCGCGATTGGGGGCTTGGTCAGAAGGGCAAGAACGACGGCGTCCTGCTGCTCATCGCGCCGACCGAGCGGAAGGTGTGGATTGCGACCGGCTACGGCGCTGGCGGATACCTGACCGACGCCATGTCCGGAATCATCATCCGCGAGGACATTCTGCCCCACTTCAAGCAATCGCCGCCGGACTATGGCGGCGGGATCGAGGCCGGCGCCGACGCGATCATCCGGCAGATGCAATTGTCGCCCGACGAGGCGCAGAAGAACGCCGCGGTTGCCGAGCAGGCGCAGAAGCAACGCCGGCATTCCGGCGGCGGGGTGCTGCCGGGTATCTTCTGGGCAATGATCATCGCCTTCGTCGTCCTGTCGATGTTCCGCCGGGCCGGGGGCAAGCGCTATTACCGGCGGCGCGGCGGGGTCAGCCCGTGGGTCGTGCTGTGGGGCCTCAACGAGCTCAACCGCTCCTCGCGCGGCAGCAATTGGGGCGGCAGCTCGTGGGGCGGCGGCTCGTCGTCATTTGGCGGTGGTGGCGGCGGAGGCGGCTTCGGTGGCTTCGGTGGCGGCTCGTTCGGCGGCGGCGGCGCGGGGGGAAGCTGGTGATGGTGCAACTAACCGAAGCCGACCACGACAAGGTCAGCGCCGCGATCGCCGCGGCCGAGGCGAATTCAAATGGCGAGATCGTCGCCGTCGCGACGCCGCTTAGCGATCAGTATCACGACGTCGCGCTGCACTGGGCGCTGGTGCCGCTGTTCGCGGTGCTCGCCTGGGCGGCGATCTGGCCCAATGCGCTCGCCTGGTGGTGGGATTTCCTCAGCGGCGGATGGGGCGCCGAACCGACGCTCGGCCAACTGTTCACCCTGCTGCTGATCTTCGCGGCGCTGAAGTTCACGGTGGCACTGCTGATCCTCAAATGGATGCCGTTACGGCTCGCGCTGACGCCGCCCGGGACCAAACAGCGCCGGGTTCGCCGCCGGGCGGTGCTGGTGTTCCGCACCGCTGCCGAGCACCGCACGAAGGGCCGCACCG
>Ga0070665_100007905_pt1 | contig 10788 bp, 9 predicted proteins | sample KBSS13metaG_FD_65862 | JGI IMG/M metagenome (GOLD analysis project Ga0070665, IMG submission 65862) | Switchgrass rhizosphere microbial communities from Kellogg Biological Station, Michigan, USA - KBS S1-3 metaG | ecosystem: Host-associated > Plants > Roots > Rhizosphere > Soil ...
TCCTCACCGAGCGGATCGTCAACCTCACCGAGCATTTCAAGACGCACGCCAAGGACAATCACAGCCGGCGTGGCCTGCTGATGCTGGTCAACAAGCGGCGCTCGCTGCTCGACTATCTGAAGCGCGAGGACAATGCGCGCTACACCGCCCTGATCGCGAAACTGGGCCTTCGCAAATAAGACCTTGAGGCGGCCCCTTTGCGGGCCGCTTCGCACATCCGGCGCCTGCAATCCGGTGGGCGGCGGACACGGACCATAGGGGTCCGGAACGACGCGGGCATGAGAGCCCGCACAGAGGCCCCCGCCACATCCGGTGCGCGGGAGTTTAAGGAAATCAGATGTTTAACATGAAGAAAGTTGAAATCGAGTGGGGCGGCAAGACGCTCACTCTCGAAACGGGCCGCGTTGCCCGCCAGGCCGACGGCGCGGTGCTCGCGACTTATGGCGAGACGGTCGTCCTCTGCGCGGTCACCGCCGCGCGCAGCGTCAAGGAAGGGCAGGACTTCTTCCCGCTGACCGTCCACTATCAGGAGAAATTCTCGGCCGCCGGGCGCATCCCGGGCGGCTTTTTCAAGCGCGAGCGGGGCGCCACCGAGAAGGAGACGCTCACCAGCCGCCTGATCGACCGGCCCATTCGCCCTCTTTTTCCTGAGGGTTTTTACAACGAGATCAATGTCATCGCCCAAGTTTTGAGCTACGATGGCGAGACGGAATCCGACATATTGGCGATGATCGCGGCCTCCGCGGCGCTCACCATTTCGGGCGTGCCCTTCATGGGCCCGATCGGCGCGGCGCGCGTCGGCTACCAGGACGGCGAATATCAGCTGAACCCGAGCATGGAGCAGGTGAAGGAAGGCGCGCTCGATCTCGTCGTCGCCGCCACCCATGACGCGGTGATGATGGTCGAGTCCGAGGCCAAGGAGCTGTCCGAGGACATCATGCTCGGCGCGGTCCTGTTCGCCCATGACGAGATCAAGAAGGTCGTCGGCGCAATCATCAAGCTGGCCGAGAAGGCCGCCAAGGACCCCTGGGACCTCGCCCCGGCCGCCGACAGCTCGGCCGCCAAGAAGCGTCTGAAGGACCTGATCGGCAAGGATTTGGAGAAGGCCTACAAGCTGACCAACAAGTCCGAGCGCCAGAATGCGATCAACGACGCCCGTGCGAAAGCGCGCGAGAGCCTGGCCGACCTGGCCGAGAGCGACCCGGCCGAATATCTGGGCACGCTGAAGCTGGTGAAGAAGCTGGAGGCGGACATCGTCCGCACCGCGATCCTGAAGGACGGCCGCCGCATCGACGGCCGCGACACGAAGACCGTCCGCCCGATCGAGGCGATCGTCGGCTTCCTGCCGCGCACCCACGGCTCGGCGCTCTTCACGCGCGGCGAGACCCAGTCGATCTGCACGACCACCTTGGGCACCAAGGAATCCGAGCAGATGATCGACGGCCTGACCGGGCTTTCGTACGAGCGCTTCATGCTCCACTACAACTTCCCGCCTTATTCGGTGGGCGAGGTCGGCCGCTTCGGCGCGCCGGGCCGGCGTGAAGTCGGGCATGGCAAGCTGGCGTGGCGCGCGCTGCACCCGGTGCTGCCGACCCACGAGGAATTCCCCTACACGATCCGCGTCCTCTCCGACATCACCGAGTCCAACGGCTCGTCCTCGATGGCGACGGTCTGCGGCGGCTCGCTGTCGATGATGGATGCCGGCGTGCCGCTGAAGCGCCCGGTCTCCGGCATCGCCATGGGCCTGATCCTGGAGGGCAAGGACTATGCGGTGATCAGCGACATCCTGGGCGACGAGGATCATCTCGGCGACATGGACTTCAAGGTCGCCGGCACGTCCGAGGGCATCACCACGATGCAGATGGACATCAAGATCGCCGGCATCACGCGGGAGATCTTCGAGGTCGCTTTGCGCCAGGCCAGCGAAGGCCGCGCCCATATCCTGGGCGAGATGGCCAAGGCGCTCGATCACACGCGCGAGGAGCTTTCCGCTCACGCGCCGCGGATCGAGACCATGTCGGTGCCGAAGGACAAGATCCGCGACATCATCGGCACGGGCGGCAAGATCATCCGCGAGATCGTCGCCACCACCGGCGCCAAGGTCGACATCGACGACGAGGGCATTGTCAAGATCTCGTCCTCCGACCTCAACCAGATCGAGGCGGCCCGCAAGTGGATCGCCGGGATCATCGAGGAAGCGGAAGTCGGCAAGATCTATGACGGCAAGGTCGTCAACATCGTCGACTTCGGCGCCTTCGTGAACTTCATGGGCGGCAAGGACGGCCTCGTCCACGTCTCGGAGATCAGGAACGAGCGCGTCGAGAATGTCCGCGACGCTTTGGCCGAGGGCCAGGAGGTCAAGGTCAAGGTCCTCGAGATCGACCAGCGCGGCAAGGTGCGCCTGTCGATGCGCGTCGTCGACCAGGAGACCGGCGCCGAGCTGGAGGACACCCGTCCCCCGCGCGAAGGCCGTGAGGATCGTCCGCGCGGCGACCGTGACCGAGGGCCTCGTCGGGATGGCGGTGGCCGTGACGGCGGCCGTGGCCCGCGCCGCGATGGCGGTGGTGGCCGTGGCGGCGACCGTGATCGCGGCCCGCGCCGTGAGGGCGGCGACGATCGTCCCCGTGGCGACCGTGGCGAAGGCGGCGGCGACCGTGGCGATCGCGGCCCGCGCCGCGAGCGCGACGGCGGCAATGACGACGGCCCCGCGCCCGAGTTCGCCCCGGCGTTCCTGACGCGCGACGACGACTGATTGTCACGCGCTCAGGGCTGAAATGAGAGAGGCCCCGCAGCGATGCGGGGCCTTTTCTTTGCGTTCTTGCGGGCCTTGGCGGCCACGCTAGAACAAAGACATGACATCGAAGCTCTTCCTCCTGGCCGCCGCTCTGCTGGCGGGCGCATCAACCCAGGCCGCGGCGCAAAGGATCGACGCGGCTCCCGCGATCTACGAGGACGGCCAGCGCGAGATCGCCGTGCGGTTCGCCTTCGTTTCCGGCGCGGTCGAATTTTCGGCCGATCTGCCGGCGGGGTGGACCTTCAGCGTCCAGATCGACGGCGACCAGAACGGCATCTGGGGCAACGGTCCGGAAGTGGCGGGACGGATGAGCGGCGATACAAGCGGCGATCGGGCGTTCGGCCAGGATTCGAGGAACGGAGTCTTTTGTGCCCAATATATCCTGACCACGCGCCCGGGACGCCCCGAGGACATTTATGCGTCGACGGAGTGCAACGGCTATCCGTCACACGGCCGGGTTGAAATGACCCAGCTCGACGCGCGCCTGCGGGCCACGATCACCTACCGGATTCCGTCGGCGGAAATATTCGGAACGCGTGGCGATGCGCATCTGCGGGTGTGCGTTTTCGATGGCCAGCGGTCGACCTGCCAGCATTCGCTGGCCCGCCCATTCGTGCTGCAGAGCCCGGATGCGCGGCGGCCTTCCTGAGGCGCGGTGACGACCAAGCTCACCCTGTCCTCCGGGGCAGGCCGAAGCCCAGATTGGAACGAGAAGCCCCGCCAGCGATGGCGGGGCTTTTATGTAGTTGACCGGGTTTTGTGCGGGTACCTGAGCTTGCCGTTGAAGCTCTCAGGCGACTAGCGGAGGCCCCCTCCGGAGGACGATGGGTAACTTTCGGTTCGACAAATCACCGAAGTGCATTAAGTCCCAAGCCTGCGGTGTTTTCCCGTGGGGCGACGACGCGAGGACATGCCACAAGTTGCACCTAATATTTTGCGTTGGGCGCGCGAAACGGCGGGATACGATCTCGAGGAAGCCGCTCGCCGCATTGCACTAAATGCATCGAAGGCTGGGACAGGTGCGGAGCGATTGGAGGCGCTCGAAGCGGGGGAGGGCGAACCGAGCCCAGCCCTGCTTAGCCGAATGGCAAAACAGTATCGCCGACCGCTTTTAACCTTCTATCTTCCCCAAGTGCCCCTCCCAGCGGACGTGGGGCAAGACTTCCGCACACTACCTGAACAGGGAGATCCGGCGAACGCTCTTTTGGATGCTCTGCTGCGCGATATCAAAGCGCGCCAAGCGTTAGTCCGCGAACTCTTGGAGGACGATGATGACGCAGAGGAAGTAGCATTCGTAGCCTCTCATCAGCCTCAAGAGGGCGCCGCCGCCATAGCGAACGCAATTACCCAGGGAGTTGGGTTTGATCGCGCGATATATCGCGCTTGCATGACCAGAGAGGCAGCCTTTGCCTATCTCCGCACATGCGCGGAACACGCTGGTGTATATGTTCTGCTGGCCGGGAATTTGGGTAGTTGGCAGAGCGCCATCGAGGTTTCCGTCTTCCGGGGCTTCGCAATTGCGGACCGCCTAGCGCCATTCGTTGTCGTCAACGATCAGGATGCCAAGTCTGCTTGGTCTTTCACACTACTCCATGAACTCGCCCACCTTTGCATTGGCGCCACCGGCGTAAGTGGAGGGGCAATGTCGCAGCCTGGAATCGAGCGGCTTTGCAATGATGTTGCCGCGACAATCCTAGTCGACAATGCCGAAATCGCGAACTTGCAGATTGCTAACGTCGAGGCGGCAATCGACCTTGCAGCTACGCAGTGGCGTGTAAGTCGCTCTATGGTTGCCTATCGACTGCTGCGCGCCGGGCGCATCACAGAAGCGCGTTGGCACGAATTGACCGACGGGTTTCGTCAAGAGTGGCTTGCCCAACGCGCTAACGAGCGGGCGGCCAACCGGGAGCGCGAGGGAGGACCCAACTACTATACAGTTAGACGTCACCGGGTCGGTTCTGCACTGCTCAACCTAGTGAAGCACGGAATGCGAGAGGGTGCGATCACGCCAGTTCGAGCAGCGAAGATTTTGGGGGTGAAGCCGATGGCCGTATACCCCCTAATCGGCGATGCTACACCCCCGGTAAGGGCGGCCTAGGCCGTGCTTTACCTCATAGATGCGAGTACGCTGATTAGCGCGCACAACACCTACTATGCGCTTCATCGGGTACCGGAATTCTGGCTGTGGCTGCGCCATCAAGGCGAAGCTGGCAACATCAAGATTCCTCCATCCATCTATGCTGAGGTTGAGGATGGCAACGATGCACTCGCCACTTGGATGGCGGATGCCGGGTCGAAAGACGTGCTCCTATTTAATGAGCAGCCAGCGCCACTGCTCGTGCAAGCTGTGCTGGCTCACTACGGCGCCAATCTGTCCGAGGCGGACGTTGAGACCATCGGGAAGGACCCGTTTCTGATTGCCGCTGCGCTCGCGGACCACAACGGGCGGTGCGTTGTAACCGCAGAAGTGTCAAAGCCCACCCGGCAAGGCGCTAATAGGCACATACCGAATATATGCGACGATCTTGGGGTCAACTGGCACACTCCTGTCGAACTCCTCAACGCGCTCGACTTCTCGACCGGCTGGAACCACGCAGGCTAAGGAGCAGGCCGCCACGGGACCATTGTCCCGTGACGTCAGTCCTGTCGCCTCCAGCGCAGTTGACCGGCATGCGATGGCTCTACGCGCAGGTTGACGTTTGCTTTGCAACCGCCGGCCCTGCGATCGGCACCCCAGCATCGGCTCGAAGGCTCCCCCGGAGCTTTCGAGACACGATCCTTTCCTACAGCCCCCGACATGGCATATATGGATGGCCTCCTTTTGTTCTCATGCATGGAGGCGATTCGACATGTCCCGCAAAACCTCTCCCGCCCGCCGTGCTGCGTTTTTCAAAGCGCTCCGCGAAACCGGCAACCAGACGCTCGCCTGCGAGCGGGCCAAGGTATCCCGCTCCTGGGTGCAGCTGCAGCGCGCCAGCGACCCGCAGTTCAAGGCCGAGGTCGTCGCGGCCGTTGAAGAAGCGAAGGCGCACCTCGACTCGCTCGGTACGAACGGGGGTGGGCGCAAGCCGCCGTCCGGCTGGGGGCATCTGGACGGCGAGGAGCTGGTCGTGAAGGGCACGGGCGGCTCCGGAGGCGGCAAGCGCATCCAGATCGCGCGGGCGCGGCTGAAGCAGTGGACGCCGCGGGTGGAGCGGCGCTTCCTCGCGGCCTTGATGGCGACCTGCAATGTGAAGGCGGCCTGCGCCGAAGTGGGGATGAGTGCGGCGGGGGCCTATGCGCACCGCCGGCGCTGGCGGCGGTTCGCGGAATTGTGGGATGAGGCGATCGCGGAGGGCTATGCCCGGATCGAGATCGCGCTCGTGGAGAACGGGCTGAACCTGTTCGGCGAGACCGAATTGCCGCCCGACGTGCCGCTGCGCGGCATGGACGTCGCCCAGGCGATCCACGTGCTGCACATGCACAAGCATGGCGTGCTCGGGATCGGCAAGGCGCCGGGCCTGCAGAGTCTGCCGACCGTGAACATGGGCAATCCCGCGATCCGGGAGAGCATCGCGCGCAAGGTGCGGGCGATCAAGGCGGGCGAGAACATCGCGCCCGCGGTGCGGGCGGCGGATGCGCGGGCTTATGCGCGGCGGCGGCTTGGCGGGTCGTAGGCGAGCAGGACGAAGAAGACGCTATTTCACGCCCTTCGGCTGCCTGCGGGCGCTCAGGATAAGCTGGCCTTTGGCCAGCTCGCGAAGGGAGGCGAAGAAGAAAAATGATGTGGTCCCGCGCCCGGCGGCTGGGCGCGGCTGTTCGCTGCTCCGGCGATGCCTGGCATCGGCGCCGCCGCGCCCGGCGCTGCATGCGCGGGAACCGTTGCCGCCGCGGAAGATTGTTGGATGGAGTGGAAACACTGCTCAAGAAGCATGTCTTCCCATGGCTGAGGAGCGAGTGTTGACCGAGCCGGTGGAGAAAGCGAAGTTCGGGATCGGCGGCCTGGACGACATTACCGCCAATGGGCTGGCGCGGGAGCGGATGTTCCTGCTGGAAGGCGATCCCGGCACCGGCAAGACGACGATCGCCACGCAGTTCCTGATCGAGGGCGCGAAGGCGGGAGAGCGGGGCCTCTATATCACCCTGTCGGAGACCGAGGACGAGTTCAGGGCGGGGGCCCGGTCGCACGGCTGGACGCTGGACAATATCGATATCTTCGAACTCATCCCGCCGGAAAGCCTGCTCGATGAGGAACAGCAGCAAAGCCTGCTCTATTCGTCGGATCTCGAGCTGGGCGAGACGACCAAGCGCATCTTCGAGGTGTTCGAACGGGTCAAACCCCATCGGGTCGTGCTCGACAGCCTGTCCGAGATCCGGCTGCTGGCGCAAAGCTCGTTGCGCTACCGGCGGCAGATCCTGGCGCTGAAGCATTATTTCTCGCGGCAGGGCGCGACCGTGCTGATGCTCGACGACCTGACCAGCGATCCCGACGACCAGACCATGCACAGCCTCGCGCATGGCGTGTTCCGGCTGGAGGAGCTGTCGCCCGATTATGGCGCCGAGCGGCGGCGCCTTCGCGTTTCGAAATATCGCGGCCAGCGCTATCGCGGCGGCTATCACGACTTCGTCATCGAAACGGGCGGCATCCGCGTGTTCCCGCGCCTCGTTTCGGCGGAGCATAAGGGCGGGTTCGAGCGGGAGACGCTGGCGAGCGGATCCGGGCAACTCGACGCCCTCATGGGCGGGGGCGTCGAGCGTGGCTCCAGCACGCTTGTGCTGGGCCCGGCCGGCACCGGCAAGTCATTGGTCGCCTTGACCTTCGTCGTCGCCGCCGCAAGGCGCGGCGAGCGCGCGGCCATGTTTGTCTTCGACGAGGAGCTGGGCCTGCTCTTCGCCCGTGCCCTGGGCCTGGGGATCGACCTGCAGGCCATGGTGGACGCCGATACCCTGGTCATCCAGCAGGTCGATGCCGCGGAGCTGAGCCCCGGCGAATTTTCCGAGCGGGTGCGGCATTGCGTCGAGGTGCACGGCGTGCGGACGGTCGTGATCGACAGCCTCAACGGCTATCAGGCGGCCATGCCGCAGGAGCAGGCCCTCATCCTGCATATGCATGAGCTGCTCCAATATCTGAATCGTCAGGGCGTCTCGACCTTCCTGACCGTGGCGCAGCACGGCCTCGTCGGCGACATGAAGACGCCGGTCGATGTCACCTATCTCGCCGACACCGTCATCCTGCTGCGCTATTTCGAAGCGGTGGGCCATGTCCGCCGCGCGATCTCGATCATCAAGAAGCGGACCGGCCCGCACGAACATACGATCCGCGAATATCGGATCAGCGAGGTGGGGCTGACGGTGGGCGAACCGCTCACCAGCTTCCATGGCGTCCTTCGCGGCGTGCCCACTTTGGTCGATGGCGGCGACCTGCTCATGGCCGGCGATTGATCCCCCATCTCTCCGAGCGGGCATTGATCCTGATGCCCCGCGGCCGCGACCCGATCGTCGCGGGGGCCATCCTGACGGAAGGCGGGTTCCTCAGCGTCCTCTGCGAGACCGTGGACGCTCTCGTCGAGAATCTGCGGGCGGGTGCCGGCTTCGCCCTGGTGACGGAAGAGGCGCTCGCCACGACCGATCTGCATGCGCTCTCCGCCTGGATCGACGGGCAGGCGGAATGGTCTGACCTTCCGTTCATCCTGCTCACCCGGCGCGGCGGCGGGCTCGAGCGCAATCCGGCCGCCGGCCGCTATCTCGACATGCTGGGCAACGTCACCTTTCTCGAGCGGCCCTTTCACCCGACGACCCTGATCAGCCTCGCCCAGTCGGCGCGGCGCGGGCGCCGGCGCCAATATGAAGCGCGCGCGCGCCTGGAGGAGCTCCATGCGCTGGCCGCCGATCTTGAGCAGCGCGTCGAGCAACGTACCGCCGAGCGCGAGGAGGTCGCGCAGCAGCTGCATGAGGCGCAAAAGCTTGAGACGATCGGCCAGCTGACCGGCGGCGTGGCGCACGACTTCAACAATCTGCTGACCCCGATCATCGGCGCCCTCGATCTGGTCGGGCGGAAGGTTTCCGGCAACGACCCCCGCACCGACCGGCTGATCGCGAACGCCCTTCAATCGGGCGAGCGCGCCAAGGTCCTCGTGCAGCGGCTCCTCGGCTTTGCGCGCCGGCAGGAGCTCAAGACGGGCCCGGTCGGGATCGGCACCTTGCTCGAGGGCATGAGCGATCTGGTGAACAGCTCGGTCGGCCCGACCGTCGAGGTGCGGATGCGGTGCGATCCCGACTTGCCGTCCGCCCTCGCCGACCCGAACCAGCTCGAGCTCGCCATTCTCAACCTCTGCGTCAACGCCCGCGATGCGATGCCGGACGGCGGCCCGCTCACCATTGCCGTCGAAGAAGTCCTGGTCGGCCCCCGCTTTCAGCCTCGCATGGCACCCGGCCTCTATGTCCGGCTGTCGGTGATCGACGCGGGCACCGGCATGGACGCCAGGACCCTCGCTCAGGCCGTGGAGCCCTTCTTCTCCACCAAGGAAACCGGGAGGGGCACCGGCCTCGGCTTGTCCATGGTCCATGGCCTTGCCGCGCAGCTCGGCGGCGGCTTTGCGCTGGCCAGCGCACCCGGAGAGGGCACGCGGGCCGATCTCTACCTGCCCGTGGCTTCCACCAGGGCGCAGAGCGAAACCGCCTTGTCCCGGCACGAAATCAGTCGCGGCCGCCCGCTCTCCATCCTGCTTGTCGACGACGAAGACCTCGTGCGGCAGGGCACGGCCGAAATGATGCGCGATCTCGGTCACGAGGTCGTGACCGCGGCGGGCGGCGCCGAAGCGCTGATGCTGTTTTCCGCCGGTCTCGCGGTCGATGCGGTCGTCACGGACTACAAGATGCCGCAAATGGATGGCGCCGCGCTCGCGCGGCGCATCCGGCTGGACCAGCCTTCACTCCCGGTCTTGCTGATCACGGGGTACACCGGCTCCACCGAGCAGGATTACGACCTTCCCCGCCTGTCGAAACCGTTCGGAATGTTCGAGCTTTCCGAGGCGATCACCGGGCTGTTCGACGAGAGCGAGAAAGTCATCCCTTTCAAGGCGCGCAAGGACAGCCGGTAGCCAGGGCGCGCCCTGCTTGCCCGCCCCGGCGAAAAGAAAGGACCCCGCGGGGGAACGGGGCCCTTTCGTTTGCGGCTGCCCTGGGGGGTCAGGCGGCCATGGGGAGCGCGAACTGGTCTGCGTCATTCTCGGACAGCGGCACCTGGGGCTGGATCTCCTGCTCCACCGCCGGCTGCGCGGCCACTGCCCGCCGCGGCCGGGGGGCGAGCATGCGGGAGAGGAGGACGATGACGCCGAGGCCGAAATAGACGGCCAGCGCGGTCATCGGCATGAACATGAGCGGCACCGCGAAGGCGGCGCGCAACCAGATCGGGTTGAAGCCGAAATCGTCGCCGAGCGCCTGGCAGACGCCGAAGAAGGTGTCGTCACGGGCGATCAGGGAAGGTTCGCGATCCTGCATTAAACTTACTCCAAAGCGGGCGGGGGCTTGCCCGGATGCCTTCCTCCTCAGCACGGGCCGTGCCAGAATCGGGAAAGCTCTTATTTTCAGGGATTTGGCGCAGATGGGGTGGATGGCGGCCGCCGGCAAGGGCGGCGCGGGCGGCCAAATGTTGGGAATTATCGCCAAAAGTGTCCGGCCTGCTGTCCGCTGGCGGACAGTGCGTGCGACGATTATGGCCGGCGGCGGGCCCTGGTCTCGGCGGCGGCCACGGGCGCGGCGCTGTTGGCGGCCTCGTCGGCGCTGTCGGCGGCCACGGCGTTGAGGCTGTTCAGCGCCTGGCTGGCCTCGGCCTCAAGGCGCTGCTCGGTCTGGGACAGCTCATTCTCGACCTGCGCGTTCAGCGCCTGCGCGCGCTCCACGATCTCATTCTCGGCCCGGGCGTGAAGGTTCGCAGCGGATTCGGGCTCGCTGGAGCCGCAGGCGGCGAGGGCGAGGAGGGTCAGGGCGAGGGCGGCTTTCATGCGAGATGACTA
>Ga0070665_100007907_pt1 | contig 10786 bp, 10 predicted proteins | sample KBSS13metaG_FD_65862 | JGI IMG/M metagenome (GOLD analysis project Ga0070665, IMG submission 65862) | Switchgrass rhizosphere microbial communities from Kellogg Biological Station, Michigan, USA - KBS S1-3 metaG | ecosystem: Host-associated > Plants > Roots > Rhizosphere > Soil ...
CGGTCGATGCGCGAACGCGCTTCTCGATCTCGGGCGAACGCGCGCGTTCGAGCAGCTCTTCTTTGTCAATCTTGCCGGCGCCAGCTCCAATCTCGGCGGCAACGTTCCAATCGCTCACCTTTTTTCCTTCGCGCAGGGCGGCGTGAGACAGCGCAAGCCGAACGCGATCGTCGACAAAACCAAAGTCTCTGGCGGCTTCGGCCACGCAATTCGGTGCGAGCCATTCCGGGAGACTGGGATCGTACCAATCGGTGTTGAGCATGAAGGGCGAACGCATCATCATTCCGCTGCGCCGATAGAACCATTGCTCTTGCTCCCGGGAAGTTGGCAAACCAATGGGATCCATCAAAGCGACCTTCCACTGGAACTCGACGCGGCCGTCATAACGCTTTTTCAATTCTGCCCAGGTAGGCTCGGACCAGAAACACCAGGATGAAATAACGTCGAGATAATCGGTTACAGTGATTCGCATGTTTGAATGTCAAAAAGGGTGGAAAACTTACAAGGTGGAAAAGTTTAAGCGACGAATCAGTTGATTCTTGTTGCTGCGTTAACGTTTCAACGCTTTAACGAGTCACTTGCGGCTAGCGCCAACTTTGTCTGTGGACCTGAACCATATTTTTCTTTTCCTGGCAGTAGCTTCATCGCTGCTGGTAATCGCCCGGACATGGCGTCCGGGGCAACCTTATCGCGGCTCGCGTATCGCTGCACTGATTGTTCTGGCAATAAGCTGTGTATCCTGGATTTTTTTGCGCAGCGCTGCCGGATACATCAGCGGCATCGCGTGGTTCGTGCTTTTGCTCCTCCCTGCGATTGGATTGCGCAAGATGACCGAGTTCGCCGCTAAGGGAGACTACAAATCGGCTGCAAGACTGGGAACAACTCTTCAAATCTTGCATCCCACCGCCGAGTTGCGCGACCAGGTTCAATTGTTTCGGCATTTGGAACCTCAGCAAAACCGCCCGGTTGCTTTCCGAACCGCTCCAAGCACGGACCGTGTTCGGCATAGCCAGTTCCGAACCACGCCGGCAGTCCTCGCGTTGATTTTGCTCAACTCGGCCACATTCCTTTTCGAGATTTTCGCTGGCGATCTGAATGACCCGGAAGTTTTGCATCGAGTCGGTGCACTCGAACCTTATGCTGTTGTAGTCCAAGGTGAATATTGGCGGCTTTTCACTGCGCTCTTCTTGCACGGAGGTTTTACTCACCTGCTTTTCAACATTTTCGCCCTTTATGTTCTTGGCCCGCCGTTAGAGCGGTCCATAGGCACAATCCGATTCACCGTTTGCTACTTGGTATCAGGCCTTGCCTCCAGCGCGGGTGTTGTGGGTTTAACGGTACTCGGTTTCGTAGAAGTCGCCCAGCTCGTCGGCGCATCGGGTTGTATTATGGGAATCGTCGGCACGTGGGCGGGACTACTTGTGCGACATCGTCATGCGCCGCAGGCAAAACAACGCCTGGCAAACGTCGCAATGATCATAGTGATTCAAGTCGCCTTCGATCTTTCGACGCCACAGGTCAGCATGGCTGCGCACCTGTGCGGGCTAGTCGCCGGCTTCTTTCTCGGACTTGTCCTCGTGCCACGCGCTACATCAGTAGCCGGGGATCGCTGACTGCTGCGAGAGGCCAACGCTCCAAGAAATCCAATCACAGATTCTACGGATAACCGGATGTAACCTGATCGTTACTAGCCACTCACTAGCTCCAGTGGTAGGGGGGGTAAAAATCTGCCTGCAACTTGCCGGATCAGATTTTCTCCATTAACTCCGCCGGTTCGCATGTCCTCCTTTCAAACGTATAATGTGACTGGCCGGCGTCGCCGACCCCGGCTATAGCAACGCGCCTTGGCATGCCTACTTTTCAAACGTATAACGTGACTCCCATCCTGCCGGCGGCGTTGGAGCCGCTGCGCGAGATGAGCTTTAATCTGTGGTGGACATGGGAGCCCGCCGCGCGCCGGTTATTCCGACATCTCGATCCCGAACTTTGGAACCGGACGAATCATAATCCGGTCCGGATGCTTCAGCTTTCGCGGCAATCCAGGCTGGAAGAACTTGCACAAGACAAAACTTTTCTGCGCGAACTGAAGCAGGTCTTTGAGGAATTCGAGAAATATCTCGGGCGACACGACACTTACGGAAAGACGGGCGCCGGAAGCGCGATTAAGAATCCGATTGCCTATTTCTCCGCCGAATTTGGCTTTCACGAATCGATCCCGAATTATTCCGGTGGTCTCGGAATACTCGCCGGCGATCATTGCAAGTCCGCAAGCGATCTGGACCTGAATTTCGTTGCGATTGGCTTGCTCTATCGGCATGGGTATTTCCGGCAGCATATCGACAAGAACGGCGTTCAGGCGGCGATCAACTTGAATCAAAATTTCTATCATCTGCCGATCCGGGAGGTGCACCGCGGAGACAGACTTCTCATCTCAGTGCGAATCTTGGAACGTGAAGTTTTTGCCCGGCTTTGGGAATTGCGCGTTGGCCGGGTAAAGCTCTACCTCCTCGATACCGACATCCCGGAAAACAGCCCCGAGGACCGATTAATCACTGCCGAGCTTTATGGCGGCGACCTTGAGATGCGCATGCGCCAGGAGATGATGCTCGGAATCGGCGGCGTCAAAGCGCTCGCCGCGCTCGGCATTCAGCCAGCCGTGTTTCATATGAACGAAGGACATTCGGCGTTCCTGGCGCTCGAACGCATTCGTCTCAATGTCGCGGAGAAGAAGATCGATTTTTATTCAGCACTTCAGCTGGTAGCCGCCGCCAACGTTTTTACCACGCACACTCCAGTCCCTGCCGGCAATGACTCCTTCCCGCGCGAGATGATGCGTAAATATTTTGGTAATTTCGCCAAGGAACTAAATATTCCGTTCGACGAACTGTTCTCATTCGGTAACACACGCCTGAATCCAGACGATCCGTTCAGCATGACCATCCTCGCATTGCGTCTTAGCCGGCACGCCAATGGAGTAAGCAAATTACACGGCGACGTCAGCCGATCGCTTTGGAAGGATGTGTGGTCTGGAGTTCCAGTCCATGAAGTGCCCATTGCCAGCATCACCAACGGGGTCCATACCAAAACCTGGATGGCGCCGGAGTTCGCGGCGCTCTATCGCAAGCACCTCGGCGACTGGGAAGAACATCTTGCCGAACCGGAATTTTGGCGCGGCGTCATTGATATTCACGACGCAGAACTTTGGGATACGCATCAACAACTCAAACTCCGTCTGATTAACTTTATCCGCGATCGGGAACGGCACCGCCGCGAACGCATGGGAGAATCCCCGGAGTCAATCCGCAAGGTCAACCGTATTCTTGATCCGGAAATTTTGACGGTCGGCTTTGCACGCCGTTTCGCGACCTACAAGCGCGGTGCGCTTTTGTTCAGCGATAAGGAACGATTAAAGCGGTTGGTGAATGATACCACCCGGCCTGTGCAATTCATTTTCGCAGGCAAAGCGCACCCACGCGATGAAGCAGGCAAAGCGCTAATCCAGGAAGTTTATAGATTTAGCCACGAGGCGGGGTTGGAAAATCGCATCGTTTTCTTGGAGGACTATGACAGCTACATCGCGCGCCGCCTGGTGCAGGGTGTCGATCTTTGGCTAAACCATCCGCTGCGTCCCTTGGAGGCGAGCGGAACCAGTGGAATGAAGGCCGCGCCCAATGGCGGAATCAATTTAAGCGTTCTCGACGGCTGGTGGCGCGAAGGGTACAACGGCAGCAATGGCTGGGCTATCGGCGCGGAGATCGATAATGGTACTACAGAGTTTCAGAATGAAGTGGACGCGAGCAGTCTTTACCAATTACTGGAAAACCAAATCGTGCCTCTCTATTACGCGAAACCGGACGGCAAACTTCCTCTCGCCTGGTTGCAATTGATGCGCGAATCAATCCGCAGCGTCACGCCGGTCTTCAACACGCAGCGCATGGTGAAGGAATACACCGAGCAACTTTATGTCCCGGCCGCGAAATCGTACGAGAATTTGTCCCGTGACGGCTGCGGCGCTGCCACACACCTAAGTCAGTGGAAAACGCAAATACGCAAGGATTGGCCTGGAGTGAAGATTTCGGATGTTCAGATAGGCAACAAGGATCGACAAAGCATTTTGGTCGGTGAATCGCTGGAAATCAGCGCGCGAGTTCATCTCGGCACGGTTGATCCACAACATGTGCGAGTGGAAGCCTACCACGGTGAAGTGGATAACGGCGACATTCGCAATCCTTTGGCAACGCTCCTCAAACAAACCGGCCGCGCAGATGGAGACGGCAATTACATTTACCAGGGAGCAGTCCCCGCGTCTGAAAGCGGTACATATGGCTTTAGCGTACGCGTCGTGCCCACGCATCCCTGCTTGATGCAAACACACGAACTGCGGTTGATCACCTGGTCGTAACACTGTAGGGACGCGCCAGTGACAGGTTATGATGTCGTGTGGGAGGCGTTACACCTAAACACGCAACGATTGCGACCACCGCAACACCAAGAGAGACCTCGCAGAGCACATTTCGACGGAGTTGAAACAGCAAGTCTGGCCTAGCAGGGGCTTGTAGCAGCTTTGCTTTAACGAGCAACCGGTTGCGCGCGCCGAAACCAATGAGGGCGGCGAAGAGTGTGAGCTTAAAAAGCAGAAGGCCGCCATAAGGCGTCGTGAAAAGGGCGTAAATCGAACCCACCAGCAGCCAACTATTGGAAATTCCGCTGACCACGAGAACGCTCACGCAGCACAAGCTGAGTGTGGAAAAACGGTAGACTACCCGAGCGAGGGTGTCGTCTAACGAGAACGGCGCGCGCGCGCGCGCCAGCAAAATCGTTAGCGGTACCAGTCCGCCAATCCATCCAGCTGCAGCGCAAAGATGAAGCATGTCGCCGAGCAGGCCAAGTGAACGCACACTGGCTGCTGCAGCGTGGCTGATCCAGGCCAGCGACACGAGGAAAACAACACTTACCAACCAGAGAAGCGGGGTCAGGACCCTTCGTGCTTTAACTTTCGCCAGCCCCATAGCGACTAGCGCAAACGCGGCTACGATCAGGCCGAGACGAAGCTGCCATAGTCGACCGAATTGCGTCTCAAACAAAACGGTCCGCCACGCTGCCGCCGCGAAAGCACTCTTGAGCGGCAATCCACTCATGGTCGCCACTTCCAGCCAAAACCAGAGGAGAGCAGAAAGAAGTGCTGCTACGACACTCCAAGCGGCAAGGCAAAACAGCCGGTGTTCAATCTCGTAACAATCGTCGCTTTTAACGCGACGAGCCGGAGCAAGTATAACGAGGTCGAAGGTGAAGATTCCTGCAAGCAGAATCGACGCGCCGATATGCACTGCGCGAGCGATGATGAGCTGTGCCGTGAGCATTGCTTCCGCTCCGGACCAGTGCCTAACGAACAATCCGGAATGTGAAGTTTCCGTTTGTAACATGTGTGTCGACGGAAACGACACGCCAGACTACTTTGTAGGTTCCCGCGCCCAGCGGCGGCAAAGAAACGTGCAGCAGCGCGTGGTCGGAGCGATCCAGATGCAGATCGCGTTTGTCCATCTCCTTCCCGGACGCGTCGAAGACCTGAATGCTGCTAACGGCGGGTTCGATATTCTCTGTAAATCGAATTCGGACCTCGCCTGGTAATGTCTGTATCGTGCTGCCTACCCCCGGATCCGCATCCTTGAGAAAAGCGTGCGCTTCAAGCCGGGCTGAGCCGACGACAAGAATTAAAAAGAAGATGAGACGTTTCATTTGTTTCCTTCAAAGAGCGGGCGACCCAGGCTATGGGGAAAGAGATCGTCCAGGAAGAAGTGCAGTTGCGCGATCACTCCGACGTTGTTTCCAGTGCGCTCGTTGATCGGAACAACAGCCTCAACTCCAACCTGGAAGTATTTGCCGGCCCAGATGATGCCAGGGTTTATCGTGCCAGTCGTTTGTCCCTCTTCTCCGCGGTTCAGCGGAGTTTCGAATGCGAACTCCACCAGCGGGATCAGCCGATCAAATGGCGCGCGCAGTCCGATGTCCTGCACCTGTGATTGCAGGTAGATAAGGCTGTACTCCAATGCAAAGCCCCACTCCAGCACATCGGGATGCCGCTCGACATCAATCTCCTGTTCGCCGGTCTGGGCGTCCACGGTGACACTGCGGGTGCTCGCGCTGGTCGGAATCGCAATGCCGACCTGCCCCGTGATGGCGAACGGCTTTAGGAACCGCACCCCCGCGGGCAAATCGCCAAAGCCTTTGCCGAAAAAAATTCCCGGCGCCCACGTGCTGAATGAATCGGCGCCCACCGAGCGCCCACCCGTGCCACCGACTTCCACGTCAAGTCCGATCGAGGCAATCGCTTCGTGCTCGCCGTTTTTCAACAGCTGATACTTCCCGCCTAACTCCAGATTGCTGAACCCATTCGCCGCGTGCCCTTCGTGCGGATTGAGGATCGTAAAACTGTCACCGATTTCAATCGCAAAGTCCGGGGTGATGCGCTTCGCAATGTCCACAGAAATGTCCGTCTCACGCATTCCACCATCCTCCGGCGTCCTTGTCGTGCTGACCGTTGGGAGCGAAAGTTCATCGGACACAAAAGGATCATCGGTTGAAAGCGTCGCCGGAAAAAACCGTGCGCCTGCAAAGCCATGGCCAAAAGCTCGACCCATTGCACCGAACTCGCACACGGCGCAAATGAGTAAAAGAAACAAAGATAAAAATTTCATTTAATCCTCCGAAAGTTGAAACAACACCCGCGACTGCTACGCGGCGGTTTCCAATTATGGATTGCGCGCGAGGCTACGACCGTGCACACGCACGGCGCAGCCGAATCAAACGCGAACTAACTAAGGAGCGAGCGCGGTGGCGGTACAGGCGGAGATCGCCCAATTTGAGAAGAACAAAAATCGCGCATGGTGTATTTGAAAGGAATCAACGGTCGTATCAAATGACCCGACCGCGATACGCAAATCATGTCGATCTTTGGCGCCGGCGATTGAAGATCAGATTTGCGTTCAGAAGTCTTCCCCTTGTTGACGACATCGCAAAGCGAACAGGGATGAGCGCCATCGAACGTCTGAGCAACAGCCTGACATAGCGGTGCGCGTTTAGAGTATTCGATGACCATCGTTGTCCAGGCCAGCGATTGGAGCGCGATCCATTGCAAGCCGATCGCGCAGCAAAGGGCGAAAATCGTGACGATCCGGCCTAGATGGCGAAGCACAATTGCGAGGCTAGCTTTCGCGATTTTAAAGTCAATCACTGCTTCCTCCCGTTTTCGGAGCAAATGAGCCATTGCCTTCGTCGAGATAAATTGTGGTGCCAACGCGTGAAATTCGAAGCGATTGTCGCCAGGTCCCCCCCGGGAGATCTTTTTTAGCTTCGATTGTCTTCACCTCAGTTTTTCCCGCAGCCGGGACGTTGACCATTGCTTCGGACAGAACTCTGCCATCCATTTCTTGCGGCGCTTTGATCCCAAGGATGTGCAAGATTGTCGGCGCCAGATCGACATTGCCTGTCGGTAAATCGTCCGTCTGATCTTGGTGAAAATCCGGCCCCGCCGCGACCAGGGTATTATGCATATCGAATCGACCAAGCGTGGCGTGAGTTCCTTCTCCTGCTTGGCGTTGCCAATCGGCATCGATCAATCCCGGAGTGCCGAACTGATTTTTCGAATTATTCCAACGGAACGCCATAACAACGTCGGGCGCGTGCGGGTTGTCGATTTTGGCGTCACTTAAATGGAAAGTCCCCGGCAAACCCTGTTTGGTAAGAATCACTCCCGCAAAATCTGACTGCTGCAAAAATTCGACGAGACGCCGGGTCACCGCCGGGTCGTGACCGACGACATAAAAGAGAACACTGCCACCGTTCCCAACCAGCATGATGTCTCCTGGTTTCGGCTGATCATCGAATTCGGTCTTCGCAACGAAACCGGTATCGTTCAGGATTTTTCGTAAATCGATGGAGCGCCCGATCGTGGAGAATCCGTGATCGGAAACGACGAAAATGTCTGTCGTCTTACGTGCACCTTGCTGATCTAACGCTGAAAGAACAGCCGCAAGATTTTCGTCCGACGATTTGATTGCAGCGAGCGCGGATGGCGCGCCAGGCGCAGATTCATGCTCCGTTAAATCAGGCTCGCCCAACCAGATCACTGACAAAGCCGGCACGCCATCTTTCCAAAGAACATCTGTCACTGCTTTGGTCGTCCAAGCGTCGCGCTGTAGATGCGCAGATGGAAACGGTCCTAGCGCCGCGATGATGGGAGTAAGGGCGTCACGCGGAAGCGTCTGACCCGCGAACAGCGTGACACTGTTCTTCGCTGGCCCGCTATCCGCACGTCGATCGAGCAAAAGACCAACAGTCTTCGCGGCGGCTATCACGGTTCGGTCGCCCGCGTGCTGAATGAGTTCGGTGATGGTGGGAACGGAAATGTATTTACCGCCGGAGAGTTCGTCTCCCTTGGCTACAACTGTCGGAGTCTCGACACTAATTGATCGCGTAGGCTCAATGTCCGGGCGGTACACATAATTTGCGATCACACCATTCCGACCAGGATAAACACCGGTAACAAGTGCGGTGCCGTTTACCTGTGTGGCGCTAGGATAAACCGGATGATGATTTCGAAACGCGACGCCTTCGCGAGCGAGCTTCCAAAGCACCGGAGTTGTCTCCTCGTTGACAAAGTCAGGACGCATTCCATCCCACACCATGACAACGACATGCCGGTCGGGTCTAAGCGTCTCCGCAGCGCGGCCAATGAGGCCCAGGGAAAAAACGAGGACGAGGATCGAAATCGGTGTGCAATATTTCGGAAACATGATCGTTCGCAGACTACACAGATTGCATGAGATTGGTAGAGTGCGACCACAGCCTGCGGGCCGTGGTGAGGGCGCGCCGCCAGGGAGTTTGGTTCTTGCCCTGCTTTTCTTGTCTGCCTCAGCATTGGCCGCTCCGCTCGTTCCCACTAATCCCGGGACGACATGGCGATACAGCATGACGGAAGAACTTGGAAAAGGCCTTACTATTTCGAATTTGAAACCAGATGCTTATGGAAGGGTTCGGCTACCGGTACTCTATCGCCTTGATGGAATGGAGGACGTCGACCGAAAACAGCTTCTCAAATTCGAAATGCACCGGGCTGGTTCGATTACAAATACAGATCTTGTTACCGTCGATGAACATGGAATAACCTGTTGGGCTCGAATTAATCTGGACGGCGAACTGATCAAGTTTAACCCGCCGCAAACAATGGTTGCCGCGCCGCTCAAGGAGGGAGCGACCTGGAATTTCGATGGTCAGGCCGGCGATTTAAAAGTGCATCAGCAATACACTGTTACCGGTGAAGAAGATATCGAAGTGCCTGCTGGTGAATTTCACGCGTTCCATATTCGTGGAGAGCAAAGCTCCCCCAGCCGGATGACTATGGATCGCTGGTTCACGCCTGGGACTGGCATTGTTAAAGACGTTACAACAATGCGTGGCAGGGACGGAGATTTACTTCAGCGAATTTCCCTGGAACTGGCTGAGCGACCTAAAATCGAGAATCGACCGGACGTGAAATCGGAGGCTGCGTCGAAACGGCTGTCCGTGACCTTCGCAAACGATCAATTCGGAAAACCAAGCACGACGTTTTCATCGAATACACCCCAGATTTACGTGCGTTGGCAGGGACAACGGCTGCGAAAGGGCGGAAAGGTCAAGGCAGTGTGGATCGCGGAGAACATCGGCGAAGATTTTCCACAAGACTACAAGGTGGACGAAGCGTCAGCGACTGTCGAAAGCCAAAATGCCCGTGGAGCATTCACTCTGGCGCGGCCGGAAGAAGGCTGGGTAGTCGGTGATTACCGCGTCGAATTTTATGTCGATGACGTCTTGGTGGAAAAAACGAAGATAAAAATTATAGAGTAGTCTTGCCATGTCGTGCGCAGTCGAGACATCTCAAATATTTAGTCGTCGAGCAGCCAGCGACTATTCGGCTCCGCTGGGAACGATAACCGCTACGCTCCAGAATTTCCTGAATCCAAACCGAGGCGCCGTTGCATCGTAACTAGGAAATCATATTTCCCATGAAGAAGATCATTTTTGTATTTTTGGCTGCGTGCATCGTATTGGCCGTTGGATGCCGATGGGTGGGAATTCGAGGCAACGGCCGCATCAAAACAGAGGACCGAACAATTAGCACCTTCACCGAGATCGACGTCGGCGGAGCATTCCAAATCGAATGGCAAAACGGGTCCCCGGCTTTCCGCATCACGACCGACGAAAACCTCCTTTCTTATGTCGAGAGTGACGTCTCGAGCGACACGCTTCACTTGCGCACGCACGATCAAATCTGGCCAACGCATGGAATCAAGGTCGTTATCTCCAGCCCGACAAGAGCAGCCGCTAGAATCCGCGGCGCCGTAAGGCTCACCGCGAAACAGCTGACCGGACCTAAGTTTGCTCTTGAGGCTAGCGGTGCATCGCGTGTCTTACTCGATGGAAACATCGATGGACTCCTTGCTGATATGACCGGGGCTAGCGAGTTGGAGGCGAGCGGCCTCCAAACCAAGACCGCCGAAATCTCCACAACAGGCGCAGGAGACGCGGAAGTTGCAGTTGCTGAGACGTTGAAAGTTGCCATTACCGGCGCCGGGAAAGTTACCTACTCCGGCAATCCGACGATTAAAAAACACATCGCCGGCGCTGGTACGGTTCGCCACAAGGACTAGAGACGTGCCTGGCGCTTTTGGTCGCTTCGAGCGGAGTCGAGAATGGAGCGAGCGGGGCAAGCGACATGGACGGTTGAACCGCGAGGCAGCGGCGAGAGAGT
>Ga0070665_100007909_pt1 | contig 10784 bp, 10 predicted proteins | sample KBSS13metaG_FD_65862 | JGI IMG/M metagenome (GOLD analysis project Ga0070665, IMG submission 65862) | Switchgrass rhizosphere microbial communities from Kellogg Biological Station, Michigan, USA - KBS S1-3 metaG | ecosystem: Host-associated > Plants > Roots > Rhizosphere > Soil ...
CGATCACGGCTACAAGACCATCGCCGACATCATGACGGCGCTCAATCCGTTCACGGGCGAGTTCTACCGCGAGACGCTGCATGTTAGCCGCTATACCCGCGAGATGTTTTGCCTAATGGAAGGACGCCACGTCCATCCATCGACACTCTATCCCGGCGGTGTCGGCACCGTTCCGTCGATTCAGATCTTCACCGATTACACAGTGCGGTTGATGCGCTACATCGAGTTCATGAAGAAGTGCGTGCCGCTGCACGATGATCTCTTCGACTTCTTCTATGAGGCGCTTCCCGGTTACGAGGAGGTCGGCCGCCGGCGCATCCTCCTCGCCTGCTGGGGATCATTCCAGGATCCGGACGTCTGCGACTACAACTACCGGACGATGGAGAACTGGGGCAATGCCATGTTTGTCACACCCGGCATGGTGATCGACGGCGAGTTGGTCACGACAAACCTCGTCGATATTAACCTCGGCATTCGCATCCTGCTTGGCTCATCCTACTACGACGATTGGGATAACTCCGAGACGTTTGTCAAAAACGATCCATTAGGTAATCCGGTCGACAAAAAACATCCGTGGAACCAGACCACGATTCCGAAACCGCAACGGCGCGACTTTGGCGGCAACTACACCTGGGTTATGTCGCCGCGCTGGCTCGATAAACGGACCGGCGATCATCTGGCCATGGACACCGGTGGTGGTCCAATCGCCCGTCTCTGGGCGACTGCGCTCGCGAAACTGGTCAACATCGGCTACGTCGAGTCCACTGGCCAAAGCGTCAAGATCCGGTTGCCGAAAACGGCGTTGAAAGGGGAAGTCGAGTTCGAATGGAAAGTTCCGAAATGGAGCAACGCGATCGAACGCGACCGCGCCCGCACTTACTTCCAAGCATACGCCGCAGGTTGCGCGCTCCACTTCCTCGAGAAGGCAATGAAAGAAGTCCACGCCGGGCGGACCGCGACCTTCACACCCTTCAAAGTGCCGGACGAAGCCATCGGCTGCGGCTTCCACGAGGCGGTGCGCGGGGTTTTGTCCCACCATATGGTCATCCGCAACGGCAAAATTGCCAACTACCATCCGTATCCGCCGACCCCGTGGAACGCGAATCCTCGGGATATCTACGGCACGCCCGGGCCTTATGAAGACGCGGTGCAAAACACGCCGATCTTCGAGGAGAACGGTCCGGACAACTTCAAGGGTATCGACATCATGCGCGCCGTGCGCAGTTTCGACCCTTGTTTGCCCTGCGGGGTCCACATGTATCTTGGCGGCGGGAAGCTGCTGAAACAAATGCACACTCCAACCGCTCTGGCCGGGTTGGCTCGCTGATCATGGCAGAACTAGGTGCGCCGCAGGTGATGCTCGAAGCATCACCAGACGAGATCTACGATATCGAACTCGAGCACAGCCTCCTCGAGGCGAATGCGAAGCTGGCCACGGAGAACCGCGCCCTGCTCGACCAGAGTGGCATCACCGCAATCGACTTCATGGGTGCGATCGGTTCGGGGAAGACAACGCTCATTACCAAGCTGGTCGGAATGCTGAAGGACAAAATCGGCGTCGCGGTTTTTAACGGCGACGCGACCACGAGTAACGACGCCGACGCCATTTCAAAACAGAACGTGCCGGTCGTGCAGATCGCGACCATCAACGGTTGTCATCTCGACGCCAACCTCGTGGGCAAAGGCTTGAAGAAGATCGATCTCGGGAATCTCAAAATGATTTTCATCGAAAACATCGGAAATCTTATTTGCCCGGCCGAGTTCCCGTTAGGCTCGAAGGCGCGCGTCGTCGTCGTGAGCGTAACCGAAGGTCCCTGGATGGTGCGCAAACATCCTCACATGTTTCTCGGATCACAGGTCGTGGTGATCAATAAAATCGACCTCGCCGGCGCCATGGAAGTGAGTGTCGACCAGTTGATCGCCGACGTGCACGCGCTCAAGCCCGATATCAAGGTTATCCCGACCAGTTGCAAAACCGGCGCCGGTCTGAACGAGGTCGCGGAAACCTTGCTCGCTGTTTAGTCGCTCCGATCATGCATGAGTTTTCGATCGCGTCAGGTCTGGTCGAAAAACTGCTCGATTTCGCGGAGAAAAATCCGGATAAGAAAATTGTCGAAGTTCGTGTCGCGATCGGCGAGTTCACGCAAATCGAAGATGAACAGCTTCGCTTTTGTTACGAATCGATTATCACGGAGATGCCAATTGCCGGTTCCCGCCTAACGATCGAATCGGTTCTGGGCAGAGTCGCCTGTTCGCACTGTTCCTACAGCGGAGCACCGAAATATTGGGACGGTGCCTTGCACGGTCTGCCCATTGCCACTCTCGAATGTCCCGGCTGTGGGAACGCAGCGCGCGTAATCGAAGGCGAAGAATGCGCGATCCGATCCGTCCGATTCATGCCTAACGAAATCGCCCGCGCCATCGCATGAACACGCTTTTTCCGATCCTGCTCTTCGGCTTCTTTCTCGGCATGCGACACGCGACCGATTCAGATCATATCGTCGCCGTTACCACCATCGTTAGCCGGCAACGCAAGATTGGCAGCGCCGCCTGGACCGGAATCTTTTGGGGCATCGGCCATAGCCTTACGCTGCTCGTCATTGGGGGAGCCATCATCCTGTTTGGCGTCGTGGTGCCGCAGCGCCTCGGAATGAGTCTGGAATTCTGCGTCGCCCTTATGCTGATCCTGCTTGGCGCGCTCAATTTGAGAGCAACCTTTCGCGCCGTGGAAAATGTCTCCGCCGACAGTGATCACGATTCCGTCCACCAGCACACGCATCTGCACGGCGATTACGTCCACAGCCACATCCACGGCCACGAGCCCGCTAGCCACGGTCATGCCGAAGAAGCCGTTCCGTCAGCGAAACTCGATTGCTGGTTTGGCAGCTCGAGATTTTATCAGGTGCTGCGGCCGCTCGTGATCGGCACTGTACACGGCCTGGCCGGCTCCGCTGCCGTTGCGCTCCTCGTGCTCCCCATCATTCATGATCCCGCTTGGGCAATGGCTTATCTGCTCATCTTCGGTGTCGGCACGATCGCCGGCATGATGTTGATTACGGCCGCAATCGCAGTGCCGGTTTCTTACTCGACGCGCTTTCAGTTCCTGCACTGTCACCTCGGCACGGCGGCAGGCGTGCTAAGTCTGGGCTTCGGGCTCTTCCTCGTTTACCAGATCGGCTACGTCGACGGTCTTTTCGTGAGGTGAAACCTGGGGCAACGACCCCGGCGACAACGATGAGTCGCGAGCGCGTGAGAATCGTCGTTCGCGGCGCCGTCCAAGGCGTCGGGTTTCGACCTTTCGTTTACCGGTTGGCAACGGAACTGGGCCTCGATGGCTGGGTCGTCAATTCCGCTCAAGGCGTCTTCGTCGAAATCGAGGGCGCATCCGATCGCGTTTCGAGTTTCAAGCGCCGATTGAAAACAGAAAAGCCCGCCCGCGCCATCATTCAGAGTTGCGAGTCGTCCCATCTCGACCCTCTCGGTTACAAGGAATTCGAAATCCGGGAGAGCACCGATCATGGCGGGAAAAGCGCGCTCATATTGCCGGACATTGCGACCTGCGATGACTGTCTGCGCGAGCTTTTCGATTCGCAGGATCGGCGCTTTCGTTATCCCTTCACCAATTGCACCAACTGTGGACCGCGTTTCTCCATCATAGAAGCGCTGCCCTACGATCGAGCCAACACCTCAATGAAAAAGTTCGAGATGTGCGTCGATTGCGCTCGCGAATATTGCAACCCAGCGAACCGGCGTTTCCACGCGGAACCAACCGCGTGCCCGCAATGCGGCCCCAAGCTGTTCCTTTGGAATTCTCTAGGCGAAGTCCTCGCCTGTGCGGATGCTGCTCTTCGGCAGGCGGCGGATGAGATTCGCGCCGGCAAAATCGTTGCCCTAAAAGGCATTGGTGGGTTCCAACTCCTTGTTGACGCCTGCAACGATAAAGCCGTGCGGCGCTTGCGCGAACGCAAGCACCGGGAAGAAAAACCATTCGCTGTGATGTTTCCCTCGCTCGAAGGAGTCTGCGAGTGCTGCCGAATCTCAGAAGCCGAAGAATCGCTTCTCACTTCGCCCGAGGCGCCAATCGTTCTTGTGCAGAGATCGCCAAGCAGCCTTGCGCCGGCGGTTGCTCCGGCAAATCCCAATCTTGGCGTCATGCTCCCCTATTCGCCGCTGCACCATTTGCTCTTGTGCGATTTGAATTTTGCTATCGTGGCGACAAGCGGAAATCTGAGCGACGAGCCGATTTGCATTGATGAAAACGAGGCCTTGGAACGTCTCCGTAACATTGCCGATCTCTTTCTCGTCCACGATCGCCCAATCGTTAGGCACGTTGACGATTCGATCCTTAGAGTCATCGCCGGACGAGGAATGATGCTGCGCCGTGCCCGCGGCTACGCTCCGCTTCCGATCACGTTGCGTCAGGCGCAGGGGTCTATTCTTGCCGTCGGAGCGCATCTCAAGAACGCGATCGCGCTCAGCGTAGGGACGAATTTGTTCGTTAGTCAGCACATCGGCGATCTGGCGACGAAGCCGGCGTACGACGCCTTCGCAAGCTCCGTCGCGGATCTGCCGCGTCTTTACGAGGCGAAACCAGAGATCATCGCTCACGATCTGCACCCGGAATACCTCTCGACCAAATACGCTTTGCAGCAAGCGAGTAGCCGCGTGGCGGTGCAACATCATTGGGCGCACATCGCTTCCTGCATGGCGGAGAACGAAATCGAGCCGCCCGCACTCGGTGTAGCCTGGGATGGGACCGGTTATGGAACTGACGGCACGATTTGGGGCGGCGAATTCTTTCTAGTGCAAAAGGCTTCCTGTCGTCGTGCGGGCCATCTGCGGACCTTTCGCCTGCCGGGCGCCGAGGCCGCGGTGAAAGAGCCGCGTCGCAGCGCGCTGGGATTGCTTCACGAGATTTTGGGAGACGAACTCTGGAGGCAAAAGAATTTGCTCACGGATTTCACCAGGGCCGAAACAAAGACTTTGCGCAGTATGTTGACCCACCGGGTTAATTCTCCCGTCACGTCCAGCGCCGGGCGGCTGTTCGACGGGGTGGCAGCGCTGATCGGGCTACGCGCTCGCACCACTTTCGAAGGGCAGGCGGCGATGGACCTCGAATTCGCCGTCACGCCCGGCGTCACCGATGGCTATCCGTTCGCCTTGCGCGAGGCCGAACCGTTCGTCGTCGACTGGGAGCCGGCCATTCGGGCGCTGCTGGATGATCGCGGGCAGAAGGTTGCGGGTGGTGTGATGGCGGCCCGTTTTCACAATCTCCTGACTAACACGATTCTCGCGATCGCCCAACGCTGTAACCAATCGAAAGTCGTCCTGAGCGGCGGGTGCTTTCAAAACCGATACCTGGCCGAGCGCGTCACCAACCAGCTTTTGGCAGCCGGGTTCCAGCCTTACTGGCACCAGCGCATTCCACCTAACGATGGTGGGATCGCGCTCGGACAGCTATGGCTAGCGACCAGTCCGATCCGGGAGCTCACATGAATCTTGTATACGGAGAAATCGTCGAAGTTTTCTCGGAGGACGGTATCTTGTTCGGGCGGGTCCGGGTCCACGGAGCGACCAAAAAAATACCGGTCGGACTCCTGACGAATGCCACACAAGGTGATAGAGTTTTAATCTGCGACGGGGTCGCGATCAGCAAGGTCGCAGACTCAAGCGAAAAGGAGACGAATCATGTGTCTGGCGATACCCGGGAAACTCATTGAGACCAGCACCGACGCCAACGGCGTCCGAATGGGCAAAGCGAACTTTGGCGGAATTGTGAAACAAGTCTGCCTTGAGTACACGCCCGAGGTGGAGAAGGGCGATTATGTTCTCGTCCATGTCGGTTTTGCGCTCAGCAAAGTGGACGAGGCGGAAGCGGCCCGCACTTATCAGGCGCTCGAACGGATGGAGCAATTGACTGAGTTGGATATTCCAGATGTGGCCGATGACGGAGCGGCGATAGAGGCATCGGTTTCGATAAACGGCAAAGATCCTACTGACTGGGCCGGTCGCACCGGAGCAGCTTCCTCCCGGGTCGCATGAAATATCTCGACGAATATCGCGACGAAGCGCTCGCCCGGAAAATCGTCGAAGAGATTCGTAGAATCATCACCAAACCGTGGGTCCTGATGGAAGTCTGCGGCGGGCAGACCCACTCGATCGTGAAATACGGGCTCGATCGCTTGTTGCCGAACGAGATCGAGCTGGTTCACGGGCCGGGCTGCCCGGTTTGTGTGACGTCACTCGAGATGATCGACAAGGCGCTCGCGATCGCGCAGGAACCAGATGTTATTTTTTGCTCTTTCGGGGACATGCTGCGTGTGCCGGGGTCGAGGAATGATTTGCTCATTTTGAAATCGCGCGGAGCCGATGTGCGTGTTGTTTATTCGCCAATCGACTGCCTGAAAATCGCCCGCGCGAATCCGGCCAAGAAAGTTGTCTTCTTCGCCATCGGTTTCGAAACAACTGCGCCGGGAAATGCGATGGCGGTTTGGCAGGCGAACCGGCAAGGGATCAAGAATTTCTCCATCCTCGTCTCACACGTCCTTGTCCCGCCGGCCATGGCTTCAATTTTGCAATCGCCGCTGAATCGCGTGCAGGGCTTTCTTGGGCCCGGACACGTTTGCACGGTAATGGGTTACCGCGAGTATGAGCCGATTGCGGAGCGCTACAAGGTGCCGATTGTGATCACCGGCTTTGAACCGATCGATATTCTGGAAGGGACCTTGATGACCGTTCGTCAGCTCGAAGCGGGCAAGGCGGAAGTGGAAAATCAATATCCACGCGTCGTTAGTCGCGACGGCAATCGGGTGGCTCAGGATTTGGTCAATAAGGTCTTCGAAGTCGGGGACCGGAAGTGGCGCGGGGTTGGTTCGATTCCGAAAAGCGGCTACAAGCTGCGCTACGAATTTCATGAGCATGATGCAGAGCGCCTCTTCGATGTGCGCGAAATCGACACGAAGGAACCGGAGATTTGCATCAGCGGTCTCGTCCTGCGCGGGGTGAAGAAACCCCACGATTGCCCGGCTTTCGGCACGCTTTGCACACCAGAGCATCCGTTAGGCGCAACCATGGTTTCGGCCGAAGGCGCCTGTGCCGCCTACTATGCCTACGGACGCCATCTTCAAAAGCCGGCCGCCACCTCGAACGGCGAAGCGGCACTCGCGAAAGTAATTTAGTTTATGAGTGCGACGATCGAGACTGCGACCGATCGGATGACCGAACCTTTTCGCGAGAAAGTTCTGCGCAAGTGCGGCGAGAGCATGGAGATGAAGCAGCTCTTCTTCTCCAAATACGCGGACGCGCTTGACGAAATGTCGCGTGCCCTGGCCCGCCGCTTCGAGAGCGGAGGGCGACTTTTCGTAGCGGGCAACGGCGGCAGCCTATGTGACGCGCTTCACATCGCGGTCGAATTCAATCACCCGATCATTGAAAAGCGCCTGGCTTTCCCAGCCATCCCGCTCATGACCGACATCGCGACCATGACCGCGATCGGCAACGATCTCGATTTCACCCGCGTCTACGTCAATCAACTCCGGTTACAGGGCTCGCCTGACGACGTCGCGATGGTTTTCAGTACCAGCGGCAAGTCGCCCAACCTGATTTACGCGCTGGAAGCCGGACGGGAGAAAAAGATGATGACCGTTGCTTTCTCGGGGAAGGATGGCGGGCGATTCCCTGAGGTCTCGGATTATTGCTTTATTGTCCCTTCCTATAGCATTCATCGCATCCAGGAAGTGCATGCGACCGCAGTGCATATCATTTGGGATTTGGTGCACATCGCGTTAGGGGCAGAGGATGTCACCTAGCGAACCGTCGATCGCCAGCATCTCTGATCAGCCTGCCGCGAATGGGAATCTGCTCACGGCGAGCTGCCCGTTGCCGATCACGGACTACAAGGAGATTGTACTCGCGCACGGAAGCGGAGGAAAGTTGAGCCATCAGCTGATCTCTAAAATCATCGTGCCCCAGTTCGCGAACGACCTGCTTGCGCCGATGCATGACGGCGCCATTCTTTCGTTAGGTGAAGGACGCGTTGCTTTCAGCACCGATTCGTACGTGGTTAGTCCGATCTTTTTTCCGGGCGGTGACATCGGCAAACTCGCGGTCCACGGCACGGTAAACGACCTCGCAATGTGCGGGGCGCGGCCAGTGTATCTCTCGGTCGCTTTCATCCTGGAGGAAGGGACGCCGATGGAGGATTTCTGGCGAATCGTCCAATCGATGCGCGCTGCGGCCGACGAAGCCGGAGTTCAACTCGTAACGGGCGATACGAAGGTCGTTGATCGCGGCAAGGCCGACAAAATCTTTGTGAACACCACAGGGATCGGACTCATACCAAAAGGGGTGAACATTCATCCGGCTCGCGCGCAGGCAGGCGACAAGGTGATTATCAGTGGAACGATTGCAGTGCATGGCATCGCCATCATGTCGGTTCGTGAAGGGCTGGAATTTGAGACGGAGATCGCCAGCGATACGGCAGCTCTCAACGGCCTGGTCGGTGCGCTCCTAGGCGCCTGTAACGACGTGCACGTCTTGCGCGATCCGACACGCGGCGGCGTGACCAGCGCGCTGACGGAGATCGCACAATCCGCGGGCGTCGGCATAGTCTTGAACGAAGCGGCGATCCCGATCAGCGAAGACGTCAAAGGCGCATGCGAGATTCTTGGCCTCGATCCCCTGTATGTCGCAAACGAAGGCAAACTGATCGCAATCGTTGCGCCTGGGGAGGCGGATGCCGCAATCGCAACGATGCGGAAGCACCCGTTGGGCAAAGAAGCGGCGATGATCGGAGAGGTCACGACAGAACACCCTGGCTTCGTCGTCATGACGACCCGCGTGGGCGGGACCCGCGTCGTGGACATGCTGTCGGGCGAGCAGTTGCCTCGCATCTGCTAGGGGGGAGCGCCGGCATTCGCGCGTTGCGGGCACGGTTGCCCGCCTCCTTGCGCTCTTGAAAGAAGGCGGGGCCGCGAGTGTGTATGGTATCCGGTGATGAGGCGGGTCTTTGGGCTGGAAACAGAGTATGGGATCACGGTCGACAAGGCAGAGTCGGTCGATGTGGTGGCGGAATCGATTGAGCTCGTGCGCGGCTACACGGAACACGGCGCGCATATGAAATGGGATTACGATTTGGAAGATCCGCATCGCGACGCGCGCGGTTTCCGCGCTCAAGAATTGCTCCAAGACGCTGATGAGTCGGCTTACTTTGAAATCGATCGTAATCGGCCGCTGAGTTTCGAGGAAATCAAGAGCGACCTGGTCCTGAGCAACGGCGCGCGCTTTTACAACGACCATGCTCACCCGGAGTATTCCACTCCGGAATGCACGACTTTGCGCGACCTGGTTGCCCAGGAGAAAGCCGGTGAACGCATCCTGGCGGAGTGCGCGCGCCGCCGCAACCTGAAGTTGCCTAACGATCAGGCGGTGCGGCTCTACAAGAACAACACCGACTTTTCGGGACACAGTTATGGTTGCCACGACAACTACCTGATGCGGCGAGATGTCCCGTGGGACCGGATTGTCGCCGGAGTCCTTCCGTTTCTCGTCACCCGACAGATCTTCGCCGGCGCGGGCAAGCTGGGGATCGAGGCGGAGAGCGCAGCGGGACAGCCGGGGATTTACCAGATTTCGCAGCGCGCCGATTTCTTTTCCGCGCTGGTGAGTATCGATACCATGAACCGGAGGCCGCTCGTCAATACACGCGACGAACCGCACGCCGACTCGAGCCAGTACCGGCGTTTCCACATCATTCTCGGCGACGCAAACATGAGCGAGTGGGCCACGGCCTTGAAAATTGGCACGACAGCGCTCGTGCTAGACCTGATCGAGCGCGGCACCGCGCCCCAACTCGAGATTGCGCAACCCGTCGACGCCACCAAGTCGATCAGCAGAGATCAGACTTATGACTGGATCATAGAGCTAACCGACGGGCGCAAGATTTCGGCGATCGATGTGCAACGAATTTACCTGGCGGCAGCCGCGAAGGCAGTGACGCAGGAGCATGATGAGGAAGTCGCATGGCTCCTGCGGGAATGGGAAGCCGTGCTCAATGACCTGGATGAAGACGTTCAGCTATGCCGCGATCGAGTTGATTGGGTGGCCAAGAAACAGCTGCTCGAGGCGCTCCTCAACGAAGAGCAGTTATCCTGGACGGATCCGTGGTTGCAATCGATCGACTTGGAATATCACAACATCGCGCCTGAGGCCGGTCTCTATTATGAATTGCTCGCCCAGGGCACGATGGGCCGCTTTGTGACAGAAGCAGAGATCAAGCACGCCATCTTCGCCCCTCCTGAAGACACCCGGGCTTACTTCCGTGGACGATCAGTGGCGCGATTTAACTCCAGGATCAAATCCATCCAGTGGGATGAGATTGTCTTTGCCAACGGGGCAAGCCCGCAACGGGTGCAGTTGTCGGAGCCACATGACAATCCGCGGCTCGCGGCACTAAACAAAGCAGCGCGCGAAGCCGCGGATTATCGACAGTTTATCTGCGCGGTGGCCGCGCTCTAATCGTCGGCCACCTTCGCGAAGGGTTGGCTTTGGCCAATGGCCCTAACCTTTGCGGCGGGCAGCCCAGCGGGCTTTCATCATTTGTGACAGTTTCCTGCGGCCCGCCGGAGTAATCCCGCCTTTTTTGCGGGACTTCTTACCGCTCGACGCCTTTGCGCTTGGTGTCGCGTTGGCGGCGGCCTTGGCCCGAGCCCAACGAGCCCGCGCCGCGGCAGCGATGCGTGCACGACCGGCGGCAGAAAGACCGCCGCGGCGTCTACGCGAAGGCC
>Ga0070665_100007910_pt1 | contig 10783 bp, 11 predicted proteins | sample KBSS13metaG_FD_65862 | JGI IMG/M metagenome (GOLD analysis project Ga0070665, IMG submission 65862) | Switchgrass rhizosphere microbial communities from Kellogg Biological Station, Michigan, USA - KBS S1-3 metaG | ecosystem: Host-associated > Plants > Roots > Rhizosphere > Soil ...
ATCGGTTCAACCAAACTCCGTAGTCTCACGGGCTGAATTCTTAACGTGCAGTTGATGCATGGCGGCCATGGTTCGATGTCCATTTTGGTCACTTTCATGCTGCGCACCAAGGTCCTGCAAAAAGCATCCGGAAAAGCCCGACGAGTCGATCGCGATGCCGATGAACTTCGGCAAGCAGATCGGCCGACGCGCGCCGTTCGCGAACTCGAGCGCGTTCGAGCGTTGGAGGAAACCGAATATCTGCTCCGCGCCACCCTGGCGCACATGGATCAGGGACTGGTGTTGCTGGACCCGTCGCACACCGTGCGCCTGTGCAACCCGCGTGCGCACGAGCTGCTCGACCTGCCGGAAGAAATACTCCGCGAGAGCGCCGCGTTTCGTGACATCCGTGAATTTCAGAATGCGCGCGGCGATTTTTCGCTGATGCCTTCATCACTGTCGAAAGTCAGCGGTAGCGATGCGCGGCAGTTTCCGTTGATCTACGACTGGCCGCGACCGGACGGCAAGACGCTGGAAGTGCGCCGTGTTCAACTTCCGGACGGCAGCTCGGTCAATACGTTCACCGACGTCACCGAACGCCGCGCCTCGGAAACGGCTTTGCGGGAAAGCGAACACCAATATCGCCTGCTGGCGGAGCGTGTCGAAGGACTCTCCCAGGTAGATGAGCTGACCGGCGTTCTGAATCGGCGCTATGTCATGAGGGCGCTGAGCGATGAAATGGCGCGTGTCCAGCGTGGTGCCGAGCCTTGCTCGATCGCCATGATCGATCTCGATTTCTTCAAGCAGATCAACGATAGGTTTGGACATCCGATTGGCGATGAAGTGCTTCGCAGTTTCGCGATTGCGGTCGTGGCAAACCTTCGTGATATCGACCGGTTCGGACGTTACGGCGGAGAAGAGTTCCTTTTGGTTTTGCCTTGTGCCTCAGCCGGCCAGGCGACCGGGATGGTGGACCGGTTGAGGAAAATTGTCGCCGGCCTGGACTGGACTGGCGTTTCAGATGACCTCCGTGTGACCATGTCGGCCGGTATAGGCCAGATCCGGTCCAGTGAGACCTGCGACGAAGTGATCGCGCGCGCTGACGCTGCGCTGTATTCCGCAAAGAATGCCGGCCGAAACCGCGTCATGACCGGCTGACTCATCGTCGGTCCGGACGCGGCGCTGCGCCCGAACAGCGCGATCACGACGGGGTTCGTCGGTGCCCAGGCGGCTCTCCCGTTTATGAATTTGCCAAATGCTTCACCCCGCACAACAGCCCTGTGCCCTCATCCCGACAAGATCATACTGGTGAGTGAATAGGGCGCGTGCGGCAGGCTCGCCCGGTCGATTGCGACTGTAATCCGCATCACATAGAGCCGTCGCGGTTATGATATTTTTTAGCGTCGATTGAACGTGCGGGTGAAAGGCCAGGGGACGATGAGGCGCGCATTTCGCGAAGCGGTCTTTCTGGCCTTGCTTATGGTGGTCTGGGGGTTCGGCGCCGGCGATGCCCGCGCGGAGAAGCGCGTCGTACTGATTATCGGCAACTCCAATTACGAGAATGTCGCCCGGCTTGCCAATCCGGCCAACGATGCTGCGCTCATGGCCGAGACCTTCAAGTCGGCGGGTTTTGACAAGGTCGATCTTCGCCGCGACCTGAAGATCGCCGACATGCGACGGGCGCTGCGCGAATTTGTCGACAGCGCGCACGAGGCTGACGTCGCCGTGGTGTATTTTGCCGGCCATGGCATCGAGGTCGATGGCAGCAACTATCTGGTGCCGGTCGACGCGGCGTTGCAGCGTGACGTCGATATCTACGACGAGGCGCTCTCGCTCGATCGGATTCTGGTCGCCGTGGAGCCGGCGAAGCAACTCAGGCTGGTCATCCTCGATGCCTGCCGGGATAATCCGTTCTCCCGCTCGATGAAGCGTACGTTAGCCTCCCGCGCCGTCGGCCGGGGGCTGGCAAAGGTTGAGCCGACCAACCGCAACACGCTGATCGCATATGCATCGAAGGCGGGATCGACGGCCGCGGACGGTGAAGGCAAGAACAGCCCCTTCAGCGCCGCCCTCGCCAAACATGTCACGAAGCCCGGCCTCGATTTGCGCAAGGCCTTTGGTTACGTTCGGGACGATGTCCTGAAGTCTACAAGCAATCGTCAGGAGCCTTACGTCTACGGTTCGCTCGGCGGCGACGATTTACCGTTGGTCCCCGCCGCGGCGGTGGCGCCTGCCGCGGTCGCAACGCAGGTGGATTCCGATTCAGCGGTCAGGCGGGCCTACGAGCTTGCCCTGCAGGCCGGCGTGCGTGACGCCTGGGAAGCTTTTCTCCAGGCCTATCCCGACGGCTTCTACGCCAATCTCGCCAAGGTCCAGCTCAGGAAGATCGAGACCGAACAATCTCGCGGCGCCGCCGACAAGGCGGCCGAGAGCAAGGTTGCGGTGTTGCAGCCATCCGTCGCTGTGGTCCCATCCGGGACCGAGCTGACGGCCTCGCTGCAGCGGGAGCTGCGCCGTGTCGGCTGTCTCACGGCCTCGGCCAATGGCGAGTGGAACGCGGCGTCGGAGCGCTCGTTGTCCGCCTTCAACAAGAACGCCGGAACCAAGTTCGACCTCAAGGCGGCCGGCGCGGATGCGCTGGAAGCCGTGAGGAGCAAGAAGGGCCGCGTCTGTCCGCTGAGCTGCGAGCCCGGTTATCGTGCCGAAGGCGAGCGCTGCACGAAGATGGAAGCGAGCAAGCCGCCGCCGGCGGTCGAGCCGGCCGATCTCCCGCGGGAGCAGGCCTTGGCGCGCGCGGCCGCCGCCTATGCGAACGGCACCTACAAGTCATGCATGGGCGCCACGCCCGGCTGCTTCGAACGCGGCACGGCGCCAAATGGACGTTTTCGCGGCGATCCGGAAGGCGCGCGGAAATGGTGCGCCAGGCGTCCGACCTGTTGAGCGTCGCCGCGAGGTGGCGGCTTTGCGACGGTGGACTCTTTGTTGAACGTACTTCATGCTGAACGCCTTTCGCCCGAATTGAAGAAATTGCATGTCGCGGCACACACTCTACGCCTACATCGACGGCGCCGATCTCCAAGCCGTTGCGCCTGTATTGGAGGCACGCTTCAAGGCGTTCGTCTCAGGCCGGAGGTGGGTGGCCGACAATGTGCGGGTGGTAAATCAGCGGCACGGCCGGGAGTCTTGCACGCAGCCAAATGATCTCGTGCCTTGGGATTTAGGCCTGAATCTCCAACTGCCCGACCCGGACGCCGAACCGACCGGGTGGTTCGCCGATGTTGAAACGGTCGCTCAATTCCTTGGCGAACTACACGGTGAGTTTGGTAGGGATTTCGTGATAGGCATTGCCGATGCTGAAACCGGAATCACCGAGGATTTGTTCGACGTTTCGACGATCTCCCCTGATATGGGAAGGCTGAGATTGTTACTTGGAGTTGGGACCGTTCAGTAGGAAGAGGGCGGCTCCCTGGGGAATCCCGATGACGATCTTTCTTTGTCGCCTTGACGGATGTTCTGCCCGTTGAAATAGAGCGCTGTCCCTTTCATCCATCAAATATCCTTCCACCAGCGCCAGGTCGCGGCCATCGCGAGCAGGCCGAGCGTGCCGGTCACAGCGGTCGCGTTGTGGGAGCCGATGCGATCGGCAAGCCAGCCGAGCCACACGAAGCCGATCGGCCCGGTGCCGATGCACACGGTCAGCACGCCCAATATGCGCGAGCGCATTTCAGCCGGCGCGGCGAGATAGACCAGCGTCGCCTGCATCGTTCCAAATCCGGCGCCGCCCAGTCCCGTCAGGAGCAGCGCCGCGGCCGCCAGCACGGGGCTTTGCACCAGCGCGAAGACGACCACTGTGATGAGGTAGCAGATGGTGCCGCCGATATAGGCCCGGCCGTACCATCGCGGCGTCGCCAGCAGCGCCAGCAATATCGCGCCCGCAAAGGCGCCGATGCCGTCCATGGTCGCCAGCAGGCCGACGCCTTCCGGGCCGAGATGCAGGCGGTCGCGCCCGATCACGGGGATCATGCTGGTGAAGGGCCAGGCGAACAGATTGTAGATCACGGTGACGACCAACACGCCGATCAGCCTGCGGTCGCCGCGCACCAGCGCAAGCCCCTCGCCAATCCGCGCGAACACGGCGCCGGATCCCGCCGCGCGCGGAATCCGCGAATGGATGGTCAGGATCGCAAACAGCGCGGTGCAATACATCAGGATGCTCAGGACGAACGCGCCCTGGATGCCGGTGCCGGCGAGCAGAAATCCGCCGAGGGCGGGGCCGACCATGCGGGTGGCGTTGCTGGCGCCGACATCCAGCGACATCGCGGTGCCGACCTTTTCGCGGCCGACGACTTCGCCCATCATCACGCGGCGCACCGGATTGTCGGTGCTCCAGCCGCAGCCGTTGATGAAGCTCGCGACGGCGAGATGCCAGATCTCGAGCTGTCCGATGCGGTCGAGAACGGCGAGCGCCGCGGAGGTGAGGCTCATCGCCAGCACGACCATGAACAGGGTGCGGCCGCGATCGAAACGTTCTGCGAGCGCGCCGAGAAAAACCCCGAACAGGCCCATTGGCAGCAGGCGCAGCATGGTCATCATCGAGACCAGGAACGCCGACTCGGTGCGCTGGTAGACGACGATCCCGACCACGATGGTTTCCAGCCAGCGCACGGTGGCGACGATCAGGCCGACATACCACAAGCGCCAGAAGTCCGGGGCCTCGATGATCCGCCGGAACGGCGAGTTTTTCACGGGATCGTTCCCTCTTGCGGGGACTGCTTGCCCCTTGCATCTGCACTAGTGGAAACGCGCGGCGGTATACAAGCCTTTTCGGCGAATGGCAGAGTTTTTGGAGAGGATTGTTGACATGTGCCGTCGCATGGTGGCGGCGACGAACCTTTACTGAAGCGATGTTTGTTCCGCTTCCTTCACCACCCAGTCGGTGAAAACAACGACGCGCCTGTCGCTGGCCAGCGCGGCAAGCCAGCGGACGACATGCGCCTTGCTGCACGCCATGTCCCAGTCCGGTGACACCACGCGAGACAGCCGCTTCTCGGCGAGCGCATCGTGCACCAGCAGCGACCGCTTGCGATCCTCGCGGCCGGCAACGTCGCCATGGCATTCGCGCTGCTGTGGGACGGCTCGGCGCCGCCGCTCGTACCCATCTTCTGCGGAATCGCCGCGATCGGAATCGGCGTCGCGCTGGCGCACCCGCAACTGTCAGGCGCAGCGGTGTCGCTTGCGCCGCCGGATCTTGCCGGCATCGCCGCCGCCGTCACCGTCGTCATGCGCAAGGGCGGCTTCGCGGTCGGCATCGCTGTGCTCGGCGCGGCGTTGCACGATCAGGGATCGGCGATCAGCTATCTCTGGCCGTTCGTCGCTGCGGCGGTCGCATCAGCCGCGGGGCTGATCGCGGCGCTCGTGCTTCTGCCGGTGCGAGACGGGGCGTTGAAAAGGTAGCCGCTCCGGTGCGCCGATCAATCAAGACTTGCGCGTCAGCGAAGTTGGAAGTTTGCTGGCCGTCAGACCCACTTCACCGTTTGAGGCGAATTGAGACTCGATGGTCGGGTCCGGGCCTGTCTGCTGACAACCCGGAGCGGAAGTCTGCTCACGGGTTGGATGGAGCCGCAGGCGCCTCCAATTCGACGGCCTTGGCTATCAGCTCGTCCAGCGTCCAATTGCGCGTGAGCCATATTGTCAACGCCGCACCGGACAAATGCCACATCGCCATTTTCCGATCTCCCAAATGGTTCAAATTGTGAGATCGGGCGATAATCCATGCCAGCCGAACGCCGGGTGTCGGGTGCGGTCCTTGAAGCACATACGTGTAGGGCGAAAGTGTTTCAACGTGAGCGGGTTGGGCGATCTTTAGCTTCTTAAACAGAAGATCCGACTGTTCAGTGGTAGCGACATTTCCGGCTGCGGCGGGGCGACCGTCGATTTGTCGAAGTCCATACCAGTAAAGCAGCCATGGACCAGTTGCGGCACTGCACAGCGCGATCACCGTCAGCGCGACGACGGCGAGGCCTAACCGTCGCAACATCGGGGATGAAGCAACCATCGGAGTTGAACATGACATTTGCGGAGTGGATTGATTTTGAGGCCACCAGGATCGTGAGCATGGGCTTGCGGCTGCCGGAGGAGCATAGGGGGGACTACATCAAGGTTCAAATACAAGGCGCCCTCAAAAAGGCCTTTCATCATGGCTCGGATGGATTGACCGAGGCGGATGAGCCACGCGCAGTCCGGTGATTGCTCCAACTGCGCCTGCGGCGTGCGGGGATTTTCAGACGCCACCCGCACCCGCAGCGAAACTACCACAGCCAGTATACAGCGAAGACGACGGCGCCCCAGGCCGCGACTCCTGCGAGCGTCCTGAGCGTATCGGCTCGGCGCCGGGGCGCTGGGCCGGCCAACGCGGCAAGCTGCGCTACCTGCTCGTTTTGCTCAAGCTGTCCGCGAAGTCCCCCGCTTTCCTCCAATTCCTTCTGCCACATCATATGCTGCGTCCGCGAGACCGCCGCCGAACAATAGCCTCGCTCTTTGGTTTCGGGATTCTCCCAGAACCAGTGCATGCAGCCCTGTCCGATGCAGAAATCTCCGCGATAACGCATCTCGCGCGCGTACCAGGGAAAGTACTTCCACAGGAAGTTCCATCGGGTCCAGTCGCGGTACGTCCAGCGTCCGCGGTGCGCGACCCTCATGATGCACATCCGCATCCGTGCTTCACTATTCGGTAACATTCCGCGCACGTCGAAAATCCTCCCGCCCGGCGCGACGCGCCTCGTCGCAAACAAGGTAAGATTGCTTCCGATCTGAGGTGAATCTTTGGCGGCCGGCCGCCGGCCGCGACGTATCTTTAATTTTTCCAAGCCGGCCGGCCCGTCTGCGCGATGTCCGCTTTTGGGACGTCACGCCAGCATGCATTGGAACTTGAGGGGCCGTTCCGCCGTTTCTCGTGCAAATGGGAGGAGGCGCGGGCCTATGAACCGGCGAAAAGCAACAATAGTCGCATATCGTCGACATGGTTCCGGTCCGCCTCCGTGCCGCGGGCGAACCGCGCGTCATTTGCGATGACCGATCGCGGCAGATCAGGCGCAGTGAAACAGCGCCCGGAGCGGATCGAAGCCGGCGAGGATCGCAAACCGCTGCCATTGGATGCCGCAGCGCGCCTCAAGGCGCGCGTCGTGCTTGCGGTCATGCTGGTCGGCCTCGCGCTGTGGACCGCCGCCAGCTTTTTGCCGGCGCTGATCTGGGCCACCATTCTCGCGGTATCGCTGTGGCCCCTCTATCTCAACTTCGCAAAACGCTTCGCCTCGGGTCCTTCGAACCTGACCGCGTTCGTTTTCACCATGATCGTCGCGCTCATTCTGTTCACGCCGATGGCGCTGGCGTTCTACCAGTTCGCGCAGCAGAGCGACGTGCTGATCGGCTGGCTGAAAAAGGCAGGAGAGAGCGGCGTCGACGTACCGGAGTGGGTTGCCCGCCTGCCGGTGGCGGCGGAAAGCCTCCAGCAATGGTGGCGCGACAACCTCTCCGACCCGAAAGCCGCGACCGCCTGGCTGAAGACGGTCAATGCCACCAATGCGTCGGACCTGTTCACGACCCTTGGCGGACAATTGATCCACCGCCTGTTCCTGCTGTTCTTTTCCCTGCTGGCGCTGTTCGTTCTGCTCGCCAACGGCCGCTCGGTCGCGTCCCGCTTCCTCGAGACCAGCGACCGTCTTTTCGGCGAGGCGGGGGAGGGCCTGGTCGAAAAAATGGTCGATGCCACTCGCGGCACCGTCAACGGCACGGTGCTGGTTGCGGTGGGCGAGGGATTGCTGATCGGCGTCGGGTATCTGATCGCGGGCGTACCAAACGCGGTGCTGTTCACCATCTTCACGGCGGCTTTCGCCATGATCCCGTTCGGCGCCTGGGCGGTCTTCACCGCGGCGGCATTGGTGCTGGTCTCGGGTGATGGCAGTGGGTTGGCGGCGGCCGGCGTCTTTTGTTGGGGCGTGATCGTCATGCTCGCCGGCGATCATTTCGTCTGGCCGACATTGGTCGGCGGCTCGGCGCGGCTTCCGTTCCTGCTCGCTTTCGTCGGCATCTTCGGCGGTCTCGCCGCCTTCGGCCTGATCGGTCTGTTCCTGGGGCCGGTGATCATGGCAGCGTTGTTGACCGTGTGGCGCGAATGGGTGTTCCGCCCCCGCGCGGAGCAGAAGGCTGCGTGACCTAGTCGCTTTGTTGCGCGCGCGGCTTGGTGATCGTCTTGCGGATATCAGCGAGCGGCGCGCTGTCGGCTAGTCCTGAGCGTGCCGCAGTCCGCCATCTCCGCCCCAAAGCCTTGCCAAAGGACCCGATTTTAGCGCCGCGCCGAGCATGATCGACGATGAGGACGAGATGGCGTGGCGACAGTTTCGGCATTGCACGGCCGCGCTTCGTCGACGAGGCCATCCTCCCCATTGACAAATAAATCGTCATATATATGATGATCAAATATTTGATTATATGGGCAGCCCATGCCTTCTAATCCCGACACCCCTCCGGATATGAAACCTTCGCGCCTCATCGTCGCGAGCGATGGCGTTCCGATCCGTCGCGCCGTTGCGCCGCTGGTGCGAAGGTTGCAGCAAATATGCCTGTCGATGGTCACTGAAGCCGTCGCGGACGCCGGGCTGGTACAGCTCGAATATGCCCTGCTGGTCTTCGTCGACGACATACCGGGCATCAGCCAGCAAACACTTTCCGAAGCGCTCGGGATCGACCGCAACAATGTCAGTCTGATCGTCGACAAGCTCGAAGCCCGGGGACTTCTGAAGCGCTCCGTAAACGGCGCGGATCGCCGCGCGCGCGAGGTCTACATCACTCCGCGGGGCAAGAAGCTGTGGCAGGGGTGCCGGCTGAAAGTTCTGGCGGCGAATAACAGCATCGTGGCCTGTCTGAATGCCGGGGAGCAAAAGCAGTTTCTCGACATGCTGGTGCGTGTCGTGAATGCCAACAAGAACCATGCCCGACCAGGCGGTGGACGACGGAAGCGAGGTTCAATCAAGACATCCTGACCGAGTGGAGGCTGCCGATGAGTATCAGGTTATCCTTGGTCATTGCACTAATCGCTGCGGCGATGAACTGTGTGCTCATGCCCGCTCGCGCCGAGGCCTGGCCGCAGCGCGCGGTCAAAGTCATTATTCCGCTCCCCGCGGGCCTCGGGACCGATGTTGCGTTACGCCTGTTCACGGAAAAGCTTTCTGCCCGGTGGGGACAACCTGTTGTCGTGGAGAACCGGCCTGGTGCGGATGGCATCGTCGGTGTCACCAGTTTCATCGGCGCGCGCGACGATCACACCTTGCTGTTCTCGTTTGCCGGCCCGATCTCGATCAATCCCTCCATCCACGAGAAGTTGCCTTATGATCCCGTTCGCGATCTGGTGCCGATCGCAATGGCGATCGACAACTTCTTCGCGATCGCTGTGTCGAGTTCGACCGGGGTCGGGTCGCTTCCCTCATTCATCGAGACAGCACGGGTTCATCCCGAAAAATTCAATTGGGCAGCTCCTCCTGGCCTGCCGCAATTCATTTTCCTGGCGCTGCAAAAGAGGGCGGCGATCAAGCTAACGCAGGTGCCTTACCGCGATTTCGCGCCCGCGATCCAGGATTTTGCCGAGAATCGCATTCAGGTCGTGGTGTCGGGCCCGCCGACAGTGATGCCCTTCGTGCGGAACGGCAAAGCACGGCTGTTGATGGTGACGAACCGGCAGCGTTCTCCGCTCGCGCCGGATGTTCCGACGGCTGCGGAAGCCGGATTTCCTGAACTCACCTTCGACGGAGTTGTCGGCTTTTTTGGTGATCGGGATTTGCCCGTTGAACGTCGGGACCGCATCGCGGCCGACATTGCCGCGGTCGCCGAAAGCGAAGAGATTGTCTCCCGGCTGCAAGCTTTGGGCATTGCCGTGCGCACCGGCTCCCCGGCGCAATTCGCAGCCGCCATTGAAGAACAGCGTCTGAAGGTGCGCGATATCGTCGAGGCGGAGAAGAGGTCAAAGTGAGAATCTTGCCGCAGCCAGGAGGCCGCCAGTGACCGCTGATCCATCCCCCAATATGATCCTGGACCTGATCATGGGGCACCGGGTGACGGCCGTCATCTACGTGGCCGCAAAGCTCGGTATTCCCGATCTGCTCTGCGACGGTTCGCGGACGGCCGCAGACTTGGCGAGCTTGACGGATACGCACGAGCGGTCGCTGCTGCGCTTGACGCGTGTACTGTGCTCTCTTGGCATTTGCACGGAAGCCGGCGACGGCACATTCGGCCTCACCGAACTGGGTGGCTACCTCACAGACAGATCGGAATGCTCGGTCAAGGCGTGGGCCCTCCTTGAAGGCGATATGCTGCGAGCCGGGTGGGATCAGATCATCGAGTCGATCCGCACCGGCAAGACGGCAGGCGAACTGGCTGGGACCGGCCTGGAGCGCTTTGAACAACTGGCCAAAGCGAACCAGGCCGGTGCCGCGCTGTTCAACGAGGCGATGGCCAGTGCAACGCGCATGCAGGCCCGAGCGCTGCTTGCGGCCTGCGACTTTTCCGGAATCTCAATGCTAATGGATGTCGGCGGCGGACTTGGTGAGCTGATAAGCGCGATTCTCGGAGAATATCCGTCAATGGAAGGCATCGTCTTCGACCTGCCCCATTGCGAGAAAGTCGCAGTGTCGAATTTGGCAGCCTCGGGGCTCGCCGATCGATGCAAGTTCGTCGCAGGAAGTTTCTTCGAGGCCGTCCCCACCGGCGCCGACGCGATCATCATGAAGTTCATCATGCACGATTGGAACGACGA
>Ga0070665_100007911_pt1 | contig 10781 bp, 5 predicted proteins | sample KBSS13metaG_FD_65862 | JGI IMG/M metagenome (GOLD analysis project Ga0070665, IMG submission 65862) | Switchgrass rhizosphere microbial communities from Kellogg Biological Station, Michigan, USA - KBS S1-3 metaG | ecosystem: Host-associated > Plants > Roots > Rhizosphere > Soil ...
CGAAGTGATGGGCATCTTCCAGCGCCTCAATCAGGAACGCGGCATCACCGTGGTGCTGATCACGCACGAGATGGACATCGCCGAGTACGGCACGCGCACGGTGACATTTCGTGACGGACAGGTCGTGGCGGACAAGGCGGTCGCGCGCCGGCGGCAGGCGCAGGACGAGCTCGCAGCGTTGCCGACGGCCGAAGCCGTCTAAGGAGACGCGATGTCGTTTTTCATGATTCTCCGGATTGCCGTCAAGGCGCTGAACCGCAACAAAATGCGGACGGCGCTGACGATGCTGGGGATGATCATCGGCGTCGCGGCCGTCATCACCATGGTGGCCCTCGGTACCGGCGCGCAAACCTCGATCGAGGCGCAGATCCAGTCCGCCGGCACCAACATGATCATTGTCTCGGCCGGTAACTTCTCGCAGGGCGGCGTGCGTCAGGGCCAGGGCAACGCCAGCACACTCGTCCCGGAAGACGCCGCGGCCATCAGCCAGCTCCCGGGCGTGCAGTACACCGCCGCCGGTTCGAACACCCGCGGCCAGATCGTCGCCGGCAACCAGAACTGGAACACGCAGGTCCAGGGCACCGACGTGGACTTCCCGCTGATCCGGGCGTGGCCGACCACGCTGGGCTCGTTCTTCACTCCGCAGGACGTCGCGACCGCGTCGAAGGTCGCGGTGCTCGGCAGCGTGGTCCGCGACCAGCTGTTCGCGCCGGACGCCGATCCAATCGGCCAGGTCATCCGCATCACCAAGCAGCCGTTCACCGTGGTCGGCGTGATGGCCAGCAAGGGCCAGTCGGGGATGGGCCAGGATCAGGACGACGTGATCTTCATTCCCTACACGACGGTGCTGAAGAAGCTGCGCGGCATCACGAACATCCAGAACGTCACGGTCTCGGCGGCGTCGGCCGGCGAAGTGACGAAGGTCGCGGATGGCATCGCCACCGCCCTGCGCGTGCGCCACAAGATCCAGCCGGGCGATCCCGACGACTTCATGGTCCGCACGATGGAAGAAATGGCCAGCGTCCGGAAAGAGGCGACCCAGACGATGACGGCGCTGCTCGCCAGCATCGCGGGCGTCTCGCTGCTGGTCGGCGGGATCGGCATCATGAACATCATGCTCGTGTCGGTGACCGAGCGGACGCGCGAGATCGGGCTGCGGATGGCGATCGGCGCGCGGGGGCGCGACGTGCTGCTGCAGTTCCTCGTGGAAGCGGTCGTGCTCAGCCTGTTTGGCGGCGGCATCGGCATCGCGCTCGGCTTCGGGCTCGCGCAGGGCGTGACGCTCTGGCAGGGATGGCCGACGGCCGTCTCGGCCAACGCCGTCGCGGTCGCGTTCGGCTTCGCCGCGATGACCGGCGTCTTCTTCGGTTTTTATCCGGCGCGCAAGGCGGCCGCACTGGATCCCATCGACGCCCTGCGATTTGAATGATGCGAATGAGCCTGCGACCTGTAATCGGATCCCTCGTGCTGGCTGGCGCCCTGGCGATGGCGGCCTGCGGCGGCGAAGCCGCCCCGTCGACGCCGGCGGCGGCCGCCGGCCGCGGCGGCCGCGGCGCCCAGAACGCGCAGACGGTGCCGGTCACCGCGGCGCAGGTCGTGCAGAAGTCGGTGCCGCTCGCGGTCCAGGGCATCGGCACCGTGATCGCGGCATCCACGGTGACCGTCCGCGCCCAGGTCACCGGTGAGCTGACGGCGGTGCACTTCATCGAGGGCGACGAGGTCAAGGAAGGCCAGTTGCTGGTCGAGATCGACAAGCGGCCGCTCGAAGCGGCGCTGCAGCAGACCCAGGCGGCGCTCGACCGCGACGTCGCCCAGGCGGCCAACGCGCGATCGCAGGCGGCGCGCTACCAGGATCTTCTCCAGCGCGGCATTGCCACGAAGGAGCAGGTCGATCAGATCGTCGCCAACGCCGCGGCGCTCGAGGCCACCGTGGCGCTCGATCGCGCCAACATCGAGAACGCGAAGGTCCAGTTGCAGTACGCGACGATCCGCGCGCCGCTGAGCGGCAAGACCGGCCTGCTGCAGGTGCACCCGGGCAACCTGGTGCGCGCCACGGATACGACCCCGATCGTCACCATCAACAAGATCACGCCGGTGTATGTGTCGTTCTCGGTACCGGAGGCGATGCTGCCCGACCTGAAGCGCTACATGGCCCGGGGCAAGCTGGCGGTGACCGCGCTGCCGCCAAACGATCAGGGCGCGCCGGCCACCGGCCTGATCAACTTCATCGACAACGCGGTGGACCCGACCACCGGGCAGATCAAGGTCAAGGGCACGTTCCCCAACACGGACCGGCACCTCTGGCCTGGCCAGTTCGTCAACGTGAACGTCACGCTCTCGACCGAACCGAATGCCATCGTCGCGCCGTCGCTGGCGGTGCAGACCGGGCAACAGGGCACGTATGTGTTCGTCGTCAAGCCGGATCAGACCGTTGACCTGCGCACCGTGGTGGTCGAGCGCACCAGCGGAGACCAGTCCGTGATCAAGAGCGGCCTCAAACCCGGCGAAACTGTCGTGACCGACGGCCAGCTGCGGTTGAATGCCGGGACCAAGGTCAGCATCAAGAACGGGCAGCCTGAGAAGGCCACGTCATGAATATCGCCGCCCTCTTCATCAAGCGCCCGGTAACCACGGCGCTGATCATGCTCGGGATCATCGTGTTCGGCACGCTGTCGTACCGGCAGCTGCCGGTCAGCGACCTGCCGACCGTGGACTTCCCCACCATTCAGGTCGGCGCCGGACTGCCGGGCGCGAGCCCGGAGACGATGGCATCGGCGGTGGCGCTGCCGCTCGAGAAGCAGTTCGCCACCATCGCCGGGCTGAACTCGATCAACTCGACCAGTTCTCAGGGCAGCACCAACATCACGCTGCAGTTCGATCTGAGCCGCAACATCGACGCCGCGGCGCAGGACGTCAACTCGATGATCGCGAAGACGGCGCGCCAGCTGCCGCCGCAGATGCCGACGCCGCCGTCCTACCAGAAGGTGAATCCCGGCGACCAGCCGGTGCTGTTCCTGGTGCTGCGCTCAGCCACCCTGCCGATGTCCACCGTGGACGAGTACGCCGAGGGGACCATCGCGCAGCGCATCTCGATGGTCAGCGGCGTGGCACAGGTCAACGTGTTCGGCGCCGCGAAGTACGCGGTGCGGATCGACGCCGACCCCAACAAGCTGGCCGCCCACGGCGTCGGGCTCGACGAGCTCGCGACCGCGATCTCGAACAACAACGTCAACCTGCCGACCGGAACCATCTACGGTCCGGACAAGACCTACGTCGTCCAGGCCAGCGGTCAACTGATGCGGGCGGCGGCCTACGGCCCGGTGATCATCGCCTACCGCAACGGCAACCCGGTGCGGCTCGACGAGGTCGCACACGTCTACGACGGCATCGAGAACGACAAGAGCGTGGCGTGGTACGGCGGCCAGCGCACGATCTATCTCGCCATCCAGAAGCAGCCGGGCACCAACGTCGTGCAGGTCGTCGACGCGGTCAAGGCGCTGCTGCCGACCTTCCGCGAGCAGCTGCCGGCGGCGGTCTCGCTCGACGTCCGCACCGACCGCTCGGTCGCGATCCGGGAGTCGGTTCACGACGTGAAGTTCACGCTGCTGCTGACGATCGGGCTGGTGATCGCGGTCATCTTCCTGTTCCTGCGCAACGTCTCGGCGACGATCATCCCCAGCCTCGCGCTCCCGGCCTCGCTGGTCGCGACCTTCGCGGTGATGTATCTGCTCGACTACAGCCTCGACAACCTCTCGCTGATGGCCCTCACGCTCTCGGTCGGCTTCGTGGTCGACGATGCGATCGTGATGCTGGAGAACATCGTCCGGCACATGGAGATGGGCAAGCAGCCGATGCGGGCGGCGTTCGACGGATCGGCGGAGATCGCGTTCACCATCGTGTCGATGACGGTGTCGCTGGCCGCGGTATTCATCCCGGTGCTGTTCATGGGCGGCGTAGTCGGCCGGCTGCTGCACGAGTTCGCCGTCACCATCAGCGCCGCAATTCTCGTCTCCGGCTTCGTGTCGATCAGCCTGACGCCGATGCTGTGCAGCCGCTTCCTGAAGCCACCGCACGCCCAGAAGCACGGCTGGTTCTACAACGCGACCGAGCGGATGTTCGATCTCTGGCTCAAGGTCTACGACCTCACGCTGCGGGCGTGCATGCGCTTCCACGTCGTCACCATGGCCGCGTCGATCGCGCTGATCTTCGGCACGGTCTACCTGTTCGGCCTGGTCCCGAAGGGCTTTCTGCCGACCGAAGATCAGGGCCGCTTCAACGTCAGCATCGAGGCGATTCAGGGCATCTCGTTCGACGAAATGGTCCGCCATCAGCAGGAAGTGTCCGACCTGGTCGCCAAGGATCCGGACATCGCCGGCATGAGCAGCAACATCGGCGGAGGGCCTGGGGGCGGCGGCCTGAATCAAGGCCGAATCTCGATCGACCTCAAGCCGCGGGCCGAGCGCAAGCGGTCGGTCGACCAGATCATGGCGGAGCTGCGGCCCAAGTTGTCGCAGGTGCCGGGCGTTCGGGTCTACATGGTGAACCAGCCGCCGATCAACCTGGGTGGCCAGCAGGGCGCGCGCAGCCTCTACCAGTTCACCCTGCAGGACACCGACACCGCGGAACTGTACAAGTGGTCGCCGGTGCTCGAGGCCAAGGTGCGCGACCTGCCCGGGATCGAAGACGTCAGCAGCGACCTGCAGATCAAGAACCCGCAGATCCAGGTCGACCTCGATCGCGACAAGATTTCCGCGCTCGGCCTCAACATCAACCAGGTGGAGACCGCGCTCTACAACGCCTACGGCACGCGGCAGGTGTCGCAGATCTACGCGCCCAACAACCAGTATCAGGTGATCCTGCAGGTCGCGCCCGAATTCCAGAAGGATCCCGCCTCGCTGTCGAAGCTGTACGTCCGCTCCAACGCGGTGACGCCCGGCGCCTCGCAGGGCCCGTTGGTGCCGCTCAGCACGGTCGCGAAAGTGCGGACGGAAGCCGGTCCGCTCACGGTGAGCCATACCGGTCAGCTGCCGTCGGTGACGATCTCGTTCAACTTGAAGCCTGGCTACGCGCTGGGCGACGCGGTCACCGCCATTCAGACCACCGCGGCGACGACGCTGCCGTCGACCATCGCCACCAGCTTCCAGGGCGCGGCGCAGGCATTCCAGGACTCGCTGCAGGGCCTCGGGCTCATCCTGCTGATGGCGATTGTCGTCATCTACATCGTGCTGGGGATTCTCTACGAGAGCTTCACGCACCCGCTGACGATTCTCTCGGGGCTGCCGTCGGCCGGCTTCGGCGCGCTCCTCACGCTCTATCTCTTCAAAGTCGAGCTCAGCCTCTACGCCTTCGTCGGCATCATCATGCTGGTCGGTCTCGTGAAAAAGAACGGCATCATGATGGTCGACTTCGCGGTCGAGGCGCAGCGCGAGCACGGCAAGACGCCGGCGCAAGCGATCCACGAGGCGTGTCTCGTGCGCTTCCGGCCGATCATGATGACGACGATGGCCGCGCTGGTCGGCACGCTGCCGATTGCGATGGGCATCGGCGCCGGCGCAGAGTCGCGCCGGCCTCTCGGGCTGGCCGTCGTCGGCGGCCTGCTCGTCTCGCAGCTGCTGACGCTCTACATCACGCCGGTCTACTACGTGTATATCGAAGGCGCGCGGCTCTGGCTCGCCGGACGCAAGCGCGTCCCGGTCGAGTCCACCCGTCGCGACGTCCATGGTGCGGTGGTCGAAGCCCCCATCGCCTTGCAGAACATCGAGGAACGCGGGCGCGCCTAGTTTGAGGCCATCCCGGGAACGGCCCTAGCCAGGCCGTTCCCGGATGGCATTCGCATATCGGTGACATAAAGGAACTGAAAACATTGTCTATTCGATTCGTAATCATCGTCGCGGCCGGGCTCGGGGCGGCCGCGTGCGAGAACTCGGGCCAGGCAGCCGCGCCAGGCGGCGGCGGGCGGGCCGGGCGTGGTGGTCGCGGCGCTGCCGTGGCCACGCAGACCACAAGCGTTCAGCGCATGTCGGTCCAGCGGGAGGTCGATCTGTCCGGCACCCTCACGTCGCCGGAGCAGGCCAAGATCAGCAGCGAGGTTGCCGGCATCATTCGCGAAGTGCGCGTGCAGCTCGGCACCGAGGTGAAAGCCGGCGATGTGCTGGTCCGCCTCGAGCCAAGCGAGTTGCAGTTCGCGCTCGACCGCGCGGAGAGCGCGCTGCGCCAGGTAGAGGCCCAGCTTGGTATCGATCGCGCGCAGGACAAGCAGCCGCCGCCTGACGAGCAGATCGCCTCAGTGCGCCAGGCAGTGGCGAATCGCGACGACGCTCGCTCCGCGTACGAGCGGGCGCAGCAGCTCAACGGACGCGGGCTGCTCACGCGCGCCGATCGCGACACCGCCGAGACCCGCCTGAAGGTCAGCGAGGCGAACTACCAGGCCGCGCTCGACACCGTCCACAGCCTGAAGGCGAGCCTCCAGGATCGCCGCGCGTCGTACGAGCTCGCACAGAAGAAGCTGGCCGACGCGGTGATCAAGGCGCCGGTCGCCGGCTCGATCTCCGAGCGGCTCGTCCAGCCGGGGGAATTCATCCGCGAGAACACCCCGGTCGCGACGATCGTTCAGATGTCGCCGCTCAAGCTGAAGACTGCGATCCAGGAGAAGAACGCCAGCCTGATCAAGCCGGGACAGGCGGTGGAGTTCGACGTCGAAGCTTTCCTGAACAAGAAGTTCAAGGGCACGATTGCCTACGTCAGCCCCGCCGTCGATCAGGCGACCCGCACCTTCGCGGTCGAAGCGCTGGTCGACAACAGCGACCGGCAGCTCAAGCCGGGATTCTTCGCGAAGGGCGTGGTGCTCACCCGGGTGGACGCGAGCGTCCTCGCGGTGCCTGAGGACGCGATCTCCACCCTGGCCGGCGTGTCCACGGTCTACGTGATCGAAAACGGCAAGGCGCGCCAGCAGCAGATTTCGCTCGGCAGCCGCCAGAACAAGCTGGTCGAGGTGACGACCGGCTTGAAGGGCGACGAGAAGCTCGCCACCACCAACCTGAGCCAGCTCGCCACCGGCGTCAGCGTGCGGCCAGAGGACGACAACGGCCACCGGGGAGCCCGCCCATGAACATTGCCGAGGTCAGCGTCAAACGCCCCGTCTTCGCGATCATGATGACCGCGGCGCTCATCGTGCTGGGCGGCGTGTCGTACGAGTCGCTCGGCCTGGACCTGATGCCGAAGACCGACGCGCCGGTCGTGTCGGTGCAGGCCAACCTCCCGGGAGCCAGCGCCGAGGAGATCGAGACCCAGATCACCAAGCGAATCGAGGAAGCGGTCAACACGATCAGCGGCATCGACGAGCTGCGCGCCTCCTCCGATCAGGGCAACTCGCGGGTGACGATCAACTTCACGCTCGAGCGCGACATCGAGTCGGCCACCCAGGACGTCCGCGACAAGCTGGCGCAGATCGTCAACCAGTTCCCGCGCGACACGCGGCCGCTGCAGATCACCAAGATGGACCCGGACGCGCAGCCGATTTTCGGCTTCGCGGTCTACGGCCCGCGCGCCGGCAAGGAACTGACCGAGATTGCCGAGAAGCGCGTGAAGCAGGAGCTCGAGACGGTCAAGGACGTCGGCTCGGTCGGCTACAACGGCGAGCGCAAGCGCGAGATCCAGCTGCTGCTGAACGCCGATCGCCTGAACGCCTACGGCCTGACGGTCGACCAGGTCCGCACCGCGGTCGAGCGGCAGAACGTCGAGATCCCCGGCGGCCAGTTCACCGCCGGTCCCGCCGACGTGGCGCTGCGGACGATGGGCCGCATCAAGAACGTCGAGGACTTCAACCGCATCGTCATCTCGTACCGCGCCGACGGATCGGTCATCACCTTCGCCGACGTCGGCCGCGTGCAGGACACCACCCAGGAGATCAAGAGCGCGACCCGCCTCAGCGGCACGCCGGCGATCGGCGTGCAGGTGCGCAAGCAGTCGGGGACCAACACCGTGGAGGTGGTCGATCGCGTCCAGGAGCGGCTCCAGCGCATCCAGACCCAGCTGCCCCAAGACATCCAGATCAGCATCGGCAACGATCAATCGCGCTTCATCCGCCGCTCGTTCGAGGACATCAAGCTGCACCTGATCCTCGGCGGCCTGCTCGCCAGCGTCGTGGTCTTCCTGTTCATCCGCAACCTGCGGGTCACCTTCATCGCCGCGCTCGCGATTCCGACCTCGATCATCGGCACCTTCACCTTCATGAAGATCGCCGGCTTCACCCTCAACAACATGACGATGCTCGCGCTCTCGCTCGCGACCGGCATCGTAATCGACGACGCCATCGTCGTACTCGAGAACATCTTCCGGTTCGTGGAGGAAAAGGGCGTCTCGCCGAAGGAGGCTGCCGCCGAAGCCACCAAGGAGATCGGCCTGGCCGTGATGGCGACGACGCTGTCGCTGGTCGTGATCTTCGTGCCGGTGGCGTTCATGACCGGCCAGATCGGCCGCTACTTCTACAGCTTCGGCCTGACCTCGGCCGCCGCGATCCTGTTGTCGATGTTCGTGTCGTTCACGCTCACCCCGGCGCTCTGCGCGATGTGGCTGAAACCGGAAGATGCGAAGTCGGACCACTCGACGACCAAGTCGTCCGGCTTCTACGCGAGGATCGACCGCGTCTACGGCAAGATGCTGGTGTGGTCGCTGGCGCACCGCGCCGTGATGATGGGCATCGCCGGCGCCGTCGTGCTGTCGGCCGCATTCCTCTACCCCTACGTCGGCAAGGAGTTGGTGCCCGACGACGACCAGGGCGAGTTCAGCATCAACGTGCGCCTGCCGCGGGGCACCAGCTACCCGCGGACCGAGGAGTTCATCAAGCCGATCGAGAAGGACGTGCTCGCGCTGCCGGCGCTCCAACGCGTGATGCAGAACGTGAACTCCGGCTTCGCCAGCTTCAACATCACGATGCTCCCGCTCGAGGAGCGGAAAATCTCGCAGCAGCAGCTGATGATCCAGGCGCGCCAGATGCTGCGCAAGTACCAGGGCGCGCGGATCAGCGTCTCGGGCGGCACCGACATCTCCGGCGCGTCGACCGGTGGCCGCGGCCCCGGGGGCGGCGGCGGCGGTGGCGGCGGCTTCAACCGGCTCAACATCCTCATCCAGGGGCCGGATATCGAACAGCTCCAGCAGTACACCGTGCAGCTGATGGACCTGGTGCGCACGATCCCGGGCGTCGTCGACGTCGATACGAATTTCGAGCCGACCCAACCCGAGCTGCGCATCAACATCGACCGCGCCCGGGCGGCGGACCTCGGCGTCAACATCGACACGCTCGCCAACAACCTGCGCACGCTGGTCGGCGGCGAGGAGATCTCGGAGTTCAAGGACGGCGACGACCAGTTCAAGGTGCTGCTGCGCCTCGACGAGCCGTTCCGCACGACCGCGGTCATGGGCGACCTGCTGGTGGCGGCCGGCCCGGGCGGCGCAGGCCGGACGGTCAAGGTCAGCGACGTCGCGCAGCTGAAGAGCGACTTCGGCCCGGCGTCAATCGACCGCTACAACCGCCAGCGGCAGATCTCGGTCAACGCCAACCTGCAGGGCGTGCCGCTCGGCGAAGTGCTGGCCAACGCACGGGGCAAGGTCGAAGAGCTGCACCTGAAGGCCGGCTACCAGGCGGTGTTCGGCGGCAGCGCGCGGACCCTCGCGGAGGCCTCGAGCAACTTCACGATCGCGCTGGTGCTCGCGGTCATCTTCATCTACATGGTGCTGGCTTCGCAGTTCAACAGCTTCATCCATCCGCTGACGATCATGACGTCGCTCCCGCTCAGCCTGCCGGCCGGGCTGCTGGCGCTGATGGCGTTCGGCATGACGATCAACGTCTATAGCGCGATCGGCCTGATGATGCTGTTCGGCGTGGTGAAGAAGAACTCGATTCTGCAGGTGGACTACACCAACACGCTCCGGGAGCAGGGCATGGATCGGCACGAGGCGCTGATTGTGTCCAACCACGTGCGGCTGCGGCCGATCTTGATGACGACCATCGCGATCGTCGCCGGGATGATTCCGATCGCGTTCGGCAAAGGCGCCGGCGCCGGATCGCGCGCGTCGATGGCGGTCACGATTCTGGGAGGCCAGGTCCTCTGCCTGCTGCTGACGCTCCTGGTGACCCCGGTGGTGTACTCGTATTTCGACGACTTACGAGAGTGGTCGCCGATGGCCTCGGTCAAGCGCCTGCTCGGCCGGACGCCAAAAACGCCGACACCAGCGGCTGAGCGCCTGTAGATCCGGGGACTGGGGGGCTGGCACCGGGGACCGGGGGCTAGGGGCTAGGCCCCGGTCTCAGAGATTCGGTCTCAGAGACCCCGTCTCAGAGACCCCGTCTCAGAGACCCCGTCTCAGAGACCCCGTCTCAGAGACCGGGCCAGCCCCCAGCTCCCAGTCCCGGACCCTGTCCTACCCTCCCTGACAACCTTCCTGTAACCTGAGCCCGTCCAACTGGTTGTAAGTGACGGACCTGTGGCGATAGCAGCGGTGATGACGCTGAGCGGCGAAACCCCGGCTGGTAGCGGGCTCGACAGCGATGTGGCCCTCGCGGCCGGAGGAGACCAGTCTGCCTTCGAGCGCCTCTACCGGACGCACGTGGCTCGGATTCACAGCCTGACGCGCCGGATGCTCAGCAGCCAGGAGGCCGACGAGGTCACCCAGGACATATTCGTGCGGACCTGGCAGAAGCTGGGGCAGTTTCGCGGCGACTCGGCGTTCTCGACCTGGCTCCATCGGCTCGCCGTCAACGTCGTCATCGAGCGGCGGCGATC
>Ga0070665_100007915_pt1 | contig 10776 bp, 8 predicted proteins | sample KBSS13metaG_FD_65862 | JGI IMG/M metagenome (GOLD analysis project Ga0070665, IMG submission 65862) | Switchgrass rhizosphere microbial communities from Kellogg Biological Station, Michigan, USA - KBS S1-3 metaG | ecosystem: Host-associated > Plants > Roots > Rhizosphere > Soil ...
GGCAGCTTCTCCGGCAGGCCGCCATCGAGACCCACGAGGTAGAACTGGCTGTAGCGCTGCCGTCCGCTCTCGCGGCTGGACGCGAAGAGCACCCGCTTGCCGTCAGGATGCCAGCCGACGACGCGGTCGCCCATCGGGTGATGCGTGAGCCGGACGGGCTCGCCGCCGGCCGTGGGCACGACGTAGACGTCGGTGTTCCCGTCGTAATCCGCGCTGTAGGCGAGCCTGGTGCCGTCGGGCGAAAAACGGGGAAATGATTCTTCGCCGAGGGGCGAACTGAGGCGCGTGGCTGCGCCGCCGCTCTTCGGCACGAGCCAGATATCGCCCGCATAGACGAACGCGATTTTGTCCGCGGACACCGCCGGCTGGCGGAACATGCGCGCGTCCACCTGAGCCGATGCGGGCACGGCGCCCATCACGAGCAGGGCGATCCACATCCGTCGAACCATTACAGGCTCCCTGGTATTTCGTCCCGGCGACAGCCGGACAGGGGATCGATTATACGGTTGCGGCAGAGGTGTGAAGGAGGCGAGCGCGAGCGGGGTAGCTATCGCGTGAAGCGCAGCACCCCTCGCGCCGACGACAGTACCAGTGTGCCGTCCGTCAGCGTCACGGTGCTATCGCCGCCGAGCAGACCCATGTACATGGATTCGAACGCCATTGTGGGGCACGCGGCGCGCGTGCACGCGAGTGCGGGTCCCGCGGTCAGCGTCTGCCCGGACACCGTGAACGCGCCGCCGCAGCGGTTGCAGTCCGCTCGCGTCGACAGGCGGCCGTCGGCGAAGCTCAGCGTGTAGGTCGCGCCCGCCGGCGCGGCCTGGTCGGCGTCTCCCGCAGGCTGAAGCGACCGGAGGCTCCAAGTGCCGGCCAGTTGGTCCGCCGTAAGGGCCCGGGAGCCTGAGGTCGGCGACTGGTCAGACGGGGACGTCGGCGAGCCGGGGGCCGACGGAGACGCAGGGGTTGGCCCGGAACCGGAGCAACCCGTGGCGAGCAGTGCGGCGACGGCAAGACTTAAGAGAGATAGAGAACTATTCATAAAGCGGCTTTACTCCCGCCGAGTAATGCGTCAAGGGAATCCAAACCGGCTCAACCCCGGCTAATCTAGGCTCATGCACAGGATCGCACTGACTCTCTCCCTCACGCTGGCGGCCTGCGGGCTGCCGCTGATGGCCCAGGCGCCGCCAACGACTGCGGCTCAGGAGGTTCACGCCAACCTGAACCAGCTGATGCGTGGCGTCCTGTATCCCGCCGCCAACGTAGTGTTCTCTGCGCAAGCCGACAATCCTGCCGACGTGAAGCAGGTTGGGGATCCTTCGATGGCGACTGACCCTCTCAAGAGCACCTTCGGCGGCTGGCTGGCGGTCGAGAACGCGGCGCTGGCGCTCGCCGAATCCGCCAACCTGCTGCTCATCCCGGGGCGAAGCTGCGCCAACGGCACGCCCGTTCCGACGACGGACCCCGCCTGGGTGGCGTTCGTGCAGGAGGTGCGTGACGTCAGCATGAAGGCCTACAAGGTGGCCCAGGCGAAAGATCAGGAGAAGATGATCGACCTCTCGGAGACGCTGAGCAGGTCGTGTGCCGGCTGCCATCGCAAGTGGCGCGATCGCAGGACGCCCGAGAACCGATGTAAGTGATCGAGTAGCCCAGGACCGGTGCATGTGTCCAGACGGGAGTTGAGAACGTATGAAACGCATCCTGAGGATCCTGACTCCAGTGGCGCTCCTCTTCGCCTGCGTTGCGTCTCTTTCCGGGGCGGACGCCGACGGCAAGCGCTGGTGGTCGTACGTGGAAGCGCTGGCGAACGACGGGATGCAGGGGCGCCAGACAGGCAGTCCCGAGCATCGCAAGGCCGCCGAGTACGTCGCGGCGCAGTTCCAGCAGGCGGGCCTTTCGCCTGCCGGCGTCAACGGATATCTGCAGCCGGTCCAGTTCGACGCCCGCCGGATCGTCGAGTCGCAAAGCAGTCTCGAACTGGTCCGCAACGGGAAGGCGGATCGGCTCGTCCTCGGCGAAGACGCGACGATCGCGCTGCGCAACAACCCGGCCGACGCCGTGGAGGCCCCGCTTGTGTTTGCGGGGTACGGCCTGTCGGTTCCCGAAATGAAGTTCGACGACCTCGCCGGCCTCGACCTGAAAGGCAAAATCGTCGTGACGATCGCGGGCGGACCGTCGAGCATTCCCGGCAATCTGCGCGCGCACTATGGCTCCGCATCCGAGCGCGGGATGTTTCTCGAGCGAGCCGGCGCGATTGGCCTCGTGACCATTCAAAACCCGTCACGCGCGGACGTGCCGTGGGCGCGCTCGTCGCTCGCGCGTCTGCAGGAGTCGATGAGCCTTGCGGATCAGGCGCTCGTCGACATGAAGAACATCAGGATCGTGGCCACGGTCAACGCGGCGCATGCCGACAAGTGGCTGGCAGGCTCCGGACACTCGATCGCCGAGTTGCTGAAGCTGGCCGATGCCGAAGCGGCGCTCCCGCGGTTCCCGCTGAACGCGTCGCTCAGAGCGAAAGTGAAGGTGGAGCGCCGCCGGGTCGAATCGCAGAACGTCGTTGCCGCGCTCCCGGGAACGGACCCCGCACTGAAAGACGAATACGTTGTCCTCAGCGCACACCTCGATCATGTCGGCGTCGGCGAGGCAATCAAGGGCGACGCGATCTACAACGGCGCCATGGACAACGCATCGGGGGTGGCCTCTCTGATCGAGATCGCGCGCGACCTGCGTGAGGCCAAGACGATGCTGCGGCGGTCGCTGCTGTTCGTCGTGGTGACGGGGGAGGAGAAAGGGCTGCTCGGATCGCGCTATTTCGCGGCCCACCCGACGGTGGACGCCAGGCACATGATCGCGGACCTCAACCTGGACATGTTCCTGCCGATCTATCCCATGCGGCTGCTGACGGTCTACGGCCTGGGCGAGTCCGATCTCGGGTCGGACGTGCGAAAGGTCGCGGCGGCATTGAAGGTCGAGGTGCAGGACGATCCCGCGCCGCAACGTAACATCTTCGTGCGGAGCGATCAGTACAACTTCATCCGCCGCGGTATTCCGGCGGTCATGGTCGACATCGCCGGCCGGACGGGATCGGCCGAAGAAGCGACCGAAAAAACGTGGCTGACCAATCGCTATCACGCACCGTCGGACGATCTCAGCCAGCCCGTCGATCTGGCCGCGGCCGCCGCGTACAACCGTTTCATGATGACGCTCGCCACCACGGTCGCCAACAACACCGCGCGGCCGATGTGGAAGCCGGAAAGTTTCTTCAAGCGGTTTGCAGGCTAGGCATCCGGAGGGTTCATGAGATTGAGAATCGTCAGCGTCTTCTCAGCCTGGCTTGCCGTGTTGACGATCCACGGCGGCGCAGTCGCCCAGGTCGTTCGACAGGGAACACCAGAGCCAAATCCGAACGCGTTCACCTCGCCGATGGTTGTCGAGGCGAGTTTCGTCGCCGCGGATCGCTCGATCTGGGGAGACAAGGCCTGGCATGAGGGGCCCGATTACAAGGCCCTCGGGAAGTACACCTGCGACGGCATCGCGCTTCGCGGCGCCACGGACAAACAGACAAAGGAAGCCGCAACCGGGCTCGCGATGCGGGCCAGGGAGCTTTCCGGAGACAAACTGGAAGTCACCATCGGGTTGTGGCTCCTCAACCCGTCTCGCAACCACGACAAGCTCGTCACCATTCTCGTCGAGGTTCTCGACGATGCGGAGGTGGTGGCGCGAACGACGCTCGGCCCGATGGAGGTCGAAGACAAAGGGCATACCCAGGCCAGGTCGTTTCCATTCGTGATGCCGACGGCGGTGATCAAGAACGCAGCGATGAGGATGAGGCTGACCATGACCACCAGGGACGACTAGAATACGGTCCGGTGGCGGACACGAACTTCTTCGACGTGGCGATTCTCGGCGGCGGCCTGGCCGGCGGCTGCCTCGCGCGGCAGTTGCATCAGGAAGCCCCGCACCTGCGCGTGGTGGTCACGGAAAAACGGCCGCACCCGGTGCCCGAGGCCGCGTTCAAGGTCGGAGAGTCGAGCGTCGAGATCGGGGCCCACTACTTCCAGAAGCGCCTGGGCCTCGAACCGCACCTGCGCACCGAGCAGCTCGAGAAACTCGGCCTCCGCTACTTCTTCACTCAGGGCGACAACCGCGACCTGACGCAGCGCGTCGAGCTCGGCCCACCCTGCTTTCCTCCCGTTCCATCATTTCAGCTCGACAGGGGACGGCTCGAGAACATGCTCCTCCGCACGAACGCCGAGCTCGGCGTCACGGTCCTCGACGGGTGGCGGGTGAAATCGATCGCGCTCGACAGCGCCACCGTGCATCGTGTGTGTCTGGCGGGACCGGAGGGCACGCGTGAAATCTCGGCCCGCTGGGTCGTCGATGCCAGCGGGCGGGCGAGCCTGCTCAAGCGCCAGCTCGGCCTGATCCGGCCCAGCACTCACGGCGCCAACGCGGCCTGGTGGCGCGTGAAAACGCGGGTCAAGATCGATGATTGGTCAGACGACCCGGCCTGGCGCGCGCGCGTGCCATCGGGCCTCCGCTGGCAGAGCACCGTCCACCTGATGGGGGTCGGCTACTGGTTCTGGCTGATTCCGCTCGGCTCCGGAAGCCACAGCTTCGGCATCGTCGCCGACGACCGGATCCACCCGTTCGCGCGCATCAACCGCTTCGAGCGGGCCATGGACTGGCTCCGCGAGTTCGAGCCCCAGTGCGCGGAGATCATGGAAGCGCAGTCGTCGCAGCTGGAGGACTTTCTCGCGCTGCAGCACTTCGCGCACGGGTGCGCGCGGGTCGTCTCGCCCGACCGCTGGGCCCTGGTCGGCGAGGCCGGCGTGTTCACGGATCCGTTCTACTCGCCCGGGTCCGACTTCATCGCCATGGGCAACGACTACGCCACCGATCTCATCGTGCGCGACGCCCGCGGCGAGGACATCGGCGATCGGGCGGAGGCCTTCAACACGACCTACCTGCGGCTGTTCGACGCCTTCATCCGCCTCTACGACGGCCAGTACCCGATCATGGGATCCGCGCAGGTGATGACGGCGAAGGTGTCGTGGGACAACGCGTGTTACTGGGCCATCACGGCGCTGCTGTTCTTCAAGCGGCGCCTGCGGCAGCCCGAGTTCATGGCGTCGATCGAACCCTTGATGCGGCGTTTTTTCGTCCTGCACGCCCGCATGCAGCAGTTCTTCGCCGCCTGGTACCGCGCCGACGCCCTCAGCCGATACGCGCCCGCGTCGCCGAACGTCGTCGACGTGGAGTTTCTGCGGCGATGGCAGGCCGGCCTGACCGACGATCCGGTCGATGACGAGTGCCTCAGGAGACGGCTCGAGGACAACTACGCCGTGCTCGAAGTGTTCGCGCGCACCTGGCAGACGCTGGCAACCGAGCGGCATCCCGGATTGCCGCGGTTCGTGTCAGAGGCGGCGGCGGAGCGGTCACTTGACATCGATCCGCTCCGCCTGACGAGAATGACGTAACGGCCGGCTTCAGCCGGCCGGCATCCATCCGCCTGAAGGCGGACGCTACGCACAATTCAGAAAAATTTAGATCTGCCGCATCACGACGGCCGCGTCGTTGCCGCCGAAGCCGAGCGAAGTCGAGACACCGCAGCGCACGCGCTGGTCGCGCGCCTCGTTGGCCACGATGTCCAGGGGGCACTCGTCGTCGACCTCGGAGTGATGAATGGTCGGCGGGATCGCGCTGCGGGCGATGGTCAGCGCCAGCGCCGCCGCCTCGACCGCGCCGCTCGCGCCGAGACAGTGCCCGATCATCGACTTGATCGACGTGACGGGGATCCGCGCCGCGCGATCGCCGAACACGCGCCGGAAGCCGCGCGCCTCGGCGGCGTCGTTCTGGGTCGTTGCCGTGCCGTGCGCGTTGACGTGCTCGACCTCGCCGACGTTGATGCCGGCATCCTGCAGGGCCATCGTGACGATCGCCGCGACCGGCTTGCCTTCGGGCTCGGGCGCCGTGGGATGAAACGCTTCGCAGGCGACGGCGTGGCCGGCGAGCTCGGCGTAGATTCCGGCGCCGCGCGCGCGTGCCCGGTCCAGCCGCTCGAGCACCAGGATTCCCGCGCCCTCGCCGATGTTCATCCCCGCCCGGTTGCGATCGAACGGCCGGCACGGCGCGGGATCCATCAGGCGGAGCAGGTTGAAGCCGGTGTACGTGAGCCTGGAGAGCGCGTCGGTTCCGCCGACGACGGCGACGTCGGCGCGGCCACTCCGAATCGCTTCGGCGCCCCGTCCGATGGCAATCGTGCTCGATGCGCAGGCAGCGACGATGCAGGCGCGGGGGCCTTCGAACCCGAACGCTCCCGCGATGACGTCCACAGGCGTGCTTGGAAAATGGTTCCAGAGATCCGAGCGGCGAGTCCGGCCAAGGCCTTTGGTGATCCAGGTGCGATAGAACGCCTCGTTGCGGAGCAGATCGGCCGTGCCTGCGCCCAGGAACACGCCCACCCGCGACCGATCGATGGAGCCGTCGGGCCTGTCGAGGACGCCGGCGTCAGTCAGTGCCTCTGAAGCGGCACGAAGACCGATCCGATCGCTGCGCGACCGCCGGCGGCGTTCGAGCGGCGCCGTCCCTTCGTCGACCGCGTCGATGTCGACTTCGGCCGCGACCTGGCTGCGGTAACCCGCGGTGTCGAACAACGTGGTTGGACGAATACCGCAGTCGCCCGCGAGCATCCGCTTCCAGTTCTCCTCGCGCGTTGTGCCCAGCGCGGTGACTAGGCCGACCCCGGTGATGGCGACGCGCGTGGTCATGAGGGTCCGATCGTTTGCATCTCGGCCGCGGGTACCCGGTCGAGCTCTTCCAGGTGCGCGGCCAGCGACGCCACTGCCCGGCGTTCGCGCATTTTGGTTTTCGCCGCAATCACGGCGGGCATGAACTGGAAGGGCAGGGAGGCGGCGGCGAAGCCGCAGCAGGCGGCCCGGCGCCACCCTGTCAGATCGCGCGGGCCGAAACCGGCCAGCGCCGCGATATAGGCGGCAATGACGCCGTAGGTGTCGCCGCTGATGGTCGAGGCGCTGCCGTGCGCGCCGCCGACCCGCGCCTCCCCTTGGCGAATGCCGGCGAGGAACTCTTCGGGTGTGCGGCCCGGTGCGCTGGTCCAGGTGGTGCCGACACGCCGCAGCGTGTGCGCGTCGCTGCCTCCGACCACGCCAAAACGCCCGGTGGACGACGCGATTGCAGGCATCTGCTGTGCGAGCCGCTCGATGAGCCTGTTTTGACCGGGGAGCATGGCCCCGTTACGAGCCTCGAGCGCTGGCACCTCGTCGAGGATACGAAGATAGCGCTCGAGCGGAATCTGTCCACGATAGAAGTGCAGCAGGTGGTTCAGCGCAAATACAACGCCCGCGTCGCGCAGCCGCGCAGCCACGTCGAAGACGTTGCTTCGAAGGGGCTGCAGGTCGCGGTGCAGCGACTCGGTCATGCCGTAGACGGCGAGGTGCACCTCGATATCGGCATCGGGAAACCGGCACGACACCTCTTCGCCGACGATCACGTCCACGTCGCGGCCATCTGGCCGATCGTTCAGCAGCTCGAGCGCGCCGTCGATGGAATCGTGATCGGTGAAGGCCACCAGGTCCATCCCGCGGGCCTTGGCCACCCTGTACACGTCAGCCGGCTGCGAGTAGCAGTCGCGGCTGCCCAGAAAGCGCATGGTCCCGGTGATTTTCGAATGACAGGTGTGAACGTGAAGATCGGCGCGCAGCAACGGCATCATCGGAGCGGTTTCAGCAACAGGATCTGGAGCGTGGTGGACCCGAGCGCGTCGTAACGCGACGGCAGCAGGCTCTTTCCGACATCGACGCGGAGCATCGTACTCCACGGCGTCCTCAAGTTGAGCGCCACCCCGATCCCGGTCATCGGATCCCACAGGCCACGGCCGGGCACGTCGCGGCCCCATGCCCGGTCCAGGAACAGGTCGACACGGTAGTGCCCGAAGATATCGAGCGAATACGAGCCGCGCGCCATCGCCAGCTCGCTGTAGCGGACGCCAGACGCCGGCACGCCGTGGACGCGCGTATCGTCGAACATCCCGAACTGATACTGGCCGAAGCGGTCCAGGTCGCGCCCGCTGAACCATCCACCGTTCAGGTGTATTTTTTGAAACGGCGACAGGTAGAAGTCGCGCGACAGGGAACCGGCGTACTTCTCGTAGGTCCGAGGCGTCGGGAGGGCGGGGTCGTTCGCGCCCGCGGCGCGCAAGCCCCAGGGTTGCCACGCCGCCCGGCCGAACCACGTGCCGTTCAGCAGCAGGCTGTAGCCCGCGCGGCGATATTCCCACGCGCCGCCGAGGCCCTGCGTCACCGTGCTCGACGGCACTTCGAACGCCTCGGCCGTCGTGCGATCTTTCACGTAGCCGTCGAATCGAAACTGATACTGAAACGTCGCCTTCTGGAAGGGCGTCGCCTGCCAGCCGAGATTCAAGCCCGTCGTCAGCGGCCAGGTCAGCAGACGCAGGCTCTCGATCTCGCCGTTGGGGCCGTAGACCCGGTCGCTGGACGGCGCCGCGATCGCGAAGAAGTCCACGCTGGCGTCCAGGTTGGTGTTCCCGATTTTCGAGCGCTGAATGTTTCCGGCGGCGAGGACACCGGCGAACAGAATCGCCAGCTGCTGATTCGGCGATCCGAACCGGAAATTCAGGTAGTCAATCCCGAACATCGGCAGCGGAAACGCGTACGACGGATCGATCGTCGTCCCGATGGCCATCGCCTTCGCGTGGTTCGTCGGGCGGTCGCTGACGACCCGCCTGCCCTGCTCCTTCACGAAATAGCGCAGGCCGTTGGCGGTTTCGCGATACATCACCCGGTCGCTTTCACGGGCCGACGCGCGATCGCGATCGAAGGTGTCGGGGTTGACATGGAAATCGCTGAAGTCGACCGACTTTTCCACGAGAAGATTGCGCCCGGCGATCAGCACGATCTGGCGCGCCGTCAGGCCGCTGAACAGGAACACCGGGCGATTCCCGACGACGACCGGCGCGTAGCGCTGCGTTTCGTCGTTCGAGACGACCGGCGCCGACAGGCGGCCCTGGACGGCGTGCACGCGGACCCGCGCGAACGTCTTCACGTCGATCCACACCGTTCCCCGGTAGAGTGCGCTGTCGTCACGCACCGGGTCGAAGCCCACGGCGTAGCAGTCGTAGCCGTCGACGCGTTCGCGGCCCGTCAGCCTGTAGCGGTAGCCGTCGTCGAAGCGGAGCTGCAGGGGGAGCGAGAGCAATTTTTCGGGCTGCAGCAGCGGAAACGGCGGGCGATCGACTCCCCACTTGGTGCCGTTGACCGAGAAGGAGAGCTCCTCCCACTCGACTTCCTGGCCCGCGACGAAATAGCGATTCTCCGACACGACGTCATAGCCGGGATCGGTGAGTGTCGGCCGGAAATGCTGCGCCATGCGGGCATGGGCGACGTACTGCTTGACGATGGCATCCTGCGCGCGCTGCTGCTGCTGATGCCGCGCGATGATCTCCCCGACCGTCAGCGTGCGGGCGGCGGATACCCCGCTGCGTTCCACCAGCGCGTCGCCGGCGCCCTCGTTGAAGTTGACCACCGTCAGGCGGCCCGTCATCGGCGCGCTCGCCCGCATGCGGCCCGTGTTCTGGTCGCGGACGTAGTCGGCGGCACGGCTGCGAGCACCCGTTATGACGTCGATTGTTCCCGGGACCCCTTCGACCGGGAGGACGAGCGATATCTGCAGCGGTTCCGCGCCCGGCTCGCCGCGGAAGACGAGATAGGTCGCAAAGGTGCGGTTGTCGAACAGGAGCCGATGGGACAGAAGCCGGCTTACGTCGGTCGCGCCGACACGCAGCGTGAGCCCGGCGGCCTCGGCATCGAGGCCCGCGATCTCGCCCGTGATGAGCTCCGGGACGTGCGCAATCGCACGAATGCCGGCTGCCGTCGCCTCCGTCGCGGGGAACGCCTGTAACGTGACCGTGGTGCCCAGCGCGTCGAACAGGCTCTGGACGATGGCTCCAGGGCCGCCAGGGGTCTGTTCCGCCGGTCCGCCCGCGCCGCCGACGATAATCGACGCGCCGGGATCGACCTGCTGGAGCCACGCCGCCACCACATCTGTGCCGGCGTCCGGGAGATCCAGCAGGTCCACATACGGGCCGAGCTCCGGACGATACAGCGCTTCGCGGCGGTCGCGGTCCGCCATTGCGGGCCCGCCGATCGCGATCCGGATCGCCTCGCGATTCGCGCGTGCCTCCGTCGCCGCAACCTGCAACGCAAAGCTCGCCACGCGGGCCGGCTGGCGATCGACCGACACTTCCAGAATCGCCAGCGACGAGCCGTGTCGATCCAGCAGGCCGTGGAGGGCGGCCTGCCACGCCGCCATGTCCGGCTCGCCGTCCGGCGCGCGAACGATGAGCCACGCCAGAGCGCCTCGCCTGCCAATCGCGGTGAGCCGCGCATCCAGTTCGGGATCGGCAGGCGAGCCGATGACACAAATGGCGATCGGGAAGGGAACACTTCCCACCTGATCGAGCACACGAAGAGCGGCGCCGCCCGGCTGATCGACGACCGCGACTCGCAGCGCTGCCGGTGCATCCGCCGCGGCGGCCGCCCTCACGCCCAGGGTGCAGATGACGGCTGCGGCAGCGAGCACACGTCTGCCGGTCTTCATGGTTCTGGTGATGCTCTTAGGACGTCCCCGAGGGGGCAAAAAGACGTGCCGTTCAGCACGTCGTGGAGCCGCGCGCGAAATCCTGACAGGCGGAAATAGTGGGCGAAGTGCAGCCGCGGCGGCAGGCGCACCCTCGGCGGGTCG
>Ga0070665_100007916_pt1 | contig 10775 bp, 7 predicted proteins | sample KBSS13metaG_FD_65862 | JGI IMG/M metagenome (GOLD analysis project Ga0070665, IMG submission 65862) | Switchgrass rhizosphere microbial communities from Kellogg Biological Station, Michigan, USA - KBS S1-3 metaG | ecosystem: Host-associated > Plants > Roots > Rhizosphere > Soil ...
GGTGTCGGCGGCGACGCCGGCGACGTGACGGTTGTTCGCGGCTACACCGACGTCGCCGGGGTTGAAACCGAGACTCCTGGCCTCATCACCACGTTCGGCGACGGATCGACTGGCCTCGAGGCGCAGTCGATCGGCGGTGGCGGCGGAGATGCCGGCATGAACTTCGTCTTCGCAGCGACGCTGCAGGGCGAAGAAAGCGACAATGTCGCAGGGATTTTCGCAATCGGCGGTGACGGCTCGGCGGCGGGCGACGGCGGCGTCGTCGATGTGCGCCACAATGGCGACATCCTGACCGATGGCGACGCCAGCGCGGGCATCCTTGCGCAATCGCTCGCGGGCGGCGGCGGCAACGCCAACTTCAACGTCGGCCTCGGCCTTGTTCGCAACGCGACTGCGCTGACGGTCGCGGTCGGCGGCGGCAGCGGCGATGGCGGAACCGCGGGCAACGTCACCGTCGACCACGACGGCTTCATCGAAACCCACGGCGACGGATCGAACGGCATTACGGCGCAGTCGCTCGCTGGTGGCGGTGGCAACGCGGCGCTCAACATGGCGCCGGCGCTGCTGGCCAAGAACAAGCTTCAGATCGGTATCGGCCGCGAAGGCGGTGCGGGCGGTCTCGGCGGAAACGTCGAGGTCACCACGGACGGCACGATCGTCACCAAGGGCATGGATTCGCTTGGCATCCTGGCCCAGTCGACCGGCGGTGCCGGCGGCACCAGCGGCTCCATCGCAATTTCCGGGTCGGGACGCAGCGGCACGGGCAGCGACGCCAAGAGCTTCGGCGGTTCGTTCGCGCTTGGGCTTGAGGGCGGGGCCGGCGGCAAGTCGGGCACGGTCAGCGTCTATAACCACGCCGATATCAGCACTGAAGGCGACCGATCTAAGGGCATCGTTGCCCAGTCGATCGGCGGCGAAGGCGGCATGGGCGGCGGCGTCACCAACATCATCTTCCAGGATGCTGGCTCGCTTGCGATGGCGATCGGCGGAGCCGGCGGTACTGGCGCGGTTTCCGACCTCGTCACGGTCACCAACGATGCACTGATTTTGACCAAGGGCACAGAAGCGGACGGCATCCTCGCCCAGTCCCTCGGCGGCGGCGGCGGTGCCGGCGGCCAGGCGATGACGCTCGACCTCGAACTCCGTGGCTCAAGCAGCGACAAGGCATCGACCACGGTCACTGTGGCTGTTGGTGGCAAGGGCGGCGGCGGCGCCGTCTCCGGCGATGTGGACGTCACTAATACCGGCACGATCGCCACCAGCGGCGACCGTTCCTACGGTATTCGTGCCCAGGCGATCGGCGGCGGTGGCGGCGTCGGCGGCGCGGTCGTCGGTGCTCACATCCAGGGCAACGGCACCGATAGCTCGCTCGACATCAACGTCGGCGGCGCGGGGGGCACCGGCAACACCGGCGGTGACGTCGACGTACTGAACGAAGGCCTGATCTACACGACCGGCATCGATTCGGCTGGCATCAGCGCCAACTCTATCGGCGGCGGCGGCGGCGACGCCGGCGTGATCATGGATCTCGCGATTGGCGCCGGGGGTGGCCAGTCCAATTCCCTTCGCGCCGTGTTCAACATCGGCGGCAATGGCGGCAGCGGCGGTACCGGCGGCGATGTCACCGTCACCAACCGCCCGACCACAGCGCTCAACAGCGGCACGATCGTTACCGAAGGCGCGGGCGCCTACGGCATCTTCGCGCAATCGCTCGGCGGCGGCGGCGGCAACAGCTCGTCGATCCTTTCACTGACTGTCGTCACGGGAAGCAAGGACAACGGCACGTTCGGCTTCAATTTCGGCGCTATCGGCGGCGACGGAAATACCGGCGGCACTGTCACCGTCGACAATAGCGGTCTCATCCAGACGGCGGGCGAGGGCGCCCACGGCATCTTCGCGCAGTCGATCGGCGGCGGCGGCGGCAATGGCGGCCTCGTGCTCGCCGCCAACCTCAACATCAGCGCTCCGACCAATGCTCCGCTGATCGCGATCGGCGGTGTCGGCGGCGACGGCGGAGACGGCGGCAATGTCACCGTCACCAACAGCGGCCAAATCCTGACTACCGGCGCGAATGCTGACGGTATCCTGGCGCAGTCGATCGGTGGCGGCGGCGGCAATTCGTCGATGGGCTTCGGCCTTACCGGCGAGCCCTACACGTTGGTTATCGGCAACGCCTTGTCGGCGATCGTCGGAGCGACCGGCGGCGGCACTGGCGGTACCGGCGGCAACGTCACTGTGAACCACACCGGCGACATTACCGTGCTCGGCGCGGGTTCGCAGGCAATCGTCGCCGAAAGCATTAACGGCGGCGGCGGGACGATCAACCTGTCGTTCAACGGCATCACTACGCTTCCGGGCTTCGCTTATGGCGGCAGCACCGACCCGGCGGCGCCGCCCGATCCGTTGGTGATCGCACGCGCCGGCGCTGACGGCTCAACGGACATGAACAGCGGCAAGGTGACCGTGAACTCCAGCGGTACCATCGGCGCGGGCGGCGACCATGGTGCCGGCATTAGCTTCCAGGCCATCGGCGGCGGTGGCGGCACGATCGTGCTGCACAGCGACGTCGTGACCCTCGATGATCCCGACTACACCGATCCGCAACTCCCGCTGGCGTTCTCGGGAACGCTCGGCGGAATCGACGGCGACGACAACAATGGCGGTGATCTGGAGAGCGAACACGACGGGCAGATTCTGACCGACGGCACCGACACGACCGGCATTCGCTTGCAGACCATCGGCGGCGGCGGCGGTGTCCTGATCGTCGACGCAACGACCGAAGATCCGACCGAGTTCGGCGGGGTCAACGCGATTCTCGGCGGGACCGATACCGGCAATTCGGCCGGCGGCAACATCATCCATAACCAAAGCGGCTTCGTTGGGACGGCGGGCAATTTCTCGCCCGGCGCAATCATCCAATCCATTGGCGGCGGCGGCGGTTCTGCGCAGATCTTTGTCGGATCGGCCGCGACCACTGCGGCCTCAACGGCGGCGGCGATGCCGGCAATCACGAGCAAAGCTAGCCTGCTGTCCTCGACGGTGAGCCCGCTATCCGTTCCTCCAACCCCGACAAGCGCAACCTTGGGCGCGAACGGCGGCACCGGAAACGATGGCGGCACGATCGGCACGAGCTTCACCGGCGGCTTCATGACCGAAGGCAGCCACAGCCCGGGCCTAGTCGTTCAATCCATCGGCGCAGGCGGCGGCCAGGTGTTGTTCCAGGGCGTCGACTCCCCGAACATCACTCTTGGCGGCAACTCCGGAGCGACCGGGTCGGGCGAGAACGTCAGTGTCCTCAATGGCGGCAGCGTCTACACCGAGGGCCAGGGCTCGCACGGCGTGCTCCTTCAGTCGATTGGCGGCGGCGGCGGCGCGGTATTCGGTGACTTCACTTCGCCGGTCGTCACGCTCAGCGATGATAACAGCGGTGACGCCGGCAACGTCGATTATCGACAGGAAGGTGACATCGTCACGCTTGGCGACGGCGCCCTCGGCATCATCGCGCAGAGCATTGGCGGCGGCGGCGGCTTCGTCGACGGCACATTCGCCGGCACTGCAGGCGGCGCTGGCGCCGCGGGCTCGGTTTCGCTGGACATCGACGGGACCATTTACACCGCCGGCGATCGCTCGATCGCGGTCTTCATGCAATCGGTCGGAGACGGCAGCGGCGGCATCATCGATTACAATCAATCGGGCGACATCATCACCTGGGGCGACGGAGCGATCGGCCTGCTCATGCAAAGCTTCGGCGGCGCTGGCGGCAATCCCTTCGCCGGAATCTTTGCGGCCGATGCGGGGACCGGGACGGCCGGACCGTTGTCGTTCCACATGGATGGGTCGATTTTCACCGCGGGCACGGATGCTTATGGCGCGCTGATCCAGTCGATCGGCGGGGGCGATTCCGGGGCCCTCGATTATCACCAGTCCGGCGACGTCGTGACGCAGGGTGACGGAGCCGTTGGAATCATCGCGCAGAGTCTTGCGGGCGGCGGCGGGTACGCGGCTGATACCTTCGGCAATGACGGCGGTACGGGTGACGCCGGCTCGATCGCGCTCAAGCTAAATGGCTCGGTCCAGACCAAGGGCGAGGACGCTTATGGCGTGCTGCTGCAGAGCGTCGGCGGCGGAAACGGCGGCGACATCGATTACACCCAGAAGGGCGACGTCACGACCTACGGCGCCGGCGCCATCGGGATCATTGCGCAGAGCCTGGGCGGCGGCGGCGGCTTCGCTGACGGTACATTCGGCAATGCCGGTGGAGCTGGCGACGCCGGCTCGATCGCGTTCGACCTGACGGGCTCCGTCTCGACTCAGGGTACGGGCGCTTATGGCATCCTGATGCAGACGATCGGCGGCGGCGATGCCGGCTCCATAGATTACTCGCAGACGGGCGACATCCTCGTATCCGGCGCCAATTCGTTTGGCATCGTGGCGCAAAGCCTCGGCGGCGGCGGAAGCTTTGACGGCTCGTCCATCTCTGGCTTTGCAGCGGCGGCAGCTGCGGCGAAGACCGCGGCATTCGCACCTCTTGCGATCAGTGCGACCGGCACCGGCGGGCCGATCACGCTCGACATCACGGGTTCAGTCCTGGCACCCGGCGCCAATTCGATCGCGGTCTATGCGGAAAGCAACGGCCCGGGTGGCGGTGGCAACATCACCATCAACAGCGATGGCGATATTCGCGGCGGCAGCGGATCCGGCGTCGGCGTGAAGATTGTCGGCGGCGTCGACAACACGATCACCACCACCGGGACGATTTCGGCTGTGTCTGGCACCGCCATCGAAGCCGGCGATGGAAACGATCATATCGTCAACAACGGTGCAATCATCGGCAACGTGTACCTCGGTGGCGGCAACAACAGCCTCGTCAACGGGCCGGGTGCACTCTTCACATCGATCGACACCATCGATCTTGGGCCGGACGGCGTGTTTACCAACGAGGGCGATATGCACCTCGGCCTGTCGGCGCCGCGTTTCCCGATCGACCTGGCGGCCGGCGAAACCTGGGGTTCGGGCGGCGGCAGCGCCAGCGCGAGCGCGCAGGCTGCCCAAGCTGCAGAGGCGGCCATGAGCCTCAATTTCGGCACCGGCGTGATCAGCCACCTCACGATCAATGGCTCGTTCGTCCAGACAGACACCGGCCACGACTGGTTCGACATTGCGTTCGGGCCTTATGAGTCCGACCTTGTCACCGTCACGGGCGATGCGACGGTGGCCGGCACTGCCGACATCACGCTCATCTGGCTCGAAAATGCAGATCCGATACCGCTCTTTGCGACGGGCGGTGTCGGCGTCGACAACGGGCTAGTAATCCCGGACACGATCGCGCTCGACTATCATGTGCTTGCCGGGGACGAGGGCATCCAGCTCGCGTTCGACAGCGATTTCGGCCAAGCGTTCCTCAACCCCAACGAGCAATCCCTCGGCCATTACATGGACCGCGCGCTGCTTGCGGGTGGCGCCTCGGGCATTGGCCGTCTGATGGCCTTGCTGGGCAACCTGACCGCAGGCGAAGAAGGGATTTACGCCGAAATCTTCGACGAGCTCGACCCCGAAGCGCTGCTTGCTCCGTCGGTCACCCAATTCGTCGCCGCGCGTGAATTCGGCCAGCAGTTGTTTGGTTGCCATCGCGTGTCCACGACCGCCGACCGCACCTGCATGTGGGGACAGATCGGCACGCACAGCATCAAGCGCAACGGCGACCGCGGCGACCTGTCGTTCAAGCAGAACGGCGGGGCACAATTGCGCGGCGGGCTCGAGCAGCCGCTCGGCAGCGGTTTCGGCCTTGCAGCCGCTATTGGCTACGACGCGCTGGCCGATCTTCGTTTCAACAGCGGCCAGGCTAAGTCCGACGGGAACGGGCTCCATGGCGGCATCGGCCTGCGCAAGCTATTCGGGCCGGGCGACGCGGGCTCGATTTCGATCACCGCCAGCGCCGGTCGTCAGAAGAACGATGCGAAGCGCAACCAGAACATCTTTGTCGCCGGCGTCGGCCGCTCCAACTACAAAACGAGCTACGAGCAGCTGGCTGGCAACGTCGGCTACAGCTTCGACCTCGGCAAACTCTTCGTCCGCCCCGAGGTCGACGGATCGATCATTTGGCTGAAGCAACACGGCTTCACCGAAGACGGCCTCGCTGGCCTCGGCGTAACGGCGCCAAGCGACACCAACCGCATCGAAACCGTGTCGCCGCATCTGACCTTCGGCATGAACATCACGCCAACCGCACGGTTCTCCCTGACCGGTGGCGGCGTGTTCCATGACCGGGGCTCGATCACTCATCCGTTCCGGCTCATCGGCAGCGATCAAACGACCGATCCGGCGCTGATGTCGACGCGCTTCGACAAGAGCTCATTCCTTGCCGGTGCCAATCTTGAGGTGGTCGGTAACGAGCGGATGAAGATCGACGCCAACTATCGCGGCGAGTTCGGCAAATCGGTCACTTCGCACACCGCCAATATCGACGTGAGGTTTGTCTTCTGAGGCTGCCGCGCCGCGATTGACGGGCCGAGCGGGTGCCGTCATTCGCCGGTGATGCGCTTCTTCTCGGACAATGCGGCGGTCGCCCATCCCAAAGTGATGGAAGCGATCGCCGCTTCCAACCACGTCGACACCGCGTACGACGGCGACGCTCTCAGCAAGCGGCTGGACGGCGTCTTCTCGAACCTGTTTGAGACTGACGTTCGCGCATTCTGGGTTACGACTGGCACCGCGGCCAATTGCATTGCCCTTGGCGCCCTCTGCCCGCCCTACCGCGCAATCCTGTGCCACAAGGACGCGCATATCGAGGTCGATGAAGCGGGGGCTCCGGGCTTCTTTACCGGCGGCGCCAAGCTCGTGCTACTCGATGGAGCCGGCGCAAAGATCGACGCCGAAACGGTGTGCGCTGCTTGCGAACGCATCCGCCCCGACGTGCACCAGGTTCAGCCAGCCGCCATCTCGATCACCAACGCGACCGAATATGGCCTGGTCTATCGCGCGGATGAGGTTGCCGCATTGGGCGACGTCGCGAAAGCCAAAGGTCTCGCCTTCCATATGGACGGCGCTCGCTTCGCCAATGCGCTGGCGACAACCGGCGAAAGCGCGGCGGACGTGACCTGGCGCGCCGGGGTCGACGCGCTTTCGTTCGGGTTCGTTAAGAATGGCGGGCTCAGCGCTGAATGCCTGGTGTTGTTCAAGACCGAACTCGCCGACGAGGTTGCGGTCAGGCGCAAGCGGGCGGGGCACCTCGTCTCGAAGGGCCGCATGCTCGCGGCGCAAATCCTGGCGCTGCTTGAAGACGGCCTTTGGCTGGAGAATGGGGGAGCCGCCAATGCGGCAGCGCAGGCCCTGGCCAGGGCCGCTCCGCAGCGGCTGGTCTATCCCGTCGAAGCGAACGAAGTCTTCCTCAATGTCTCGAGCGAAGAGGCACAGCGCCTGCGCGACCAAGGCTTTGATTTCTACGACTGGGGACCCGGCGAAATCCGCCTCGTGACCAGCTGGGACCAGCGCGGTGAAGACGTCGAGCGATTTGCCGCGGCGCTTGCCGCCCTATGAGCCGCATAAGCGCTGCTTATCAGCCTTCGATCGCCATTGATTGGCGCAAGACGCGCGGCGTCGCTTAGTCTCGTCCGATGCCGCGGGATGTGAATAAGGGGGAGGCTCCCGGAAACCTTCAGGCCGAGATGGGCTCGGTCGTCGTCCCATTCATCATTTTCACGGCGATCTGGGGCTCGACCTGGATCGTCATTCGCGGCCAGCTTGGAACCGTGCCGCCGCAATGGTCGGTCGCCTACCGCTTCGCCATTGCCGCGGTGGCCATGGCGATCGTGGCGTTATGGAAAGGCGACAGCCTCAAGCTCGATCGCAAAGGGTTTTTGGCGGCACTTTTCCTGGGCTTCTTCCAGTTCAGCGTGAACTTCAACGCGGTCTATCTGGCGGAGCGGCACATCACTTCGGGCGTGGTCGCCACCGTGTTTGCGCTGCTGCTCATCCCCGCGACCCTGCTCGGGTGGGCATTGCTTGGGCACCGCCCGACCAAGCGCTTCGCCTGGAGTTCGGTCGTCGCCGTGGCCGGCATGACGCTTTTGTTCGTGCACGAGCTCCACCAACATGCCGCAAGCCCGCGCCAGGTCGTCGCCGGCATCCTCCTCACGCTGTGCGGCATGCTCGGCGCGGCAATCGCCAATGTCGCCCAGGCCCGCCCCGAGATCCGCAAATATCCTTTGTTCGGCCTGCTTGCCTGGTCGATGGCGGTCGGCGCGCTGATCGACGCGCTCTTGGCCTTTGCAGTCGCCGGCCCGCCGGTGTTCGACCCCCGCCTGGTCTATTGGGTGGGCTTGCTCTACCTGGCGCTAGCCGCCTCGGTTCTGACCTTCAGCCTTTATTACCCGGTGGTTCGCAAAATCGGGCCGGCCAAGGCCGCTTACTCAAGCGTCGTGCTGCCGATCATTGCCATGGGCTTCTCGACCTGGCTCGAACATTATGAGTGGACATCACTGACCATCACCGGCGCACTGTTGGCGCTCGGCGGCATGGCCGGTGCTCTTAGCCGCGGCCGTCCGGCGACGTCCGCGCCGACAACCGACTGAGCCGCTTTTCAGGCAGCCAGGGCCGCTCGCGACAAGCTTTGGATGTCCGTGATCCGACAGCGGGCCAGCGGTGTCTGATAGGCTGTGATGATCTGCTGAGGGTGGCCCTCGCACAGCCAAGAGTCATCGACCGGCCGAACACCGATTTCCATCATCCAGCTGAAGTCGGGACAGTTGGGGCCGAGCCTGATTTGGAACGGACCTTGAGCCGTTTGCAGCTGAACCGATCCGTCAGGAGCAGAGGCATAGCCGAGCACCTCATTGGCGTGAAAACATTGCGGCGCGCGGCTGAACTGTGCCGGCGCAGCGGCCGGCTGAGTCGCGCAGGCAGTAACCGCAACAAGGCTGAGACCGGCAAGCAGTGGAACAGGCTTGATCATCGAGGCTCTCCTTCACCCACGTACATCGCACAATGAACCTAAATGCCCTTAGTTGGAGCAGGGTAGAAGCCAAATCGTTCAAAGCCCATGCCTTCCTCAGTAATTCGCCGCTTCGTTTACGATCAGATGGAAGGTGAGCTGTGGGTCGAGTTCACGACCGGCCGCCGCTACGTCTACTCCGAAGTTCCCGAAGAGGTCGCCGAGGCGTTTCGCTCGGCCTTCTCCAAGGGCGCCTATTTCAACTCCCGGATTCGTGACAATTTTCCCTATCGCGAGATAAGCCGCTCAGAAGAAACACATTCTTAAGCGGTCAGGAGCACAATCGGGCGATGGTCCCGATGCGCTCCAGTACGATATTCAAGAGCCGCTGGATGGCGCTCGTCTGGGCCGCCGGCATCATCTGGTTCGCTTATGATTTCGTCACGCCGACGGATGGCCAGGCGAACAGCAGTGACAATGGGGTCGAGATCACCGACGCGAGCGGTGCCCCCGTGTCACCGGATGAGGCGAAGCAGCTCGAAGAGGCAGTGAAGAACCTCTAGGCGGGCGCCTTCCACTCAACCCGCTCGATGTGCCAGCGGCGTTGTGCTTCAGTGGAGCCCGGCACATCGTTGACCCTCCTCAAGATGACATCGGCGTCCCGCCGGTACTCGGCACTGCTCTTCTCTTTGCCATAGAAGATCGCGGGCACCGTCACATAGCTGGAGCCGGCCGCTCCTTCCATGTCCCCGGGCTTACCGATTTCCATGTGCACTTCGGATGCGTTGCGCCAATTCCGATCGAACGCCTTCGCTGTGGCCGCGTCGGACCAAAGCTTCCACGATTCCGTCCAGCGCCCTTGTTCGATTAGAGCGGCATAACGTTGCACGACCTGGCCGGCAGCCTCCGCGCTCTTGGGATTGATCGGTCCCTTGGGCTCCTCGAGCGGCGTCCTGTCGTCCGGCAGCGAGACATTGGCGACACGGTTGAGATCCAGCGCAGGCGCGCTCGCAGCTGCCGGCTGGTTATCGACCTCGTTCCTTACCGCTTCCTGTGGCGCCGGCTGATTGCAGGCCGCCAGCCCCCCCAGCAGCATCGCCGTCGCAAGTCTCTCGAATCTCAATGCCTTACTCCTTCGCGGAACCGCCGTTGCGACGGTTCGTTCGTTTCGCAGCAATAACAGGATGAGACAGGGAGAGTTTCCATGGCCGATGATAACGGCACGGAGCGCGAACACACGACCGTAGTCGAAACCGGTGGCGGCGGGGGAGGCGGCGTTCTCGCCGTTGTCCTGCTGATCATAGTCGTTCTGGTGCTCCTGTTCCTCTTCCGCGGCCAGCTCGGCCTCGGCGGAAGCAAGACCACTGTCGACGTTCCCGACAAGATCGACGTCAACGTCAACCACAACTGACCGGAGAGGGTCAGGTGAGCGCGGGCGGGTCGCGAGTCCCCGTCGGCGTGCGGGCGCGGCCTTAACCGGCCGCGCCCGTTTGATTGTGCGCGCCTGAAACGATAACCCGCGGCGCATGAACGCGCTTACCTATATGAGCGGCTTCGGCGGCCACTTCGAAACCGAAGCCGTTGATGGAGCGCTGCCCAAGGGCCGCAATTCACCCCAGCGCCCTGCCTTCGGGCTCTACGCCGAGCAAGTCTCGGGGAGTTCGTTCACGTCCCCGCGCCATGAGAACAGACGCTCGTGGCTCTACCGCATGCGGCCGACAGCGGATCACCGCCCGTTCGAGCGGTATGAAGGGGCACCTTTGTTCGCGCCGGGAACGGTGAAGGAGCCGCTTGCGCCTAACCGGCTGAGGTGGGATCCGCCCTCGGACCTGCCCGACGGCAAGGA
>Ga0070665_100007918_pt1 | contig 10773 bp, 10 predicted proteins | sample KBSS13metaG_FD_65862 | JGI IMG/M metagenome (GOLD analysis project Ga0070665, IMG submission 65862) | Switchgrass rhizosphere microbial communities from Kellogg Biological Station, Michigan, USA - KBS S1-3 metaG | ecosystem: Host-associated > Plants > Roots > Rhizosphere > Soil ...
CGTCTACTCCCCGGCGATCACGGACTTCATCTTCATGGTGAAGGAGACGTCGTACATGTTCATCACGGGGCCCGACGTCATCCGGACCGTGACGGGCGAGGACGTCGACGCCGAGTCGCTGGGCGGAGCGATGGCGCACGCGACGAAGTCCGGCGTCGCGCACTTCGCCGCCGAGGACGAGGACGCGTGCCTTCAGGACGCCCGCTACCTCCTGTCGTTCCTGCCGCAGAACAACCTGGAGTCCGCGCCCCGCGTGCTGCCGTCCGACGAGCGCGACCGGATGGACCCCGAGCTCGACCACGTCGTGCCCGACAGCCCGAACCGCCCCTACGACATGCGCGACGCGATCCGCCGCATCGTCGACGACGGGGAGTTCATGGAGGTGCAGGAGCACCACGCGCGCAACATCGTCTGCGGCTTCGCACGCCTCGACGGCCATGCCATCGGCGTGGTGGGCAACCAGCCCGCGCAGCTCGCCGGCGTGCTCGACATCGACGCGAGCGCGAAGGCGGCGCGGTTCGTCCGCACCTGCGACGCGTTCAACGTCCCGCTCGTGACGTTCGTGGACGTCCCCGGCTTCCTGCCCGGGACGAGCCAGGAGTGGGGCGGGATCATCCGCCACGGCGCGAAGCTGCTGTACGCCTACGCGGAGGCGACGGTCCCGAAGATCACCGTCATCACGCGCAAGGCGTACGGCGGCGCCTACGACGTCATGGCGTCCAAGCACCTGCGCGCGGACTACAACGTCGCGTGGCCGACCGCCGAGGTCGCGGTCATGGGTCCCGAGGGCGCGGTGAACATCGTCCACCGGCGGGCGCTGGCCGCGCACGACAGCCCCGACGAGCGCCGGGCGGAGCTCATCGACGACTACCGCGCGCGGTTCGCCAATCCCTACACCGCGGCCGAGCGTGGGTACCTGGACGACGTGATCGTCCCCCACGAGACCCGGCCGAAGCTCATCACCGCGCTCGAGACGCTGCTGACGAAGCGCGAGGCCTCGCCGCAGCGCAAGCACGGCAACATCCCCCTCTGAGCTACTCCTGGGCCGCGAGCTGCAGCGTGAACTCGAGCGTCACGTCGTCGGCGAGCGACGGGCCGCCGCCGGGCAGCGCGGGCGCCTCCCAGTTCACGCCGAAGTCCTGGCGCTTGATCGTCGTCTCGACGTCGAGCGCCACGCGTGTCCCCGCGTGCGTCTCGGAGGGGCCGATGAGCGTGCCCTTCGCGGTGATCGGCTTCGTGTTGTCGCGAATCGTGAGATCGCCCTCGATCGTCACGTCGCCGCCGGACTCCTTGAAGCCGGTCGACTTGAACGTGATCTCCGGGTACTGGTCGGCGGCGAAGAACTCGTCGCCCATGACGTGGCCGCGGAAGAAGTCGGGCTGGCGGATGGAGATGTTCTCGACCTTCGTGGCGCCCGTCAGGACGGGCTCGGAGCCCGTCGCGTCGAGCGTGCCCTCGAAGCCCTCGAAGTAGCCGCGGAAGAAGGCGATGCCGCCGTGGTGGACACGGAAGCGCACGCTCGAGTGAACAGGATCGACTGCGTAGGTGCCGGAGAGAGGCATGGAGCTCCTTGGAAGCGGGGACAGGCAGCAACGCATGCTAGGGCAAGCTTTCTTCGGGCGTCCTCTAGCCTGGGCGGTCGTGCAGGAGACCCCGCGACCGAAGCTCGTCACGAAGCTCCAGGAGCGCAAGGAGCAGCATCTGCAGCGCTCGCGGATCGTGCGGGCGCTCTACGTGATGGTCGGCTTCACCGTGCTGCTCAGCGGGTTGGCGATGCTCGTGCTCCCCGGGCCGGCGTTCCTCGTGATCCCGATCGGCCTGGCGATCCTTGCGCTCGAGTTCACGTGGGCGGAGACGATGCTCGAGCGCGCCATCGAACAGGGCGAGAAGGCGAAGCAGCGCGCGACGGAGACGACGACGACGCAGCGCGTGCTGACCGGCGTCGCGGTGGCGCTCGGCGCCGCCGCTGTCGCGGTCTGGGCGATGCTGGGCGACATCCCCGTCGCGCCCGTCTGAGCATGGACCGCCGCCCACAGCTCCGGCTCGTCACCGCCGCATCGCCGCAGGAGGCCGCGGCGGTCGTCGCCGCGGTCGAGCGGTTCCTGCGCGACCATGCCCCGCCCGTCGATCCGGCCGGCTCGCGCACGTCGCCGTGGACCCGCACAGCGCGCCTGGAGGCCGCGGGCGCCGACGGCAGGTGGGTCGGCCCGGCGACCTGGGGCGACGGGCACCCCTGGGGTTGATGCACCTCATGCTCATGAGAATCATTCTTGATAGTGTCGCTCAACATGCGCCCCCTCCTCGCCCTGGTCTGCGTCTCCGCGCTGGCGATCGCCCTCGCCGCCTGCGGATCCGCTGACGACGACACCGGCGACGGAGGCCCGCGCGTGGTGGCCACCACGACGCAGCTCGCCGACATCGCGCGCAACATCGCCGGCGAGCGCGCCTCGGTGACGGAGATCCTCAGGCCGAACTCCGACCCGCACGACTACGAGCCGCGCCCGGGCGACGCACGCGCCCTCGCCGACGCCGGGCTCGTGCTGCAGTCGGGCGGCGACGTCGACGGGTGGCTCGGCGACCTCGTGCGGTCGGCGGGCGCCGACGCGCAGGTCGTCACGCTCATCGGCGACGTCCATCGCCGCACCGGCGAGGGCGGCGCGGTGGACCCCCACTGGTGGCAGGACCCGCGCAACGTGGAGCTCGCGGTCCGGCGCATCCGCGATGCGCTGGCGCGGGTCGACGGCGGCGGGACCGCGACCTACGACGCGAATGCAGAGGCCTACCTCGGGCGGCTGGGCGCGCTCGACACGGCGATCGCGCGCTGCATGGACGGCATCCCGGCCGAGCAGCGCCGTCTCGTGACGAACCACGATGCGCTGGGCTACTTCGCGGACCGCTACGGCATCACCGTGGTCGGAGCGGTCATCCCGGCGCTGTCGACCGAGGCGCGCGCCTCGGCGGGCGAGACCCGCGACCTCGTCGAGACGATCAAGCGCGAGCGCGTCTCCACGATCTTCCCCGAGTCCTCGGTCAACCCGAAGCTCGAGAAGGCGATCGCCGGCGAGGCGGGCGCGAAGGTCGGCCCGGCGCTGTGGGCGGACTCGCTCGGCCCCGAGGACTCGACCGGATCGACCTACCTGACGTCGATGCGCTTCAACGCCGAGGCGATGGCGGAGGGCTTCACCGACGGCGCGACACATTGCACGCTGCCCGCGTGACGAGCCCGTTTACAGCCTGTTCACATCATGTTCACCGGATTGGCCCATTCTCGCGTCCGTGGTCCGTCTGTCCCAGGTGTTCGTCCCGCAGGGCCGTGAGTTCTTCGACCTGTTCGAGGAATCCAGCGGCCTCCTCGTGCGGGCCGCGGAGCTTCTCGACGAGATGCTCCGCCACTTCCCCGAGCGCAAGGATCTCGCGCGGGAGATCAAGGCGGTCGAGAACGACGCCGATCGCGTCACGCACGACGTCCTCCAGCGCCTGAACGCGACGTTCGTCACCCCGATCGAGCGGGAGGACATCCTCCAGCTCGCGTCGGCCCTCGACGACGTCGTCGACTTCACCGAGGAGTCCGCAGACCTCCTCGTGCTCTACAAGATCGAGGCGCCGATGGACCAGGCCCAGGTCCTGGCGTCGATCCTGCTCGATGCCTGTCGCCAGATCGCCCAGGGGATGCCGCGGCTGCGCTCGTTCGACTCGATCGCGCACTACGTGGTCGAGATCCATCGCCTCGAGAACGACGGCGACCGGGTGGCGCGCGAGGCGGTCGCCTCCCTCTTCGAAGGCGGGATCGACCCGATGGTCGTGATCCGCTGGAAGGACATCTTCGACCGGCTCGAGGAGGCGATCGACGCGACGGAGCGCGTCGCCGCCGTCCTCGAGGGCATCGTCATCAAGAACGCGTAGCGCGGCTCCGTGGACGGCGACCTCATCCTCGCCATCGTCGTCGTCACGGCGTTGGCGTTCGACTTCACCAACGGCTTCCACGACACGGCGAACGCCATCGCGACGACCGTGTCGACGCGGGCGATGTCGCCTCGCGCCGCGGTCCTCATGGCCGCGGTCCTGAACTTCGTCGGCGCGTTCATCTCGCTCCAGGTCGCGGCGACCGTCGCCGGAGGCATCGTCGACGCCGGCGCGATCACCACGACGGTCGTGTTCGCCGGGCTCATCGGTGCGATCGCCTGGAACCTCGCCACGTGGTGGGCCGGGCTGCCATCGAGCTCGTCGCATGCGCTCATCGGCGGTGTGGCGGGCGCGGCGTTCGTGGCTGCAGGACCCTCGGCGGTCAACGGCCAGGGTCTGATCGACAAGGTCATCGTGCCCGCGCTCGTCGCCCCGGTGCTCGCCTTCTGCGCCGCCGGGATCGCGATCCTCATCGCGTACCGCATCATCGGGCGCCTGCGGCCGGGGCCGGTCGCCCGCGGCTATCGCTACGGGCAGCTCGTGTCGGGCTCGATGTTCGCGCTGGCGCACGGCACGAACGACGCGCAGAAGACGATGGGCATCATCACCCTCGCGCTCATCGCCCACGGCAACCTCCCGGCGACCGGGTTCGACGTCCCGACGTGGGTCATCGTGACGTCGGCGACCGCGATCGCCCTCGGCACCTACATAGGCGGCTGGCGGATCATCCGTACGGTCGGCAGCCGCATCATCAAGATGGACTCCGCGCAGGGCTTCTCGGCGCAGGGGGCCGGTGCGGCGGTCGTCCTCACCGCGACGCACCTCGGCTTCCCGCTCTCGACGACCCACGTCATCTCCGGCGGCGTCATGGGCGCGGGCGCCGCGAAGCGGCTCTCCGCCGTGCGCTGGGGCGTCGCGGGCAACATCGCCGTCGCCTGGTGCCTCACGCTGCCGTGCTCGGCGGCCATCGGCGGGCTCGCGTACGGCGCCACGCGCATCTTCGGAACCGGCGCCCTCGGGCCGGTGGTCGTCGCGCTGTCCGTCGTCGGGCTCATCGCGGCCGCCTTCGGCCGCCGCTCGCAGGCGCGCCATCCCCTGCCGACGGTCGAGGCATGATCGCCTCCGTCGCCGTCCAGGATCTACTCGAGCTCGCGGGCGTGTCGCTCGTCGCGACGATCGCGCTGAGCCTCGCGGCGTCGGTGTGCGTGCTCGGCGTGACCCGCGCGACGGAGCTGCGCCGCAGCGGTCACGCCGTGGCGGCCGGCGGCTACGCCGCCCTCGCACTCTCCGGCGTGCTCGTGGTCACGGCCGGCGTCGTCTTCGCGATCTTCGTGATCGTCAACGGGTAGCGTCCAGCAACGACCGCACGTTCGCGAGCAGCTCGGCCGACTCGAAGGGCTTCTCGAGGAAGGCGCTCCCCGCCGGCATGCTCGCGCGGCGGTCCACGGTCTCGGCGTTGAAGCCCGAGATGAGCAGGAGCGGTCGCACGCCGTTGCGCCGGGCGAGCTCGTCGGCGAGGTCCAGGCCGGAGCCGCCGGGCATGGTGACGTCGGTGACGACCACGTCGTACGCGCCGTCGAGGCTGTCCGCGAGCGTGAGCGCATGTGCCGCGTCGACCGCCGCGACGACCCGATAGCCCGCACGCCCCAGCATCCGTTCCAGCAGCGCACGCAACGGCGCCTCGTCCTCGCACAGCAGCACCGTCTCGGTCCCTCCGGCCACGGCAGCCGTCGAGGCCTCCGGCGCCCGGCTCGGCGAGGGCGCGTCATCGGGGGCCGCGGGCAGGAACACGCGGAACGTCGATCCCCGCCCGAGCGTCGACTCGACCGCGATCCGACCGCCCGCCTGCGTGACCGTCCCGTGCACGGATGCGAGACCGAGTCCCGTCCCGTCGCCCATCTCCTTCGTCGTGAAGAACGGCTCGAAGATGTTCTCCAGCAGCTCGGGCGCGATGCCCGTGCCCGTGTCGGCGACGGTGATGCACGCATGGGGAGCCTCGTCCGGGTGCACCGTCTCGGCCGTGATGCGCAGCGTCCCGCCGTCGGGCATCGCGTCGCGCGCGTTGATCGCGAGGTTCACGACGACCTGCTCGAGCTGCCCGCGGTCGACGATGACGGGCACCACGTCCGCCTCGGCGCGGACGATCAGCTCCAGGTCGGCGCCGAGCAGCCGCTCGAGCATCGCGCGCACGCCGACGACGGTCTCGGCGACGTCGACGGTCGTCGGCGTCGCCGGGCGCTGCCGGGAGAAGGCCAGGAGCTGGGACGTCAGCTCCGCCGCGCGGCGCGCCGCGCGCTGGACCTCCTCCACCGCGTGGACGTTCGACTCGCCCTGCACCTCCCGCGCGAGGACGCCGGCGTAGCCGGTGATCACCGCCATGAGGTTGTTGAAATCGTGCGCGATGCCGCCCGCCAGACGGCCGAGCGACTCGAGGCGCTGGGCCTGGCCGAGCTGCTCCGCCAGCGCCTTGGCCTCCGTCACGTCGCGGACGATCATCGCGGTCGCGGCGAGCTCGCCGTGGTCGTCATGGACGGGGAACGCCGAGACGGCGTGGTGCGTCTGCGTGCCGTCCGCGCCCGTCGTCACCACCTCGACGTCGGTCATCGCCTCGCCGCGCGCGACGCGCTCCTGCAGCGCGAGCTCGGCGCCGCCCAGCCAGTCGGGCAGGACCTCCACGAGCGGCCGCCCGAGCACGTCCGCGACGCGCGCGCCGAACGCCGCCTCTGCTGCGCGGTTCCACGACAGGATGGTCCCATCGGGGCGCGCCGCGACGATCGGATCGTGGGCCGACTCGACGACGGCGGCCAGGTTGCGACGCTGCTCCTCGACGCGCCGCTCTCCCGTGACGTCGCGACCGATCGCGGAGATCCCGACGACCTCCTCGTCCGGCCCCCGGATGGGGGCGAGCGTGAAGTCGATGGTCCGCTCCGTCCCGTCGGGCGCCAGGAGGAAGGTGTCGAACGTCGCCGAGGCGCCATGGAGGATGCTCAGGAGCTCCTCGCGCCGCTCGGGCGTGTCGGCGGTCCTGCGCGGATCGATGATGTCGCCGAGATACCGCCCGATGTCCTCGTCGGTGAGCCCGAGGATGCGGCGCGCGGCACCGTTGAGGTCGGTGAGGCGGTAGCGGCTGTCGAGCGCGACGATGATGCTCGAGGACGACTCGAGGATCGCTTCGAGGCGCGCGCGGTCCGCCTCAGCGCCCCGGTCCACAGCGCACGCCCTCGCCGGACATGCGCAGAGCCTACGTCGCGGCGGCGTACCCCACGCCGAGCCCGACCGGTGACGGTACGCGGGCGCGCTGCTCGATGACCTCGCCGGCGTCGAGCACGAGGTCCTCGCGGAAGCGCGAACCGACGAGCTGCACGCCGACCGGCAGGCCGCCGTACACGCCGGCCGACACCGAGAGCCCCGGCACGCCGAGGACGGGCAGCGCCATGCACGACCACTGGGCCGCCGCGAGGCGGATCGCGGCGGTGTCGGACTCGATGTCCTCGCCGTGCTCGAACGGCTGCTCGGTCGACACGGGCATGAGCAGCAGCGGGATCGCGCGCAGCACCTCGCCGAGCTCGCGGATGACCGCGCCGCGCCGCTCGTAGCCGACGAGCAGGTCGGCCACCGACGGCTGCTCCGGCCACCACTGCGCCGCCACGGCGAGCTGCGTGCGCAGCGACCGTGCCGCGCCCTCGCCGCCGAGCTCGTCGATCGTCGGCAGGTCGCGGCGGTTGTCCTCGATCGTGAGCAGGTACCAGAGCCGGTACGCCTCGGCGAACAGCCCGAGGTCGACCTCCTCGACGGCGTACCCGGCATCGGTCAGCCACCCGGCCGCGGCGTCGAGCGCCTCCTCGACCACCGGGTCGGGCGCGACGACGCCGGGGTCGCGCAGCAGCCCGACCCGCCGCGGCGCCGCGGTCGTCGCGGGCTCCGCCCTGGGCACCGAGAACGGATCGCGCTCGCTGGGCCCGGCCATGGCGTCGAGGGCCACGCGCAGGTCCCCCACCGTCCTGGCCATCGGCCCGTCGACGGCCATGAGCTGCCAGGACACGCGGTCGGGCCCGCCCGCCTCGGCCGGCAGGCGCGGGATGATCCCGGGCGTCGGACGCAGCCCGGTGATGCCGCAGGCGTGGGCCGGGTAGCGGATCGAGCCGCCGTAGTCGTTGCCCTGGGCGAGGGCGACCATGCCGGAGGCGACCGCCGATCCGGCGCCGCCGCTGGAGCCGCCGGGCGTGCGGCCGTGGTGCCACGGGTTGTGCGTGCGGCCGTGCAGGTCGTTGTCGGCGCACCAGCGCATGGAGAAGGCCGGCGTGTTCGTGCGCGCAACGAAGATCGCGCCGGCGGCGCGCAGACGCTCGGTCGCCACCGCGTCGCGTGTCGCGATCCGCTCGGCCCACGCGCGCACGCCGTTCGTCGTCGCGTGCCCGATCTCGTCGGTGTTCGCCTTGATCGCGGTCGGGACGCCGTGCAGCGGGCCGACCGGCTCCCCCGCCGCCAGGCGGCGGTCGGCGGCGTCGGCGCTCGCGCGGGCCTCGTCGAGGTACAGCTCGGTGAACGCGTTCAGCGGCGGCCCGACCTCCTCGATCCGCACGGCGTGGGCATCGAGGACCTCGCGTGCGGAGGCCTCGCCGGTGCGGATCAGGCGCGCGATCTCGGTCGCGGGCAGCTCCCAGAGCTCAGGCACGACCGCGCACCAGTGCCGAGGTGACGTCGGCCAGCCGGCGGCCCTGCTGGCGGGCGGCCTCCAACGCGGCGTCGTCGGGCGCCGCGCCCTTGCGCGAGACCCAGGAGGCGCCGTAGGGGTTGCCCAGCTCGTTGAACGCCGGCGCCGTGTATCCGACGGGCAGCACGATCGACCCCCAGTGGTAGAAGACGTTGTTCAGCGCGAGGATCGTCGACTCCAGGCCGCCGTGCCCGGTCGACGCGCTCGTGAACCCGGTCGCGACCTTGTCGGCCAGCACGCCACGGAACCACAGGCCGCCCGTGGCGTCCAGGACGTTCTTGAGCTGGGCGGTCGGCCCGCCGAAGCGCGTCGGGGAGCCGAACGCGAACCCGTCGGCCCACTCGAGGTCGTCCATCTCGACCTCCTGCACCGCGGGCGCGACCTCGTCGACGTAGAGCTGCCAGCGCTCGTTGGACGCGATGGCGTCGGCGGGCGCGGTCTCCGGCGCGCGCCGGACGCGCACCTGTGCCCCGGACTCCTCGGCTCCCTCGGCGAGCGCGTGGGCCATGGCGTGGACGTTCCCGGTGGCGGAGTGGAACACGACGGCGATCTTGGTCACCCCGCCTTTGTATCGCCTAGAGTCCCCGGCCGATGTTCGGCAAGGTGCTCGTGGCCAACCGTGGGGAGATCGCGGTGCGGATCATCCGGGCGCTGGAGGAGCTCGGGGTCGCATCGGTCGCCGTGTACTCGGAGATCGACCGCGACGCGCTGCACGTGCGACGCGCCGACGAGGCCTACCTGCTGGCGGGCGGCTACCTCGACGTCGACCGGCTGCTGGAGGTCGTGCGCGAGTCCGGCGCCGAGGCCGTGCACCCCGGCTACGGGTTCCTGGCCGAGAACGCGTCCTTCGCGCAGGCGTGTGAGGACGCCGGCGTGGTGTTCATCGGGCCGCCGGCGTCGGCGATCGAGGCGATGGGGTCCAAGACCCGCGCGCGCGAGCTCATGCAGGCCGCGGGGGTGCCGATCGTGCCGGGCACCACCGACCCGGTCCCCGATCTGGACGCGGCGCGCGCGGCGGCGGGGGAGATCGGCTACCCGGTGGCGGTGAAGGCCGCCGGAGGCGGCGGTGGCAAGGGCTTCCGCGTCGCGATGTCCGAGGGCGAGCTGCAGGGCGCCTTCGAGGGCGCGGCCGGGGAGGGCGAGCGGTTCTTCTCCGACCCCACCGTCTACCTGGAGCGCTACCTGCCCGATCCGCGCCACGTGGAGGTGCAGATCCTGGCCGACGCCCACGGCCACACGGTGCACCTGGGAGAGCGCGACTGCTCGATCCAGCGCCGCCACCAGAAGCTCATCGAGGAAGCGCCCGCACCCGCGGTGGACGATGCGTTGCGGGAGCGGATCGGCAAGATCGCCACCGACGCCGCCGAGGCGGTGCGGTACCGCGGTGCGGGGACGATCGAGGGCCTGTTCCAGGACGGCGAGTACTTCTTCCTGGAGATGAACACGCGGGTCCAGGTCGAGCACTGCGTGACCGAGATGGTCACCGGCATCGACATCGTCAAGGAAGGCATCAAGGTGGCGGCCGGCGATCCCCTGTCCTTCGTCCAGGACGACGTGGTGCTGCGCGGGCACGCGATCGAGTGCCGCATCAACGCCGAGGACGCCGCCCGCAACTTCGCGCCTGCGCCCGGTCGCATCGGCGCGTACCGCGAGCCCTCCGGCCCCGGCGTCCGCGTCGACAGCGGCGTCACCACGGGCGGGGAGATCTCCCCGTCCTACGACCCGATGATCGCCAAGCTCATCGTCTGGGACGCCGACCGCGAGCAGGCCACCGCCCGCATGCTCAGGGCGCTCGGCGAGTACGAGATCGAGGGCCTCACGACCCTCATCCCCTTCCATCGCGCGCTCATGGCCACCGAGCAGTGGGCCGACGCGCAGACCTGCCGCGACCTGCTCGAGGACCCCGACTGGCTGGCCTCGGCCGCCGGGGAACCCAGCACGGAGCCCGACGAGCCCGAGGACACCGTCACCCAGGACTACACCGTCGAGGTGTCCGGCCGGCGCTTCGACGTCACGGTCATCGGCCCTCCGCCCGCGGTCGGCGCGGTCAACGGGACCGCCGCGCGCAAGCCGCCGCGCCGCCAAGGCAGCAGCGGCGGCTCCGGTGCCGGCGGCGGCGACGCGCTCGTCTCCCCCATGCAGGGCACCGTCCTGCG
>Ga0070665_100007920_pt1 | contig 10773 bp, 11 predicted proteins | sample KBSS13metaG_FD_65862 | JGI IMG/M metagenome (GOLD analysis project Ga0070665, IMG submission 65862) | Switchgrass rhizosphere microbial communities from Kellogg Biological Station, Michigan, USA - KBS S1-3 metaG | ecosystem: Host-associated > Plants > Roots > Rhizosphere > Soil ...
CCCTACGCGGGGGTCGCGGCGATCTTCGCGTCGGCCCTCGCGGCCGGCCGCGCGCCGCAGGTGCTCGAGGACGGCGGGCAGCTGCGCGACTTCGTCCACGTCCGCGACGTCGCCCGGGCCAACGTGCTGGCGCTGACCACCGAGCGGCCCTACGGCGGCGCGCTGAACGTGTGCTCCGGCCGCCGGCGCAGCATCGCCGACATGGCATGGGCGCTGCACGCGGCGGCGGGCGACGGCGCGCCCGCCCCGGAGATCGTCGGCGGCTACCGCCTCGGTGACGTGCGCCACGTCTTCGCCGACCCGGCGCGCGCGACGGAGGTCCTGGAGTTCACGGCGCGCGAGGACTTCGTCGCGGGCATGGGCGAGATGGCGGGGGCGATGACGTGAGCGACCACGTGCGCGGCTCGGTGCTCGTCGTGGACGACGAGCCGACGATCGCGGAGGTCGTCGCGCGCTATCTCGAGCGCGCCGGCTACGAGACGCGGGTGGCGGCCGACGGCCCGGCCGCGCTGGAGGCGGCGGGCGAGCGCCGCGTCGACCTCGTCGTCCTCGACCTCATGCTCCCGGGGATCGACGGCCTGGAGGTGATGCGCAGGCTGCGCCGAGGGACCGGACCCGCGCCCGCGATCATCCTGCTCACGGCCCGCGGCGAGGAGTCCGACCGCATCACCGGCCTGCGCCTGGGCGCCGACGACTACGTCGTGAAGCCGTTCTCGCCGGGCGAGCTGGTCGCGCGCGTCGACGCCGTGCTGCGGCGCGCGCCCGCGGCGGAGGCCGAGCCCGAGGTGATCCAGGCGGGCGACGTGGTCATCGACGTCGGGGGGCGGAGGGTCACGCGCCGCGGCGAGGAGGTCGCCCTCACGGTGCGCGAGTTCGAGCTGCTCACGTTCCTGGCCCGCCATCCGGGCCAGGCGTTCACGCGCGAGGAGCTCATGGAGCGGGTGTGGCGCTTCTCCTTCTACACGGACACGTCGACGGTGACCGTGCACGTGCGGCGGCTGCGGTCCAAGTTGGAGCCCGACCCGGATGCGCCCCGCCTCATCGAGACGGTGTGGGGCGTCGGCTACCGGTTCGCGGCGCAGCCATGATCCGCAGCGTCGCCGTCGCGCTGCTCGCCGCACTGGCCGCATCGGCCGCGGCGGCGGTGGCGCTCGGCGGCGATGCCGGCCGGGACACGTTCGTGCTGCTCGCGCCGCTCGGGCTCCTCGCCGTCGCGGCGGGGCACGCGCTCGTGGCGCGGCGCGCCGGTCTCGGCGGGCTGCGCCGGCAGTTCTCCGCGCTCGCGCTGCTCGTCGTCGCCCAGGCGGCGATCGTCGTCGCCGTGTTCGTCGCGCGGATGTTCGTCTCCGGCCACGACGCCTTCCTGACCGCGATGCTCGTCGCCTGGGCCGCGACGCTCGGGCTCTGGGTCGCCTACCTGCTCGCGGCGCGCGCCATGGGGGACGTCGAGGCGATCCGCGGGACGCTCGCGGCCGTCGCGCTCGGCCGCCGTGACGTCCGCACCGGCGTCGACGGGCGGGGCGAGCTGGCAGACCTCGCCGCCGACGTCGACGGGATGATCGCCCGGCTCGACGGGGAGGAGCGCGCCCGCAGCGCGCTGGTCGCGGCCGTGTCGCACGACCTGCGCACGCCGGTCACGTCGCTGCGGCTGCTCGGCGAGGCGATCGAGGACGGCGTGGTCGACGGCGCGACGGCCGAGGAGTACGTCGCCCGGATGGCCACCCACGTGCGCGTGCTCGGCGAGCTCATCGACGACCTGTTCGAGCTCAGCCGCCTGGAGAGCGGCGAGCTGCGCTGGAGCATGGAGCAGGTCGCGCTGGGAGAGCTCGTCGAGGAGGCGGTCGAGGCGATGCGCCCCCAGGCGGCGGCGTCCTCCGTGGACGTGCGCGCGGTGCTCGACGCGGGCGACCCGCTCGCGATCGGCGACCGTGCGCGGCTGCAGCGGGTGCTCTTCAACCTCATCCAGAACGCGCTGCGCCACACCCCGCCCGACGGTGCGGTGACGGTGCGCGCCGAGCGCGTGGACGACGGGGTCGAGATCGAGGTCGCCGACACGGGCTCTGGCATCCCGGCCGAGGAGCGCCTGCGCGTGTTCGACCCGTTCCACCGGCTGGACCCGGCGCGCAGCGACGGTGGCGCCGGGCTGGGGCTGGCCATCTCGCGCGCGATCGTCGAGGCCCACGGCGGCCGGATCTGGGTCGCCGACTCCGACGGCGGCACGCGGGTGCGGATGCGGCTGCGCGCCGCGCCCTGACGATCAGGACACCGGCGGCCGCCGTCCCGCCCACGGGCGGGCGGTCTCGAGCTGTGCCGCGAGCGACAGCAGCGTCGGCTCGGCATCCGGGCGCCCGACGATCTGGACCGCGAGCGGCAGCCCCTCGCCGGAGAAGCCGGCCGGGACCGACGCGGCGGGTTGACCGGTCGAGTTCCACAGGACGTTGAACGGCACCCAGCCCGACTCCCACAGGTAGGTCACCGTCGCGCCGCGGCCCTCCATGAGCCCGGCGCGCGCCGCAGGCTGCGACATGACCGGCGTCAACAGCACGTCGTGGTCGTCGAAGATCGTCCCGACGCGGACGGCGAGGCGCCGCTCGGCCTCGAGCAGCCGCTCTCGCATCCGGTCGGGGACGAGCGCGCCCGGGCGGGCGAACGCGCGGCTGCGGCGCTCGAGGCGCCCAGGGCGCTCGGTCTCGGCGACGATGTCGCGCACGCCGCGGAACAGCAGCGCGAGGATGATCGCGGTGTCGCGCGGGCCGAAGTCGACGTCGCGCTCGACGACCGTGTGACCGAGTCGTCGCAGGACGTCGGCGGTGTCGTGCAGCGCGTCGCGGACGTCGGGGGCCAGGCGCCCGAGGACGCCGGGCGGGAACGCCTCGGACACGGCGATCCTCAGCGGAGCGGGCTCGGCGCGCGCGGCGGCGGTGTACGTCCCGGCCGACTCCGTGAGCGCGTCGAGCATGATCCCGGAGTCGAGGACGGAGCGCGTGAGCGCGCCGAAGACGATCCAGTGGCTGCCGTCCTGGTCGTGGGGGGCGCGGGGGACGCGGTCGCGTTGCGGCTTGAGGCCGAAGAGGCCCGTGCACGCGGCCGGGATGCGGATCGAGCCCGCGCCATCGGCGGCGAGCGCGGCGGGCACGAGCCCGGCCGCGACCGCGGCGGCCGACCCGCCGCTGGATCCGCCGGGTGTCCGGCCGGTGTCCCACGGGTTGCGGGTGACGCCCCAGGTCACCGACTCGGTGAACGGCCAGAGCCCGAGCTCGGGCATCTTCGTCTTGCCGACGATGACCGCGCCGGCGGCGCGCAGGCGGCGGACGACCTCGGCGTCGGCGGCCGCAGGGACGGTGAACGCGTCGGTCCCCCGGCTCGTGACGTGGCCGGCGATGTCGATCTCGTCCTTCACGGCGATCGGCACGCCCAGCAGCGGCCCGTCCTCGCCGGCGGCGCGCCGGCGGTCGGCCGCGTCGGCCTCCGTCAGCGCGCGATCGGCGTGGACGGCGCCGAAGGCGTTGAGCTGGGAATCGAGCGCGGCGATCCGGGCGAGCGCGAGGTCGGCCAGCTCGCGCGCCGAGGCGTCGCCTCGGCGCATGAGCTCGACCTGGCCTGCGATCCCTGCGAATGCAGCCTCGGCGTCGAGCACCGAGGCAACCTACTGCGGCTCAGCGCCCCTCGTCACGCGCCTCGTCACGGCGACCCTGCTCGTACTCGGAACCTGGCGTCGTCGAGGACGCGATCGGGCGCTCGCCGTCGGCCCCGGGGGTGTCGGCGTCGTGGCCGAAGCGGCCAGGCTCGCGCTCGCCGATGCGCTCATCGGTGCGGGCGGTGTCGCGCTCGCCCATGAGCTCGTCGTCGGCCAGCCCTCGCTCGTGCAGGCTCGCACGCGCCTCGTGCGCCTCCGCCTGGGCCCGCTCGACCTCGGCCTCCTTCGCCGCGATCGTCGCCCGCTGCTCGGCCTCCTCCGCGCGCAGGCCGCGCACCTCGGCTTCGCCGCGATGACGCTCGACCTCCTGGTCGCGGCGGCGCTCCAACTCGCGCTCGCGCTGTGCCTCGGCACGCCGGGCGCGCATGCGCGGCAGCACGACGGCCAGCAGCACCAGCAAGGCGAGGACAACGACGACGATCACGATGATCGCTGCAGTGGACACGGGGACTCCTCCCTGTTCGTTCACTCCGTTGGAAAGGGACTTCCCCGTGCGGTCCGGCGCTACGCGCCGTCCTCGTCGTCGGCCCCTTCGCCGGTGATCCCGGTCGCCTCGTCCGCGGTCGGTCCGTGGCCGGGCTCGTGCCCAGGCTCGGGCTGCGCGCCCGGCACACCCTCGCCGGCGCCGCCGGCGATGCTGCCGGGGCCGAAGTCGCCGGTGTCCGAGGTGGTCTCGCGCGCGGCGTCCTCGCCGGCGTCGGGAGGGATGTCACCCTCGAGGGATTCGTGGGTCATGGCGGTTCGCTACCCGGGATAGGGTCGCGCCATGGCCTCCGAGGTGCGGACCGCACGCCTGCTGCTGCGCCGCTGGCGCCCGGAGGACGCGACTCCGATGGCCGCGATCAACCGCGATCCCGAGGTCACGCGGTTCCTGAACCGGCCCGTCGACGATGCGACCGTGCGGGGCTTTCACGGCGCGATGGTCGCCCACTGGGAGCAGCACGGCTTCGGCGCGTGGGCGGTCGAGGTCGCCGACGGCGAGGCGCTCGACGGCCGCATGATCGGCTTCGTCGGCCTCGCCTACCCGCCGCCGTTCCTGCGCGACGTGCAAGGCAGGCCCGAGCTCGGGTGGCGGCTGGCACGCGAGTCCTGGGGCCGCGGGTACGCGACCGAGGCGGCGCTCGCCGCGCGCGACGACGCGCTCGGCCGCCTGGGAGCGACGGACCTCATGTCGATCATCCATCCCGACAACGAGCGCTCGCAGTCGGTGGCGCGCAAGCTGGGGATGCACGTCGGCTTCACGATCCACAACCCGCTCATCGATCGGATCGTCGACGTGTGGGAGCCCGCCGCCGCCTGATGCGGATCGCGGTCCTCGCCGGGCACGTTGTCCGCGACGATCCGCCAGGTCGTGCGGCGCGCTGGAGCGCGGCCGCGCTCGACGCCGGATGGGCGGCCGCGATCGAGTCCTGGCCGATCGGCGACACCCTCTGCCACGGCTCGCCCAGCAGGTCGACGAGGTGCTGACCCGGGCGACGCCCGATGACGTCCTCCGCGATGCGCTCGCGGGCGCGGGCGGGTCGCTGCTCGTCGGTGGGCACACGCATCAGCAGTTCCGGCGTGGCGCCTACGTCAACGCCGGGAGCGTCGGCCGGCCGTACGAGGGGCGCCCCGGCGCGTTCTGGCTCGTGCTGGAGGACGGTGTGCGCTACGACCTGCAAGCCGCGGCAGCCGAGCTGCGGGCGATCGGCTACCCGGACGTCGAGGAGCTGCTGTCCGAGTCTCTGCTCGAGCCGGTGAGCGCGAGCGAGGTCACGGCGCTGTTCGAGGCCGCTGCCGGCAGGGCGGCCTAGACGCGAACGGGCCTGCGACGGCCGCTCGTCGCCGTCGCCAGGAGCGCGGCCGCCACGGCGGTGCCGGCGAGGATCGCCGCCATCGGCACCGTCGCGTCGGTGCCGCCCAGGCCGACGAGCGGCGCGACGAGCGCACCGGCCCCGAACTGGCTCACCCCCACGAGGCCCGCGGCCGTGCCCGCGACCTCCGGATGGTCGGCGAGCGCGAGCGCCTGCGCGTTGGGACCGACGAGGCCGCGGCTGGCGATGAGGACCCACAGGCACGGCAGCAGGACCGCCAGCCCGGCGCCCGCGAGCGTCGCGACGAAGAACCCGGTCGCCATCACCGCGCCGATCGAGAGCCCGATGCCCATGAGCCTCCGCGGGCCGAAGGAGCGCACGAAGCGGGCACTGACCTGCGAGCCGGCGATCAGCCCCGCGCCGTTCACCGCCGCCACCGCGCCGAACGCGGCCGGCGACAGGCCGTGGACGTCCTGCAGGAGGAACGACGCGCCCGCGAGGTACGTCGCGACCGTTGTGAACGACAGCCCGAAGAGCAGCGTGTGGGTCACGAACGCGCGGTCGTGGAGGAGGATCCCCATGCCCGCGAGGCTGCTCTGCAGGCCGCCGCGACGACGCTGCTCGCGCGGCAGGGTCTCCGGCAGCTTGAGCGCAGCGACCGTGAAGAGCGCGACGCCGATGAGCGCAAGCAGGGCGAACACGCCGCGCCAGTCGGTCACGCGCAGGATGAAGCCGCCGGCGAGGGGCGCCACGAGCGGCACGGTGCCGGACACGAGGAACAGGCGCGCGAACATCCGCGCCGTCTCCGTGCCCGAGGTGGAGAGGTCGCGCACGGTCGCGCGGGCGATCGACAGGCCGGTCGCGCCCGCCATCCCCTGCAGCAGCCGCAGCACGAGGAGCACCCAGATCGACGGCGCCACCGCGCAGAGCGCCGACGCCAGCGCGAACACGGCGACGCCCGCGAGCAGTGGTCTCCGGCGGCCGCGCGCGTCGCTGATCGGGCCCGCGAGCACCTGGCCGAGCGCCAGCCCGACCATCGACGTCGTGAGCGTCAGCTGCGCGGCGGAGGCCGACGCGGGGAGGTCCCGCGCCATCTCCGGGAGGGCGGGGAGGTACAGGTCCATCGAGAGCGGCCCGAACGCGGTGAGCGCGCCGAGCAGCACGTACGTGCCCCTCGTCCCGGAGGCTCGGGCGGGGACCGCCATCGCAGGGAATCATGCAGCGTCACGGATCTGAGAGGGTCCCCGGCCATGGATGCCACGGCCCTCTGGATGCCGCGCGTGCGGCACGCCGAGCTACGACCGGACACCGCTCCCGACCCCGCGCCGCACGAGATACGCGTCAAGACGATCGCGTCCGGGATCAGCACCGGCACCGAGCTCGTGCTGTACCACGGCCTCGGTCCCGGAGACCAGGCGATGACGCCGTCGACCTGCGAGGGACGCTGGGATCTCCCCGTCAAGTACGGCTATCAGAGCGTCGGGCGCGTCATCGACACCGGTCGTAGCTCGGGCTACGGCGAGGGCGACCTCGTCTTCTGCCGCTACCCCCACCAGGACGTCTACACGATCGACGCGACGGACCCGGAGCTCGTCTACCGCATCCCGGAGTTCGACCCGCCGGAGATCGGCGTGCTGGGCAACAACGCCGACGTCGCGCTGACCGCCCTGCTCGACGTCCCCGTCCGCCTCGGCGACGTCGTCGTCGTCGCGGGCCTCGGGATCGTCGGCATGTTCTGCGCGCTGCTCGCGCGTCGCACGGCGGGCACGCTCGTCGTCGTCGACCCGTTCGAGTACCGCCGCGACATCGCGCTGAAGCTCGGCGCCGACGTCGCGGTGCACCCCGATGACGCGGTCGCCGCGGTGATGGAGGCGAGCGACGGCCGCGGCGCCGACGTGAGCATCGAGGCCAGCGGCGCCGCCGCGGGGCTGCAGCTGGCGATCGACGTCTGCGGGCTCGAGGCCGACGTGTGCGTCGTGGGCTGGTACGGCTCCAAGCAGATCCCGCTCGTGCTCGCGCCGCAGTTCTACTCCCAGCGCCTCAAGCTCGTGAGTTCGAGCGTCCTGTACGCGGGCTCCGGGCTTCAGCCGCGTTGGGATCTGGGGCGCAAGCTGCAGACGGCCCTCGACCTCCTCCCGAGCATGCACCCGGAGATGATGATCAGCCACCGCATCCCCTTCGCGAAGGCGCCCGAGGCCTTCGAGCTGCTCGATCAGCACCTCGACCAGACCCTGGCGGTGATCCTCACCTATGACTGAACGAGCGGACGCGCACTGCCACCTCGACGCGCTGTCGGCGGAGGAGCTGTCCTCCGCGCTGGACGGCGCGACGGCGGCGGGCATCGAGCTCCTGGTGACGGTGGGGATGGACCTCGCCACGTCGGCCAGGGCCGTGGACATCGCCGAGGCGCACGACGGCGTGGTCGCCGCGGTCGGCCTGCACCCCTGGATGGCCCAGGATCACCCGGAGGGCCCGCCGGTCGAGGGGCTCAAGGAGCTCGCCCGCAGCGGCTCGGTCGTCGCGCTCGGTGAGATCGGGTTGGACTTCGTCGAGAACAAGTGGCTGAAGCTGTCCTACGACGACCCGGAGCTCCAGCGGGTCCAGCAGGAGGCGTTCCGGTCCCAGCTCGTCCTCGCGCAGGAGCTCCAGCTGCCCGTGATCATCCACAGCTGCGGCGCGCACGACGCCGTCACCCGCATCCTCGCCGAGGAGGGGATGGGCGGGCTCGGCGGTTGCGTCCAGTTCTTCGAGGGCACGCCGGAGGACGTCGAGCGCTACGTCGATCTGAACTTCACGTTCTCCATCGGCTCGAGCGTCACGTACCCGGACCCCGGCGGCTGGTACGACACCGTGCGATCGATCCCCGACGAGGCCCTCCTGCTCGAGACGGACGCCCCGTGGCTGCCGTACGACGGCGCCGGGCGCGCGCGAAGCGTGCCGGCCGATCTGACGCGGGTCGGGGAGACGGTCGCGCGGATCCGCGGCGCCGAGCCCGAGGAGGTCTTCGCGCGCTCCGTCGAGAACCTGCGTCGCGCGCTGCCGGCGATCGGATGACGCACGACCTCCTGCTGCGCGGCGACCTCGTCCTCGAGGACCGGGTCGTCGCCGGCGGCGCCCTCGCGGTCACCGCGGGACGGATCTCGGCCGTCCTCGGTCCCGGCGAGCCGCTCCCGGACGCGGCGGAGGTCCACGACCTCTCGGGCCGCTGGCTGATGCCGGGCGTCGTCGACACGCACGTCCACGCGGGCAGCTTCGAGACGGAGGACCTCACGAGCACGACGGCGAGCGCGGCGTACGGCGGGGTGACGACGATCGTCGACATGCCCTACGACCGCACCGAGCCCGTCATGGGGCGCGCGCGGCTCGACGAGAAGATCCGGCAGGTCTCAGACGGGGCGATCGTCGACGTCGGCCTCTACGGGACGATGCCCAAGGTCGACGGCGTGGGCGTGCTGCCCGAGCTCATCGAGGGCGGCGTCTGCGCCTTCAAGTTCTCGCTGTTCGAGTACGACGCGCGCCGGTTCCCCCGGATCGCGGATGGCGACCTGCTGGCGGCGTTCGAGGTGCTCGCGGGCGCCGGGGTCCCGGTCGTCGTGCACAACGAGCTGCAGGAGGTGGTCGAGCACCGACTCGGGCCGCTGCGCGACGGTCGCGAGGACGACGCGCTCGCGCACGGCGAGTCCCACCCGCCGGTCTCGGAGACCGCCGCCTCGGCCAAGCTGCTGGACTTCGCGTACTGGACGGGGGCGCGCCTGCACCTCGCCCACTGCACGCACCCGCACACGTTCCGCCTCGTCGGGTTCTACCGCGGGCTGGGCGCGGCCGTGTCGGGCGAGACCTGCGTGCACTACCTCCTCCTGAGCGAGACGGACGTGGCGCGGCTCGGGGCGATCGCCAAGGTGAACCCGCCGATCCGCGACGAGATCGCCCACGAGGGGCTGTGGGCCCTCCTGCGGGAGGGTGCGATCGAGTCGGTGTCGACCGATCACGCGCCCTGGCCGATGGACACGAAGCGCCGACCGATGCTGGAGGCATCGGCGGGCATGCCCGGGCTGGAGAGCTTCCTGCCGGGCATCGTCACCGCAGGACTGCAGCGGGACTTCCCGCTGGCCGACCTGATCGGCCACCTGACCTGGCGCCCGGCCGAGATCTTCGGCCTCGGCGATCGCAAGGGACGTCTCGCGGTCGGCCTGGATGCCGACATCGCGGTGTTCGACGCGCGGACGCCGTGGACGTACCGCGCGGCGGACACGCCGTCGGCGGCGGACTGGAGCCCGTTCGACGGGTGGTCCTTCGCAGGTCGCGTCGAGGCGACCTACCTCCGCGGCCGCCGCGTGTTCGAGGACGGCCGGGTCGTCGGCCCGGCGGGCGGCGGGGCGTGGCTGCCGCGCCACTGACCTAGGGGCCGACCTCCAGGACGATCTTGCCGAGGTGGCCGTCGGCGGCCATGTGCGCCTGCGCGGCCTCGGCGTCCGCGAGCGCGAACGTGCGGTCGACCCGGGCCCGCAGCTCGCCGGCCGCGAGCGCGTCGCCGACGTCGGCGCGCAGCGCCGCGACGACCGCGGCGATCTCGTCCTCGCCTCGGATGCGGAACGTCGAGCCGATGATCCGCGCGCGCTTCGCAGCGAGCGCGCCGAGATCGAGCTCGCCGGTCGTGCCCCCGAGGCGCCCGATGTTCACGACGCGCCCGTACGGCGCGAGGGAGCGGACGGTCTCGGCGAGCCACGGGCCGCCGACGTGATCGACGACGAGGTCGGCGCCGCGCCCGTCGGTCGCCTCCTGCACCGCCTCGGCGAACCGTCCCTCCTCGCCCGCCGCGACGACGAGGCTCGCACCGAGGCCCTCGAGCAGCGCGCGGGCATCGGGCCGGTCGCGTCGCACGACCGCGACGACCGTCCTGGCTCCCAGGCGCGCGGCCAGCGCGACCCCTTGCTGACCCACGCCGGAGGCAGCGCCGTGGACGACGACTGCGTCCCCGGGGCGCAGGCCGCCGCCGGTCGTCAGGGCGTCGTGCTCGGTCAGCAGGCCGGTGATCGACGCTGCGCCCTCCCCGAAGCTCCACCCGGCCGGCAGGGGCACGGGGCGGCGCGCATCGACGGCGACCCGCTCCGCGTACGCGCCGCCGGCCATCGACATCACGCGGTCCCCGACGGCGAGGCCGGTGACGCCGTCGCCGACCTCGATGATCTCGCCCGCGCAGTCCAGGCCGCCGATCGGGAGCCCCGACCCGCGGGCGTCGTACGTGCCGCGCCGGATGAGCAGATCGGCGCGGTTCACGGATGC
>Ga0070665_100007922_pt1 | contig 10770 bp, 12 predicted proteins | sample KBSS13metaG_FD_65862 | JGI IMG/M metagenome (GOLD analysis project Ga0070665, IMG submission 65862) | Switchgrass rhizosphere microbial communities from Kellogg Biological Station, Michigan, USA - KBS S1-3 metaG | ecosystem: Host-associated > Plants > Roots > Rhizosphere > Soil ...
TAGCGCGCCGCGCCGCGTCCGGAATTGGCCGGCACGGTCGCTGCCTTACCGGTAGGCCGTGAACCAGGTGATGCCGGATGTCGACGATCTGTACCGTGTGCTCGTGCACGCCGCTCGCGAATCCATGGTCGTCATCGACGATGAGGGCACGATTGCCTTCGCCAACGACGCCGCGGCGCGATGGACCGCGCGGAGCGACGACAAGCGGGCGCGACGCACGCTCTTCGACATCCTGCACCCCGACGATGTGGCGGTCGTGCGCGCGGCGCTCGAGCGCTGCCGCACCCGGCATGACGCGCCGGTCTTCGTCGAATGCCGTGTGCGTCAGGGCGACGGGCGTTGGATTCCCGCGGATGTGCAGGTCCGATCGATCGAGGGTCGGGAGGGAGCGCGGCTGGTCCTGCTCCAGATCAGGGACATCAGCGAGAATCTCGCGATGAGGGCGCGCCTCAGCCAGGCGCACCGGCTGGCGTCGCTCGGGCGGTTGACCACCGGGGTCGCCGACGACCTGGGGCGGGTGATGGCGACCATTCGCAGCCAGCTCGATCATCTGCTGCTGCACGATTCGATGCCGTTCGGGATGCGGGTGATCAGAAGGGCGGCCGAGACCGGAGCGGCGCTGGCCCAACAGCTCAGGGCCTTTGCCGACGCAGCGCCCGCCTCGCGCCGGTCGATCGACGTGCACGATCTGCTCAAGGACATCCGCCGCTCGATCAGCCCCGTGCTCTGGCTCGATGTTTTGCTGACTGCGGGATCGACCACCGTCCGGGCCGATCAGGAGACGCTGCGGCAGGGGCTGACCGATCTCATCCTTGCCTTCGCGAACGCCATGCCTGACGAGAGCATCGTCAGCGTCGCCACCCGGAACGAGCCGCTGGCCCAGCATTCGGGACGGAGCGCCGAGGCCACCGGTGTCGACTACCTGGTGATCGAAGTGTCGAACACGGCGGAGGCGGTCAGGAGCGGCTTGACCGGCGATGTCTTCGAGCCTCGTACGTCGCTGCCGGTCTCGGCCGCGATCATGCTCGCGCTGGTCGTGCTCGACGAGGTCAGTTTCGATTCCGGCGGCTTCGTCGAGGTGTCCACCAACCCGAACGGCGCCACCGTCGTCACGACCTATCTCGTCGTGGAGTGAGGTTCCCCCTCACTGTTCCAGCGCGCGCTTCATCGCCCCGAGCGTGTCCTGCGCGGCGGTGCTGGCGGCTTCTTCCGCGACGCGCCGTTTGATCCCGCCGAAGCCGCCTTTCAGCAGGTCGCCGCGCGAACGGTTGAAGTAGACCACGTAGGTGACCGGCGGGTCGACGTCTTTCGGGTCCTGCAGCAGCAGCGTCACGGCGAGCGAGCCGTCGAAGTAGTGGCTGGCGTAGATTTGCTTCTGCGCCACCAATGCGCGATCGGGTCGCGCCGGATCGCGCCACGTCACCATGTGCGTCACGCCAATCACCGGCTTCAAGCCGGTGTAGTGCTGCTTGTCCCAGTAGATTTCATCGGTGACGCCGGGCAGCGTGCCCTTGGGAAAATCGACGAGATAGCGCTGCAGCGCCGGCGCGTACTGGGCGAGGGCGGGGGAGCCTTCGACGATCCCGCGCCACTCGTTTCGCAGGTTGACCGGCTCGGATCGATCGTCGTAGACCAGCAGCGCTTCGTCTCCGCGATCGACGTAGGACGAGACGTACGACACCAGCCGTTCGCGGGCCCACGCGCTGGCCCGCGCCGCGGCGTCGGGCGCGCGGAAATCGATCGCCGATCCGATCGCCGCCGCCCCGGCCGCGCCGATCCGCACGGCGCAGCGACCCGGCCGGCACGCGCGCAGGTCGCCGAGATCGTCGCGATCGAGCGTCAAGCGCGCCGCATCGGCCTCGCGCGGCGGCCGGCCGAACGTGCCGAATCCCAGCGTGACCTCGCCGTCTTCGAACGAGATCAACTGGCGGAAGTAATCCACGGCGCGATCTTTCGCCGTCCGGATGCGGACCGCGGCGATCGCGCCCGCTTCGAGGCGCTCGGATGACGCATTCGCGTGGACGATCACCTGCCCGCTCAGCAGCGCCGCCACGTCGGCGTCGGTGAAGGGCGGCTTCTGTTGCAGCACCCAGGCGATGTCCGGCGGCAACGCCGCCGGCTGCGCACGAGCTGCCGCCTGCAGCGCGAACGCCGCCGCGACACACGTCAAGGCGATCCGAATGGAGGGTTTCACGTCGATCACGTTTCGCGACGATGATCGACGGATCGGTGCACCTCTGCTATGCGGAAGCGGCGCGGGCCCGCGACGAATCACGTCGCCGCCATCTGGCAGCTTTAACAGGCCCGCGAGTCGACAGAATTGGTAGCGGATGTGGTGCGCCTGGTTGGAATTGAACCAACGACCATCCGATTAAAAGTCGGATGCTCTACCACTGAGCTACAGGCGCAGGCGTGGGGGCCGGCAAGCGGAAGAGGACATTCTACTATGCGAATCGTGCACAGCGCCGCCGCGGCTCGCGTTATACTGGCGCCTGATGTCCAAGGATGGCGCGCGCCTCGTACTCGTGGTGGAAGACGACGTCTCGGTCCGCCGCCCGCTGGTGAAGTTTCTCGAGATGCACGGCTTTGCCGTCGTCACGGCGGAAACGTCCGATGAGGGGCTCGAGGCGCTGAAAAAACATCGTCTCATCGCGGCGGTCATCGATCTGCGGCTGCGCCGTGGATCCGGACGCGACGTCGTGGTCGCCGTCCCTGCCGATGTGCCCGTGATCATCTTTTCCGGCGTGCCGTCGGAGTCCGCCGAGCTCGAGCGGCTGCGGCCGCGCACGCGGCTGATCGAGAAACCGTACTCCCTCGTCCTCCTGGTCGAGACGCTCGAAGAGATGATGGCCGAGTCCGGCTCACAGAATCTTCATTCCTAGCGCCGACAGCACCAGCTCGGTCCCGAGCTGCGCCGTCGTGTTCCGCACGTCGAGGGTCGGGTTCACTTCCACGAGATCCATCGAGGTCAGCAGCCCGGAATCGGCGACGATCTCCATCACCATGTGCGCCTCGCGGTAGTTCAGCCCGCCCTTGACCGGCGTGCCGACGCCCGGCGCGATCAGCGGATCGCACGCGTCGATGTCGAACGAGACGTGCACGCCCGCGGTGCCGTTGCCCGCGAGGTTCACCGCCTGCTCGACGATGGAGGCGATGCCCTGGCGATCGATGTCCTTCATCGTGAAGACGTGCACCCCGGAGTCGCGGACCGCGATCTTCTCGCGCGCGTCGAGATTGCGGATCCCGACCAGGACGGTGTGCGCGGGCAGCACCTTCGGCGAAAAGGTGCCGATCTTCGAGAGCTCGGCCGGCTCCGGCCCGAGTAACGCCGCCAACGGCATGCCATGGACATTCCCCGAGAGCGACGTGGCGGGCGTGTTCATGTCGCCGTGCGCGTCCACCCACAGCAGGCCGATCGGGAGGTTCCTGGTGCGCCGGGCCCATTCGGCTGCCGCGGCGACCGATCCGGCGGCGATGCTGTGGTCGCCGCCGAGCACGAGCGGCATCGCCCCCTCGTCGAGCGACGACAGCGACGTCTGATACACCTTCTGGCAGACCTTGGCGATGTCGCGGATGTACTTCTTGTGCTCGTCGCGGAGTTCCTGCGTTTCGGGAATGGGCGCCGGGAGATCGCCCTTGTCGACCACCGTGAAACCGAGCGCCGCGATCTGCTCGCCGAGACCGGCGATGCGCAGCGCGGACGGTCCCATGTCGACCCCCCGTCGTCCGCCACCGAGGTCGAGGGGTACGCCGATGATGTGGACAGCCTTCATAAAGTTAGAAGTTAGAACTTAGAAGTGAGAAGTGAAAGGCAAAAATACTTCGACTTCTAACTTCTCTCTTCCAACTTTTGCTGCTGCAGCCATGCGGCCGCGCTCGCTCCTGTCTTGCGGCCGTCCGCGACGCAATCCGGTATGCCGACGCCGCGGAAACCGCTGCCCGTCAGGAACAATCCGGGATGGCGCGCCAGCGCGCGGTCGATGGCGGCCATCCGATCCAGGTGACCCACTTCATGCTGCGCGTTGCTGCGCGCCCAGCGGTACACCCGCGTGAGCAGCGGGTCGCGCTCGATGCCGAGGAGCGGCCGCAGCGCGGCGAGCGACGTCTTGATCAGCTCGGCGTCGGATTGTTCGATCGCCTGGGGATCGCGGGCGCCGCCGAGGAACGTCCGCAGCAGGACCTTGTCGGCGGGCGCGCGATTCGGCCATTTCGACGACAGCCACGATGCGGCAAGAATGCCGGTACGCTCGACCCGCGGCACGACGAAGCCGGATCCCGTGAGCGGATGGCGGACCTGATCGCGGGTGAACGCCATCGCCACCGTCGTCGCCGAGGCGTAGGAAATCTCGCCGGCCAGCCGCGACAACTCCTCGTCGCGGTCGCGCGTCAGGAGGCTGGTGGCATAGGCGGGTGTCGCGACGATCACCGCCCGGGCTGCGATCTTTTTTCATGTGGACGCGCGCACCGAGAACGGGCCGGAGCCGCTGATGGCATCGACACCCGTGCCGGTCCGGATGTGTTCGGGGCCCAGCGCGTTGACCAGCGCACGCACCATTTCACTGAGGCCGCCGGGCAGCGACTTGAAGGCGCCCTCGTTGCTGCGGCCCGCGGGCGGCGGGCTCGCGGTTCGGAACGCGCGCAGCAGCGAGCCGTGCTTGCGCTCCGCGTCCACCAGCCGGGGAAACAGCGCGCGAGCCGACAGCCGATCGACGTCGCCGGCATGGATGCCGGCCAGCAGCGGCTCGGCGAGATACGTTGTCGCCTCCACGCCGAATCGGCGCGTCATGAAGGCGCCGATCGATTCGTCGGCATCGTCGCGCCTCGGCGGGACGAACAGCTCGGCGCCCATCCTCAGCTTGCCGCTCCACGAGAACAGCGTCGTCCGGACGAACGGCCCGACCTGCGTCGGGATGCCGAGCACCGACGCCGCCGGCAGCGCGTGGAGGCGTCCACCGCGCTGGATGTAGGCGATGCGCGGCAGCTTGGTCGAGACCAGCCGATCGCCGAGGCCGATTGCCCGGCACAGCGCGATCGCGTCGGGCTTCTGAATCAGCAGCGAGTCGGGGCCGCCGTCGATGGTGAAGCCGTCGACCTCTTCGCTGAAGATGACGCCGCCGGCGCGCGGCGCGCGCTCGAGGACGACGAAGGGCACGCCGCGCTGCGCGAGCTCGTACGCGGCGGCGAGGCCGGCGATGCCGCCGCCGACGATCGCTACGTCCACGCGCGGGGGGGGCGGTGTCATTCTGCGATCCTGATCACAACGCTAAACGCAGAAACCGCAACATCCGCAGAAAAAACATAGCTCTGCGGGTTCAGCGAGTTCTGCGTTGATCGTCGTGACATTCACAGCCTGGCGCGGACGAGGTCCTCGAGCATCGCGATGAACGTCGGCGAGGTGTTGAGCGACTCGGTGCGGCGCAGCGTCGTCGAAAACTCGCGGGCCACCTGCGCCGCCTGGATGTCGATGTCGAAGAGGATCTCCGTGTGGTCGCAGACAAACCCGATGGGCACGACGAGGAACTTGCGAACGTTGACCGAGCGATCGTCGATGAGCTGCGCCAGCTCGGGACCGATCCAGGGCTCGGGCGTGCGTCCGGCGCTCTGAAACGCGCGATCGTATTTCGCGATGCCGGCGCGTTCGGCGACGCGCGCGGCCGTGTCGGCGACCTCGTCGGCATAGCGATCGCCCGATTCGATGACGCGGACCGGGAGCGCATGCGCCGTGAAGATCACGAGCTCGTCGGGCTTCGGCTGCGCCTCGCGGACCCGTTCGGTGAAGGCCTCGATCAGCAGCGGGTGCGCGTGGAACGACTCGACCGCCTCGAACACCAGACCCGCCGGCAGCGCCGCGGTCGCCGCATCGATGTACTTCTTGACGCTGAGGGTGGAGAACTGCGGCGCCATCGGGATCCCGATCACCCGCGTCACCCCGGCCGCCGCGAGCTCGGCGAGCGCGTCCTTGATGAACGGCTTCCAGTTGCGCATGCCGACCGCGACCGGGATTTCCGGCCCCAGCCTCGCGCCAAGCGCCGCCGCCTGTTCCCCGGTGATGTCGGTGAGCGGGGACCGTCCGCCGATCGCGCCGTAGTTCTCGCGCATCTCGTGCACGAGCTCGTCCGACGGCGGACGTCCACCGCGCACCAGCGTCAAATACTCCGGCATCTCGTCCAGCGACGCGGGAGTACCGTGCGCCATCAACAACACGCCGACGCGGGACATCAGACGCATCTCCGTCTGGGTTCGGGGTTCATGGTGCCGGGTTCAGGGTTCGTTCAGGGTTCATGGTGCGGGGTTCAGGGTTCACGGTGCGGGGTTCAGGGCTGAACCCGGTTTGGTTCATGATCGCGTTTGTTGGTGGACGTAGCGCGCGAGCGCCTGGACGTGCTCGAGCGGGGTCGACGGCAGGATGCCGTGCCCGAGATTGAAGATGTGGCCCGGACGTCCGCCGGCGCGTGCGAGGACCTCGTCGGTGGCCGCGAAGACGCGGTCGAGCGGGCCGAGCAGGAGCGTTGGATCGAGATTGCCCTGGATACCCCGGTCACTGCCGATGCGCGTCCAGGCTTCGTCGAGCGGTGTGCGCCAGTCGGCGCCGATCACGTCGCCGCCGGCTTCGCGCAGCTGATCGAGAATCGACCCGGTGCCGACGCCGAAATGAATCGTCGGCACGCCGGTCGGGGCGACGCGGGCAAAGATCTTCCTGGTGTGAGGCAGGATGAACTCGCGGTAGTCGGCGGCGTTCAGCGCGCCGACCCACGAATCGAACACCTGCACGCAGTCGACGCCGGCTTCGACCTGCGCGACGAGGTAGTCGCCGATGACGTCGGCAATCAGATCGCAGAAGCGGTGCCAGGCGGCGGGGTAGCCGTACATCAGCGACTTGGTGTGCGCGAAGTTGTTCGAGTGGCCGCCTTCGATCGCATAGGACGCGAGCGTGAAGGGCGCGCCGGCGAATCCGATCAGCGGCACGCGCCCGCCGAGCGCCTGCTTGATCTGGCGAATGGCGTCGAGGACGTAGCTCAACTTTTCGCGCGGCTCGAAGGTTCGGGTTCGCGCCAGGTCGGCTTCAGAGCGCAACGGGTTCTCGATCGCCGGCCCTTCGCCCCGGATGAAATCGAAGGGGATACCCATCGGCTCGAGCGGCAGCAGCAGGTCGGAGAACAGAATCGCCGCGTCCACTTCGATGCGGCGCACCGGCTGGAGGGTGACTTCGGTCGCGAGATCGGGCGTTCGACAGAGTTCGAGCAACGAATACCGCTCGCGCAGGCTTCGGTACTCGCTCATGTACCGGCCGGCCTGGCGCATGAACCAGACTGGCGTCGCGTCGACCGGTTGCCTTCGGCACGCCTTGAGGAATCGGCTACCCGAGTCGATCAGTGCGTCACCTTGAGAAGGTTGCGGGCGAGCCCGACGAGATCTTCGAGCCACAGCGGCTTGAACCGAAGCTCAGCGCCCAGTTCCTGCAGTTCATTCGAGACCGCATCGTCGAGAAAATAGTCGCCGGTGACGATCGCCACGGGCGTCTGACGCTGGTCGTCGTGCGCGCGCAGGCGTCGCAGGAACCCGAGCCCATCGAGCAACGGCATGCGCAGATCGAGGATGATCGCATCCGGATGGCTCGCCTCAGCTTCGGCCAGCCCTTTTTCGGCGCTGACGGCCGTACGGACCTGGTAGCCTTCGAGACGGAGCATTCGGGCAAACGTCTGCGTCACGCCCTCATCGTCGTCGACGATAAGGATCTTCGAGGTCGACTGCTCGGACATGACGGCGGACACCGAAGTATTGTAACCGACGATGGCTCCGCCTTATCTGCAAGGTCAGGCGCCCGAGCTGGCCGGAATCATGTTACGATTCGACGTTTGATCGTTCTAATCCAACCATTTGGAGGCGTTCGTTGAGTCCGATTCTGGTGCGGCCGGTCCGCGAGCAGCTCGAGCACGACCGCATCATTCGCCTGCTTCACGCCAAGTTCCGCAGGAAGTACGAGGCTGGGATGAACCCCGGCATCGAGCAGAACATGCCTGTCGGGGTGGGCACCACCGCCCTTTACCCCGACCTCGTGCTGCTTTCCCAGGACCGGGGCCGAAAACTCCAGGTAATCGTCGAAATCGAGACCGGCGAGTCGGTGAACCATCTCGAGGCGCTGGCCCAGTGGGCGCATTACGGCCGTGTTCGCGCGGCGTTCCATCTCTACATCCCGGCGGGAATGGTTGACGTCGCGCGGCGACTGACCGAGGACAACCAGATCCACGTCGCGGAAATCTGGAGCTATCACGTCGTCGGAGACGAGCCGCGCTTCACCCTCGTTCACCGCAGCCGCGAGGCGATTTCCGCGCAGGCTCGCACCCGTCCGGTGGTGAAACCGGCGGCCAAGCCGGCCGCCGTTCCGGTCGCAAAGCCGGTCCGCGTCGCGAAAGACAAGCCCGCCAAGCCTGCCAAGCCCGCCAAGCCGGCGAGCAAACCGAAGCCCAAGCCCAAGCCGAAGGCCTCCACGCCGAAGAAGGCCGCGGTCAAAAAGAAAAAGAAGTAAGCGTTGGCGTTTCTCAGATTCTCGCGAGACAAGCGCGGCGTCGAGAGCTTTGCGCTCGTGCACACGACGACCAACCGCCGCGGCAAGGTCCGGCCGCGGGTGCTCTACTGGTTTCGATCGCCGCCCGACGTGAAGGTGGGCCGCGAGCCGTTCGATCCCGCCGTACGCCGTGCGCTCGAAGCGCAGAATCCCGACATCACATTCGACTGGCGCGCGATTGTCGAGACGCCGATCCCATCGGCTGACGCCGACAAGTGGCGCGAGCGTCGACGCGCGGAGCGTGCCGCGAAACACGCCGCAGCGGCCGAGGAAGAGCCGGAAGAGGCGCCGCAGGAAGAGCCGTCCGCGTCCGCGTCGCCGGACGCCGGCGTCGGCCAGCAGAGCGCCGCGATGGCGCCAGCCGCCGTGTCCCCGGCGCAAGGTTCGTCGCGCGGGGGCGACCCGAACGGTAAACGGCGGCGCCGGCGCCGCGGGCCGAGCGGCCGCGGCCCCGCGCCATCGGCGCCACCGCCGTCCAATACCGAACCTTCGGGAGACTGAGGCATCGAAGCGCGATCCTTGCAGCGCGTCCGCGTCACCGCGGCGATCGTGGTCGTCGGGCTGTTGCTGTGGTGGACGGGACGTTCGCTCGCGCCTCGCCTGCTGAGCACCGTCGCGCACATTCAGAGCGTCGGTCCCGCCGCGCCGATCGCCTTCATTCTCATTTACGCGCTCGCCGTCGTGGCGCTGATCCCGGCGTCGCTGCTGACCATCGCCGGCGGCGCCGTGTTCGGACTGCTGCCCGGCGTCGCGTACGCGCTGATCGGCGCGACCCTCGGATCGACCGCCGCGTTCCTGCTCGGCCGCCACGTCGCGCGGCGTCTCGTCGCGGCGCGACTCGCGGCGATGCCGCGCTTTGTCGCGATCGAGCGGGCCGTCAGCGCGCGCGGCCGCCGCATCGTCCTGCTGCTGCGCCTGTCGCCGGTCGTCCCGTTCAACTTCCTGAACTATGCGTTGGGGCTGACCACGATCTCGGTGTGGGATTTTGTGTTCGCCTCGCTGGGGACAGTGCCGGGCGCGTTCGTCTATGCCTATGCGGGGAAGGTGACGGGGGAAGCGCTGGCGCTGGCGGGAAAGGCTGAAGTGCCGAAAGACGCGTCTTATTATGCGTTTCTGGTCGGCGGCCTCGTGGCCACGATTGCCGCCACTACAGTCGTGACTCGGACTGCCCGGCGAGCTCTCCAGGATGTATAATTCAGCCTTATGAGTTTGAAAATGAACGGTTTCTGGTCCACTGCAACGCTCGTGGCCCTGACAGCCGGGCTGTCGGCTCAAACGCCCGGTCAAGCTCCGGCGCCGTCGAACACGGCAACCACGCAGGAGAAACCGACCTTCAAGGTCCAGGTCGATCTCGTCACGAACGACATCATCGTGCGCGACGAAAAGGGCAACTTCATCCCTGACCTGAAGAAGGAAGAGTTCGAGATTTACGAAGACGGCGTGAAGCAGGACATCACGTCGATGACCGTGGTGACCGGCGGCCGCGTGACCAACGTGCTGGCCCCGCCGCCGCCGCCGCCCCCCGAGGGCATCGTGCTGCCGCCGAGCCGCCCGCGCAACGACGTGTCGGGACGCATCTTCCTGTTCTTCGTCGACGATCTCCACCTCCAGTTCCACAACACCGGCCGCGTCCGCGATCTGTTCAAGCGCATCTCGAAGGAACTCGTCCACGAAGGCGACATGTTCGGCATCGTGTCGAGCGGTCCTTCGTCGATCGCCGTCGACATGACCTACGACAAGACGCGCCTCGACGAAGCGATCAAGAAGATGGCGGGCAACGAGTTGAAGCCGAGCGACATCATTCAGGGACCGTCGGGCGCGGAAGGCCCGAGCGAAGTCCGCTACCGCGCCCACGTCGCGTTCTCGACCGTCAACGACCTGCTGAACAATCTGGATTCGGTGCACAACCGGCGCAAGGCGCTCATCTACGTCAGCGACGGCTACGACTTCAATCCGTTCCAGGACGCGCGCCTGGGCCTGATGGATCCGAACTCGCCGTTCGCGCAGAACGAGTTCGCCAAGAACCAGAACCAGGCGAATGCGGGGAGCGGAGACGGCAGCCCGCAGACCGATCCGTTCGCGCAGCAGCAGAAGCAGAGCGAGACGTTCGCCGACGCCGATCTCGCGCGCGAGCTCGGCGAGCTGACGCGGCAGGCGAACCGCTCCAACGTCACGATGTACACGATCGACCCGCGCGGGCTGGT
>Ga0070665_100007923_pt1 | contig 10769 bp, 6 predicted proteins | sample KBSS13metaG_FD_65862 | JGI IMG/M metagenome (GOLD analysis project Ga0070665, IMG submission 65862) | Switchgrass rhizosphere microbial communities from Kellogg Biological Station, Michigan, USA - KBS S1-3 metaG | ecosystem: Host-associated > Plants > Roots > Rhizosphere > Soil ...
TGGTCGCCGCCGCCTCGGTCACCTGGATGATCATTCACATGTGGCGAACCGGCCGACGCATGAAGGGCGACATCGAGGGCCGCCTCAAGGCGTCCGCCGCGCGGCCCGGCGTCGCCGCGTTCACCGGCGTCTTCCTGTTCACGCTGCTGATGGTGAGCCGCGAAGGGATGGAAACGGCGCTGCTGCTGATGCAGCTGCACCAGACCACGAATCTGGTCCTCGGCGCCGCGGTCGGGAGCCTCGCCGCCGCCGGCGTGGCCTGGCTCTGGTCGCGCTACGGCCATCGCATCAACCTCTCGCTGTTCTTCCAGGCCACCGCGATCTTCCTGTTCGTCTTCGTCGTGCAGCTCGTCATCAAGGGCGCCCACGAAATGTCCGAGCAGCAGTACCTGCCGTACAGCGACTTCATCCACAGCAGCACGGAAGCGTGGGGACCCGACAGCACCTTCGGTCACGTCCTGACCTACCTGCTCGTGATCCTGCCGGTCGCCTGGATCGCGATCAAGTCGCTCGTCTCCAAGAGCCCGATCTTCCCGCCGCCGGCGGCGCCGGTGGTGCGCGGCTCCGCCGCACGATAAACAGGGCAGACGATAAGAAGAAGCGGGCTTGCGGTCTCCGCGGTTCCTTCCTTTCGTGATCTACAATCCCGTCGTGGGCAAACCACCAACGGTCGTCGATCTCACCTGGAGCCACGATCTCGTGCTCGACGGCACCTGCGACAAGGCGACGATGACCCTCGACAGCGCGGGCGTCGCCGGGCCCTCACCCGTTCAGGCGCTCGGCTTCGCGCTCGCCGGCTGCATGACGATGGACGTGGCCTACATCCTGACGAAGGGACGCCAGCCGTTCCGCGCGCTGCGGTCGCACCTGATCGCCGACCGTGCGCAGGACGAGCCGCACCGGATCGTGAAGATGCACTTGCAGGTGACGGTAGAAGGCGACGTGACGGCGGACGCCGTCGCACGCGCGCTCGCGCTCTCGCACGAGAAGTATTGCTCGGTGTGGCACTCGATGCGGCAGGACATCGTGTTCACCACCACCCATGACGTCCAGCCATAGGCGCGCCTACGTCGACTGGGCGCGCGGGATCGCCGTCCTGCTGATGATCGAGGCCCACACGGTCGACGCCTGGACCCGCCTCAGCCCGACCGTCCGCCGTACCATCTCGTTTCGCGACGCGACCGTACTCGGCGGCTTCGCGGCGCCGCTCTTCCTGTGGCTGGCGGGCCTCGCCGTGGTGCTCGCCGCGACCCGCGCCGCGGAGCGCACCGGGAGCCGGCGCGCCGCGGTCGAAATGATCTGCCGGCGCGGTCTCGAGATCTTCATCCTCGGCTTCCTCTTCCGCGTGCAGGGGTTCATCATCACGCCCGGCAGCCATCCGGTGACGCTGTTTCGCGTCGACATCCTGAACATCATGGGACCGGCGATTGCGGTCGCCGGCGTGGTGTGGGGTCTGGCGCGGACCACGTCGAGCCGCGTGTTCAGCTACGCGGCGATCGCCGCGCTGGTTGCCATGCTGACGCCGGTCGTCCGCACGTCGCACGCCATCGACTCGTGGCCGCTCTGGCTGCAGTGGTACATGCGGCCGTTCGGCGAGTTCACCATCTTCACCCTGTTTCCGTGGGCCGGCTTCGTCTTCGCGGGCGGCGCCGTCGGCGCCTTGATCGCGGCGGCGCGCGACGCGCGCGGCGAGCGCCGGCTGCAGACGATCCTCGGCGCGACCGGGGTCGTGCTGGTGTGGTTGGGCTTCTATGCCGCCGGCCGTCCGTCGATTTACGCTTCCTCGTCGTTCTGGACCAGCTCGCCGACCTGGTTCGCGATTCGCCTCGGGATCCTGATGATCGCGCTGACCGCGATCTACGCGTGCGAGACGGTGATTGCCGCAATGCGGCACGGGGCCACGCAGGGGGCGGCGATCGATCCGCTCGCCCGTCTCGGCCGCAGCTCGCTCTTCATCTACTGGATCCACGTCGAGCTGGTCTACGGCTACGCCAGCTGGATGTGGCGGCACCGGCTGCCGCTCTGGGGCACGGCCGTCGCGTTCATCCTGTTCTGCCTGTTGATGTATCGCGCCATCGGCTGGCGCGATCTGGCGGTGGACAGGTGGCGAAACCGGCCGCGCCGGTCGCATCACGCGCCGCAGACCGCCCCCGCCTGATCGGGCGTAGAATCTCCCGCGGAGGGATTATGAATCGTCGTGACTTTGCCCGGCTCCTGGCCATCGGCGGTGCGGCTCCGTTCCTGTCGCCGAACGTGGCGTGGCCACGCTCCCTCGATCTGCCGCCCACGCCCGCGTCGCCCGACGAGAAATTCTGGATGAGCGTGCGCGATCAGTTCGTGATGCCCAAAGAGCTCACGATGCTCAACGCCGCGAATCTGTGTCCCGCGTCCGGCGCCGTCCTCGAGACGATGTACCGGCTCACGAAAGATCTGGATCAGGACCCGTCCCAGGACAACCGCGTCAAGCTGGGCGACGGCCGCGAGAGCACGCGCAAGCTGCTGGCGGAGTTCCTGCGCGTGACGCCTGAAGAAATCGTCATCACCCGCAACACCAGCGAGTCGAACAACCTGGTGTCCACCGGCATCGACCTGAAAGCCGGCGACGAAGTGCTGCTCACCGCCGACAACCATCCGAGCAACCACACCGCCTGGCAGGAGAAGGCCAAGCGCTTCGGCTTCGTGGTGAAGGACGTCCCGACGCCCAACCCGCACCCGGGGATGGAGTACTACGTGGACGCGTTCGCCAAGGCGATCACGCCGCGGACGAAAGTCATCTCTTTCACCCACCAGACCAGCACGGTGGGCGATCTATTTCCGGCCAGGGAGATTTGCCGGCTCGCCCGCGAGCGCGGCATCCTGAGCATGGTGGACGGCGCGCAGTCGTTCGGGCTGATGGACGTCGATCTCAGCGACATCCAGCCAGACTTCTACACCGGCAGCTCGCACAAGTGGATCTGCGGGCCGATGGAGAACGGCGTGCTCTACATCAACAAGAGCGCGCAGTCGAAGATCTGGGCGAGCATCTTCAGCGCCTATCCCGGGCGCGTCGGCGTCTCGCGCACCTTCGAGGGATTCGGCCAGCGTGACGAGCCGACGATGATGGCGTTCGGCGAGGCGCTGACGTTCCAGACCAAGATCGGGCGCGCCCAGATCGAGAAGCGATCGCGCGAGCTGACCCAGGCGCTGATCCAGGGGCTGAAGACGATCGACGGCGTGAAGGTCTGGACCAGCCCCGAGCCGTCACGGACGGTCGCGGTGGTCTCGTTCCTGCCCGGCAACCTCGACGTCCGCAAGCTGTCCGTGGCGCTCTACCAGAAGGACCACATCGGCTGCGCCACCCGCGGCGGCCAGGATCGCCCCGGCATCAGGCTGTCGCCGCATTTCTACAACACCCACGCCGACATCGATCGCACCGTCGCCGCGATCAAGAAATACATGGCCACCGGGGTGTAAGAGAACACAGGCCGGCCGGGCAGGTCTGGTGGGTCAGATGGGTCGGGTACGTCAGGTAGGTCCCGCGGTTGGCGTCGTGGTTCTCCTGGCGTTGATCGCGGCGCCGCGGCCGCTGATGGCCGCGACCGATCCCGGGCTGCTCGAGCCTCATACTGCGATCCGCCGCGTGTGCGTCCAGATGGGCGTGCCGGCGTTTGCCACTGAACCCGGCGAAGGCACGCCTGGCGACCCGCGTGCGCCGCGAATCGGCGGCGGCACATATGTGAGCCTGACCGGGCGCCGCGGCAATGGGCACATCGAAATCCGCGAGCTCCACGGCGGAATCAAATGGGTGCCCGAGATTGACGCGGCTTCCGGCCGGTCGACGTTATGCCTGCCTCCGGCGACGGTCATGCGGACATGCGGTGGGTCCGCCGACTCGGCGGGCATTCCGGCCTTCGTCGCACCCACCGATGCCTCGGCGGCGCCGGTCTTCCATATTCCCGACGACACGCGCGTGCAGATCTGGGGCTATTTCCCGGACGCCGGCCGCTGGACGCTTGTCGAGCGCGGCGGGCACGTGGGCTTCGTCCGCTCGGCCGCGCTCTGTCTAACCACGTCGCCGCCGCCCGATACGGACGCGAACTCCCGTTTTCACATGCGCCCGGCGCCGGCCGGCGCCGATTGCTATCAATCGCAGCGCGAGCGCGGCGCCGACGAGATTCGCCGCATCGTCATCCACAACTCCGAGGACACGATCCAGCGGACGATCGCGACGTTCCAGGCCTGCGATCCCAACCATCCCGCATCGGCGCATGTCGGCATCGATCGAGATGGGACGATCTACCGCTTCGTCGAGGACCGCTTCGCCGCGTTTCACACCGGCGGACACGACGGCGGCTTCAACGCCGGCTCGCTCGGCATCGAATTGATGGCCTCGGGAAGGCGCGGTTCGCGCGCGATGACGGCTCCGCAGGAGCGCGCGCTGGTCGCGCTGATCCGATACTGGGAGGCTCGATATCACATCGCGATCCCCGGCACGATCCTCTCCAATTCGAGCCGCTCGCAGGCCTACAATAGTCTGGAGTTTTGGGAGGCCCCCGTCACCATTCATCGCCTGGTCAGCGCAGGCCGCCGAACGGACTGCCCGACATTCGTCTGGACAGACAGCGCGAAGGGCGACGACGCATTTTTCAAATGGCGAAATACACATCTGCGCTGATCGCCGGTGCGGTGCTGGCGGCGCTCTCGATCGGCGCATGCGGCAAGAATCAGCCGGTTCCGGCGGCGACCGATCGCGCTGCGGCGCCCTCGGCACCTCCGGCGGCGCCGGCTCCCGTCACCAGGCCGCTGACCGGCGACATCGGGCCGATCGTCGACGCCTACCGCAGCATGATCGTGCTGCTCGAAAGCGAAACCGCGCTCGAGCCCGATCTGCGGCCGCGCGCAGTGCTGGTCGGGCGCTTGTTGTTTCAGGCGAACCATCAGCGGCTCACAGCGCTGACCGAAAAGCTGACGGGCGAAGTCTCGGGCGCCGGTCCGCTCGACGCGACCACGGCGTTCCTCACCGATCTCGAGACGCATCCGGAGCTACACGACGCCGACAAGCTCGCATTCGTCGACGTTGTCGGCGACCTCATCGACGCGCTTCGGGCGGCGAAGGCACCTGGCGCGGCCAGAATGCTGGTGGCCCGCGTGGAGGCGGATCGCGATGGGTTGAAGGAGATCCAGGGCCTGTACAACAAGGAGCTCGATCGGATTTTCGGCAGGTTCGACACGCGCGGGATGAGCGTCCGGCGCGAAGCGTGGGACGCGTACGTGGCGTTTCTCCGGACGCGGTACGCAGCGGCCGACATCTTGAAACAGCATGAAGCAGCCGCGCAGGCAGTGCTCGGCGTTCGCGGCGGCGCGGTCCGAAATGGCGAATCGGCGCTCGAGATTTCAGGAACGCGCCTGCCGCTCAAGACGGTCGTCCTCACCTTCGACGACGGACCGCATCCCAAGTACACGGATCGTATCCACGAGATCCTGCGGAAGCATGGAGTACCTGCGGTCTTCTTCGAGGTCGGCCAGAATCTGGCCACGGTCGACAAGAACAACCAGTTGCATGCCACCAAGGCCGCGGCTGCCAGTGTCCGGCTCCTCGAGGGTGGCTTTCCGTTGGCGAATCACACCTATTCCCACGAGCTGCTCTCTGGCCTGAGCGATCGAGAGATCGCCGGTCAGATCGAGAAGGCCGATCGGATGCTGCGGACGGTGACCAAGACGCCCAGTGCGTTGTTCCGTCCACCGTACGGCGCGCGCAACGAGAAGGTCATGGCGGCGGTGCAGTCGCGCAATCTGACCGCCGTGCTCTGGAACATCGACTCACGCGACTGGGCGGATCCCGTTCCGCAGTCGATCGCCAATCGCGTGATCCAGCTGGTCGAAGGCGAGCACCGCGGCATCATTCTGTTTCACGACATTCAGGCGCGCACCATCGAGGCCTTGCCTGCGGTGATCGAGACGCTGCAGAACCGCGGCTATCAGTTCGCCGGCTGGAACGGGTCGGCGTTCGCCGCGTCCCGCCCCGCGGTGCTGGCCGAGGCCGTCGATCCCCCAGCGTCCCGCGCGCTCTATCGTGAGAGTTGGGCCGTGGTGGTCGGCATCGACGAGTACACGCACTGGCCGAGGCTCTCCTATGCCGGCAACGACGCGCGCGGCGTCCGCGACCTGCTGATCGGGAAATACAGCTTCAAGCCGGAAAACGTGACGATGCTCCTGAACCAGGAGGCGACGCGCGACCGGATCTTGTCGGCGATCGGCGACACCCTGGCCGATCCCGCAAAGGTGAGCCGCGAGGATCGCGTGTTCGTGTTCTTCGCCGGTCATGGCGCGACGAGGCGGCTGCCCAACGGGCGCGCGCTCGGGTACATCGTTCCGGTTGATGCGGACCTCGCGAACTTTCAGAGCCAGGCCATCTCGATGAGCAACTTCCAGGACATGTCCGAGGCGATTCCCGCCAAGCACGTCTTCTTCTTGACCGATGCGTGCTACAGCGGTCTCGCTGCGACGCGCGGCGGCCCGCACAACTACCTGGAGGAAGTCACGCGCCGGACCGCCCGCCAGGTGCTCACGGCAGGCGGGTCGGACGAAGAGGTGGCGGACAACGGACCCGACGGTCACTCGATTTTTACCTGGACGGTGATGCAGGGACTCGACGGACGCGCGGACTTGAACAACGACGGCTTCATCACCGCCTCCGAACTGGCGTCGTACGTCGGGCCGATCGTCTCGTCGCTGTCGCGTCAGACCCCCGCCTTCGCCAGCCTGCCCGGCAGCGACGGCGGCGAGTTCGTGTTCGAGCTGAAGCACGAGAACGAAGGCCTCAGCGAGGAGTCCAAGCAGCTCGACGCCGAGGCGATCAAGCTGAACGGGGACCTGGATCGCATTCGCGCGGTGCTCGCCGCCAAGCGTCAGCGCAACGATCAGCTGAAGCAGGAAATTGCCAGCGCGCAAACTCTGCTCAACGCGCGGCCGACCGGCGTCCAGCCGCGCACGGCGGCGCAACACATCGATTGGGGCGTGGCCTTGTTTCGCGAGAAGCGCTACCCGGATGCGCAGAAGGAGTTCATGGAAGCGCTCCGGATGAGCCCGGGCAATGCGCTGGCGGCGAACAACGTCGGCTACACCTACGCGAAGATGGAGCGGTTCGACGAAGCGGTCAAGTGGTTCGACAAGACGCTTCAGCTCGATCCGCGCCGGGCGATCGCGCACGCGAACCTCGGCGACGCCTATCTGTCTCTCGGGCGCACCGACGAAGCCCGCCGCGAGTTCGAAAAATACCTCGAGCTGCAGCCTGCCGCGAAGTACGCAGTCACGGTGCGGGAGAAGCTTCAGCGGTTGACCGGCTCTCCCTAGAAAACCGCGGAGACCGCACGCGATCTCCGCGGTTCCTTCTTTCTAGAAACGCAACCCGATCGCGACCAGGATCGTGCGGCCGCCTGCCTGGCCGCCGGCGAACGAGAGCGGAAACGCGTTGATGTTCGCGTTGTTCAGATTGGTCACCGTGTTGCCGGTGGCCGTGCCGAACGTCGAGCTCGGCGTATACCCCGTCGGCAGGCCGAGGCTGTCCACCGCCGACGCCTTGTTCGGGCTCACCGTCGTGCTCCATCCAATCAGTTTCTCGTTGTTGAACAGATTGTAGACGTCGAACTTCACCCAGGGCTTCAGGGTGCGGAAGACGGGTATGTCGTAGTTGATCGACATGTCGAACACGCCATAGCCGGCGAAGTTCTGATCCCCTCGCGCATCGGTGAAGAACAGCGTTTGCGGCCCCGGCTGGTCCGGATAGCCCGCCGCGGTGAGGATGGCGGTCTGCGTGCTGGTCAGCGGCACGTTCTTCGCCGCGAGGCTGTAGGCGAGGCCCGACTCGACCCGCAACAGGCCCGAGAACGACAGGGTGCCGCGCGAGCCCATCGGCCAGTTGTAGATGCTCCACAGCCGCAGGCGGTTGCGCTCGAAGTTCTGAAGGTCGCCAAACGGGAAGGTCCGCGCGGCGTCGAATGCCTCGGGATAGTTGCCGATCGCCGACGTGCTGCCCGGCGTGTTGCTGCCTTCTCCTTCGTAGTTGCCGTAGTTCTGGAGCTGCACGGTGTCCTGCCCGTTGACGGTCCAGTTGTCGGTGATGCGGAAGCGCGACTGGAACACGAGCCCCTGATACTTCCGGTAGACCTGGTCGTTCGGTGCATTCATGTAGAGCCGGTTGGTGAAGAGGCCGGCGCTGATCCCGTTCACCGTGACGTTGGTGACGCCGGTATCCAGCGTCTGGTAGTCCTCGATCAGGTCATGCGTGACACGGGCGATGTAGCTGACTTCTCCGTAGCCGCGCGTGCCGAACATCCTGGTTCCGTACGACGCCGTGAACTCGTGCACGAGCGGCGACTGCAGGTTCGGATTCATCTGGATGTTCTGCGTCGGATCCAGCACGGTCGCATTGGCGGCGTTGATCGGGTAGTTGGCGAGATCGAATCCCGGCGCGAAGTCGACGCCCTGGCCGGCGGGGCCGCGATAGACCGGGGTGATGTCGGCCGGGTTGCCCACCGGGCTGTTGGCGCCGATCTGCGCCTCGTCGTAGCGGCCTGAGTACTGGCCGTAGTTGACGTGGACGATGTGGTCGCCGTTGCCCTTGACGTCGTAGGCCACGCCGACGCGCGGCACGATCCGGTTGGTGTCGACGCTGACGATCGAACCGGTCGACACCGCCTTCACGTGCTCGAAGCGCGCGCCGATATCGGCGGAGAGCTTGTCGCTGATCGTCCAGTGATCCTGGGTGTAGGCCGAGTTGTTGTCGACGTTGAGCACGGCGCCACGGATCGCCGGGTAGTAGTCGAGGAGCGACGTGCCGGGGATGAACATCGGAATCAGCCGGCCGCTCGAATCCAGCAGCGGCGTGCCGGCGGCGTCGACCGCGAAGTCGGCGTCGAACACGTACGAGGTGGCCGACTGCGAGTTGCCGCCGGTGCGCTGGCTGCGGAACCATTCGTATCCGCTCTTGGTCTCGTGCCGGCCGCCCAGCTTCCAGAATTTCGTCACGCTGCCGGTGAGCTGCTTGTTGTTGCGGTTCTCCGGGTCGGTCGCGTCGAAGTAGGGAGCGTTGTAGATGCACGAGCAATTCAGCGCGAAGAAGGGCGAGTCGGTGAGCGCCGTGCTCGTGCCGCCGGCGTCGAGGAAGGCGAAGTGGCGCTGCGAGTACTGCGCCTCGACGAGCAGGCTGTCGCCGATCACCCCCTTGTAGTTCGTGTAGAAGTAGTTGTTGGGCTCGCTGAAGTTCTCCTCGCTGCGCGGGTCGATGATCAGCGACTGAATGGTTGAACTGTTGGTCAGGTTGGTGGCGTTGGTCAGGTAGCCGCCCGACAGGGTCTGGCCCCGGGCCACGGTGCCGGTGAGCTTCAGCTCGAAGCGCTTGTTCTGGTTTTGCGACGGCACCGACACGCCGGTCTGCGGCAGCGACTGCGGCGTGTTCACGTTCTGGTAGCGGCCGGAGCTGAAGAACCAGAGGTGGTCCTTCAGGATCGGCCCTCCGAAGGTTCCCTCGTAGCGCGCCTGCAGCTGGTCGGGATGGGTGGTGTCCTGGGTGCCCTTGCTGACCTCGAACGGCGTCGGCGTCGTCCAGTCGGGGTTTACGAAGTTCACCCGGGCGCTGCCGGTAAAGGTGTTGCCGCCGCTCTTGGTGATGGCGTTGACCACGCCGCCGGTGAAGCGGCCGTACTCGGCGGAAATGCCGGCGGTCAGCACCTGGGTTTCCTCGATCGCGTCTTCGATGAACAGGTTCTGCGGCTGCGCGAACAGGTTGTCGTTCACGTCGACGCCGTTGACCATGAAGATGTTGTCGAAGGCCATGGCGCCGTTGACCACCATCTGCCGCGAGTTGGTCGAGTTCTCGGTCACGCCCGGCGAGAGTGTCGCGATGCCCTCGAGGGTGCGCGGTGTGGCGAGCGCCTCAATCTCTTCGTGTTTGAGGTTGGCGCCGACGATCGAGGTCGCGATCGGCGTCGGCTCCGCGGCGGTGACCTGCACCGATTCGGACACGCTGGCCGGCTGAATGGTCACGTTCTGCTCGATGGTGAGGCCGAGCGGCAGGGTCACCGTCCGTTTCAGGTCTCCGAACCCGCTCAGGGTGAACGTGAGGGTGTACGCGCCAGGCGGCAGCGCGGTCAGCGAATAGTTTCCTTCGGTGTCGCTGACGGTGGAGCGCGCGCCCTGGAGCGCCGGCGACGTGGCGGTGATCGTGGCGCCGGGAACGGCCAGGTTCTGCTGGTCTTTCACGATGCCGCGGATGGTGCCGGTCTGGACACCTTGCGCGAAGAGCGGCGCCGAGGCGGCGCAGAACAACGCGAGCGTGAATACGATGAGGCGTTTCATGAGGCAGATCTCCTTCGAGGACATATGCCTTCATGCTAGAACGCACACCGTGCGCGATCGTTCAGCGTGCGGTCATGAAAAGATGATAACGATGCTCTCGAGATCCATCGAACTGTGTTTCCTGCGGCTGAGATGTGCGATGGAGGACGAGCTGGCAGCGTCACCTTCAGTTTATGCGCGAGTATTTTTCGAAGAACTTATTGGTAATTAGCAAATCGGGATCGTAGTGGCGCTTCGCGTCGAAGAATCCGCGGATCTCCGGATACGCTCGTTCGAGTTGTTCAGGCGTGTAGTGCAGCTGATACGGCAGGAAGAAGCGGCCCCCCTCTCTGATGCTCAGATCGATCAACTCGCGAGTGAGAATCGCCATCCGCTCGTTACCGGCCTGATCGGTCGTCTGATTCAAGTAGAGAACGACTGCGAACATGTCCATG
>Ga0070665_100007924_pt1 | contig 10768 bp, 10 predicted proteins | sample KBSS13metaG_FD_65862 | JGI IMG/M metagenome (GOLD analysis project Ga0070665, IMG submission 65862) | Switchgrass rhizosphere microbial communities from Kellogg Biological Station, Michigan, USA - KBS S1-3 metaG | ecosystem: Host-associated > Plants > Roots > Rhizosphere > Soil ...
TCGGAGTCCGACAGCGCGGTGATCATGACGATCGGGATATGGGTGGTCTTGGCGTCGGACTTCAGCCGCCGGCAGACCTCGAAACCGTCCATGCCCGGCATCATCACGTCGAGCAGGATCAGGTCGGGCGGGGATTCGGCAATCTTTTCGAGCGCTTCGGGGCCCGAGGACGCGGTTATCACGTCGAAATATTCAGCCTGCAGCTTAGCCGACAGCAGCTTTACGTTCGGAACCAGGTCATCGACGACGAGGACGCGCGCAGGCATTTTTTCTCACCGTTCTCCGGCGATCAGTGCAAATGCTTGGCGACAGTCTCCAGGAACTTCGTCACGGAAATCGGTTTGGCGATATAATCCTGACATCCGCCTTCTCGTATTTTTTCCTCATCCCCCTTCATCGCAAACGCGGTGACAGCAATAACGGGGATATCGCGCAGCTTCTCATCTTCCTTCAGCCACTTCGTCACGTCCAGCCCCGAAACTTCAGGCAGCTGAATATCCATGATGATCAGGTCCGGGTGATGCACCCGCGCCATCTTCAGCGCGTCGATCCCATCGCGAGTCTTGAGGGTGGCGTAACCGTGAGCTTCCAACAAGTCGTTGAAAAGCTTCATATTGAGTTCGTTATCTTCGACAATCAATATCGTCTTCATCGCCCGCCCGCTATCACGAATTCGAGTCTGAACATCATGCCGTTATCGTTCGGCAGTATGCATCAGGCGCAAAAAATTGATCCAGCCGTTCAATAAGCGCGATTTTCGGAAAATAACAAATAAAACAACATTTTTATTAAAATCGTTACGTTATGCTGATTCAGGCGTCGATCCGGCGGAAATCAGCAATGCGGGCGCGACAGGGTCTGGATCGCCTGGAGCTGACCGTGGACGCTGAAGTCCTGGTAATCATAGTCATAATCGCTGACCACACCGTTGTCGTGCACGGTCATGGTCATCTCATATTCCGGCTCTTCGTTGCTGTCGCCGGCGGTCTTGCTGTCCGATTTGTCGTCGGTGGTGCCGGCCGGCGGATAGAAGGCGATGCGCACGCGATGCAGCGGGCTGTCGAGCAGCGGGTTCTTGAGATCGGCCGCCGGGTCCTTGGCTGGGGTTTTCAGCACCACCGCATTGAAGTGCGCCGCGCCACCGCCCTCGCTGCCGTCGAACATGTCGCCGGAAAGGAAATGGCCGCCCTTCTTGGCATATTCGATCAGCTTCACCTGCTGCGCGGTCTGGAACAGGAAATGCGGCGGCAGCTTGTAGCGCGTCGTCTCCGGCTTGGTGTAGTCGGCGGTGCCGCCGTCGCCCTGCGTATTGCGCGCGGCATGGCCGCGAAACTCGCTGGTGTCGCCGTCCTGGGTCTGCTTGGTGGAGAAATTATAGTCGGTGCCGTCCTTGGTCTCCCGGGCGGAGAAGTCGCTGTGCGACAGCGATTCCGTGCCCTCCCCGGTCACGGTGCGCAGCAGGGATCTCTGCCTAGTATTCCAGACGTCGCAGGCATCGGTGAATTCCAGGATCATCTTGCCGCTGACATCGAGATAATCGCTGCCCGGATGGGTTGCGGTCAGCGTCACGGTGTAAAGCGCCTTGTGCGAAGCCAGCATGATCGTGCCAGCGGCGGGGGGCGCGGCGCTGGTATGGAACGGCACGCACAGGACCGCGACGGCGAAAACACCGGACGCGATCGAACCCCCACGAAAATTCTTCATAAAAAAGCGATGCTCGCTGACTGACGCCACAGTGACCCCTCTTGCCACAGTATTGGTCGATACTCATCCCATTCAAGTGCGCTGGCTGAATTCCCGCGCCGCGAGACAAATTCACGGCGAGTGTGGCAATGTTGCCACCTTGGTCCCGTCTTAATAGACGGTTCAGCTGCCACAAAAGTTCCGCTCACCACAGGCTGCCTCATGGAAATAACGATCTATCACAATCCCGGCTGCGGCACGTCGCGCAACACCCTGCAATATTTGCGCGACCAGGGACTTGAGCCGAAAGTCATCGAATATCTGAAAACCCCGCCGGACCGCGCGACGCTGAAATCGCTGCTGAAGAAAATGAACATAACGCCGGGCGATCTGCTGCGCCGCAAAGGCGATGTCTACGAATCGTTGAAGCTCGACGCGCCGGGCGTCACCGACGACCAAATCCTGGATGCGATGGTGGCCCACCCGATCCTGATCGAGCGGCCGATCGTGGTGACGCCGAGCGGCGCGAAGCTTTGCCGCCCCTGGGAAAAGGTCAAGGAGCTGGTGCAGGCCTAGTATCCTTTTCCGACTGCTTGGCCTTTTCCGCCTGCTCGGCGCGCAACTCGCGATAGCGGGTTTCGGTGTCCCAGCCCGAATCGGCGGCCTGGGGCGCCAGCCGGGCGATGTCGGCGCGCAGCAGATCGTTCATCCGGGGTGAGCTTTCGCGCACCGCGCTCACATAGCTTTCCTCGTCGCTCCACACCGCGCGCAGCTCGTCGAACATGCGGATGTCGTGGCGGCGGAACAGGCGAGTCGCCCGCTCGGCCCGGTAGGCGCGCCAGCCCAGCGCTTCCAGCGTGCTGGCGGCCATGGCAAGCCCGCCCTCGAACAGCTCGCGCTCGACGACGGAGGCACCACGCTCCAGCAAGGTATAGGCGTGCCGCCGGTCGAAGGCGCGCGCCAGGATTTTGAGGTGCGGAAACTCCTCCCGGGCGATCTCCACGATCTCGGCGGCCTTGTCGCGATCGTCGATCGCCACGACCAGGATGCGCGCCGTCTCCGCCCCGGCGGCGCGCAACAGATCGACGCGGCTGGCGTCGCCATAGAAGGCCTGACTGCCGAAGCGGCGAATCAGCTCGATCTGCTCGACCGAATTCTCCAGCACAGAGGTCCGGTGGCCGTTGGCCTTGAGAATGCGGGTCACCACCTGGCCGAACCGGCCATAGCCGGCGATCAGCACCTCGGGCGTGCCGGGATCGTAATTGCCGTCCGGCTCGGGCGCGACTTTGGCCTTGGTCCGGGTCAGCCCCTCATAAACCGCGACAGCGAGCGGCGTCGCCGCCATCGACAGCGCCACCGCCGCCGTCAGCAGCGCCTGCAGGTCGGCCGGCAGCGCCCCGATCCCGGCCGCCAGAGACAGCAGCACGAAGGCGAACTCGCCGCCCTGAGACAAGGCCGTGCCGAGCATCCCGGCCTCCCGCCAGGACAGCCGGAAGACGCGGCCGATCGCGAGCAGGATCGTGGCCTTCACCGCCATCAGCCCCAGCACCAGCCCAGCCAGCAGCAGCGGCTGGGCAACGATCAGCCCGAAATTGAGCCCGGCCCCGACCGTGACGAAGAAAACGCCGAGCAACAGGCCGCGGAACGGCTCGATATCGGTCTCCAGCTCCCGCCTATACTCGCTCTCGGCCAGCATCACGCCGGCCAGGAACGAGCCCAGCGCCGGCGACAGGCCGACCAACTCCATCAACAGCGCCACGCCGACCACCAGCAGCAGCGAAGAGGTGGTGAAAAGCTCGCGCAGCCTGGTCAGGGCGACGATACGGAACAGCGGCCGCAGCATGTAGCGGCCGCCGATCACCACGCCCAGGACGGCGCCGAACGAGGCCGCGACCTTCACCCAGGTCGGCTGATGGGCGAGGAAGCCCTCCGAGGCGGCGGCCGGCACGGCGTCGCTCATCGCCGCCAGCGGCAGCAACGCGAGCAGCGGGATCACCGCCAGATCCTGGAACAGCAGCACGCCGAAGGCCGAGCGGCCGACGGCGCGCTGGCGCAACCCCTTCTCGTCCAGCATCTGCAGCACAATGGCGGTCGAGGACATGGCAAGCACGAAGCCAACCACCAACGCTGCCTTCCAGGGCAGCCCGAACAGCTGCGCGATGGCGGCAAGGATGAAGCCGGTCGCCAGCAGCTGGCTGGCGCCGAAGCCGCCGATCACGGTCCTGAGCTGCCACAGCAGCGCCGGCCGGACCTCGAGCCCGATCAGGAACAGCAGGATGACCACGCCGAACTGGGCGACATTGCCGACCGACGCCGTGTCGCCGACCAGGTTGAGCGCATACGGGCCCACGATCGCCCCGGCGACGAGATAGCCCAGCACGGAGCCCAGGCCGAGCCTTGTCGCCACCGGCACGGCGACGACCGCAAAGGCGAGATAGACGAAGACTTCGAGGAGAACACTGTCCATTACCCATGCCCCCCGATCGCTCCACTCCCGATCGTCCCGCCCCCAACCGCCACTGCCGCCTCAGCCTCCAGCCAGCGTCGATAGCGCGCGCCCTCCTCCGTCAGCATCGTCGCGTCGAGGTCGCCGGCATTGTGGATGACGAACGGCGGGATCCAGCGCATGCCGCACAAGGCCGCCGTCTGCTCCCACGGGCGCATCAGTTCTTCGATGGTGAAGCGGTTCGCGCCTGCGGGGCCGTAGGCCTCATTGCTGCCGCCGGCGGAGAAGGCGCAGGCCAGTGTCTTGCCGTGGAGCACCTTGCCGCCCTTGCCGTAGGCCCAGCCCGGCACCCAGACCAGGTCGAGCCATTCCTTAAGCAGCGCCGGCACCGAATACCAATAAAGCGGGAATTGCAGGACGACGATATCGCTGACCGCCATCGCCACCTGCTCAGCCAGCACATCGATGGTCATGTCGGGATAGAGATCGTAGAGGTCGCGTACCGGAAAATAGGGCAAAGACGACGCCGCTCTCAGCATCGCCGGCGCCACCCGAGCCTTTTCCAGCGCCGGATGGGCAAAGACGATCAGCCCGCGCGCCGCGCGGGTGAAGACTGGCGATTCGGTCGCTGCGGTATCCGGCATGAAAATCCAATCAATTACGCATATTGCCGGTCATTCTGACCCGAGCGCCAGTCGGGAGGCTAGTTATTTCCTAACATATCGATTTGCAAAAATTGGAAACGATCTGTTTCAAGAGTTTCTATTTTTAATCCTATGGAAATCTCTATCTTCACCGGTGCGACGGCATGCATAGCCGCCGCCGAGAGGAGTTAGAGATGATCGACCGTAGACCTTTTGCAACCCTGGGCGCAGCGGATCATGGCTGGCTGAATGCCCACCACCATTTTTCCTTCGCCGACTATTACGATCCCAAGCGGATGAATGTCGGAGCGCTGCGCGTCTGGAACGACGATGAGATCGCGCCCGGTACCGGCTTTCCCGCCCATCCCCATGCCGACATGGAGATCATCACCTATGTCCGCACCGGCGCGATTACCCACCAGGACAGCCTGGGCAACAAAGGCCGCACCGAGGCGGGCGACGTGCAGGTGATGAGCGCCGGCACCGGCATCCGCCATGCCGAATATAACCTGGAGCCGGTCCCCACCACCCTATTTCAGATCTGGATCCAGCCCAACCGCCGCGGCGGAGCACCGTCCTGGGGCGCCAAACCGTTCCCGAAGTCCGACCGCTCCGGCAAGCTCGCGGTGCTGGCGAGTGGTTTCGACAGCGACGAGGGCGCGCTCCCGATCCGCACTGACGCCCGTGTGCTGGGTGCGACACTGAAGGCCGGCGAGACAATCGAATACAAGATCGGCGCCGAGCGTCACGGCTATCTAGTACCGGCGACAGGCGCGGTTACGCTGAACGGGGTGCGCCTGGAGGCCCGCGACGGCGCGGCAATTCAGCACGAAGACACGATCACTGTGGCCGCCCTCGAGGATTCGGAAATCGTCCTCGTCGACGCGGCCTGATTTACGCATTTTTTACCAACGGAGAGTTAAATGGCTAAAGTTCTGGTGCTCTATTATTCGGCCTACGGCCATATCGAGAAGATGGCCGAGGCCATCGCCGAGGGCGCGCGCGGCGCCGGCGCCCATGTCGACATCAAGCGCGTGCCCGAGACGGTGCCGGAGGAGATCGCCCGGGAGCATCATTTCAAACTGGACCAGGCGGCCCCCGTCGCCCAGATCAATGACCTCGCCGACTACGACGCGATCATCGTCGGCACCGGCACGCGTTTCGGCAGGATCTCGTCGCAGATGGCGGCATTCCTCGATCAGGCCGGCGGGTTGTGGGCCAGCGGCAAGCTGAACGGCAAGGTCGGCGCGGCATTCGCTTCGAGTGCCACCCAGCATGGCGGGCAGGAAACGACCCTGTTCTCGATCATCACCAACCTGCTGCATTTCGGCATGGTGGTGGTCGGCCTGCCCTACAGCCACGGCGGCCAGATGACCCTGGCGGAGATCGTCGGCGGCGCGCCCTATGGCGCCACCACCATCGCCGGCGGCGACGGCTCGCGTCAGCCGACCGAGATCGAGCTGGCCGGGGCCCGCCACCAGGGCGAGTTGGTCGCCAAGACCGCCCAGAAGATCTTCGGCTGATCGGCAGCAGGGCGGATGCGAAGGAAACATCCGCCCTGTCCGTAGTAAGGAGGGCACGGCATCGACGACAGGATACCAGCACTGTGGATAGCGGGGATGCGTGCTTGATGTGCGCCTGCCTACCCGTTAGGCAGTGCAGCATGGCCGGTGAGCATTCCCGCTATCGCGCGCCGCGCAAAACCGACTGTTTCCATTTTTCCCGTGTTGGCACGGTACTTGCTGTGTTTCTGCGAGCACGCAAGACGTTAGTTATGGAAGGTGAAGGCCGAGCATGACCAACATGAACGAGACCGGCACCCGACTGTCCCGCAGGACACGGCCTTTCACCAAGACATTGGCCTTCATCAAGACCCGGCGCCCGATCCACCGCCAGTTGGCGGTCGGCGCGCTCGCGCTGGTCACCCTGACCGGCGCAATGATCTACAACCCGGTTCCCCAGCGCACCATCGTGGCTTTCGGCGACAGCTATTTCTCAGGCTATGGCCTCGACCCCCAGAACAGCTTCCCGGTCCAGTTCGAGAAGGCGCTGCGCGCCCATGGCCACAAGGCCAGGGTGATCAATGCCGGCGTCCCGGGCGAGACGATCGCCGACGGGCTGGCCCGCCTGGACAAGACGCTGAAGACCAAGCCTGACCTCATCATCCTTGAGCTGGGCGCCAACGACGCCGAACAAGGTCTGGACCCGGCGGTGTCGAAGGCCAATCTCGACCTGATGCTGCACCGGATCAAGGCGGCGCATGTCCGCGTCCTGCTGTGCGGCGCGGTCGCCCCGGCCTCGTTCGGCGAGGAATACCAGGCCTCGTTCGACCCGATCTATCCGGCGATGGCGGCCAAGCACCGCGTGCCGCTCTATCCCTCGATCCTCGAAGGCGTGTCGTCCGATTCCACCCTGATCCAGGGCGACGGCGAGCATCCCAACCAGAAGGGCGTCGAGGTGATGGTCGACCGCATCCTGCCGGTGGTCGAGCAGGCGCTGCACCAGAAACAACGCTGAGGGTTTTTCCTCGGCAGAGCCCCTAGTTTCTGTTCGGAACAGTCTTGGCCCGCTTGACCCGCCGCACGGGCTGGTGTTTGTATCGCCGCCCTTGGCTTTGGGTAAGGCGCGGTGGCGGAGTGGTCACGCAGAGGACTGCAAATCCTTGTACGCCGGTTCGATTCCGGCCCGTGCCTCCAAGGTAAGGTTTTCGGCTCAGCTTTCCCCGGTGGGGTAGCGTCCGCCGAATCTCTTTGCTATATGCAGCGCCTCTCAAGGCATCTTGAGTCGTCGCACTGACATTCCGGGGTAGCTCAGCGGTAGAGCAATCGGCTGTTAACCGATCGGCCGCCGGTTCGAATCCGGCCCCCGGAGCCAGTTTAGTGTTTTTGGGCATCCACCACCGTCTACCGGTACTCCAAAAACCCAGTGTTTCCAAACACTTCAGAAATCCAGCTTCTAGACACGTCTACCCGCGCTCACCATAATCTAACCCTTCCGCGGGGGTTAAGGCGTGGGTCAGATGGCAAACGGCGCAAGTTGATCGAAGCCTGGGCTAACTATTGTGGCTCCAAGTCACAAATTCGGAGTCGCTAAATACGAGCACCAATAGGTTCAAATCCCGGGCTCGATGCGTGGGGTGGCGCATCGAGCTAGGTCGTAGCGAAGCTCCGGTTCGTCTTCGCGCCGAAGCACGCTATCGCACGAGCAGCTCGTAATGACGGATTTGGGGGGGGGAAGCGGACTGACCGCTTTCGGACGACCCGGCTGGAACTCAGACATTTGGCCCATGGCCGTGCCAGGCCGGGTACCTCACAGGCTACGGAGCCCGGTTTCGATTAGCTGGTCAGCGAAATAGTAGCCATGATCGAACCCCATAACGCCGTTGCCCCAGCTGCGAACAGGAGCAGCGAAACCGTCAGTGCTGCAGCGAGAAGGATTCCGTCTTCCTCGAGATAGGCGAAAGCGACCAAAATGATCGTAAAGCCGACTGGGACATTGCTGAGCGGGAACGGCGAAAACAGACCTAGACCCAACAGAAACACCACGATGCCAATCACCCGTTTCGTTGTCTTGAATGGCGTCGGCCAGCGCGGCCTGACAAAACGCTCGAGGTAGCGAAGCACCGGTGTCACACGCATTACCATGCTGGTCAGCTTGGCCGTCGGCAGCGCGCGTTGCGCGATCTTGCGTGGAAAGACCGGCGTCGAGTGGGCGCGTATCATTTGAAATGCCGGAATAAACAGCAATATGCCGGCTACAGGCGAAACGACCGGCAATAGACCGACGACGCCCAGCAACAGCAGGATGATCCCGAATGAGCGCGTTCGGAGTTGGTTGAGAAGCCAAGACAATGTGACCTCGCCACGCGGGGCATGCTTCAGCAATCCTTCAAGAACAACCGATGTCGGTATGGATTGCATGACGTCCCGCTTAACAGCAGTTCACTGAGCCCTTCGCGCCAGAAATGTTGCGGCCACCAGCTTCTTCAACTCGCTGACATCGAATGGCTTGCCTAGACGGGGCGCCGCGTTCAGCACTCCAGGTTCGAGTTCCAGCCGCCCGTAACCCGTAACGACAATGAAGGGGATGACACGGGCCCGAAGTTCGGTCGCAACCGGAGTGCTGCTGACACCCTTTAGATTGGCATCCAGCAGAACGCCATCCAGCCGCTCGCTCCGCACTATGGCGAGTGCTTCCTCGATCGTGGCGACCGGTCCCAGGACATCGCACCCCAGGTCCTCAAGAGACCCCGAGATATTCAATGCGATGTAATACTCGTCCTCGACAACGAGCACCCGCAGTCCGGCAACTGGCGAAGGCGTCTCGGATCCCATCAGGCCGCCCCTCCTGGGAGGATCGCCACCAGATGTGGCAAGGTGGCTTGTGTCAGAGGAAATGACAGCAGCGCTCGCAAGCCGTCCGTCGCAAACGTCAGGATCGCCTTGCCACGCAGATCATATGCGATGCTCCGTTCGATAAGTTTCGTGCCCTGTCCCCGTCGCGCGGGCACATCGACTACAGGGCCGCCGCTTTCGGTCCAATCAAGGGCAACCTGTTCCTCGTTCCCGTTGGTTTGTATCCGCCAGCTCACCGCGATTTGCCCCGTGGGAACCGAGAGGCCGCCATATTTGACGGCATTGGTCGCGAGCTCATGCAGGATCATCGCGAGTGACAGGCTGGCTTGCGGGATCAAGTCGATACTCGGACCACCGCCGAAGACAACCTGGCCCGAAGATCCGAAGGGGCCGAGCGCCCGCTCGACAATGCCGCCGATGCTGACGCCTTTCCAGCTTCCTTCGACCACCGCGTCGTTGGCCGTCGCCAGCGCCTGCAGGCGGCCCTGGAAAGCCTCGTGGAAAACATCCAGCGACGTGCTGTAGCGGCGCGTTTGAGTCGCGATAGATTGCACCACGGTGAGCATATTCTTCACGCGGTGACTGAGCTCGCCCATCAGCATATCCTGGTGGCGGGCTGCGTCCCGGCGCTCCGTGATATCTTGCATTGCCAGCAGGATCAGTTCAGGGCGTCCGATGCCACTGTCGATGCGACGGGCGTTCAGCAGAAAGCAGCGAGGCCCGCGATGAGGCACCATCAGCTCGATTTCGAAATCGACGATTTGCTTTTTGTTCGGAATTGCCTCTTCCAGCAGATCGCGAAGCGGCGCGATATTCCACTCACCATGCCCGAGTTCGTAAATGAGCCGTCCGGCCGTCTCCGCCTCATCCAGTCCAAATGTCGCGTAGAAGGCCGAGTTGGCCGATCGCGCCCGCAGATCGGCCGTTAAAATCAGTAACGGGTCGCGGACGGTCTGGACGATGGCTTCGGCGTAGTCCCGTGCCGCGACGATCTCAGCCTGCGTGATTTTCAGATCGGTGATGTCCAGAAACGTAGCGACCGCGCCGGCGATCCGATTGTCGCGGGTCCGATAAGGAAGAACGCGCAGCGAATAATAGCGGCCGTTATCGCCCCCGACCTCCTGCTCCGACGTAACTAGCCGCGCGACAGCGGCTTGCGCCTTTTCGAGAAGTTGACCATCGGCAAATTTCTGGGAGAAATCAGCAATCGGGCGGCCGATATCCTTATGAATCAACGCAAACAGCGTCTGGATTCCGGGGCTGAACCATTTGATCCGCATCTCGGTGTCGAGAAAGATGGTCGCCACCTCGTTGCCGGCCAGCAGATTTTCGAGATCGTCGCTGGCCTCTCCAAGTTCGCGGATCTTGTGGTCGAGCTGCGAATTGACCGTGCTTAGCTCTTCGTTGAGCGACTGTAATTCCTCCTTCGAGGATTCGAGCTCTTCATTGGTCGCCTGCAATTCTTCGTTGACGCTAGTGACTTCCTCGTTCGCAGCCGTCAACTCCTCGTTGGTCGCCTGAAACTGCTCGATCGTCGAGCGCATCTCTTCGCGCGCAGCGCTTAATTCTTCTTCAAGATCGCGCCCCTGCGCCGATGCAGCGACGGAAGTCAGGGGCGGCGCGGACGTGTCCAAGGCCGC
>Ga0070665_100007928_pt1 | contig 10765 bp, 7 predicted proteins | sample KBSS13metaG_FD_65862 | JGI IMG/M metagenome (GOLD analysis project Ga0070665, IMG submission 65862) | Switchgrass rhizosphere microbial communities from Kellogg Biological Station, Michigan, USA - KBS S1-3 metaG | ecosystem: Host-associated > Plants > Roots > Rhizosphere > Soil ...
GAGGCCCTCGGCGGCGCGCCGTTTGGCGTCCACCTTGATGCGGAGGGATTCGTACGACTGCGGCTCGAGGTACTTGAACGACAGCTCCTCGAGCTCGTTCTTGACCTTGCTCATGCCGAGCCGGTTGGCGATGGGCGCGTAGATATCGCGCGTCTCCTCGGCGACCCGCACACGCCGCTCGTCCGGCAGGTGGCTGAGCGTCCGCATGTTGTGGACGCGGTCGGCGAGCTTGACGAGGATGACGCGGATGTCGTCCACCATCGCCAGGAGCATCTTGCGGAAGTTCTCCGCCTGCCGCTCTTCCGTGGAGGAGAAGGGAATCGCGCTGATCTTGGTCACGCCCTCCACGACGTGCGCGACTTCGGGGCCGAACAGCTCCCGGATCCGCTCGATTGTGGTCAGCGTGTCTTCGACGACGTCGTGGAGCAGTCCGGCTGCAATCGCGACAGCGTCGAGCTTGAGGTCCACGAGGAACTCGGCGACCGCCAGGGGGTGGATGAGGTAAGGTTCCCCTGAACGGCGGACCTGGCCCCGGTGCTCGAACGCGGAGAAGACGTAGGCCCGCCGGAGCAGTTCGACGTCGGCGTCGGGGCTGTAGGCCCTGACCTTTTCGAGCAGGTCCTCGAATCGAATCATTGAATTTGGTGTCTAACCCGCTGTAACGGTTGTCGGATGGACGCCCGACGGGTAATAGGGCGGCCTTCTTGACGTACCTTTTTTTGCTTCACTATACTGGCCCGGTTTCGGCTACGGCAATTTTCGCCAGGCTACGGGTGTCCGCGGTCTAAAAGGGGGCGCAATGCGATCGATTTGGGGCCTGTCATTACCCGCGACGGCCTTAGCAATGGTACTCAGCCTGGCCGTGGTGGGCTCGGCGTGCGGTAAAGTCAACCAGCTCAAGGGCGCTAAGGCCTATAAGGCGGCCAACGCGGCTTACCAGACGCAGGACTACAAGAAAGCAGCGGATCTCTACCAGGAGACGATTTCCGCCGACCCCGACTACCCCGATTTTGCCCCCGCGTATTTCTTCCTGGGTAACAGCCAGGACAACCTCTGGAAACCCAGCAAGAAGGGCGATCCCGAGAACGACAAGCTGCTCGAAGACGCCGTCAAGAACTACCAGCTGGCCGCGGACAAGTTGATGGCGTCCCCGAATCCGGAATACAAGAAGTTCGGCAAGCTCGCGTTGCAGTATCTCGTGGCCGCCTACGGCACCGAAAAGCTCGACGACGCGGGCAAGGCCGAGCCGATCCTCCAGAACATGATCAAGCTGGAGCCCGGCGACCCGGCCAACTACTTCATGTTGGCCAGGCTCTACGACGACGCCGGCGTGCCCGAGGAAGCGGAGCGGATGTACATCGCGGCCAAGGATGCCAAGCCGAACGATCCGGCCGTCTATATGAGCCTTGCAGCGCACTACAACCAGCTGGGCCAGTTCGACAAAACAATCGCCGCGCTCGAGGCGCGCGCCGCCAAGGAACCGGACAACCCCGAAGCGTACCAGACCATCGCGAGCTACTACTGGGACAAGGCGAACAAGGACTCGCGCCTCAAGGACAACGAGAAAAAGGACTACGTGCTCAAGGGCATCGCAGCGGTCGATCGCGCGCTGCAGATCAAGCCGGACTACGCCGAGGGCATGGTCTACAAGGGCCTGTTACTGCGGCTTGAGGCGAACCTCGAAAAGGACCCGGCCAAGCAGCAGGCCTTGATCAAGGAAGCGGTGTCGCTGCACGACAAGGCGGAAGATATCCGCAAGAAGAAGGCCACCGGGGCTTAGCACCTTCGCCACTTCGGCTATTTGGATGCAGGCCGTCGGACGTTCTGTCCGACGGCCTTTTTTTCGTTCCGGTTACAACCATCACGATAGAATTGCTAAGCAGTCTTGCACTTTTCCTCCATGTCCTAACCAGGAGCCAGGCAATGAAATCTGAGAAGCGGTCGCGAATGTACCGGGTCGGGCTGGTATTCGCATTTCTGGCGGTCTTCGCCGGAGCGGCGTCGCGCCGCGGGTTCGCGCAGTCGACCACGGAAGGCGCCATCGGCGGCACGGTCACCGACCAGACCAAGGCCGTCGTTCCGGGAGCCACGGTCACGGCGAAAAACACCGCCACCAACACGACGACGAGCACCGTCACTGACGCGAACGGTCACTTCACGGTCATCCGGCTGAACCCCGGAACTTACACCGTCGACGTCAGCCTCAGCGGGTTCACCCCGTTCAACCAGGGCGGCATCATTGTCGAAGTCGGCCGCGTCACGAACATGGACGTGACGATCAGCGTCGGTGGCCAGGTTGAGTCGGTGAGCGTCGTGGCTCAGGCGCCCGTCATCAACCGCGAGTCGTCCGACCTGTCGACGAACATCAATCAGACGTCCATCGCGAACCTGCCCGTCAGCGCGAGGCGCTGGTCGAACTACGTGCTGAGCACACCCGGCGCCGCGCCGGACGGCACGTTCGGCCTGATCAGCTTCCGCGGGATTTCCGGGCTGCTCAACAACAACACCGTGGACGGCGGCGACAACACGCAGGCGTTCTTCGCCGAGGAGCGCGGCAGGACGCGCCTGAGCTACTCGTTGAGCCTCGGCGCCGTGCAGGAATTCCAGGTCACGACTTCAAACTACTCCGCCGAATACGGGCGCGCCGCGGGCGGCGTCGTCAACGCCGTGACCAAGAGCGGCGGCAACAAGATTCAGGGCGAAGGGTTCTATTACATCCGCGACAACAAATGGGGCGCGCAGAACCCGTTCACGACGACGATCACGCAAGTCGACGGCGTCTACCAGACCGTGCCGTTCAAGCCCGAAGATCAACGGAACCAGTACGGCGCCAGCATCGGCGGGCCCCTCAAGCCGAACAAGCTGTTCTACTTCTTCAGCTTCGACCAGCAGAGGCGCGATTTCCCGGGCGCCGCCGTACCGAGCAACGCGAACGCGTTCTTCGCGCCGCTGAGCGCCGCCGAACTGGCCACGCTGGCCGGCCGGGGCGTCACGGCGGCCGCCGGCAACGACGGGCTGGCGTTCATGCAGAGCCTCACGGGCGTCGTCGCGCGCACCGGCGATCAGACGTTGCTCTTTCCCAAGATCGACTGGCAGATCAACAACGACCACGCTCTCGCCGTGAGCTACAACCACCTGCGCTGGAACTCGCCGGCCGGCGTGCAGACGGCCGCCACCGTGTTCCGCGGCGTGGACAACTGGGGCGACGACGGCGTCAGCGCTGACTGGGTGATCGGCCGGTTCACGTCGGTCCTTGGCCCGCGCCTGACGAACGAGGTGCGCTTCCAGTGGGGCCGCGACTTCGAGTTCCAGACGAGCCAGCCGGCGATCCCGGGCGAGCCGGTCGTGCCCGGCACCACGCGGTCACCGGACGTGAACATCACGGGGACCGTCGCATTCGAGTTCGGCAAGCCGAACTTCATGGAACGCCGATCGTATCCCGACGAACGCCGGGTCCAGATCGCGGACACCGCGACGCTGTTGTGGAACACGCATCTCATCAAGTTCGGCATCGACTTCAACCGCACGCACGACACGCTCGACAACCTCTTCCAGGAGGGCGGCGTCTACACCTACACCTCACGCGCCGACTTCATCAGCGACTACGAGCTGAACACGAAGCTGGGACGGGTCGGGCGGTTCTACTCGACGTTCGCTCAGGGTATCGGGCCCACCGCGTTCAGTTTCGCGACGATGGATTTCGCGGGCTTCATCCAGGACACCTGGCACGTGAAGCCGCGCGTGACCGTCAACTGGGGCCTCCGGTACGACATCGAGACGATGCCGAGTGCGCAGATCCCCAACCCGCTCGAGCCTCGGACCAGCGTGTTCCCCAGCGACAAGAACAACTGGGGTCCCCGCATCGGCCTCAACTGGGACGTAACCGGAAAGGGCGACACGGTCCTGCGCGGCGGATACGGCATGTTCTACGGCCGCATCATCAACTCGACGATCTCGAACGCCATCACGAACACCGGGATGGCGACGGGCCAGCTCGGGCTGACGCTCAACTCGTCGGCCACCTCGCCCGTCTATCCGAACGTCCTCGCGAATGCTTCCGCGACGCCGGTCAGGCCCAACATCGTGTTCTTCGGGAGCGACACGCAGAACCCTCTCATTCACCAGTTCGACATCATTTTCGATCAGCGGATCGCCGCCAACACCGTGCTGTCCGTGTCGTATGTGGGAAGCCAGGGCCGGAACCTCCCGATCTTCATCGATCAGAACCTGAGCCCCGCGACGACAACCAACACCTACGTCGTCACCGGCGGACCGCTCGACGGGCAGAGGCTCACCATGCCGCTGTACACGACGCCCAGGCCGAACGCCAACTTCTCGCAGATGACCCAGATCACGTCGGGCGTCAACACCAGCTACAACGCGCTGGTCCTGGCCCTCAACAGGCGCTTCACCAAGGGCCTGCAGGTGCAGACGAGCTACACCTATTCGAAAGCCACGGACAACGGCCAGTCGTCTCAGACCTTCACGGCCGCCAACAACGTGCTCGACCCGTTCAATCTGGGCCTCGAGGAGGGGACGTCGAACTTCGACATCCCCCACCGGTTCAGCTTCAGCACGGTGTGGCAGCCGAGATCGTCGAACGCATGGCTGGATAACTTCACCATCGCGCCGATCATCGCCGTGTCGTCCGGTGCGCCGTTCACGGCGCTCGTCTCCGGCAACGCTCCCCAGGCGAACAGGGTCCTGACGGGCATTCTCGGCAACGGCGGAACGAACCGCCTTCCGAACGTCGAGCGCAACACCTACCGGCTGCCCAACACCGCAAGCGTGGACCTCCGTGTGTCGCGTGCCTTCCCGATCGGCAGCGGCAAACTCGAGGGGATCTTCGAGGCGTTCAACCTGTTCAACCGGATCAACTACACGGCCGCTAACCAGACGTTCTACACGATTGGCGGAACCGCGGCTGCGCCCACGCTGGCGTACAACTCGGCCACCTTCAACACCAACACGAACGCCAACAACGGGACGTTCTCGCCGAGGCCGAGGGAAATTCAGCTGGGCGTCCGGTACACGTTCTAAGACGAAGACCCGGTCCCGTAGCGTCCGCCTTCAGGCGGACGTTACGGCCGGTTCGCGGCTGTCGGAGTGGCTGCCGGCACGAGCGTCACCACGGTATTGCGGTCCATCGGGAAGTACGTACGGAAGGCGGCCTGAACGGTCGCCGGCGTCACGGCGTCAATCCTGGCGGGACGCGTGACAATCTCCTTCGGGTCGCGCCCAAAGGTCTTCACCGACTGCAGGCGGCCCAGCCAGTACCCGTTCTGCTGCAACGCCGTTTCGTAGTTCCGCTTTGCGGATTCCCTGGCCCGGTTCGTCAGATCCGCCGACGGCCCCTCCTGCTGCAGCCGCCGGACTTCCTGAAACACCCGCTCGGTCATGGCCGCGACGTTCTCCGGCGCCGCGCCGAAGCTTACCCGGATGTGCCCGCCGCCCCGCTGCGGCAGCGCCTGCGACAGGCCGACCGAGACGGTGTAGGTCTGCCCGAGATCCTCGCGCAGGATGTCACGCAGCGCGATGTCCAGCACCGTCGTCGCCGCGGTGACGTTTTCGACCTCGACCGGATCGGCGGACGGATCGGCGAAGAAGCTCACGACGACGTTGCTGCGGGGCTCGCGTCCGAGTTCGACCTTGTCGCGCTGCGACGTCTGCGGAAAGCGAATGCCGACATCCTTGAACTGCGCGGCCGCGCCAGGCTTGGACGGCAGGCCACCCACGTACTGGGCAATGAGCGGCAGCGCGTCGTCTATCTTGAATGCCCCGACCATGAAGAACGTGAAACCGGACGCGTTCGAGAAGCGCTCTCGGTAGAAGGCCATCATCTTCTGCCGGTCGAGTGCGGCGATGCGCTCGGCGGTCAGCGGCCTGGCCGTGTAGTGGGCGGACGTGTTGACCTGCTCGACGCGCTCGCCGAACACCTGACCCGGCGCCCGGCCGCGGTTCGCGACCGCCGCCGTCAGCTGGCGCTTCAGCACCTCGAACTGCTCCGGGTCGTCGCCGGGGGCGACGAAGTCCTCGTAGAGGAGCTGGAGCCCGGTTTCCAGGTCGGCCGGCGCCGCGCTGCCGGAGATGCCCTGGCTCGACAGCGAGATCGCTGGAGCCACGCTTGCCCGCTTGCCCGCAAGCATCTTCTCGAGATCCTGGGCCTTCAGCCCCGCCAGGCCCGAAACACGGACGTAGTTGGACGCCAGCGCGGCCTCCTCGAAGTCGGCCGGCTGCGCGAGGGATGCGCCGCCGGGTGAGGTCAGCGAGAAGAGCACCTGGTCGTTCTTGAACGTCGTCGGTTTCAGCCAGACCTCGACCCCGTTCGAGAGACTGACGATGGTGACGCCGACTTCGGGGATCTCCCGGCGCGAGGCGATGGTCGCCGGCGCCGGCTTGTTCTCGACCAGCGCGCGCGTCGTGGACGTGTCGCTCCAGGGCGTGACGGCAACCGTGTCGGCCGAGCCGAGGGCCGCGCGCAGGCCGGCTTCTGTCGGAGGCTGGAGGCCGTCCTTCTGCGGAGACGTCACGAGCACCACGCGGCCATCGTCCGACATCAGGGAACGCGCCATGGCGGAGACTTCGTCGAGCGTGATGGCGGGCAGCACCTGTTTGACGAGCCGGTACTCGTACTCGATGCCCGGCGCCGGCTCGTTCTGGAGGAACAAGTTCAGGAGCTCCTGCGCGAACGAGCCGCTCTCGGACTTGTCCCGCTCCGTGTAAATCTGCTCGTACGCGGCCATCAGGGACTTCTTCGCGCGGTCGAGCTCCGACGCGTTGAAGCCGTACTCGCGCGCGCGCCGCGTTTCGATCGCGAGGGCCGCCGCGGCGTCGTCGATCCGGCCGTCCTGTGCGCGGGCGACGAGCACGAACGCATCCACGGCAGGGTTGATCGAATCGGTTCCCGAGCTGGCGCCCAGGAATCTGGCGTCGGGTTTTCTGGACAGCTCGCCGAAGCGGTCGTCGAGCATCATCTGCACGAGGCGTTCGACCAGCGAGCGCCTGTAGTCCGCGGCGCGCTGGCTGTCCGGTTTCGCGCGCTTTCGCAGCACCTGCACCGACGACCGCGTCAGCTCGGGATCGGTCACCACGCTGACGAGGAGCGGGTGCCTGAGCGTCACGGTGCCGTCCGGGACCGGCGCTGCGGCGGCGCGGGCGCGAAGCGGGCCGAAGGTGGACGCGATGGCATCCTCGATCGCGCGCGGATCGATGTCACCGACCGCGATCACGGCCTGCCGCTCCGGGCGATACCACGTGTCGTAGTAGGCGCGCAGCCTGGCCGGCGGAGCGGTTCGCAGGATCTCGGGCTTGCCGATGGGCAGCCGGTCGGCGTAGCGCGAGTTGTAGAAGATGACCGGGATCTGCTTGTCGCGGACCCGTGAGCCGGCGCCGAGCCCGCCGCGCCACTCCTCGATGACGACGCCGCGTTCCTTCTCGATTTCGGCCGCGTCGAGGTTCAGGCCGCCGGCAAAGTCGGAGAGCGCCGTGAGCCCGCGTGCCACGACGTCGCCCTGGTCGGTCGGCAGGTCGAGCATGTAGACGGTCTCGTCGAAGCTCGTGTAGGCGTTCACGTGCGGGCCGAGCCTGGCGCCGAGGCGCTCGAAATAGCTGACGAGCTCGCCGGGCTTGAAGTGGGCGCTGCCGTTGAACGCCATGTGCTCGATGAGGTGCGCGAGCCCCTGCTGGTCGTCCGCTTCCTCGAGCGACCCCGTCTTCACGGCCAGCCGCAGCGATACCCGCTTTTCGGGCCGCCCGTTGCGGCGGATGAAGTACTTGAGCCCGTTGGGCAGCGTCCCCGTCCTGATCGTCGCGTCGAGCGGCAGGACGGTCTGCGGGTCGATCGGCGGGAGGGCGGCGGACGCCTGCTGCGCCGCCAGCTTCGGAGCGACAACCGGCACGAGCAGCGCGAGCGCGAAGACGGCCGCAGCGGCGCGCGGGAAGCGGGTGAATATGCGCATGGTCCAACCTTACTACGGGAGCGGGGGGGAAATAGAAACGGCCGTCCCTCCAAAGAGAGACGGCCGTGAAAATCTCGAACCGTGAACCTTGAACTGTGAACCCTACATTGGCGCCTAGTTCCCGACGCCCGCAGCTTTCTTCATGCCTTCGGTGACGATCCCGACCTTATCGACGCCGGCGGCGCGCGCCGCGTCGATGACCTCGATGATCTCCTTGTAGCGCAGGTTCCCGGCACCCGAGATGAAGAGCTTCTTGTCCTTGCGCTGGTCGAAGATGTCGCGCAGCTTCTTCTCGAGGCCGCTGACCGTCACGTCCGAGTTGTTGATCGAGATGCGCTTGTCAGCCGAGTACGTGAGCATGATCTGGCTGACGTCCGGTGTGGCGTCGGTGGCCTTCTTCGTTTCCGCCGGCAGGTTGATGTCGATGCCCTGCTGCGTGAGGTTGACGGCCGCCATGAAGATGACGAGGAGCACGAGCAGCACGTCGATGAGCGGCGTGACGTTCATGTCGGCGCTGGCCTTGAGCGCCTCGCCCTTGACGACCTTGTCGGCGCCGTGGTGTAGATGTGCGTGCGCCATTACTGCCCTCCCGCCGAGGTTCGCTTGTGCACGGTGATGAGGCCGATATCCTCGACGCCGGCCTGCCGCAGCTTGTCCATGGTCTCCATGATCGCGCTGTATGCGGCTTCCTCGTCAGCGTTGATGAAGACGGTCTTCTCTTTCTTGTTCTCGAGCGCCTCGTTGATCTTCGTGGGCAGCTCGGATTCGGCCACCGGCTTGGCGTTCAGGTAGACCGAACCGTCCTTGCTGATGGCGACGACCGTGTTGTCCTGCGTGGTGGGCTTGTCGACGCTGTTGGTCGCTTCGGGCAGCCGCACGGAGACGCCCTGGTTCAGCATCGGGGTGATGAGCATCATGATGATGAGCAGCACCAGCATCACGTCGACGAGCGGCGTCACGTTGATGTCGGACTTGACACCGCCCTTGCCGCCGCCCATGTCCATTGACATAACAAAACTCCCTGCAGGTTCAAGGTTCACGGTTCAAGAGTTCACGGTTCGACAGGTTCAGGGTCCGCCTTGGCGAACCGTGAACCTTGAACCGGGAACCGTGAACCTCTATGCCGTCTTCTTGATGAAGTAGTCCACGAGCTCCGACGACGAGTTGTCCATCTCGACGTTGAAGTACTCGATGCGCGCGGTCAGGTAGTTGTAAATCCAGACCGCGGGGATGGCCACGACGAGCCCGAGCGCCGTCTCGATGAGCGCTTCGGAAATGCCGATCGACACGGAGGCCAGACCGGCCGAGCCGCTGGCGCCGATGCCCTGGAACGCGTTGATGACGCCGACGACCGTGCCGAGCAGCCCGACGAAGGGGGCCGTCGAACCGATGGTGGCGAGCGCCGAGACGCCCTTCTTGAGGTCGGAAGCCGTCAGGGCCGACGCGCGCTGAATCGAGCGCCGCACGGTGTCCATCAGGTCCTCGCGGGCCAGGCCGCCGCCGCTCTCCTGCTGGAACTGATATTCCTGGAGCCCGGCGAGCACGACCTTGGCGAGGTGCGAGTAGCGGTAGTTCTTGGAGGTCGAGAGCGCCACGGCGTCCTTGAGGCGGCCTTCCTTGAGGTGCTTGGCCACCTGCGGCGCGTACAGCTTGGACTGCGTCCGAGCCTGCTGGTAAGTGAAGAAGCGCTCGATGCCGACACCGATTGACCACATCGACATGATCAATAGAATGACGGCGACGCATTTGGCCACGATGCCCATCGACGCATACATCGACATTAAATCCACGGTCCACCCTCCATCGACACGAGACCTGAAAGCCTGGTTGTCGTCTTAACGGTTACGAACGAACTCTCTACCTGTTTCGTCTATTGCAGCGTGAAGTTCACCGTCACCGTCATGATGACCGGCACCGGAGTCCCGTTGAGCAGCGTGGGCGTGAACACCCACTGTTTCACCGCGTCGAGCGCCGCTGCGTCGAGCAGCGCGATCGACCGCAGCACCTTCGCTTCCTGCACGCGTCCGTCGGGTCCGATTGTCGCCTCGATGATCACGACGCCCTGCACGCGGGCCGACTGCGCGATCGACGGGTACACCGGCCTGACGTCCTTCGTCTTCGTGGGCGGCTTGATGTTGCCGCCGACGCGGACGGCAGCTGGGGGTGGCGGAGGCGGCGGGGGCGGGGGCGGGGCTTCTGCCAGACCGCCGACGATGCCGCCGGCCACACCGCCGGCGATGCCGCCTTCGACGCCGCCCACGGCGTTCTGCACGCCACGCTCGAGTCCGGTCTCCGGCCGAATTTCCTTCGGCGCCTCGACCGGGGCCGCTGACGGGTTGACGTCAATCGGCTTGGGTGCCTGGGGCGCCGCGGCTTGCGGCGGCGGCGGCGGAGGTGGCGGAGGTGGAGGCGGCGGCGGCGCCGCGGCGACAAACGCATTCATCATCGCCGGCGGGACCGGCAGGACGTCTGCCGCCATCAACGGGATGATGACCACCGCCACGAGAATCCCGGTGTGCACGATGATCGAAAGCGGGACTGTGTACCAACTCCTCGATCCCACTTTGATCGACGGATCGACGATGTCGCCGAACATGTCATGCGCCACGGGGGTTCCTCCTCGAAACTCAATCCAACACTCGGCCGCCCGGTCTACCCTTGCTTCCCCTGCCCCGGGTTACCTTGTCGGCCAAGGCCGCCGATTATAGTCAGTTAAAAAACTGGGAGTCAACGAAACTCCCCACCGACTTAGACACCGCCAAATTTGAAACGGCTCGGGGGTTGCGCCTGCCACCCCAACGGTTGGC
>Ga0070665_100007929_pt1 | contig 10764 bp, 10 predicted proteins | sample KBSS13metaG_FD_65862 | JGI IMG/M metagenome (GOLD analysis project Ga0070665, IMG submission 65862) | Switchgrass rhizosphere microbial communities from Kellogg Biological Station, Michigan, USA - KBS S1-3 metaG | ecosystem: Host-associated > Plants > Roots > Rhizosphere > Soil ...
TGTCAGGATTGGGACTCGACCGGACGTCGCTCGCACTCGACACCCTCGGCGTGCCGCTGTTCAACCGCAGGAGCCTGCAATGCGGACGATCTTCGATATTCATCGCCGGCGACGTCAACAATGAGCTGCCGCTGCTGCACGAGGCCGCCGATGAGGGCCGCATCGCCGGCGAAAACGCGGCGCACTATCCCGACGTGCGGCCCGGCCTGCGCCGCGCCGGCATCGCGATCGTCTTCACCGATCCGGAGATCGCAATCGTCGGCGGCGGCTGGCGCGAGGCGCAACCGGTGCCGCACGTCGTGGGTGAAGTCTCGTTCCACAACCAGGGCCGCTCGCGCGTCATGCTGCGTAACAAGGGGCTGCTGCACGTCTATGTCGCGATCGAAGACGGCGCTTTCCTCGGCGCGGAGATGCTCGGTCCCGATGCCGAGCATATCGCCCACCTGCTGGCGTGGGCGCTGCAGATGAAGCTCACCGTGCAACAGATGCTCGATATGCCGTTCTATCACCCGGTCATCGAAGAAGGCGTGCGCACGGCGCTGCGCAATGCGCGCTCGAAGCTCGCGATTGCGCAGGCCGAGCGGCGGGCCGCCTGAACGATCAGCGCGTCGCTACAGCCGATGTCCCTGGTCGCCGTCGCTGAAGCCGACGAACTCTCCATCGACACCCCGGACCAGCGCGAGCACCTTGAACAGCTCGCCCATTTCGGCCGGTGACAGTAGCTTCTGCACCGCCGCCGCCTGGCGCAGATACGTCGACGTCTGTGGATCGCCGCAGGCTGCCAGCGCATCGAGAATGCCGCAATTGATCAGGAAGCGCGCCTGCGTCGCATAACCGCCGACCGTCATCCCGCCGGCGACGCCGGCGCGAGCGATTGCGCTGAAGTCGACATGCGCCGAAAGGTCGCACAATCCGGGCATGAACAGCGGGTCGTGCACGGCGCGATGACGATAGTGCGCGACCAGCGTGCCGCTCGCGCGTTGCGGATGATAATACTCGGTGGCGGGAAACCCGTAGTCGATGATCAGCAGCATGCCGGCGTCGCAGCGCTCTGCGAGACTGCGGATCAACGCTTGCGCCGCTGGATTGATCTCGCTGACATAGTCGCCTTCGGGCGGAAACGCTGCGCTGGCGGCATCGCGCAACGCACCCTGCTTCAGCGGCTGGTCAGCGAGAGCAAGTCGACCGCCGATAAGACTGACGCCGCGCTCGAACCATGCACCGCGCTGCCGCGCGATCAGGTGCGGCGGAACCGCATCGAGCACCTCGTTGGCGATCATCAGTCCGCGCCAGCGCGGCGGAAGAATCTCGATCCAGTCGACGCGCGGCAACAGGGCCGGCGCCCGCTCGCGCAAGCACTCGCGCTGCCGCGCCGCGAGATCGGCGCTCACTTCGAGCAGGCGATAACGCCGCGGCAGACGCTCCTTCGCCACCAGCGCATTCAGCAGATCGGCGGCGAGGCGACCGGTGCCAGGGCCCAGCTCGATCAGATCGCCGTCCGGAAGTCGGTCGATGAGGTCGGCGGCCGGCGTGGCCAGCGCGGCGCCAAACAGCGGTGTCATTTCTGGTGCGGTGACGAAATCGCCGGCGGCGCCGAACTTGCGCGCGCCCGCCGAGTAATAACCGAGTCCCGGCGCATACAGCACCACGCCCATGTAGTCGGCGAATGAGATCCAGCCGCCGGCCTCGTCGATCGCCGCCGTAATGTGCGCCAAGACCTGCTCGCCGTGCACGCGCGCTTCGAGCGAAGGCGGCGGCAATCCGGCAGTGTCATCGCCGTGTGGAGCGGTGGACATCGATGTGTTAAATTGGGCGATTCGAGTCAGTGTAGCCGGAGCGCCGCGTGCAGGGCAAAGTGGTCTTGATCACGGGGGGTGCCAAACGCGTCGGCGCGGCGACTTGCCGGCGCCTGCATGCCGCGGGGGCCCAGCTGATGCTGCATTATCGCGAATCGGCCGGAGAAGCGCGGCTGCTGCAGGCCGAGCTCAATCACCAGCGCAAAGACTCGGTCGCGCTCATCCAGGCCGACCTGCTCGATCTCGGCAAGCTGCAGTCGCTGATCGACCAGACGGTGCAGACCTTCGGCAAGCTCGACGCGCTGATCAACAATGCATCGTCGTTCTTCCCGACTCCCGTGGGCGAGATCACCGGTGAGAATTGGGACGATCTGATCGGGACCAATCTGCGCGCCCCGCTTTTCATCGCACAGGCCGCGGCGCCCGCGCTGAAGAAGACGCAAGGCGCGATCGTCAACATCACCGACATCCACGCCGAGCGCCCGCTGAAGAACTACGTCGTCTACAGCGTCGCCAAGGCCGGACTGGTCGGATTGACGCGCTCGCTGGCGCGCGAGCTGGCGCCCGAAGTGCGCGTCAATGCCGTCGCGCCCGGTCCGATCCTGTGGCCCGACGACGAATCGTTCGACGAGCTGTCGCGGCAACGGATCATTTCGAACACGCCGCTCAAGCGCGAGGGCACGCCCGACGACATCGCCAAGGCCGTGCACTTCCTGTTGTTCGAGGCGACCTACGTGACCGGGGAGACGATCAACGTCGACGGCGGGAGGCACGTGGCTTTATAGGCGCCGTAGTCGGCGCGCCCGAAAGTGCCGTTTGTTTTCTCTTCGCGGCGACCCGCAGCGCGAGCGCTTCCAGATAAGGATCGACGATGCCGTGCGTGATCAGCGACACGCGCGCACGCTCGAGATAATCGGCCGACGAGCCGAAGGCTCCTGCCGCGCGGGATAAGACCTCCGCCTGCCTCGCCAGCGCCAGCTTGCCCGCGTATTGCGGATGCCTGCGATCGACGACGAAGGCCAGCGCGGTCAGTGCATGCGTCCCTGCGCGCACGCGCAGCCACCGCGGATGATAGGCGCCGACAACCATCTCGCGCCGCCATAGAAGCGCAAGCTCCGTGTGTGCGCATTCCGCCGGGAGCCGATAGACGACGCCATGGCATGTTCCGCCCTGATCGAGCCCCAGCACCAGTCCCGGCGACTTGGTCGTGCCGCGCGATGCCAGCGACCACAGACAAAAACGGCGATGCTTGCCGCGCAAGGTCGCCGGGCGTGCTTCGACGAACGGAAACAGCGGATTCCACAACAGCGAGCCGTAGGCGAACACCCACCAGTCGGCGTGCGCTGGCCGCCGCGCCAGCGCCGCGGCCAGCGACTCGGCGAGCGCGTCATCGGAAAGTGCCCGATGCGAATCGAGCGCCTCGACATACACGGCGCGCATGCGGCCTTCCTCGAGATCGCGGCGCGACAGCGTCATCGTCTGCGTGCGTCCTGGCTCAAAGCAGGCCGTGAAAAGGCAGGCGCAGCTCGCACCATTTTCCGACCGCAACGAGCCTCTGGTCGTGCAGCGCCGGCGCGGCCAGCTGCATGCCCAGCGGTAGCCCGCTCGGTGCAAGCGCAATCGGAAGGGTCAGCGCGGGAAACCCCGCGAGCGACCATAGCGAGCAGCAGGCAGGATCGCCGGTCTGGGTCAGGTCTTGCGGCGCCGGGCCGGGTGCCGGCGGCGTCAATACGGCGTCGAATCCGGCAAGCCAGTCGGTCAGTGCGGCGATGATCTCGGTGCGCGCCACCATCGCGTCGGCATAGGCGGACTCACCGATCGCGCGGCCTTCGTCCAGCGCCGCGTTAAGCTTGGCCGACATTCTGCCTCGCTCGCGATCCTGCGACGTTCCGAGCTCTCGCACCGCCTCGTGCAGCATGATCCGGCGCAACTGCGTCGGCGCGTCGCGGCACGCCGGCGGCAGTGCGAGCGTGGTGACACGCGCGCCGGCATTGTGAAGCACCTTCGCGGCGGTGTCGATGGCTTCGCGTTGCTCGCTGCTGATGGCCACCCACGGAAACTCCGGCAGGCAGGCCAGCACCGGCGGCACCTGCAACGAGTCTTCGGCCGGCGCGATCGCGCCTTCGCCGAGCACGTCGGCGAGCAACGCGCAATCGGCGACCGTGCGCGCGAAAACGCCCAATGTATCCAGCGTCGAGCTGAAGCGCTGGACACCGGCGAATGGCAGCAGGTCTTTGCCGGGCTTGAATCCAACGACGCCGCAGTATGCCGCCGGCCGAATCACCGACCCGTTGGTCTGCGTGCCAATTGCGGCGGGGACCTGGCCGAGCGCGACGGCGGCCGCCGACCCCGACGAGGATCCGCCCGGGGTGCACGCGGTATTCCACGGATTGCGCGTCTTGCCCGGCTGCATGAACGCGAATTCGGTCGTGACCGTCTTGCCCATGACCATGCCGCCCGCACGATGGAGGCGGGCGATGCATTCGGCGTCGCGCGCGGGTGTCGCACCGGCGTAAATCGGCGAACCCATCTGCGTCGGCATGCCGGCGGTTGCGACGATGTCCTTGACGCCGATCGGGACCCCTTCGAGCCTCGACCCGGCACCCGCGGTGCGCCGCGCGTCCAGCGCGCGCGCCGCGGCGAGCGTGTGCTCGCGATCGAGCCATGCCCATGCCTGGACGCTGGCGTCGGTGGCGTCGATGCGATCGAGCAGCGACTGCGTGAGTTCCGTGCAGGAAAGCGCACCGCTGGAGAGCGCGTCGGCCGCTCCGGCCAGCGTGAGCGCATACGGCTCGGGCGTCACGGCTTGACGCGCACGAGCTTCACCGGGCGTCGCGCGGCTTCAGCGGCAGGGGTGGCGGCCGGCAAGAAAATCGCCTGCAGGTCGTTGAGAAAACGCTGGCCCAGCGGCGTCGGCCGAATGTGCTGGTGATCGCGTGCTATAAGCCCGCGTCGCTCGGCTTCGTCCAATGACCTTTGCACCAGCGTCAGCGGGAACCCGGTGCGCTCGGCGAACAACGCGACCGGCACGCCTTCGGTCAGCCGCAGCGCATTGAGCATGAACTCGAAGCCGATCTCATTGCGCTCGACGGTTCGATCCTCGGCGAGCGGCGTCCCGCGCTCGGCTTCCTCGATATATTGCTGCGGCTGCTTGTGCCGGACCTGACGCACGACGCGCTGTTGAAACGACAGCTTCGAATGGGCGCCGGCGCCGATGCCCAGATAATCGCCGAAGCGCCAGTAATTGACGTTGTGCCGGCATTCGTGACCCGGCCTGGCGTAGGCCGACGTTTCGTAGTGCAGGTAGCCGGCGGCGCCGAGTGTCTCCGCTATCGCATCCTCGATGTCCGCCGCCGTCTCGTCGTCCGGCAAGGCCGGCGGATAGCGATGGAAAAGCGTGTTCGGCTCGATCGTCAAATGATAAAACGACAGGTGCGGTGGCGAAAAGCGCAACGCCTCGTCGAGATCGCTCTGGGCGTCGCCCAGCGTCTGTCCGGGGAGCGAGTACATCAGGTCGAGATTGACGTTGCCGAAAATATCGATCGCTGCAGCGGCAGCGGCGCGCGCTTCGTCGGCGTCGTGCACGCGTCCGAGCGCGTGCAGGAATCTCGGGTCGAAGCTTTGCACGCCGACCGACAGCCGGTTGATGCCTGCCGCCTTGAAACCGGCAAAGCGCGCCCGCTCGAACGTGCCCGGATTGGCCTCGAGCGTGATTTCGGCATCCGGCGCCAGCGCGACGCGTGCGCGCACGCCGGCCAGTATCCGGTCGATCGATTCCGGAGCGAAGAGGCTTGGCGTGCCGCCGCCGAAAAAGACGGTGTGCACGCGGCGCCCCCATATCGAAGGCAGCGCGAGCTCGAGGTCGGCGAGCAGGGCATCGACGTAGCGCGCTTCGGGAATCTCCCCGCGCCGCTCGTGCGAGTTGAAGTCGCAGTACGGGCACTTCTTCAGGCACCATGGGATGTGGACGTACAGCGAGAGCGGCGGGAGTGCTGCGAAATGCGGCGTCTGCAGCGACAAACCGGTGGCGGAAATCACCATTCTCGAGCCCTAGGCCACGCTGCGCAGTCGATCGAGCAGCGACCGCATCGCCTTGCCACGATGCGACAGCTCGTTCTTCCGCGCCAGCGGCAGCTCGGCACCGGTCATGCCGGTGGCAGGGTCGAGAAAATGCGGATCGTAGCCGAAGCCGCCGTCGCCGCGCGGCGAGTCGATGATCGTGCCGTCCCAGCGGCCGTCGACCAGCACGGGCTCGGGATCGTCGCCGTGCCGCATCAGGGCGAGCATGCAGTAATAGTGTGCCCGCCGATCGGCAACGCCGTCGAGATCGGCGATCAACCTGGCATTGTTGCGCCGGTCGGAGCGCGGCTCTCCGGCATAGCGCGCCGATTGCACGCCGGGCGCGCCGCGCAGCGCCTCGACGCAAATGCCGGAATCGTCGGCGAGCGCAGGCAACCCGGACCGGCGGCTGGCGTGCCGCGCCTTGGCCAGGGCGTTTTCGACGAAGCTCGCATGCGGCTCGTCGGCTTCGTCGATCCCGAGCTCGGCCTGCGCGATCGTCTCGATGCCCAGCGGCGCCAGCAGGCGCTTGAACTCGATCAGCTTGCCTGGATTGTTCGATGCGATGACCAGGCGCGAGAATTCGCTCACGTCGAACTGTCGGTCGTCATTGCGCGCTGCGTCAGCCGATGCCCAGCGAGGTCTTTTGCGTGGCGATCAGCGTGGCAACGCCACCCTCGCCCAGCGCGACCAGCGTCGCCATTTCCGCGCGCGAAAACGGCGCGCCCTCCGCCGTGCCCTGGATTTCGACAAAGCCGCCGGCGCCGGTCATCACGATGTTCATGTCGGTGTCGCAGCTCGAATCCTCGGCGTAGTCGAGATCGAGCATCGGCACACCGGCGACGATGCCGACCGACACCGCGGCGACAAAATCCTTAAGCGGCGAGCCGGTCAAGAGACCCTGCGCCTTGCACCACGCTACAGCGTCGTAAAGCGCGACGCAGGCGCCGGTGATCGATGCGCAGCGTGTGCCTCCGTCGGCCTGCAGCACGTCGCAATCGATGCGGATCGTGCGCTCGCCGAGCTGCGACAGGTCGGCGATGGCGCGGAGGCTGCGGCCGATCAGCCGCTGGATCTCCTGCGTGCGTCCCGACTGCTTGCCTTCGGCGGCCTCGCGTCGCGTGCGCGTGTTGGTCGCGCGCGGCAGCATGCCGTATTCCGCCGTCAGCCAGCCCTGGCCTTTGCCCTTGAGAAACTGCGGCACCGACTCCTCCACCGACGCCATGCAAAGCACGCGGGTCGCACCGCATTCGATCAGCGCGGAGCCTTCGGCATGCCGGCTGTAGTGCCGCACGATCGACAAGGGGCGAAGCTCGTCGGCGCGGCGGCCTCCGGTGCGGATGGTCACTGGCGACCTCATCACGTGAAAGGGACTCGATTATAGCCGCGCCACGCGCGCAAGCTCGACGCTAGAGGCTGTGCCGGAGCTTCCACCACGCCGCGGTCGCGGCGATACCCTGGTCGACGGTAAACGGCGGCATCCAGCGGGCGAGCTTGCGGAAGCGCTCCGCATCGACCTCCAGGTTGCCGAGCAGGCGCGCGACACTCGCGCGCCTGCCCAGAAGCATGCCGCCGGCGCGCATCGCAACGGCAGGCACGTGGAACAGACGAGGCGCGACGTCGAGCTCGCGCGCGAGATGAAAGGCAAGCTCGCTCGTCGACAGGCTTTCGGCGTCCGCCACCGGAAGGGTTTCGCCGGCGAGCGCCGGCGTCGCCAATGCCGACTCGATCGCGCTGACGGCGTTGCCGACGTAGAGCAAGGTGCGGCGATTGTCGATCCCGCCGAGCGGCAGCCGGCGCTCGGCGGCGACGGCGTCGAGGAGCCGCGCGAAGTTGCCCTTGACGCCGGGGCCGTAGGTCAGAGGCAAGCGCAATGCGACGCCTTCGATAGCTCCGTCGCGGCAGGCGTGCCAGAGCACGTGCTCGGCGCCGGCCTTGCTGTGCGCATACGCGTCCTGCGGTGCGGTGGGATCTCCGGCGCGAAACGGCTTGCCGGGAAGCGTGGCTTCACCGTAGACCTTGATCGTGCTCGCGAGCACGACGCGTCGCACGCCGGCCTGAACCGCGGCATCGAGCAGACGGCGCGTCACATGCACATTGGCGACGACGAACGGCGTCGGATCGCTCGCGTCCCGGGCAGTCGCAACGTGCGCGCGCCCGGCGAGATGGACGATCGCGTCGACGCCGCGCAGCACCGATGTCCAGTCGGCAGCGGCGAAATCGCCCAGCGCGATCAGGTCGCGCGACGGCGTCCCACTCGGTGGCAGCGCGCGCACTGCGCCGATGTGCGGGACCTGTGCCGCGGCCAATCGCGCACACAGCGCCCGCCCGATGAACCCGTCGGCGCCGGTGACCATCAGCCGGCCCGCAAAGGAAAATGAGGGCGACGACGGTGATGGTGTCGAGCTCACCACCAGCGCCAGCCGTTCTTGTTGAAAAAACGCACGGCGCTGCGAACGAAGTACGCGATGTGGCGCCACCCTTTGCGCGCCGCGCCGCCGCCATGATGAACGACGCGAACGCTCGGCAAGTACACGCTTCGCGTAACGCGATTGAGCCGCACGCTCCAGTCGAAGTCTTCGAAATAGAGGAAAAAGGTAGGATCGAAGCCGCCGGTGGCCTCGATCGCCTTGCGCCGCAGCAGCATGCACGAGCCGCTCATCACCGGCACCGGCGACACGACCTCGGTGCGCGTGCTCTTCATCACGTCACGCATTTCGTAGCGAGCGAGCCGACGGCGGAACAGCGGCCGCAACCATTTGGGCGCGAGGCCGCGCAGCCCAAGGTCGAGGACACTGGGGTAACGCTTGCACAGATATTCGCGCCTCCCTTTCCCATCGGTGACGGCAGGTGCGATGACGCCGACTTCCGGGTTAGCGTCGAAATAGCGCAGCGCCTGCGGCAAGGCGTCGACGTCGAGCTCGACGTCCGGGTTGAGCACAAGATGGAAATGGGTGTTGCCGCCGTGCATGACCAGGTTGTGCGCCGCGCCGTAGCCGATATTGGCGTGACCGTGCAGATAGCTCATCGTGAAGTCGGAATCGCGAAAATTCTCCTGCGCCAGCTTGATCACCATCTCGGCGATGCCGCGTTCCTCGCTGTTGTCGATCAGTGCCACATTGGCGACGCGCAGCAGGCCCTGCTCGCGCGCCGCGCCCATCGAGGCGGCGAGCGTGTGCAGCGTCCTGTCCAGCAGCGCGAGGTCGGGGCGATACGTGACGATGCTGATCGTCAGCGTCGAGGCAGCCACGTCGGGGGAGGGATTGAAACGATGGGTTAGAATCGTCGTCGATTGCTCCCGCGCCGTCAACCTCGCGTTTTCACTCATTCCCGCATGGATACCACCGCACAGCAAGCCACGCGCTATCGCACCGACGATCTGCGTGCTTTCGCCCGCGCACTGTTCGAACGTGCGGGCGTGCGCGCCGACATCGGCCGCGACGTCGCCGATGTTCTTCTCGACGCCGACCTGCTCGGACACACGACGCACGGGCTCGCACTGCTCGCGCCCTATCTCGCCGAGATCGACAAAGGCGCGATGGCCAAATCGGGAGAACCGAAAGTGATAAGCCGGCGCTCCGCCGCAGAGACGTGGGACGGCGCGCGTCTGCCAGGACCGTGGCTTACGCTGCGCGCACTCGAACGTGCAGCGGCGATGGCGCGCGAAGCCGGCACTGGCACCGTGGTCATCCGGCGTTCGCATCACATCGCTTGCCTCGCCGCGTATTTGAAGCGCGCGACCGACCAGGGGCTGGCCGTGATCATCGAATGCTCGGACCCGACGGTGATCGCCGTCGTGCCGCACGGCGGCACGACACCGTTCATCACGCCGAACCCGGTCGCCGCCGGATTGCCGACATCGGGCGACCCGATATTGATCGACGTTTCGATGTCGATCACCAGCATGGGCTACGCCAAGCAGCAGAAGGAAGCCGGCAAGATCCTGCCCGGCCCCTGGCTGATCGATCACCAGGGCCAGGCCACATCCGATCCCGCTGCGCTGTTCGCCGATCCGCCAGGCGCATTGCTGCCGCTCGGTGGACTGGACGCCGGGCACAAGGGATTCGGCCTCGGTCTGTTGATCGAGGCGATGACCGGTGGACTCGGCGGACACGGCCGCGCCGACCCGCCCGAAGGCTGGGGCGCATCGGTGTTCATCCAGGTGCTGGATCCGGAAGCCTTCGGCGGCCTCGCCGCCTTCAGGCGGCAGATGGATCATCTGGCCGACGCTGCGCATGCGAGCCGTCCTCGACTCGAGGGCGAGCAGGTCCGGCTTCCGGGCGAGCGCGGCTTGCAGCGCTATCGCGAGGCTGTGGCCAATGGCATCGCTCTCTATCCCACGATCCTGCCGGCGTTGCAAACCTGGGCGGACAAATACGGCGTCGCGCCGCCGCGGCCATCGAGCTAGCGGCGCTTACGATCGATTGCGTCCGTAGCTGACACGCAATATGCCGGCGAGATCGCGCGCCGCGCCGACGTCGGCAAAACCGGCGCCGCGAAACAATTCGCCGACGGCATCGGCCTGGTCGTGGCCGTGCTCCAGCAGCAACCATCCACCGGGTGCGAGATGCGCCGCGGCCGCCGCGACGATCGCGCGAATCGCGCGCAGGCCGTCACCACCCGGTGTCAGCGCCTGCTGCGGCTCGTGACGCAGATCGCCTTCAGCGAGATGCGGATCGCCCGAGGCGACATAAGGCGGGTTGCCGGCGATGAGGTCGAAGCGTTCGTGTGGCAGCGCGTCGAACCAGTTGGACTCGACGAACGAGACGTTGCCGATGCCAAGGCGCGCGGCATTGCGGGTCGCCAGCGCGAGCGCCGCAGTCGAGACGTCGGTACCGACGACCCGCGCCTTGCGCCGCGCGGCGGCGATCGCCAAGGCCACCGCACCCGACCCGGTGCCGAGATCGAG
>Ga0070665_100007930_pt1 | contig 10764 bp, 9 predicted proteins | sample KBSS13metaG_FD_65862 | JGI IMG/M metagenome (GOLD analysis project Ga0070665, IMG submission 65862) | Switchgrass rhizosphere microbial communities from Kellogg Biological Station, Michigan, USA - KBS S1-3 metaG | ecosystem: Host-associated > Plants > Roots > Rhizosphere > Soil ...
AGCAGGCACAGGCCAAAAGACTTCTCGCCCGCCTCCGAAACCTCGGCTTCTCCGCCGACTTCGACAGCCTCAAGCCGATCCCGCAGCCGGTAGTTTCATATTAGTGGCGCGCTCCTATGACGGCAGCCAGAACACCTCGCCCTCGCTCTGCTCGGTGTCGAGCCAGACGAACGGCACCTTGGGATAGGCCCGTTCGAGCGGCGCGCGGCCGCGGCCGATCTCGCACAGGAGTGCGCCGCCTTTGCGCAAATGGCGCGGCGCCTCGGCGAGGATGCGATGGACCAGGTCGAGGCCGTCGGCGCCGGCGGCCAGAGCCATGCGCGGCTCGTGCCGGAACTCGGGCGGCAGCTTCGCCATGCCGCCGGCATCGACATAGGGCGGGTTGCTGATGATCAGGTCATAGCGCGCGGCGCCGAGCGGCTGGAAAAGATCGCCCCGATGCAGCGTGATGCGATCACCCAGGCGATGGGTAGCCACGTTGCGTCGCGCCAGGGCAAGGGCTCCTGCCGAGAGATCGACGGCGTCGATCGTGGCGCGCGGAAAGGCGAAGGCCGCGAGGATGGCGAGGCAGCCCGAGCCGGTGCAGAGATCGAGCACGCGCTTCACCTTGCCCGGCTCGATCGGCAGCACGCCGTCGGCCAGGATGTCGCCGATGAAGGACCGCGGGATCAGGGCGCGCCGGTCGATGTGGAAGCGCACGCCGCGCATATACGCGGCGCCCAGGAGATAGGGGGCGGGCATCCGCAGGCTGACCCGCGCATCGATCAGCGTCAGCAGCCGAGCGCGCTCGGCCGGTGTCGGCTTGAGGTCGAGCCATGGATCGAGGCTGTGGATCGGCAGCCGCAAGGCCTCGAGCATCATGAACGCCGCCTCGTCGACGGCATTGGTCGTCCCATGGCCATAGGCCAGCCGCGCGGTGCGGAAACGCCGCACCGCGAGACGGAAGAAATCGCCCAGAGTTGCGAGAGAGGGTTTTGCGGCTGTCACCATGCGGCTCTAGATTACCCCACATGAATCGCCGCGCCTTTCTTTTCGCGGGCCTCGCCGCCTCCCCGGCGTTGTCCGGGATGCCGGGCACGGCTTGTGCCGCCTCGGACATCCAGGTCATCTACATCGGTGGCCAGGACTGCGGGGGCTGCAAGCGCTGGCGGGCAAGCGCTCATCCGCACTGGCTGGCCTCGGACGAAATCCAGAAGGTGAATTTTTTCGAGATCGAGCCGATCACCTTGAAGGACGCCTACGACGAGCGGAGCTGGCCGCGGGGCTTGCGGGCGATCTTGGCGCAGGTTCCGAGCAAGTCGGGGACGCCCCGCTTCCTGATCGTGCAGGACGGCAAGATCGTGTCGAATCAGCTCGGTGTCTCCGCCTGGACGAGCACGCTGGCCGACCTCAAGCAGCTCGTGGAGTGATCGAATGGTAGCCGCGCTCGACGGGCTGGTGGTCCTCGATCTGACGACCCATCTCTCCGGCCCGTTCTGCGGCATGCAGCTCGCGGACATGGGCGCCGACGTGATCAAGATTGAGAGCCCGCAGGGCGATTCGATCCGCGGCGCGCCGCCGTTCGTGGAGGGCGAAGGCGCACCCTTCATGCTGTGGAATCGCAACAAGCGCGGCATCGTGCTCGACCTCAAGGCGGCCGACGATCTGGAGGTCTTCTGGGACCTGGTCGATGGCGCCGACGTGGTGCTGGAGAACTTCCGTCCCGGCGTGCTCGACAAGCTCGGCATCGGCTGGAGCGCGCTGCACGAGCGCAATCCGCGCCTGATCCTGGGCTCGATCTCGGGCTTCGGCCAGACCGGTCCCTACGCAAAGCGCGGCGGCTTCGATCTGGTGATCCAGGCGATGTCGGGCCTGATGTCGGTGACGGGGCCGAAGGACGGACCGCCCTATCGCATCCCGCTCGCCATCTCCGACGTGGGTGCCGGCCTCTACCTGACCATCGGCGTGCTGTCGGCCTTGCAGGCGCGGCACAAGACGGGCGAGGGCCAATGGGTCGAGACCTCGTTGCTCGAGGCGACGGTATCCCTTGGTGTTTATGAGGCAGCCAATTATTTCGCGACCGGCGTCCGACCGGAGAAGCTGGGGCAGGGCCATCGCGGCTCCTCGCCCTACCAGGTGTTCCAGACCAGCGACGGCTGGATCACGATCGGGGCGGCGCAGCAGAATTTTTTCCGCAAGGTCTGCGAGATGATCGGCAAGCCCGAGCTGGTCGACGATCCACGTTTCAAGGTCAACGCGCTGCGGGTGAAGAACAACGCCGAGATCGTTGCCATCCTGCAGGCCGAGCTGATCAGGAAGACCAATGCGGAGTGGCTGGCTGCCTTCGAGGCTGCGGGCATTCCCGCCGGTCCTGTGCTGCATCATGACGAGGTCTTCGCCGATCCGCAGATCCTGGCGCGCGGCATGGTGGCCGAGGTCGAGCACGCCAAGGCCGGCAGGCAGAAGACGCTCGGCGTGCCGGTCAAGATGTCGGCGACTCCAGGTGGCGTGCGCCGCGCCGCACCGACGCTCGGCCAGCACGATGCCGAGCTGAAAAAGAAGAAAAAGACCAAGGGGGAGAAATCATGGTCCGCACCGCAGGAGTCCTCGCAGCGCTCGCGTTGATGCCCGCCGCCGCATCGGCGCAGAACGGCTACAGCTTCCTCGACTCGGCGCAGTCGCCGGTGCGCTACAACGTGGCGAGCACCAGGGCCGCCATGCCCTGCGCTGCCGTCGCTCATCTTGCCTGGGCATCGATGACCATCCTCTCCGCCCGCGTGGTTCCTGCCGCTGACGGCGTGCCCGAGCATTGCCGGGTATCCGGCCTGATCGCGCCGGAAGTGCGCTTCGAGCTCAACCTCCCGGCCAACTGGAACCGCCGCTTCTACATGCACGGCAACGGCGGCTTCGCCGGCGAGACTCCGGAGTCCGGGCCGCGCCCGATGGTGCGCGCCAATGCGCTGAAGCAGGGCTTCGTGACGGTGCAGACCAACACCGGGCACGATGCCGCCGCCGAGCCGCTGGCCAGCTTCGCCGCCGACTACGCCAAACGGGTCGACTATGCCTTTCGTGCCGTCCACATGACGGTGACCGAGAGCAAGAAGATCGTCGCCGCCTACTACGGCCGCGCGCCGGCCTACTCCTACTGGGACGGCTGCTCGACCGGCGGCCGCCAGGGGCTGATCAGCGCCCAGCGCTTCCCGGAGGATTTCGACGGCATCCTCGCCGGTGCGCCGGTGCTGAACTTCGTCGACACGGTGACGCAGAGCCTGTGGAACGGCCAGGTGCTGAGCGAGACTCCGGTCTCGCTCGCCAAGCTGAAGCTGGTCGCCGACGCGGCCTACGCACGGTGCGATGCCAGGGACGGGCTGAAGGACGGGCTGATCGACGACCCGCGTCGCTGCGACTTCGATCCGGCGCGCGACGTCGCGCAATGCCCGGCGGGACAGGACGGGGACAATTGCCTGACGCCGGCGCAGAGCACGGCGGTCAGGAAGATCCATGAAGGCCTCCAGGTCAACGGCAAGCCGCACCTGTTCGGCTATCCGGTCGGTGCGGAAGCGACCGGCCTGTCCTTCACCGCCGGCGGCACGATGACCAGCGGCTGGGACATGTGGTTGACGCCGCGCGCCGGCCAGAAATCCAACCAGCACGCCTATGGCGACAGCTTCGTGCGCTACTGGTCCTCGCCCAAGGCCGATCCGTCGTTCGATCCGGCGAAATTCGACTTCGACAAGGACATGGCGAAGTTCGCCGATGCCCGCACACTGCTCAACGCCACCGATCCCAACCTCGCTTCGTTCCGTGCACGGGGCGGCAAGCTGCTGATGTATTTCGGCTGGGCCGACACGGCGCTGCCGCCGCTGATGGGCATCGACTACTACGAGAAGGCGGTTGCCGCGAACGGCGCCGACACGCCGGACTTCTTCCGGCTGTTCATGGTGCCCGGCATGTTCCATTGCCGCGGCGGCGTCGGACCGGAGCGGCTCGACGGGCTGACCGCCCTGATCAACTGGGTCGAGAACGGCACCGCGCCGGCCACCATCACCGCTTCGCAGGTGGTTGACGGCAAGCCGGTGCGTACGCGTCCGCTGTGCCCCTACCCGCAGGTCGCCCGCTACCTGGGTTCCGGCAGCCCCGACGACGCGGCCAGCTTCGCCTGCAAGGCCGCCGACTGACGGTGACGCCGGATCGCGACGATCGATCCGGCGAGCAGCAGGACGACGCCGAGCGCTGCGGCCGTGGCGAGGCCGGCGTGCCGTTGGGCCAGGTGCGCGATGCGCTTGGGCCAGTAGTCGCGTGCGGCATCGAAGTCCGGGTCGGGACATTCGCGGCCGAAGCGCTTTGCCCAGGGCTGCAGCGGACCCGTCGCGACGTAGCGTCGGTAGATGCTCCTGGCGCGGTCCGCGTCGTCGCTGTCGAAGGCGAACCGGGTGGCCCAGCACAGCGCGGCAGCGTAGGCCTGAGATCCGTGCGGCAGCAGATCGGCGGCCTCGAGCGCGCGGTCGGCGGCGACGGCCCGGTAATGGAAGCGACGGTCCGGATCGGGAGCGCTGGCGGCGAAGCGGGTCGCCTCGTCCGGTCCGAGCAGGGGGTCGCGCGTATCGGTGCGGGTCGTGGTGTCGACGGTTCCGCGCGGGCTCGTCTGGCCGTAGCCCCAGGCGAAGCTGCCGTCGACCGCCGCGAGGTCGGGCGGCCCTTCGGTGCCGAGCAGTTCCATCCCGTGCGTGCGCGAGAGCATGGCGACGTTGAACAGCGCCTCGGCGCGCGAGATGTTGCGCCAGCGCCAGGTCGGCTGGGCCGCTTCGATCGCCCGGGCATAGGTCCGCGCCTCGGCGGCGAGCGATTGTTCGCGCTCCGCAGGATCGTTCGACCAGCGGTCGATGGTCGCCGGATAGTAGGGCAGCGCCTCGGCTATCCTTCCCTGCCGCGCCAGCCGGCGGGCAAGCAGTGCGCGCAGGTCTTCGGCGCGATCCCTCGGCGAAGGCTCGTCCGACGAGGTGCGCTGGCGTTTCGGATCGGCGGGCGGCAGGCTGTTGACGAAATTCTTCAGCTCGTCGACCGTCAGAATGCGCTCGGCAACATAGGCAACGTCGCCCCAATAGGTCTGTGCCGCCGGAAACAACAGCCGCAGCGAGTCCTCGTAGGCGCCGGCGCTCAGCCTCGCGACGGCGGTCTCGCCGCGCAGGCGCGTGCGGGTATCGTCGTCGAGGTCGTCGGCGCCGCCGGCTTTCTGGCTGGCTGCCAGCGCCGCCGTCCAGTCGCGCACGGCAGCCTCCCGATCGCTGTGACGCAGCGCGAGCTTTGCCCGAAGCCACAGGCCGAGCGGCCGATCGGTCTGCGTGGTCAACCGCTCGGCGACGTCATAGCGGCCGGATTGGTAGGCGAGGGCGGCCAGGCGGTCGATCTCCTCGCCGGCCGTCGGCGTGGGCAGCTTCAGCGCCGCATCGATCACGCTCGCGCTGACGACGTCGCTGCTTTCCTCGTCCCACGGCCCTTCGCGCGAGACGGCGTAGGCGACGAGCAGCCGACGTGTCAGCGGGTCTTCGATCACCCGGCCCAGCACGTCGGCATTGGCGACCAGCAGCGACGCCACCTGACGCAGCGACAGCAGGGAGACCTTCGATTCGTGCGCCGCCTGCTCGGCATAGAGCCGCACCGCATGGGTGATGAGCGACGATGCTTTCGCCGGATCGTCCACGACCTCGATCGGCCAGGGCGCGGGGGTGATCAGCCCCGCCTCGATGAGGTTGACGCGTGCCTCTTCGCCGAAGCTTGCGACCGCGAGGCCCATCGGGTCGGGAGCGCCGGCCTCGGCGTGGGCGCGCGCGGCCTGAAACGCGGCTCGCGCTGACGCCGCCTCGCCCTGCAGTTGATGGATGCGGCCTTTCATGTAGTCGGCAGCGACCTGCCGGATTGCGCGCTGCTTCTCCGGCAGTGCGTCGATCGCCTCGAAATAGGCCGCCGCCCGGTCGTAGCGTTCGGCCCCGAACTCGACGGCACCTGCGATGTAGGTGACCACCGCGGGCGGCAGGCCGGCGCCGGCAGCCAATGCCGCCGGGCCGTCCGGGGCTGCCCGCGCGGCCTGCAGCCTCTGCAGGAATGCTTCGGCAGTCCGCGCTGTGGCTGGAAGTTCGGTGGCGAGCGTTTTCCAGGTTCCGGATTCCGCTTCATGCCGCTCGACCGTGACAATCTCCGGTTCGGGCGGTGCCCCATAGCTGCTGTCGGGTTGCTCGACGGCTCGAAGGCGGTCCTGCGGCGCCGCGACCAGGCGTGTCGCGTCGAACGAGAAGCCGAACGCCACCGGCTCGCTCATGGTGGCATGGCGATCGTCCAGCAATTGCCAGGGAAAATCGGGGCCGCAAGCAAGCGCGCCGCCGACGGCTGCAACGGCGACCAGGGCGGCAATCGGGATCCTATGGCGCGACATCGAGGTGCCTCCGGGGGGCGGTGCAGCGCGCCCAGCCGATGACGCGCGTGTGGTGTGGGCGAAGGCGGCCGGTGCCGCTGCCTTGCAGCACGAGCGGCGCGCCATCGACCAGGTGGAAGCCGTTGGCGCCGTCGGCCAGCGCACACGCCGGGTCGAGCTGCACCCGGCGCGGAACGGTCGTGTCGACGATGCCGTCATTGGTCAAGGTCACTGTCCAGAGATCGGCCGACTCGGCTGGCACGAGCGATGCGCTCAACCGGGCAGGCGGCAAGCGGTCGGTCAGGACGGCGCGCCAGGTCTCCGGGCTCCAGCTCCGCCTGTCGGTGTCGACCGGCAGCCGGAACCAGGCGATGCCGGCGAGATTGTCCGGGGCGGCGCGCTGCATCGCGTGCAGGAACGCGAGAACCGCCTCGGGTGCCGCGCGCAGCGTTTCGCCCGGCGCGGCACCGGTCAGCAGCGCGACTTCACCCTCGACGCTGGCCAAGGCGCCGTCGCGGCTCCAGGTCACGCGCACGTCGTAAGCGGGGAGCGCCACCCGGAACGGGCGGCCGATGCGACGGGCGAAAGCGCGAACCCGGCTCTCGGCCTGGGGCGGGCTGAACAGGCCGCGGCGGGGATCGTCGACGGCGTGCACCTGCAGCACCACTTCGTCGAGCGGCAGCACCAGCCGCTCCAGATCGGCCGAGTTCATCCAGGTCGGCAAGGCGGTGATCGAGAGCTTGAGCGATGCCGGCAGCCGCGCCCTCAGGCCGACGAGGAAGCGGGCGTAGGTCGAGAGCTTTGACGTCGGACAGTCGTAGTCGATCTCGAGGCCGGACAGCGGGCCGTCGGCGCCGAGCGCGATCGCTGCGACCTGGTCGAGCAGCGCCGGCATGCGCCCTTCATCGAGCCGGCCGTCGATCCGCAGTACGGCGACGATCGGGCGGCCCGTGGCGCGCAATTCCTCCCATGGTACGGAAATCCTGGTCCAACGCCCGGATCGATCGGCTTCGGCCAACAGGATGCGCCAGCTCCGCACGAGATCCGTGGAGCGTTGCACAGCCGAGACGACGCCGGGAGTCCATACGCGCTGCCAGACATAAGCGTCATGCGGCAAGGGCGTAGCACGCGTGTTGGTCTGCGATGTCGATGCCGACAATCCGACCACGCACAACATCAACGCGACGAGTAGCCTCATCGGGCGTCAGCATACCATCTGACGCCCTGCAGGTCCCGTATTCGGAAGATGGAAGTCAGCCGCGGCGGTCGGGTCTGCCGTCGCCGTCGCGATCCCGGTTGTTGCCGCCGTCGTGGCGATTGCCCCCCGTGCCGGGTACGGGCCGAGGGCCATTGTTGTTGTTCGCCTGCGGCGGCGGGTTGTTCGGCCGGTCAGCGCGCGGCGGCTGATTGCGGTAATCGTGGTCGTTGTCCCGGCCGCCCCAGCGACGGTCGTTCGAGCGGTCTGGTGGGCGGGACGGTACCGGAGTCGGCACGGGCACGTAGCGCGTCTGCGTCACGACCGTCGGCTGAGGATTGTAGTAGTAGTTGTTCACGCGGGCCGGCTGGCTGTAGTAGCCGCTGCTGGACGGGTAGTAGCCGCTCGAATAGCCGCTGTTGCCGTAACCGTTATTATAGCCGTAGCCGTTGTTGTATCCGTAGCCGCCGTTGTGGCCGTAGCCCTGATTCACCGACTCGACGCAGCCGGTGGTCGAAACCACCAGAACCGCCGCGACGAGCCATTTGACATTCCGCATTTCGCCCTCCTGAAGGGAGCCCCTGTCTCCGGTCCTTCCCTTTCAGGACATACGCATCCAACCGTGGCGAGGGGTGACCTAATTGTGTCAACAACGGCGCCGCGCCTCACATCCCCGTGAAGCGCGGCGACTTCTTTGGTTCACGTGAGATCAGTAACGCGGCCGGCTCTGGTATCGATCCGGCACGCCGTCGCCATTCGCGTCGCGGTCGTAGCGGTTCGGAACACCGTCACGGTCGGCATCGCGGTTGGCCGAGTTCCAGTAGCCGCCGCCGCGGGACGGGCTGTTGTAGTAGCCGGTGTTCGGATAGCGGCCATCCTGGACGCAGCCCGCCGTGAGCGTGATCAGGCCGGCGGCGGCGACGAGCCATTTGGCGTTACGCATCTTTACCTCCATCAATTTCAGCCCGTCTGAGGGGGCGTTGATGGAACGAGATACGTGAGAAAAAGTGCCAACATCCCGTCGATGAAAATAAATTGTCGGGAGGGGAACTTCGCGCCTCCCGAGGCGCGAGAAGGCGCTGCCGCCCGCCCGCCGCATGTAGATGCGCTAGAGTGCGCCCGGCGCTGGGCCCTTGGCCGGCTTGGCGTCGAGTTTCGGCGGATGCGTCACGATCGACTTCAGCGCGGGCGTCGGCTTCTCGAGCTTCCTGAGATTGGGCAGCGGACGAGCGAGGCCGGGGATGGCCTTGAACGCCTGCTCCATGGCGTGCGCAGCGCCCAGCACCTCGCCGTCGCCGCGGAAGCGGCCGACGACCTGCAGGCCGAACGGCATCTTCTTGTGGTCGAGTCCGCAGGGCAGCGAGACGGAGGGATTGGTGGTCAGCGTGACGAAGTACTTCGTCGCCATCCAGTGATAGTAGTTGTTGAGCTTCCTGCCATCCATCTCGTCGATGTAGAGCTGCTTCCACGGGAACGGCGTGAAGCCGACCGTCGGGCCGATCACCAGGTCGTAGTCCTTGTAGAGTTCCTGGAAGCTGCGGAAGATCCGGGTCTGCTCGGCATGTGCCCAGGCGAAGTCGGCGAGCGTGAGCTTCGCGCCGAGCTCGTAGTTGGCGATGATGTTGGGCCCGAGCAGTTCGCGCTTGTTGGCATAGAGGTCCTGGTAGCGGGACAGGAAAGCGACGGCGCGGATCACGTCGAAGCAGCGGTCGGCGCCGCCGTAATCGACGTCGACCTTGTCGAGCCGAGCGAAGAGCGGCTTCATCGCCTTGATCTTCTCGCGGAAGGTGGCGCGGATGCCCTTCTCGACCGGCGCACCGCCGAAATCCTCGGTGTAGGCGACCTTGAGGCTGCCCAGATCGACCGGCCACGGGTCGGCATAGGCTTCGGGCTCGAGCGGGAAGGTGAGCGGATCCGTGTCGTGCTGGCCGATCTGCGTGGCGTAGAGCAGGCAGACATCGGCGACGCTGCGGCCCATCGGGCCGAGTACGGAGATCGGTGTCCAGCCGAGCGCGCGGCGCTCCACCGCGACCATGCCGGGTGAGGGACGGAAGCCGACCACGCCACAGAAAGAGGCTGGATTGCGCAGCGAGCCGCCGGTGTCGGAGCCGGTGCAGACCGGCAACATGTCGGTCGCCAGCGCCACCGCCGAGCCGCCCGACGATCCGCCGGGATTGAGCATCGGATTGAACGGGTTGCCGGAGGCGCCCCAGACGGGATTGCGGCTGTTCGAGCCGGCGCCGAACTCCGGCACGTTGGTCTTGCCGACCACGACCGCGCCGGCGGCGCGCACGCGGGTCACCATGACGTTGTCGTGGGTGGGCACGAAGTCGCGATAGAGCGGCGAGCCATAGGTGGTGAGAAGGTCCTTGGTCTCCTCGAGGTCCTTGATGCCGGTAGGCAGGCCATGCAGCAGCGGCAGGTCCTCGCCGCGGCGCACCGCCTGCTCGGCGGCCTTGGCTTCCTTGCGCGCCCGCGCCACGGACATCGCGGTGACGGCATTGACGGCGGGATTGATCCGCTCGATCTGCTGCAAACACGCCTCGAGCAATTCGACCGGCGAGATCTCCTTGGTGCCGATGCGGCGGCGCATCTCCACGGACGAGAGCGCGAGCAGTTCTTCGTTGGCCATTTCTTCCTCTTCCTGTCGATTACGGCTTGTGCAGGCGCACGGGCTCGCGGGTCACGGTCCGCCGGCCGCGCTTGAAGGCGGCCAGCACGGGCGCCACCGTACGCAGCGCCATGATCGCATCGGGCGCGTCGAGCACCACGAGGTCCGCGGGATTGCCGACAGCGATGCCATAGTCGTCCTTGCGCATCAGGCGGGCGGCGGCCGACGTGGTCATGTCCCAGAGCGCGCGCACCTCGTCGTCGTTGCCGCGCTGGGTGACGATGCCGTGCATGTTGACCTGACGCAGGAGCTGGCCGTCGCCAAACGGCGTGAACGGATTGAGGATGTTGTTGGAGCCGACGGAGCAGGTGACGCCGCGTTCCGTGAGGAAGTTCAGATCGACCACGTTGCGCGGCACGTTATGATCGGTGTGGCGGCCGCCGAGATAGAGATCGGTTGCGGTCAGCACCGTGGCGGCGACGCCGGTGTCGGCCATGCGCCTGGCGACCTTGTCGAGGTCCTTGAACGGCATCGTGGCGAGCTTGCCGACGTGGCCGACGGCGACCCGGC
>Ga0070665_100007931_pt1 | contig 10763 bp, 9 predicted proteins | sample KBSS13metaG_FD_65862 | JGI IMG/M metagenome (GOLD analysis project Ga0070665, IMG submission 65862) | Switchgrass rhizosphere microbial communities from Kellogg Biological Station, Michigan, USA - KBS S1-3 metaG | ecosystem: Host-associated > Plants > Roots > Rhizosphere > Soil ...
CGGTCTCACCGACGCCGAGATCGCGCGGATCGCCGCGGCGGTCCGGGCGTTCACGCCGCCAGGGCGCTGACTCCCGGGCGCCGGCCCGTGCGCTCGAGGACGAGCTCGACGATCTCCTGCAGCAGGCGGGGGTTGGCGTCCAGCGGGCGCAGCGGCCCCTGGCGGACGGCCGGGGCCAGGCGGTCGAGGTCGCCGGCGTCGCGCAGCAGCACCGCGCGGCCGCGGCGCTCAAGCTCCAGGTCCACCGCGGCGGGCTGGCTCTGGAAGATGCTGTAGGCAGGGATGCCGAGGTAGGCGGCCTCGCGGAGCATCGTCCCGCCGGCGCACACCACCGCGTCGATGCCCTTGAGCAGCGCGACGAACGGCACGGGCCGCTCGAGCACCACCGGCGCGTGGCGCCAGGGCAGGCCATCGAGCATCCGCGCCTGCGCCGGCTCGCGCGGCGACAGGACCACGACGACGTCCTGCTCGGCCAGCCGCCGCAGCGTTGCGGCGGCGAGGGTGCTCGACGCCTCGTTGTAGTAGTGGCTGGTCTCCGACGGCGGCCGGACCAGGACCCTGGGCACGCCCTCCGGCGCCCCCTCCACGACGTGGGGCGCGACCGCGTCGAGGTCGACGCCCGCGAACGTCAGGTCCTCCTTGAGGCCCGCGAAGGCGACGAGCCGGTCGCGCGGCATCCCGCGCCGCACGAACACCGCGGGGTCGATCGCATCAGGGTGCAGGATGACCGAGCCCGTGAAGCGGTACACGTTGACGTTGGCGTACTCGTAGTCACCGATGATGAAGCTCGGCACCCCAAGGCGCCGCGCGGTGACCGCCGAGGGTCGTGAGGCGGCCAGGAGCGCGTCCGGGCGGCCCGTCTCCTGCAGGCACCGGCTCAGGTCGCGCACGCGACGCACGAGCGCCGCGACCTTGCGCACGCGGCCGCGGCCGACCCGGGTCCCGAAGACATGGGCCGGCACGCCGGCCTCCTCGAGCATCGCCACGGTCGCCCCGTAGTCGCGGGCGGTGATCACCGTCTGCGCCCCGAGGCGCTCGAAGGCCTCCTTGAACGGCAGCAGGTACTGCACCTGCGGCGGGTTGTCGATGTCGAGCCAGAGCCTCATCGCGAAGCCGCGAAGCGGTAGAGCGCCGCCCCGGCCCGCGGGCCGACCCAGGCGGGCCCGCGGCGGATGGCCGCGCCGAGCGCCCGCGAGGCCAGGCTCTCGTGGCCGTCGGCGGCGCCGCCCTCGAGGCCCGAGCAGATGAGCGGCAGCTCGGCGGCGCCCCAGCTGCGTTTGAACGCGGCGAGGCCCTCGTGGCCGAGGTCGGTGCGCCCGAAGTCCAGGCGCCGGTCGCCGCGCGCGCACGCCCGCTCGATCGCCGCCCAGAAGATCGCGTGGTTGGGCCGCAACGGCCACGCCTCCGCGTCCGACGCCCCGAACTTGTAGATCGTGGTGCCGTTGAACGACAGGAACAGCGCGGCGGCCACCGGCGGCCCGTCGCGCTGGGCGAGCAACACCTCGCCGTGCCCGGCCTGGACCATACCCGCCCAGATGGCGTCGAGGAACCTCCGGGGCTGCACGGGGACGCCCTGGCGCCGGCGCGTGCGCGCATGCAGCGCACAGAACGCATCGAAGTCCGCGGCGGTCTGCGCGACGCGCACAGTGACGCCCTCGCGCTGCGCCCGCCGGATGTTGCGCTTGGCCTGCGAGCGGCCGATCCGCCCGGCGACCGCGTCGAGGCCGGGCGTCAGGTCCAGCACGTGGGTCACGGCGTCGGCGCGGCGCGTCCAGCCCACCGCCTCGACCTCGGCCCGGATCTCGAGGCGACCGTGGGCGCCGGCCGCAAGCTGCAGGGCGAGGCGCGCCACGTCGGGCGGGTCGCCCAGCGGCGCGCAGGCGTCGGTGAACGGCAGGCAGATCGTGCGGCGGCGGCCCGTCAGCGAGCGCGCCGTCACGAACGGCGCGCCGGCGCCGAGCCCGCCGTCGCCGTCCCGGAGGCCCAGCGCGAAGGCCGGGAAGCCGTAGGTGCGCGCGACCAGCTCCGCCCAGGCGGGCAGGTGGAAGGGCGTCGCCTCGGGGCGGCCGCCGACGAAGGCGGTCCACGCCGGGTCGTCGAGGGCGAGCGTCACGATGGTCACACGGCACCGCCCGTCGCCATGCGGCGCGCGAGGGTGAGCGCGAGCACGGGCACCTCGAGGAGGCCCGGCAACGGGTCGTCCCAGGCGAAGATGGCGGCGGCGCGCGGCCCGCGCAGCGACCGCAGGTACTCACCGGCCGGCAGGCGCCCGCCGACCAGCTCGCGCACCGCGGTCGGCGTGTCGGTCGTGATCCGCAGCCACCGCACGCCCGGCAGCGCCCGGGCCGGCGGCACCGGCTCGCCGCAGATCCAGCGCCACAGCAGGTCCGGGAAGTCGACCCCCGCGCGGGCGCCGAGGCTGTGCCAGCCCCAGACGCGCGGGTTCATGTCCAGGAGCTTGGGGACGCCGTCGCGCGGGTCGCGCTTGTACTCCACCTCGACGACGCCACTGTAGGCGATCGCCTCCAGCAGGCGCCGCGACGGCCCGACGATCTCCGGGCACTCGATGGTCTCCACCAGCGTGCTCGCGCGCCCGAAGTCGGCGGGGTACTGACGGGTGCGCCGGGCCGTCAGCGACGCCAGCACCTCGCCCTGGTCGCACAGCGCCGCGAAGGACAGGTGCGCGTCGCGGCCCCCGGGCACGAGCTCCTGGACCAGCAGCAGGTCGGGATCCAGCAGCTCGGCGGCCCGCGCGAAGCGCGCCGCCAGCTCGCCGGGATCGTCGGCGCGCCACGCCTTGGCGGCCGTGAGCGCGTTGAACGAGGCCTTGACCGCCGGCTTGAGCGCAACCGGGTAGTCCAGCGTCAGCGCCCGGGCGGCCTCCACGGTCCCGGGGCGCTCGGTGCGCGGCGCGGCCACGCCGGCGCGCTGCGCCAGCGCGTGCGTCAGGCGCTTGTCATAGGCCCACCGCAGCGTCTCCCACGCCGGCGAGGTGAGGACGAAGTGCTCGGCCAGACAGGCGTGGTGGCGTGCGACGAGCGCCGCGGCCTCGTCGGAGGAGGGCACGAGCGCCCACCCGGCGAGGTCGCCCCGGCCCAGCCGGAGGAGGAAGGCCACGCGGTCCTCCTCCCCGCCGGGCGGCCAGGGCAGGTGGTGCCCGGCGTAGCGCGAGAGCGCCGCGAGCGGCTCGCCCGGCTCGCGCAGGACGCACGCCGGGACCCCGCGACGGCCTAGGCTGCGCACGACGCCCAGCGCCCGGTAGTCCGCGCCGAGCACGAGCGCTCCGCCCGGCCGCGGGGTCATCGCGCCCCCGCGACCACGCGAGGGCGGGGCCCTCGTCCGTGCCGTGCCGTCGCGGCGGCCGTCACCGCACGCGCCGCGTACCAGCCGCCCGACACGAAGCGCTGGACCGGGCCGAAGCTCCACGCCGCCGGCGCACCGAGGAGGTGCAGGCGCGGCACCGTCACCGACTCGAGGCCGCGCCGGAGGATCGGATAGCCGTCCGCGCAACGCAGCTCCGCCGCCAGCTCCGGCGCCAGGAACGGGTAACGCCGGACGTCGACCCGGTAGCCCGTGCCGAACATGAGGTGGTCGGCCTCGTGGCGGGAGCCGTCGTCGAGGGTGAAGCGCACGCGGTCGCCGACCGGCGCGGCGGCCACCACCGTGCGCCCGTAGTGCAGCACGACGTCCTCGAGCTTCACACGCACGGCGTGCGAGCAGGCCGGCCGGACCGAGCGGTACGCGACCGTCTCCTGGGCCCCGCGCGGCAGGCGCCGGAAGAGGCCCGGCGTGGCCACCAGGCGGCTGTACCACGCCGGTCCCACGTCGGTCGGGGCGTAGATCAGCGGGCCCAGCGGCCCCAGGTGGTTGATCGGCGACCGGTCGCGCGGCCGCAGCCACCGCACGTGATCGTCGCGGACGAAGACCTCGACCTGGGCGCCCGCCTCGGCCATGAGCGCCGCGGACCCGAGCGCGCTCTGTCCGCCGCCGACGACGGCGACGTGGCGGCCCGCGAACGCGGCTGGCTCGGCATGGCGGCCGGTGTGCGACACGAGCTCGGGCGGGAGGTCGCGGAAGGCGCGCGGCAGCCACTCGAAGTCCTCGATGCCGGCGGCCACGACGACCCGCCGGGCCGTCACCCGCGCGTCGTCGCCCAGTGCGAGCGCGAACGCTCCGTCACGGCGGCGCTGCAGGCGCCTCACGCGGCGGGTGTCGGCGCCGCCGGCCGCCTCACGGGCGAACCACTCGCCGTAGGCGATGAAGCGGTCCAGCGGCACCGGCACGCCGAAGTCCTCGCCGGTGTGCGCCTGGAAGGATCGCAGCGAGAACGGTCCGCTCGGCTCACCGATGTTCGATGCGCTCCAGTTTGAGCGGAGCGTCATCCCGCGGGGGAGACCATGCCAGAAGGCCATGGGCCGGCCGAACGCCTGGACGTCGACGCGTGCGCGGCGCAGATGCAAGGCGGTCGCCAGCCCGGACGGGCCCGCGCCGATCACGGCCACCTCGATGTCGGGCACGGCGGATGCCATCACGGCGGCCCGAGCGTGACGCAGCGGCGACCGCGTTTCCAACTGGCCGATCGGACAGATGGCACCCCGCCTGATCGACGGGCTCCGAGCCTGGCCGGACGACGCGTAGCCAGCCCCAGAGGGGCCGCCTACGATCGGCCGTTGTGAGGGACCAGGAGGGACCTGGGTCGTAATGGACCTCGAGCGCTACGCCCGCGTCGCATGGCGCTTCAAGTACCTGGTGGGGGGCGGGCTCCTGCTCGCATGCGCGATGGCCGTGCTGGCCGTCGCCCGCGTCTCCTACGACCACGGCCCGAAGCTCGCCTACCGGCACCCGCCGACCTACAAGAGCGACACCACCCTGCTGATCACTCAGGCAGGCTTCCCGTGGGGCCGGTCGGTGTCGACCTACCTCCCCGGCGACGAGAAGACCGGCCAGCCGTCCGTGCCGGCCAACGATCCGGTGCGCCTCGCGACCCTCACCGGGCTCTACGCGCAGCTCGCCACGAGCGATCAGGTCAGCGAGCGGCTGTCGCCGCAGGAGCGCCGCGACGGCAAGATCACCGTGACCGCGGTGCCCGCCCCGGCCTACACGCAGTCCGGCGTGCTGCCGCTGCTCAAGCTGGAGGCCGTCGCGCCGACCCGCCCCCAGGCCGTCGCCCTGGCGACCCGCGCGACCGCCGCGTTCCAGGAGTGGCTGCGGGGCCAGCAGGACAGCGGCGGCGTCTCGGCGGGCGATCGCGTCGTGGTCGACGTCATCTCCAAGGCCTCGGCGGCCACCGTCGCGACCTCCCCCAAGAAGACCACCGGCGTCATCGTCTTCCTGGCGATCATGGCCGCCGTCTTCGGGGTCGCGATGGTGCTCGAGAACCTCCGTCCGCGCCGCCGCGCCGAGCCCGAGACGGCCCCGGAGAGCGCCGCGACCGCGGCGCCGCACATCGCGGCCTGACGCGCCGTGGGCGCGCCGTCGTCCATCGGCCTGCGACGTGGCGACGCGATCGCGGTCTGGGGCCTGGGCACGGCGGTCGGGCTCCTCGCCGCCGCGACGATCCTGAGCTTCGGCGGCGCCTGGTTCCCGCCGCTCATCCTGCTGCTGGTCCTGGCCATCGTCGGGCGCAGCGTGCTGCTGAGCTGGCGCGTCCTGGTCGGCGGGATCGTGGTGGTGATCTTCCTGGTCCCGATCAAGCGCTACACCCTGCCCGCGAGCCTGCCGTTCCACCTCGAGCCCTACCGGCTCATCATCGCGATCGTCGCGGCCGGCTGGCTCACCTCCATGCTCATCGACCGCGGGCGCGTGCGCCTGCGCGCCAGCGGCCTCGAGCCGCCGCTAGGCCTCTTCGTCCTGGCGGCGCTCGTCTCGGTCGCCGTCAACGGCCAGGACCTGGGCGCGGTCGGGCTCATGCCCTACGTCGTCAAGACCCTGACGTTCTTCGCGAGCTTCATCCTGTTGTTCTCCATCGTGGTCAGCGTCGTGGAGCGTCGGGACGACCTCTACCTCCTCATCCGGATCCTCGTGACCTGCGGCGCCGTCGTCGCCGCGACGGCCGTCGTGGAGTCCCGCACCGGCCACAACTACTTCAACGACCTCGGCCGCATCCTGCCCTTCCTCACCTTCCAGGACCCGCGGCTCACCGCCGGGCTGGACGCGAGCTACCTCGACCGCTCGGGCGCGCTGCGGGCCTACGCCTCGGCCGCCCACCCCATCGAGCTGTCGGCCGTGCTCGTGATGCTCATGCCCCCGGCCATCGTCCTGCGGCGCAGCACCGGGAACCAGCGGTGGCTCGTCGCCGCGCTGGTCCTGACCCTCGGCGCGCTCGCGACGCTGTCGCGCACCGGTGTCGTGATGCTCGTCGTCGTCGCGCTCGTCTTCCTGTGGCTGCGCCCCCGCGAGACGCGCCGACTGTGGCCGGCGCTCGTGCCCGTCGTCTGCATCGTGTACTTCGCGATGCCCCACACCATCGGGAACTTCTACTCGGCGTTCTTTCCCAACGGCGGCCTCGTCGCCCAGCAGTCGGCGGTCGTCGCCGGCAACGAGGACATCGCCGACGGCCGCGTCGCCGACCTCGGGCCCTCGCTGCGCGAGGCGATGCGCACGCCCTTCTTCGGCCAGGGCTTCGGCAGCCGCGTGACCGACCGCCAGGCTGCCGCCCAGGACCACATCCCGCTCGCGCGGATCCTCGACGACCAGTGGCTCGGCACGCTGCTGGAGGTCGGCATCGTCGGGGTCCTGAGCCTGCTGTGGCTGCTCGTGCGCGCGATCCGCCGCATGGCGCGCCTCGCGCGCGACGACCCCGGCGACGACGGGTGGATGGCCGTGGCGCTCGCGGCCTCGATCACCGCCTTCGCCGTGGCGATGCTGACCTTCGACGCCCTCGGGTTCGTCCAGGTCACCATCCTGCTGTTCCTGCTCCTGGCGGTCAGCTCGGTCCTCGCCCGCCTGCCGCGGGTCGAGCGCGCGCCGGTGCCGCTGCGGCTATCGCCCGCCGGCCCGGACCACGGCCGGGCCCGCGCTTCCGCGTAGCAGCCGCATGAGCTCCTCGATCACCGCCCGCGACCGCCACGCGCTGGCCGGCACGTAGACCGCGCCGCCGACGAGCACGCACACGACCAGGCGCAGGGGCGGCGCCACGTCCGCCGCGACGAGCAGCTGGTGGACGACGAGCACGGCGGCCGCCATCAACGCCGACGCCTGCACGACCCCCGACAGCGCCCGGACGCAGTCGCGCGCCGACGCGCCCACCGAGCGCGCCGTGAGCGCCATGTAGAGCGGCTGCATCACCGTGCTCACGACGGCGAAGCACGCCGCGACGCCCGTGATCCCCCACTGCAGCCCCAGGATGAACGCGCCGAGGCCGGCGACGAACGCCGCCATGGAGTAGTGCAGGAGGCGCCGCGTCTCCCCCACCGCCTGCAGCACGACGGCGTTGAGGCCCTGCAGGACGAGCAGCATCCCCACGAACGCGAGGATGCGGACCACGGGCACCGCGTCCTGCCAGCGCGCGCCGAAGACCGTGTCGATGACGTCGGCCGCGAGGATGACCAGCGCGAGCATCGCCGGGACCGCCAGCGTCGCGACCATGCGCACGACGCGCAGCCACAGCGCCGCGAGGCGGGCGCGGTCGTCCTGCAGCCGGGAGAAGACGGGATAGAGCACCTCATGCAGGGGCGCCGACAGGCGGCTGAACGGGACGAGGATGATGTTGTAGGCCAGGGCGTAGGCGCCGAGGGCGGACGCTCCCAGGTAGCGGCCGATGAGCACGTTGTCGGTGTTCTGCGTGAGTTGGTTGAGCAGCAGCGTGCCCGATACGTGGCCGACGAACCCGCGCACGTCGCGCAGCGCGGTTCGCGAGAACCGCAGCCGCGGCCGCCACGGGCTGAACCGCCAGAGCAGGACGGTCGAGGTGGTGTAGGTGGCGAGCTGCTGGATGACGAGCGCCCACGGCCCGTAGCCCATCGCGGCGGCGCCGATGCCCAGCACCGCGCCGACGACGACGCCGGCCATCGCCCGCAGCTCCAGCGCGCGGAAGTCCATCTCGCGCACGAGGAGGTGCGACTGTGCCATGCCCAGCGCGCTGATCACGAAGCAGCAGGACATCGCGGCGAAGAGCCCCTGGACCTCCGCGTCGCCGTAGAAGTCGGCGACGAGCCCCGACAGGGCCACGCCGACGACCGTCGAGCACGCGCCGGTGGCCACCGTCGCCCAGAACACCGTGCAGCGGAGGTCCTCGGAGACCTCGCGCCGCTGGACCAGGACGGAGGCCAGGGCCACGCCCGACAGCACCGGCTCGAACGCGGCGAGCACCAGGACCATGCCGGCGAGCCCGTACTGCTCGGGGGTCAGCAGGCGCGCGAGGACGACCGCGACCGTGAGCTTGGTCACCTCGAAGAGCACCCGGCTCGTCGACTTCCACGCGAGGCCGCGCAGCACGGCCCGGCGGAAGCCCTCGGGTGGGTCGGCCATCCTGCCGGCGAGCGTAGGTCAGCGCCCGCCCGCCGCCTACGCGCCGAGGGGCCAGTCCTTCGCCCTGGCCGGACGGGGAGGACCAAGGACTGGCAGATCGTGCGGTGGGGATCGCTGACCGCGCGGTCTACGCTCGCGCGCGATGGGCGTCACCGGTGTGGTGCGACGGGCGGGCCGCGGCGTCGAGCGCTACGGACCCGCGCAATTCCTGAAGGAGGCGGCGACCCGGCCGCTGCGGCCGGTGCTGGCCCCCGCGGCGGGCGCTCGCCTGCGGCGCCTCGCGGCGACGCGCGCCGGCGTCGACGAGCTGCTCGACCTCGCCTTCGAGGCCGATCCGCTGGGCATCACGATCCGCCCGGGCCAGGTGCGCTCGGAGATCCGGCGCCTGCTGCTCGAGGTGCGCGGCTGCAGCCGCATGCTGGAGATCGGCACCGCCAACGGCGGCACGCTCTTCCTCTTCGCGCGCGTGGCGGCCGCCGACGCGCACCTCATCAGCGTCGACCTCCCGCACGGCGAGTTCGGCGGCGGCTACCCGTCCTGGCGGATCCCGCTGTACCGGCGCTTCCCGCGCGACGGCCAGCGGCTCGACCTGCTGCGCTGCGACTCCCATGCCCCGCGGACCGTCGCGCACGTGCGCGAGCTGCTGGACGGCAAGCCGCTGGACGTGCTGTTCATCGACGGCGACCACACCTACGACGGCGTGCGGCAGGACTTCGAGACCTACGCGCCGCTCGTGCGCCCCGGGGGCCTCATCGCGCTCCACGACATCGCGCCGCCCGCGCCCGGCGCGCCTCCGTCGGCGGCCGCGCTGCAGGGCGGCGACGTCCCGGCCTACTGGGCACAGCTGCGCGGCCGGTTCGCGCACGAGGAGCTCTGCGACGCCCCGTACGGCAACTTCGGCATCGGCCTGCTGCGCGTGTAGCCGTGCCCGGGGACCTCGCCGTCGTCATCGTCTCGCATGAGTGTGCTCCGTACCTCGGGCCGTGCCTGCGGTCGGTCCTCGGCCACGCCGGCGGCGCGGACCTCGACGTCGTCGTCGTCGACGCCGGCTCGACGGACGGCGGCCCGGAGCTCGTCGAGCGCGGGTTCCCGGCGGTGCGGGTGCTGCGCGGGCCCAACCGCGGCTTCGCCCACGCCAACAACCTCGGGGTGCTCGCCACCGATGCCCCGTTCGTCCTGTTCCTCAACCCGGACACCGAGATCCTCGAGGGCACGCTCGGCGAGCTCGTCGCCCGGCTGGCGCAGCGGCCGCGGGTCGGGCTGGCCGGCTGCCGCCAGGTCGGCCCCGACGGCGCGCTGGCGCCGTCGATCCGCCGCTTCCCCTCGCCGACGCGAGCGTTCATGGAGGCCTTGGGCTCCGAGCGCCTACCGGTGCGCGCGTCGTGGCTGGGGGAGCGCGAGCTCGATCCCGCGGCCTACGCGCGTGAGACCGCGTGCGACTGGACGTCGGGCTCGTTCATGGTGGCTCGGCGCGACGCGCTGCTGGCCGCGGGGCTCATGGACGAGCGGTTCTTCATCTACTGCGAGGAGCCCGACCTCTGCCGACGGATCAAGGCGGCGGGATGGGAGGTCGCCCACCTGCCGGCCATGACGATCCTGCACCACGCCGGCAAGAGCGGCTGGAGCGAGCGGCTGGTGGCCCAGGACGCCTACGCCCGCCGCCAGTACTACACCAAGCACCTGCCGCCCGCCCGGGCGCGGATGGCCGTGGCGGCGCATGCCCTGGGGCTCGCCTTGCGCGCGGCGCTCGGGGCGCCCGACCGGCGGAGGGCGTGCCGCGCCGGCCTGCGGACGCTCGCGGGACGCGTGCCGCCGCCGTTCGGGCCACCACCGCCGACCGCGCTGGGAGGCAGGCATGGCGACTGACGAGGTGGTGGGCGCCGTCGACCATCCGTGGGACTCCGCCGCGCGGCTGCGCCTGCTGCTCGCGGGCAGCGTCGAGAACCTGCTGGCCACGTGGGACGAGGAGCGCGCGCTGCTGCCCTTCTCCAGCCACCTGGCCGGCGGCACGATCGTCAACGACTACACCAACCCGATCGCCGTCCGGTACACGATCAACAGCCTGCTGGGGCTCGTGCGCGCCGCGCGCGCCGGCGTGGCGGGCCTCGGCGAGGCCGACGTGCAGCGGCGCTGCGACGCGTTCTTCGCCCGCGACGCGGGGCGCGTCACCCTGCCCGCCGACCACGGGCTGGCGACGGTCCTGCAGGCCGAGCTCGGGGCCGACACGGCCTTCCTGGCGCTGCGGATGCGCGCGCTGCGCGAGCTCCTGCGCGGCGGACGGCTCAACGTGCAGG
>Ga0070665_100007933_pt1 | contig 10761 bp, 8 predicted proteins | sample KBSS13metaG_FD_65862 | JGI IMG/M metagenome (GOLD analysis project Ga0070665, IMG submission 65862) | Switchgrass rhizosphere microbial communities from Kellogg Biological Station, Michigan, USA - KBS S1-3 metaG | ecosystem: Host-associated > Plants > Roots > Rhizosphere > Soil ...
GATGCCGCCCGCACCGGCGGCGAGGACCTCCAGGGCCGGCTCTCGGAGCTGGCGGGCCGCTGCGAGGCGCTGAGCGTCGAGCTCGGCGCCGCCGTCGCGCGTCGCGACGCGCTCGACGGCGAAGTCGAGGCGCTGCGCGAGGACCGCGACGCGCTCGCCGGCGAGCTGGAGGTCGCGGAGGGCCGTCGGCAGACGCTCGAGGCGGAGCTTGGCACGGCGCACGACCGGCTGGACGAGCTCGAAGCGCTGAGCGACCAGCACGACGGCGCCGCGTCTGAGCTGGACGCGCTGCGCGCCGCCCACGAGGACCTCTGCCGCCTCCTCGACGAGACCGTCGAGTCGCGTGACGGCCTCTCGGCCGAGCTCGGCGCGCTCACCGAGCGCCACGCGCTCGCGGCCACCGAGCTCGAGCAGGAGCGCAGCCGCGCCGAATGGCTGGGCGGCGAGCTCACGGCCGCCCAGGAGACGGCGCGGCATGCCGAGGGCGCCGCGGCGGCGGCCGACGCCCGCCGCGAGGACCTCGAGCAGGCCCTGCACTCCGCCCACGAGCGGACCGAGCACCTGCTGCGCGAGCTCGACGAGGCGCGCGGCGCCGTCGCCGACGGCGAGGGCCTCATGCAGGCCCTGGAGTCCGAGCGGCGGCGGGCCGCCGACGCGGAGGCCGCGGCGCAGGAGGCGCGCGAGCACGCGGCCGGACTGGCTCGCGAGGTCGCCAGCGCGCAGGAGGCGCTGATCGCCGCCGACGCGCGCCTCGCCGGTGAGCACAGCCGCCTCGCCGAGCAGATCGAGGAGGCCGAGGCGCGCCTCGCCGCCGAGCGCGAGCGCGTCGCGGCGCTGGAGCGCGAGACCCACGAGCACGCCGCGCGCCTGGACGCCGTCGCCGTCGAGCTGAACGCCGAGCGCGACGCCCGCCGCGCCGCCGAGCAGGAGCGCGACCGCGCCGGCGAGGCCGCGCGCGAGCGGATCGCCGAGCTGCAGCGTGTCGCCGCGAACGTCGGCGAGCGCCTCGTGGCCGCCGAGACCGAGCGCGACGACCTCGCCGCCCGGGCGGGCCAGGCCGAGGACGAGGCGGTGCGCGATGCCGAGGCGGCGCGCGACGAGGCGGTCGGGCGCGCGGAGGCCGCCGAGGCCGCCCGCCGGCAGGCCGAGGAGGCGCTGGCCGCCGCCGAGGCGGCCAACGAGCTGCAGACCCGGTCGTCGGCCGCTGCCGGCGACCTCGAGCGGCGCCTGCACGACGCCGAGGAGCAGCGGACACTCTCCCTGGCCTACGCCGGGCAGCTCGAGGACCGCGCCGGAGACCTGGTCGCGCGCGCGGAGGCCGCCGAGGCGGCGCTGGCCGAGGCGCAGGCCGACCTGGCCGCCGCCCAGGCGGAGCTGGCCGCCGCCGGGGCCCAGCTGCAGGCTGCGGCCGACGCCGGCGACACCGCCGCCGCGTCCCTGCGCGCCGAGCTGGACCACGCGCTCAGCACCCGCAACGAGCTCGAGATCGCGCTGGCCGGCGAGCGCGAGCTCCGCCAGGCGCTCGAGCGCCGAGTCGCCGAGCTCGTCGCCGCCGTCGCCAACCCGGTCGTCCCGGCGGTGATGAGCACGAGCTTCACGTCGGGTCGCCCGGCGCTGCCGCCGCTGAAGGTCGCCGCCGAACAGGCCAAGGCCTTCGCGCACGCGGCGCCCGACGAGCCGGCCGGCCCACCGCCGGGCCTGACCCCCGAGTCGCTCGACGAGCTCGACGCCGCCCTGACCAAGGCCTCCAGCGTGCGGGCCGCCGGCCGGGCGGCGCTGCACATCGTCGCCGCGGCCACGGGCTGGCAGGGCGGCGCGGTGTGGGAGCCGCGCGACGAGGGCGAGTTCGGCTGCGTCGAGACGTGGAGCGCCTACATGTCGGGCCTGGAGGCCTGGGAGACCATGGCCTGGCGAGCCCATCTCGAGGACGGCCTGGTGGCGGCCGCCGCGGGCTCGGGCGAGCCGCACTGGGCCGACACGGAGGAGATGCTCGCCTGCCCCCGCTCGCGCGCGGCGTCGTGGGCGGACCTGGCGACGCTCGCCACCGTGCCGGTCGTGCACCCCGACGGCCGGGTCCTCGCCGTCCTCGAGCTCGTCCGCAAGGCCCGGGACGCGGCCGACCCCGAGCTGCTGGCGACGCTCGCGGCCGTCGCGGTGCGGCTGGCCGAGCGCCTGGCGACGATCGAGGTCGCCGAGCCGGTCCACACCGGCCGGCTCTAGCGTCGCGCGTCCGTCCCGTCGTGCACGTGCGGCGCCTCGGTGGCGTCGGTCGACACCGCGCCGATCGCCGTCCGCAGCCAGGCCCGCTCGGCCTCGTCGGCCGAGCGCATTCTGTGCTGGATCCATCGCACCAGCTGCACCCGCGAGCCGATCGCCAGGACCGGCCCGCACAGCGCGTAGCGGCCGTCCTCGAGCACCACGAGGCTGCCGGGCCGGTCGCGCCGCAGGCGCAGGAGGTCGATGACCTGCAGGCCGTTGATGGACTCCGGCCGCGTGGCGTCCCCGTCCACGGGCGACCAGGGCCGCGAGCTGAAGACGGTGGTCGCCCCGCGCAGGACGCGCCGCGGGCGCGGGCGCGGCCCCACCGGGCCCGTGCGCCACGAACTCGAGATGGCCACGAGCTCGCGGGAGGCCTCCTCGCGGTAGAGGACGTGGAGGTGGTCGCCGGCCTCGACCCGCGTCGAGCCGCGCGGCGGGATCGCCTCGCCGCGGCGCACGATGACGTTGACCACCGCCTCGCGCGGCAGGCCCAGGTCGCGGACGGCCAGGCCCACGATCGCGTCCTCGGGGCCGACGGGGAACTCGAGCACCTCCGCGCCCAGGCGCCGGATCGTCCCAGACTCCGACAACGGGCGCGGCAGCGCCGGCTCGTCCGTCGTCATCCCCAGACGGCGGACGATCGGCTCGAACGTCGCGCCCTGGAGGATCGTGGAGAGCAACACCACGAAGAACACGATGTTGAAGAACTCGTGGCTGCGCGGAACGCCCTCGATGACCGGGAACGTCGCGAGCACCACGGGCACCGCCCCGCGCAGGCCGGCCCAGCCGATGACCGCCTGCTCGCGCAGCGAGAAGCGGAACCAGGAGGTCATGAGCGTCACGGCCAACGGCCGGGCCACCAGGACGAGGACGAGCGCGACCACGGTCCCCTCGAAGGCGACGTCCCCCAGGGCGGAGGGGAAGACGAGCAGGCCCAGCACCAGGAACATGACGAGCTGCGCCACCCAGGCGAGGCCCTCGTGGAACGCCGCGATCGTCTGCCGCGCATGGATCGGGAACGAGCCCAGCACGAGCCCGGCGAGGTAGACGGCGAGGAAGCCCGAGCCGTGCGCCGTGTCGGCCAGGCCGAAGGCGATCGCGACGGCGGCCAGCGTCGCGACCGGGTAGAGGCCCGCCGAGGCCAGGCGCGCCTCCCGGAGGGCGACGACCGCCAGGTAGCCGACCCCGAGGCCGACCACGCCGCCGATCGCGAGCTGGCGGACGAAGAGCCAGAGGAAGTCGGCGAGGCCGTAGCTGGGGTTCGTCAGCCGCTCGATGAACCCGAGGACGAGCAGGACGGCGATCGGGTCGTTCATCCCCGACTCGCCCTCGAGGGTGCGCGCAAGGCGGCGGCGCAGCGTCGAGCCGCGCAGCAGTGCGAAGATGGCCGCGCCGTCGGTGCCGGCCACGATCGCGCCGACGAGCAGGCCCTCCGTCGCCGTGAAGTCGAACAGCCACGCCGCGACCAGGCCGGTGACGACGGCGGTGATGACCGTCCCGGGGATCGCGAGCGCGAGCGACGGCCCGAGCACCGGGCGGATCTCCGGGAAGCCGGCGGCGAGGCCGCCCTCGAACAGGATCAGGGCGAGGGCGACGATCCCCACCGTGCGTGCCAGATGGTAGTCGTTGAACTCGATCCAGTCGGCGCCGTCGCTGCCGACGAGCATGCCGACGCCGAGGAACAGGACCAGGCCCGGGATGCGGACGCGGCTCGCGACCAGCGAGCCCAGCAGGCCGGCCGTGAGGAGCGCACCCGCGATGAGGATGCGCTGGCCGTCGTGCACCGCGACACCTTCCCATATCGGCCCTACGGCTCCGGTGCCAGGGTGTCGCCGATCGCGATCCGCCCCCCACGCAGGACGTCGGCGCGCAGGCCGCCGCGATGCACGAGCGGCCGCAGGACGCCGCCGCCGTTGCGGCGCTCGAGGAGCGCGCACGGCTCGCAGAGGCGCCGGCCCTCGCACAGCGCCTCCCCCAGCCGGAAGCGATGGCCGACGAGCGCGTTGAGGTCGGTGCCGCGGACCACGACGTTGCGCCGGTGGTCGACGGGACCGCCCCGCTCCGCCGCCAGCTCGTCGAGGACGGCGGCGTCCACGAGCGTGAGGGCGCTGCCGGGGCGCCCTGCGGCGAAGCTGCCGGTCCCCGCCGCGTAGCGATCGCCCTCCAGCCCGGTTCCGGCCACCGCCAGGGCCACGGCGACCGTGCGCGTGGGGGCGCCCGCCGCCGGGGCCAGGACGAGCGCCTCGACGACGCCGGGCCCCGCTCGCCGCGCCGGCGGCGGCCACACCGCGAGGTCCAGCGGCGCGACCACGAACCCGTCGAGGATCTCATCGGTGGTGCCCGCCGGGTCCCAGATGGGTGCCGACGGCACACCGAACATGACGACCGCGCGCGGACCGGAGCCGTCGCGGGCCGGCCGGCGGGCGATCCACGGTCCGGCCCAGCCGAAGCCCTGCGGGTCGGCGACGGGCACGAGCCCGAGGCCGCGCGCCGCCAGCCATGCCCGCACCTCCTCCTCACCGAGCGGCACGTCGACGGCGGCCGTGCTCGTGATCTGCGCCACGCAGGCCGCCAGCGTCGAGGCCGCGGTATGGCGGGCGGGCACGGCCTCGCGCCGCTCAGCCGAGGGCGACGATCGCGTCGATCTCGACCGGGGCGCCGAGGGGCAGCGCCGCGACCTCGATCGTCGTCCGCGCCGGCAGCGGGTCGGTGAAGAACTCGGCGTAGGCGGCGTTGATCTCCGCGAAGCCGTCCAGATCGGTGACGTACACCGCGCAACGCACGGCGTCCCGCAGATCGCCGCCCGCCGCCTGCGCGACGGCCTGGAGGTTGCGCAGGCACTGGCGCGTCTGCTCGCCGAGGTCGCCCTCGGCGAGCAGACCGGTGGCGGGGTCAACCGGCGTCTGGCCGGCCAGGAACAGGAGGTCGCCGCTGCGGATGCCCTGGCTGTAGGGCCCGGCGGGGGCGGGCGCGCCGTCGGCGGCGACGGCCTGGCGTGGAGCGGGCATGTAATTGATGGTCCTTCGACGCTGGTGGATCCCGGACGCTACCGTCCCATGCCGGATGCTCGCGCGTCGCCTCCTCGCCGGGGCCCTGGCTCTGCCGGTGGCCGTCCTCGCCACCGCACTCGCACCCACGGTCAGCCCCGCCTCGGCGGCGATCCCCTGGACGCCGTGCCCGACCGCCGGCTACGAATGCGCCAAGGTCGACGTGCCGCTGGATCGCGGGGGCGGGCTGCCCGGCACCGTCGCGCTGAACGTCACGCGGGTGCCGTCGGCCACCAATCCGCGCAACGACGCGGTCCTCGCCCTCGCCGGCGGGCCGGGGCAGGCGGCGGTCCCACTCGCGCCGAACTTCGCAACCATCCTCAAGCCGGCGATCGCCGACCGCGACCTGCTGGTCTTCGACCAGCGCGGGACCGGCGACTCGGGCGCGCTGGACTGCACCTCGCTGCACGGCACCGCGACGCTGCTGAAGGCGGCCTCGCAGTGCGCCGCCCAGCTCGGACCCGCCCGGGGGCTCTACCGGACCGCCGACAGCGTCGAGGACATCGAGGCGCTGCGCATCGCGGGCGGCTACGACAAGCTCGTGCTCTACGGCGTGAGCTACGGGACGAAGGTGGCGCTGGCCTACGCCGCGGCGCACCCTGCGCAGGTCGAGTCGCTCGTCCTCGACAGCGTCGTGCTCCCCGAGGGGCCCGACCCCTTCCAGCGCTCCACCCTGTCGGGCTCCACGCGCATGCTGCGCGACCTGTGCGCCGACACGGCGTGCAGGGCCGCCACGACAAACGCGGCCGGCGATCTCTCGCGGCTGGCGGCCAAGCTGCGGAGGGGCGCGCTGCGCGGCAAGGTCGTCACAACGTCGGGGCGCAGCGAGAGCCTGTCGCTCACCCAGAACGGCCTCCTGGACATCCTCCTGGCCGGCGACCTGAACCCGACCCTGCGCGCCGAGCTGCCGGGCTCGATGCGCGCCGCCCTCGAGGGCGACGCGCAGCCCATCCTGCGCCTGAGCGTACGGTCCGAGGGGCTGACGACCGGTCTGCAGAGCGCCGGGACGGGCAGCAGCGACGCGCTCTTCCTCGCCACCACCTGCGAAGAGCAGCCGTTCCCGTGGGTGCGAGAGGCCGGCGTCAACGAGCGGGCGATCGAGGCGACCGTCGCCGCCCAGCAGATCCCGCGCGCCCAGCTCGGGCCGTTCTCCCCCAAGGCCGCGCTCCAGGGCGGCCCGATCCCCTACTGCCTGGGCTGGCCCGACGCCTCGCCCGCGCCCGCGGCCCCGAGCGCGCTGCCCACGGTGCCGACGCTCGTGCTCGACGGCGCGCTCGATCTCCGCACGCCGTACGAGGACGCCGCCCAGATCCCGTCGCGGATCCCCGGCGCGCTCGTCGTCAAGGTGCCCAACACCGGCCACTCGGTCCTCGGCTCGGAGGAGGCGGGCTGCGCCGCCAACGCCCTGGCCGCCTTCTTCGCCGACGGCTCCGCCCCGCCGTGCACGTCGAGCGCCAACCCGTTCCCGCCGACGCCGCTGCCGCCGCGCACGTTCAAGCGGATCAAGGCCGACGGGCCGACGCGCCGGACCGTCATCGCGGCGCGCAGCACGATCCGCGACGCGCTCTACCAGATCATCGGCGACGCCTTCGCGCTCGGCAAGCTGCCCAGGCGCGTCGCGGGGCTGCGGGGCGGCAAGGCCACCGTGAGCAGCACGACGTTCCGCCTCAGCGCGTACGAGTACGTCCCCGGCGTCAAGGTCAGCGGGCCGGCGAACGTCGACGGCAACGCGACCGTGACGGTCCGCGGCGGCGGCGCCCTATCCGGGACGCTGCACTTCGCCTCCGGCGGCGCGGTCACCGGGCGGCTCGGCGGCCGCAGGGTCAACCTCGCCTCCTCGGCCGCTGTCCGCGGCAGCGGCCTTCCGTCGCTCTCCTCGGTGTTGAAGCGCCCGCGCCTCGGGCCGTAGCTACAGCACCGGCAGGTAGCGGTCGAGCTCCCACTGCGTGACCTGCACGCGGTAGTCCTCCCACTCCTGGCGCTTGATCTCGACGTAGCGGTTGAACATGTGCTCGCCGAGCGTCCGGAGTATGAGCTCGGACTCGGCGGTCAGCTCGATCGCCTCGCCCAGCGTCTCGGGCAGCTGCTCGATCCCCAGCCGCTTCCGCTCGTCGGGGGACAGGTGGTAGAGGTTCTTCTCCATCGGCTCGGGCAGCTCGTAGCCCTTCTCGATGCCCTCCAGGCCGGCCTGCAGGAGCGCGGCGAACGTCAGGTAGGGGTTGCACGCCGGGTCGGGGCAGCGCAGCTCCATGCGCGTCGAGTTCTCCTTGCCGGGGTGGTAGAGCGGCACCCGGACCAGCGCGCTGCGGTTGCGCCGGCTCCACGCCACATAGACCGGCGCCTCGTAGCCGGGGACCAGCCGCTTGTAGGAGTTGACCCACTGCGCGAAGATCGAGCTCAGCTCGCGCGCGTGGCGCAGCTGGCCGGCGATGAACGCCTTGCCGGTGTCGGAGAGGAAGTACGGGTCCTCCGCGTCGAACATCGCGTTCTTGCCGTCGCGGAACAGGCTCATGTGCGTGTGCATGCCCGAGCCGTTCTCGCCGAAGAGCGGCTTGGGCATGAACGTGGCATGCCAGCCGTACTTCATGGCGTACTCCTTGACCGTGATGCGGTAGGTCATGCAGTCGTCGGCCATCTTCAGCGCGTCGTCGTAGCGCATGTCGATCTCGTGCTGACTGGGACCGACCTCGTGGTGGGTGTACTCCACGTGGATGCCGAGCTGCTCGAGCGCCAGCACGGTCTCGCGGCGCACGTCGGAGCCGGCGTCGAGCGTCGTGAGGTCGAAGTAGCCGCCCTCGTCGAGGACCTCGGTGCCGTTCTTGTCGCGGAAGAGGAAGTACTCGAGCTCCGGCCCGACGTTGAACGTGTCGAAGCCCATCCCGCGCATGCGGTCCAGCGCGCGGCGCAGGACGTGGCGAGGATCGCCCTCGTATGGGGTGCGCTCAGGGGTCAGGACGTCGCAGAAGACACGGCCGACGCCCTGCTCCTCCGGGCGCCACGGGAGGATGGCGAAGGTCGTCGGATCCGGCATGGCGACCATGTCGGACTCCTCGATCGCGTTGAAGCCCGTGATCGAGGAGCCGTCGAAGCCCATGCCCTCCTTGAAGGCGTCGTCGAGCTCGGCCGAGTTGATGGAGAACGACTTGAGCTGGCCCAGGATGTCGGTGAACCAGAAGCGGATGAACCGCAGGTTGTGGTCCTTCACGATGGCCTTGACGTCCTCGACGGTCCGGGGCAGGTCGCTCATGGCCAGGACCCTAGAGGATCACCGGTGTCATCCTGGTCGGAACCCGGTCGCCGGGTGGTCGAGCCACTCGCGGCTCCAGGCCTTCAGCGCGGCCACGGCCGGCTCCAGGCCACGGCCCATCGGCGTGAGGCCGTAGCGCACGCACGCCGGCGGCCCCGCCTCGGTGCTCCGGGCGACCATCCCCCGGCCCTCGAGCTCCTTCAGCCGCTCCGACAGCAGCCGGTCCGACAGGTCGGGGATCGCCGTCGCGATCTCGCCGAACCGCAGCGGCCCGGCCTGCAGCAGGACCTCGACGATCGCGCCGGTCCAGCGCCGCCCGAGCAGCTCGACCGCCTCGTGGTAGAAGGGGCAGCAGCTCGGCGCGGCGGCGGGCCGGTGCATGGCGTGCGCGCTAGGCCGCCCGGAGTTCGCGGGCGGTCTCCGCGGAGCCGTCGACCGGGATGTCACCCGCGAGGTTGACCATCGCCGTGAGCGTCTCGAGCCCCGCGACGGCGATGGCCTCCAGGAGCTGCTCCTCGCTCCACCCCGACTCGCGGGCCTCCTCGTGGAGGTGGGCGGCGGGGCTGCCCTGGTCGACGACCAGCACACGCAGCAGCCGCAGCAGCTTGGCCTCGTGCTCGTCGTAGGAGTCCCACTCGCAGGCGAGCGCGATCTCGTCGACCCCCAGCCCGGCACGGCGGCCGGTGCGCCGGTGCAGCGCGAGGCCGGGCTCCGAGCCGTAGTGATGGGCGACCGCGAGCGCGATGCGCTCGAGCGTCGGCAGCGGCACCGACCCGTGGCGCAGCTCGCCGCGGAAGCGCGTGTACCCACGCAGCGCCGCGGGCGAGCCCGCCAGCACGCCGAGGAAGTTCGGCAGCTGGCCGGCCGACGCCATCGCGCTCTTGAGGATCGGCAGCGACGCCTCGGGCGCCGAGAGGTCGTCGTGGATCGAGAAGCGGCTGATGCGGGTCTTCATGGCAGGCGTCCTGAGCGAGCGGATGGGTGAGCGCCGGCCGTCCGTGCCGGCATGCGCCGGTCGTCCTTACCCGAGGTAAGTGTATGGATGCTGTCAACGCCGCCCGGCGTCGACCTAGCTCGAGAGCGCGGCCAGGACGATGAGGAGGATGCCGAGGACGACGGCCCACATCGCGATGCGGTCGGGCCGCGGGCCCAGGCGCTCGTGCGGGGTCAGCCGCCGATAGCGGCGCGCCATCGAGGGCACGCGCAGCTCGTGCGGGCGGCCGGTGATCTGCACCGTCCGGTGGCTCCTGCGCGCGGGTAGCGGCGCCTCGGGCTCCACGTCCTGCGCCTCCGCCGGCCCCCCGAGCTCGATCACGACGGATGTCGCCTCCTCGGCGCGGGCCCGCGCGGAGGGCGCCGGGATGAACATCCCGTGCAGGTCCTCGTCGGCGACGGCCTCGGCGTCCTCACGGACGTCGTCGGCGGGCGCCGCGACGGCGCGCAGGCGCCGCGGGCGCTCGGAGGCCCCGGTGATGCGCCGGCGCGGGACGAACTCGATCTCCTCGCCGAGCCAGTCCTCGGCGGGGCGGCGACCCGGCTCCCCCAGGTCCTCCCGCTCCTGCTGCACATCGGCCCACCAAGCGGGCGCATCCATCGGGGGCATCTTGTCCTTGATCCTCTTCCTCGGTGCTTGCGGGGTTAGCTGACGGGCTTGCGCCGAAGAGCGGCGCGACGCGGATGCGATTCGCCCCAAAGCACGATGGGTCCCCCGCTCCCCTTCCGGCACCACCCAGACGGGGATTCAGCGGTCACAGACGGGAGGCATCGTACCAATGTCCAAAATCCCTGCTCGCCGGCAGAGTTATGAATCTGCGCAACGTCCGGCATCGTCGTGGGTGCGTCGGACGGAAGAACGTCCGCAATCTGCGGAAATCCGGGAGGCGCTGCGCGCGGCGCTCTGCTCAGCGCCCGGCGACGGTCGAGACGTACTGCGCGACGTCCTGCGCGTCCTTGCCCACGAGGAGCCCCGCGGGCATGTCGCCGGCGCCCCGCGCGCGACCGTTCTTGATCGCGTCCAGCACGAAGGCAGCCTGGAGGTTGCCGCCGTTGAGGGTGTCGAGGTTGGGTCCGACGCGCCCGATGGCGCTGGAGGCCGCCAGCGTGTGGCAGGTCGAGCAGTTCTCGGCGAAGAGCGCCCGGCCGTGCGCCTGGGCGGCGCTCAGGTCGACGCCGCTCGGGCCGTCCTTCTGGTGATCGTTGGAGTTGAAG
>Ga0070665_100007935_pt1 | contig 10760 bp, 10 predicted proteins | sample KBSS13metaG_FD_65862 | JGI IMG/M metagenome (GOLD analysis project Ga0070665, IMG submission 65862) | Switchgrass rhizosphere microbial communities from Kellogg Biological Station, Michigan, USA - KBS S1-3 metaG | ecosystem: Host-associated > Plants > Roots > Rhizosphere > Soil ...
TGTATGTCCCTGCCGAAGGGGACGAAAGGCGGTCAATGCAACGTTCCCCAACTCAGACCGGCCATGGAGCGTCGCCTGGACGAAATCCTCGGCGTTCATCGCGCGGAAGTGATCTGTCCGCGGTCTGTGCTTTTCAGGCTGTGGCACGTCCAGGCTTGCATCATCTGCTGGCGCGCAGGCAGATGTTCGGCGTGGTTGTGCGCGCAATGACATCGGAATTCGCCATTCAGCCGCATCGAGATCGACCTCGGAAAGCGGATGGCCTGAGACACTCCGAGCCCGAGTCACTCATGAAAGAGGCCCTAGAGTGTTGATTCTCTAGGGCTTTCATCTATTGCCGGGACTTGAGGGGACATCGTCGGATGTCCCGATGGTGGAGAGGAGGAGGATCGAACTCCCGACCTTCGCATTGCGAACGCGACGCTCTCCCAGCTGAGCTACCCCCCCACGACACCGCGTAGTTTAGCAAATCCCTCCGTGACGCCTCGCTCCCGGCAAATGAGAATGACTATCATTCGTACGATATCAATAGGTACACTCAATGCGCCGCATTGCTCGTTTGTATTGCCGATCGAGAGGTGCTGGGTTAGCGTAGGCCGTGTCGCTCGCCGCGCGCATGCGCCTCGGCGGCCGTTGCTGTTCAACTCACCAGGAGATCGAGATGGGCTTGAAAGGATCTAAAACCGAGCAGAACCTGAAGGATGCGTTTGCAGGCGAATCCCAGGCCAATCGGCGTTATCTGTATTTCGCGAACAAGGCCGACATCGAAGGCCAGAACGACGTGGCGGCGCTGTTCCGCTCCACGGCCGAAGGCGAAACCGGCCACGCGCACGGCCACCTCGAGTTCCTCGAGGCGGTGGGCGATCCGGCCACCGGTTTGCCGATCGGCTCGAGCCGGCTGAACCTGAAGGCTGCCGTCGCGGGCGAGACGCACGAGTACACCGACATGTACCCCGGCATGGCCAAGAGCGCGCGCGAAGAGGGCTTCGACGAGATCGCCGACTGGTTCGAGACGCTGGCCAAGGCCGAGCGCTCGCACGCCAACCGCTATGTGAAGGCGTTGGAAGCGCTCGTCGACTGACGACGCCTTTCATTGCGAACCGAACAGGGGGCCGCGCGCCCCTTGTTTTCATTGTCCGGAGACAAGCTCGATGACGACCCGCGAAGGCAACCTCGAAGCGCCCACGCGCCATCCTGTGGACTGGAAGAACCCGGAGTTCTACGACCAGGCCGCGTGCGAGAAGGAGATGGAGCGCATCTTCGACATCTGCCATGGCTGCCGGCGCTGCGTGAGCCTGTGCCAGTCGTTCCCGACCTTGTTCGACCTGATCGACGCGACAGCGGACGGTGAAGTGCACGGTGTCGCGAAGAAGGACTACTGGAGCGTCGTCGATCAGTGCTATCTGTGCGACCTCTGCTACATGACGAAGTGCCCGTACGTGCCGCCGCATCCGTGGAACGTGGACTTCCCTCACACGATGCTGCGCGCGAAGGCGATCAAGTTTCGCAACGGCGAGGTCGGCGCAGGCGAGAAGCTGCTCGCATCGACCGACACGCACGGTCAGTTCGCCGGCATTCCGATCGTCGTGCAAGCGGTTAATGCGATGAACAAGACGAAGCCGATGCGCAAGCTGCTCGACAAGACGCTGCACGTGCATCCCGACGCGTGGCTGCCGGAGCTCGCGACCAAGCGCTTCCGCTGGAGCGCCGAGCGCGGCAGCACGAGCACGCCGGTCGTCAACGGCGAGCGCACGCCGGGCAAGGTCGCGATCTACTCGACCTGCTACGTCAACTACAACGAGCCCGGCATCGGCTTCGACCTGATCAAGCTGCTCAAGCACAACGACATCCAGTTCCGCATCGTCGAGAAGGAGAGCTGCTGCGGCATGCCCAAGTTCGAGCTCGGCGATCTCGAGAGCGTCGCGAAGCACAAGGAGGCGAACATCCCGGTGCTCGCGAAGCTGGCGCGCGAGGGCTACGCGATCCTCGCGGCGATCCCGTCGTGCACGCTGATGTTCAAGCAGGAGCTGCCGCTGCTGTTCCCCGACGATGCCGACGTGATGGCGGTGCAGGAAGCGATGTACGACCCGTTCGAATACTTGATGGCGCGCCACAAGGACGGCTTGCTCAAGCTCGACTTCAAGGCAGCGCTCGGCAAGGTGAGCTATCACATTCCTTGCCATGGTCGCGTGCAGAAGATCGGCCGCAAGACCGAAGAGGTGTTCAAGCTGATCAACCAGACCGTGCCGGTGCAGCTGAACACCGTCGAACGCTGCTCGGGTCACGCCGGCACCTACGGCGTGAAGAGCGCGTTCCACGAGACGGCGATGAAGATCGGCAAGCCGGTGTTCAAGGCGATGGCCAAGGACGCGCCCGACTACATCAGCTCGGACTGCGCGCTGGCCGGGCATCACATCGCGCAAGGCATGGCCGAGAACGCGCTGCCATCGGCCAAGCTCGCGCACCCGCTCAGCCTGATGCGCATCGCCTATGGGTTGGAGTGAACGAGTGAGTGACAAGATGACGACCACCAAGCACATCACCAAGGAAAGCCTCCTGACGCTGGAGGCCTACGCGAAGATCCGCAAGACCAGCCGCGCCGAGTTCATCGCGCACCGCAGGCTGCGCACCGTGCATCTGGGCGAACACGTCAGCGTTCAGTTCGAGGACGAGACGACGATCCGTCGCCAGATCCAGGAGATGCTGCACATCGAGAAGATCTTCGAGGAGGAGGGCATCCTGAGCGAGATCGAGGCCTACGCACCGCTCCTGCCGGACGGCACGAACTGGAAGGCGACGATGCTGATCGAATACCCCGATCCGCACGAGCGCAAGCGGGAGCTCGCGCGGCTGATCGGCGTCGAGGACCGGATGTTCGTCGAGGTCGAAGGGCAGCCGCGCATCTACGCGATCGCCGACGAGGATCTCGATCGAGAGAACGACGAGAAGACCTCGGCGGTGCACTTCGTGCGCTTCGAGCTTCCGCAGGCGGCGCGCGACGCGGTGCGCGCGGGCGCGGCGGTGAAGCTCGGATGCGACCACACGAACTATCCGGCGCATGTGGCGATCGCGCCCGAGACCTTGACGAGCCTGGCCGGCGATTTGCGCTAGCGTTCGGCGCCCCTGATCCGGCCGGCCTCGCGCCGGCATTTTCAAATCTGTCTAATAGTTAAACTCTACTAAGATCTGTTCTCAGATAGCATAGTATTAACCCTGTTCGTTGACACCTCTCCCACCACTCAAAGGAAGTCATCCATGTCCCTGATCAACACCCAAGTCCAGCCGTTCAAGGTCCAGGCGTTCAAGAACGGCAAGTTCATCGAAGTGACCGAGCAGAGCCTGAAGGGCAAGTGGTCTGCCTTCGTCTTCATGCCCGCTGCGTTCACCTTCAACTGCCCGACCGAGGTGGAAGACGCGGCCGACAACTACGCCGAGTTCCAGAAGCTGGAGGCCGAGGTCTATATCGTCACGACCGACTCGCACTTCGCCCACAAGGTGTGGCACGAGACGTCGCCGGCCGTCGGCAAGGCGAAGTTCCCGCTGATTGGCGATTCGACGCATGCGCTGACCAAGGCATTCGATGTCTACATCCCTGAGGAAGGTCGGGCGCTGCGCGGCACGTTCCTGATCAACCCGGACGGCATCGTCAAGACGGCCGAGGTGCACGACAACAGCATCGCGCGCGACATGAAGGAAACGCTGCGCAAGCTGCGGGCCGCGCAATACGTCGCCGCGCACCCGGGCCAGGTCTGCCCCGCCAAGTGGAACGAGGGCGCCGCAACGCTGACCCCGTCGCTCGACCTGGTCGGCAAGATCTAGATCTCCAACGCGATATCAAAGGAGCTTCACGATGTTGGATGCAAACCTGAAGGCGCAGCTGAAGGCCTACCTCGAGCGCGTGAAGCTGCCTTTCGAGATCACCGCGTCGCTGGACGACAGCCCGGCGGCTCAGGAGATGCATGGCCTGCTGCAGGACATCGTCTCGCTGAGCGACAAGATCACGCTGAAGACCGACGGGACCGACGCACGCAAACCGTCGTTCGCGCTCAACCGTCTCGGTGAGTCGCCGCGCATACGCTTCGCGGCGATCCCGATGGGCCACGAGTTCACCTCGCTCGTCCTGGCACTGCTGCAAGTCGGTGGACATCCGCCGAAGATCGAGCAGGACGTGATCGATCAGATCAAGGATCTCGACGGCGATTTCCGCTTCGAGACCTACATGTCACTCACCTGCCACAACTGCCCCGACGTCGTTCAGGCGCTGAACCTGATGGCGGTGCTGAACCCGCGCATCTCGAGCGTCGTGATCGACGGAGCGCTGTACCAGCAGGAGGTGGCCGATCGCCAGATCCTGGCGGTGCCGATGGTGTTCCTGAACGGCGAGCATTTCGGGCAGGGCCGCATGGAAGTCGACGAGATCGTCGCCAAGCTCGACACCGGTGCCGCCGCGCGCGACGCCGCGAAGCTGAGCGCCAAGGATGCGTTCGACGTGCTGATCGTCGGCGGTGGCCCGGCCGGCGCCGCGGCCGCGGTCTACGCGGCGCGCAAGGGCATACGCACCGGCATGCTCGCCGAGCGCCTGGGCGGGCAGACCATGGACACGATGAGCATCGAGAACTTCATCTCGGTGCTCGAGACCGACGGACCGAAGTTCGCGGCCGCGCTGGAGCAGCACGCCAAGCGCTACGACGTCGACATCATGAACCTGCAGCGCGCCCAGAAGCTGACGCCGGCCGGTGCCGACGGCCTGGTCGGCATCCAGCTCGAGAACGGCGCGACGCTGAAGAGCAGGACTGTGATCCTGTCGACAGGCGCACGCTGGCGAGAAGTCAACGTGCCCGGCGAGAAGGCGTATCGCAACAAGGGCGTCGCGTACTGCCCGCATTGCGACGGGCCGCTGTTCAAGGGCAAACGCGTCGCGGTGATCGGTGGCGGCAACTCGGGTGTCGAGGCAGCGATCGATCTGGCCGGCATCGTCGCGCACGTGACGCTGCTCGAGTTCGGAACCGAACTGCGTGCCGATGCGGTGCTGGTCGACAAGCTGAAGAGCCTGGCCAATGTCGCGATCCACACGAACGCGCAGACGACCGAAATCAGCGGCACCGATGGCAAGGTCAGCGGGCTGACCTACGTCGATCGCAAGAGCGGCGAGTCGAAGTCCGTGGCGCTGGAAGGCGTGTTCGTGCAGATCGGCCTGGTGCCGAACTCCGAGTGGCTGAAGGGCACGCTGGAGCTGACCCGCCACGGCGAGATCGTCGTCGACGCGCGTGGCCAGACTTCGCTTGCGGGCGTGTTCGCGGCCGGCGATGTCACCACGGTCCCGTTCAAGCAGATCATCATCGCGACCGGCGACGGCGCGAAGGCCGCGCTCGGTGCGTTCGATCACTTGATTCGAGCGACGCGCCAGCCGTCCGCGCTGTAGATCGCGAGGGCAGCCCAGATGAAGGCGAAGCCGATCAACCGCCCGGTCGTGAAGGCTTCGTCGAACACCCAGACGCCGAGAGCGAACTGGATCGTCGGGCCGATGTACTGGACGATGCCGAGCGTGGCCATCGACAGGCGTCGTGCGCCGGCGGCGAACAGCAGCAGCGGCACGGCGGTGATCGGGCCGAGCCCGATCATCCACAGGTTCGCGAGCATGCCCGGTGCCGGGAAGGCCGATTCGCCCTGTGCGGCGGCAAGAGCGAGCGTCACGAGAGCGAGCGGGGCGAGCAGCAGCGTCTCGAGCGTCAGGCCTTCGAGCGCGCCGAGCACGGCGATCTTGCGCAACAGGCCATAGGCGCCGAACGAGGCGGCCAGAAGCAACGCGATCCACGGCGGCCGCCCGGCCTGCACCGTGAGCCAGACGACGCCGAATGCGGCGAACGCGAGCGCGATCCATTGCGCGCGCCGCAACCGTTCGCGCAGCAGCGTGACGCCGAGCAGCACGTTGACGAGCGGCGTGATGAAGTAGCCCAGGCTCGATTCCAGCACGTGGCCGTGCAGCACCGCCCAGATGTAGGTCAGCCAGTTCGCGCCGATCAGCAACGCACTCGCGATGAATGCGCCGATCACCTTGGGCTGCCGCAACACGCCCGGCAGCCAGCGCCATTGGCGGCGCCAGCTCAGGGCGGCGGCGAGAAAGAGCAGGCACCAGACGACGCGATGCGACAGCACCTGTGCCGCCGGCACGGTGGTGACGATGCGGAAGTACAGCGGGAACAGCCCCCACCAGACGAAGGCCAGGGCGGCGTAGAGGAGGCCGGCGGACTGCAACCGCGCTCAGCCCTGCTTCAACAAGGCATCGCCGTATTGTTCGCGCAGCCGGTTCTTCAGCATCTTGCCCGTCGCGCCGAGCGGAATCGCGTCGACGAAGATCACGTCGTCGGGCGTCCACCACTTCGCGATGCGACCTTCGAAGAACGCGAGCAGCTCGTCGCGCGTCAGCTCGACGCCGGGCTTCTTCACGACGATCAGCAGCGGCCGCTCATCCCACTTCGCATGCTTGGCGGCGATGCACGCCGCCATCGCGACTTTCGGATTCGCCATCGCGATGTTCTCGAGATCGATCGAGCCGATCCACTCGCCGCCGGACTTGATCACGTCCTTGCTGCGGTCGGTGATGTGCATGTAGCCGTCGGCATCGATCGTGGCGACGTCGCCGGTCGGGAACCAGCCCCGTCCTTGCTCATCCGCCATCAGCGGATTTCCGCCCTCGCCCTTGAAGTAGGTGTCGAGGATCCACGGCCCGCGGACCAGCAGCTCGCCGGAATGCTTGCCGTCCCACGCCAGCTCGGCGCCATCCTCGCCGACGATCTTCATGTCCACGCCGTAGACCGCGCGGCCTTGCGTGGCTTGCACGGCCGCGCGCTCCTCGGGCGGCAGGTCGGCGTGCTTGCCCTTCAGGATCGCCGCGGTGCCGACCGGGCTCATCTCGGTCATGCCCCAGGCGTGGATCACCTGCACGTCGTACTGCTGCTGGAACGCACGCATCATCGCGGGCGGGCACGCCGAGCCGCCGATCACGGTGCGGCGCATCGTCGAGAACTTCAGGCCGTTGGCCTCGACGTACGTGAGCAGGCCCTGCCAGACGGTCGGCACGCCGGCGGACATGGTCACGCGCTCGGTCTCGAACAATTCGTAGAGCGATTTGCCGTCGAGTCCGGCGCCGGGGAACACGAGCTTGGCGCCCATCATGCAGGCCGCGTAGGGCAGGCCCCAGGCGTTGACGTGGAACATCGGCACGACCGGCAGGATCGTGTCGCGCGCCGAACAGTTCAACGTGTCGGGCAGGGCGATCGCAAAGGTGTGCAGCAGCGTCGAGCGATGGCTGTACAGCACGCCTTTCGGGTTGCCGGTCGTGCCCGAGGTGTAGCACAGCGACGAGGCCTGGTTCTCGTCGAACGTCGGCCAGACGAAGGTGTCGTCCTGCGCGTCGACGAGCTCCTCGAAGCACAGCAGGTTCGGGATCTTGCTGTCCTTGGGCATGTGCGCGCGGTCCGTCATCGCGATGAAGCGCTTGATGGTCTTCACACGCGGCGCGATCGCCTCGATCAGCGGCAGGAAGGTCAGGTCGAAGAACAGCGCCTGATCCTCGGCGTGGTCGGCGATGTAGACGACGTGGTCCGGATGCAGCCGCGGATTCAGCGTGTGCAGCACCGCCCCCGAGCCCGACACCGCGTAGTACAGCTCCATGTGGCGGTAGCCGTTCCAGGCCAGCGTGCCGACGCGATCGCCGGAGCGGATGCCGAGCTGCGCGAGCGCCTTGGCCATGCGCCGCGAGCGCGCGGCGAGCTCGCGGTACGTGGTGCGGTAGATGTCGCCTTCGACGCGGCGCGACACCACTTCCTGGTCGCCGTGGTGACGCTCGGCGTGGACCAGCAGCGACGAGATCAGCAGCGGCTGCTGCATCATCAGACCGTTCATGACGTCGTCTCCGTGAGCTCGTGGGGTGACGATCGATTGTGACGCAGCGCTGCGGCATCGCGCTCCCGTCGGGACGCATCGTTTTCACTCAGCAGTTCCTTTGCCGGACGTGGTGGAAATCGCGCCTAGCCTCCCCATGAACTTGGGACCGCCCCTCATGCGAGGGATGTGCGCGCAGCGGACGCGGTCGAAAATTTGTGGCATGTGCGCAGATCGCGCGCAAGGATGATCGTCATGCCGCAAACCTATAACGTTGGGTCCCGTTCCCTGTTCGTCACCGCCACCGCCTGGGTCTTCATCGTGCTCGCCGCGCTGACCAGCATCTCGGCTCTGGTGCAGAACGCCGCGGTCGCCTCGCTGATGCCGGGGCTGCTGTCGGCGAGCCGGCAAGGGCCGCTGCCGCTGCTCACCGGTCTTCTGATCGGCTATCTGCCCTGGGTCGTCGGCGCCGGGCTCGTGATCTCGCTCGCCACGCTCGCCTCGGCGATCGGCCTGCTGTTGAGGCTCGATTGGGCGCGGCGCACCTTCATCGCCCTGCTGATCGTGGCGATCATCGCGAACCTGGCCGGCCTGTGGCTGCAGCACGAAGTCGTGCAGTCGGTGGTCAGCAACACGCTGAGCAGCGTGGCGATCCCGGCGCAGGCACTCGACGTGTTCGGCGGTTTCGTCACCGCCGCGCGCGTGATGGCGGTGCTGATGACGCTGGCCGGCTGCGGCCTGCTGGGCTGGATCATCCGCCGACTGATGTCGGCCGGTGTGCGTCAAGAGTTCGCCTGACCGTTCCGCTCAGCGGACGTCCCCGTCGACGTAGAACCAGCGCCCGTCCTCGCGCAGGAAGCGGCTGAGCTCATGCAGCCGGTGCGCGCGCCCGGCGAGCTTGCTGCGTGCGACGAACTCCACCTCGGCATGGTCGGCGTCGACGAGGCGATGGCGTCGCACCTCGAGTCCCAGCCACTTCACGCCTGTCTCGTTCGGTGCGATCGAGGACGGTCGTGTGCTGGCATGCCAGGTGGCGAGCAGATAGTCCGTCAAGTCGAGCACGAACGCGCTGTAGCGTGAGCGCATGAGCGCTTCGGCGGTCGGTGCCTGCAGCGTGGCGTGATACCGACCGCAACAGTCTTCGTATCGATCGTCGGCGCCGCAAGGGCAGGGTGTGCTCACAGATCCAGTTCCCAGATCTCGCCGACGAGATCGTGTCCGAAGCTGTGATGCGCTTCGCTCTTCACGAGGCGGTAGCCCTGCTTGGCGTAGATCCCGCGCGCGGCGAGCAGGAGGCTGTTGGTCCAGAGCGTGATCTTGCGGTACCCGGCGCGGCGCGCGAAGCGCTGGCATTCGTCGACGAGCCGCTCGCCGAGCCCGAGGCCGCGCGCCGAAGGCTCGACCAGCAGCATGCGCAGCTGTGCGACGCCGTCGAGCGGCGCTTGCGTCGTCTCGTCGCGCGACTGGACGAGGAACACGCTGCCGACGTTGACGCCGTCGCGCTCGGCGATCCAGCAGGCCTCGCGCTTCGCGTCGTAGCGGTCGATGAAGTCGGCCGCGATGCGCGCGACCAGCGCCTCGAAGGTCCCATCCCAGTGGTATTCGTCGGCGTAGAGCGCACCGTGCCGCGCGATCACCCAACCCATGTCCCCGGGGCGATGCGCGCGCAGCAGCACCGGCCGCGCGCGCGCTGCGGCGGCGTCGCCCAGCATCTGCTCGATGCCGGCCATCGAACTCAGCAACTGCTGTTGTTGCGCGTCGGCGAGTGGGGCGAGCAGGGCGCCGACCTCGTCCTGCGAGCGGGTATTCAGCGGCGCGAAGGCGCGCCGGCCGGCAGCGGTGAGGGTCAGATGCTGATGGCGCGCGTCGGCATCGGCGCGCGTGGTGCGGATCAGGCCGCGGTCCTTGAAGCGGCGCAGCAGCCGGCTGAGGTAGCCGGCGTCCAGGTCGAGTTCGCGCGCGAGCGTCGTCGCGGTGAGCTGGTCGCGGTGCGCGAGTTCCCACAGCAGACGCGACTCGGTGAGCGTGAACTTCGTGGCGGACAGCCCCTCGTGCAGCACCCCGATGCGGCGCGTGTAGAAGCGGTTGAAGCGGCGTACGGCTTCGATGCGTGCGGTGTCGGATTCAGGCATGGTGCGGATTCTTCTCCAAGTACTTGACCAAGGCAACTGATTGGTTGATGAAGGCACGAGTTGGATTTCCATGGCGCTTGCGTCGACTACTGTATGAACGTACAGTATTCAAATGGACCGAGTGCCCGCTGCCTTTTCAACTCTCTTGCCGCCCGAGGCGCTGCATCCGGCGCTCTGGCTCGGGCACCAGTTGGGCCGGCATGCCGAGTCGGCGGTGCCCAGCGGCTTTGCGCAGCTCGATGCGCAGCTCCCCGGTCGCGGCTGGCCGCGACGTGCGCTCACCGAGTTGCTGTTGCCGCATCCCGGCGTCGGCGAGATCCGCTTGCTGGCCGCGAGTCTCGTCGCCACGCAGCAGGCCGGCCGGGTCGTGATGCTGTTCGATCCACCCTCCGAACTGTCGGCCTGGGCGCTGTCCGCGCTCGGGTTCGACGTCGAACAACTGCTGATCATCAACACGCGCAGCCGTCTGATTCCCGGCAGCGACAGCCTCTGGGCTCTGGAGCAGGTGCTCAAGAGCGGGCATGTCGGCGCAGTGCTCGCGTGGCTGCCGCCGCGGCTGCGCGCCGAGCGGCTGCGGCGGCTGCAGCTCGCGGCCCATGCGCACGACGGGCCGGCCTTCGTGCTGCGCGAGATGAGCGCAGCGCAGCGCCCCACCGCCGCGCCGCTGCGCCTGGCGCTGCGGCCGAGCGGCGCCGATGTGCTGGCCGTGCGCCTGCTCAAGCGCCGCGGCCCGCCGCTGGAGGC
>Ga0070665_100007936_pt1 | contig 10760 bp, 8 predicted proteins | sample KBSS13metaG_FD_65862 | JGI IMG/M metagenome (GOLD analysis project Ga0070665, IMG submission 65862) | Switchgrass rhizosphere microbial communities from Kellogg Biological Station, Michigan, USA - KBS S1-3 metaG | ecosystem: Host-associated > Plants > Roots > Rhizosphere > Soil ...
CAGTAAGAAGCATCGGTCCAAGGGGGATACGAGCCTGCGACAGGTTGTTCAAAAGAAGCGATGAATGGATCTGTTCTGAGAATGCGTACGGGATGCCTGAGGCCGAGACCTTTAAGATCGACGGCTCCATTTGCGACCGGCAACAGCGGAGGGCGGGGAAATCCGTTGACCAGCCAGATGTAGTTGAGATGACCGGCATCGCTATAGGTGAAGTGTCCCTTGCTTCGCGAAAGGGCAAGAATATACGGGCCGCCAATCGCCGCAAATATGAGCGCGGTAAGGAGTGCTCCGGTGAGGGCTTTCTTTCGCTGTGCGCCGAGGAAGCAGAGGGAGACGATGAGGATGAGCGTGAGCGGGAAGAAGACCGGCTTCGCAAGGTAGCCTATGCCGCAGATGAATCCGAGGGCTACGTTGAACCGGATGAGCGGATTTCGCTCCAGCTTGACGAGGCAGGTTGTGAGCAGCAGAAACAGGGCGCCGACGAAGATGTCAGGGTTAATGCGAGTTACATCGTAGGCGCCGAGCGAAAGCTCGATGACCATTGCGAGGGTGAAGATCCACAATGGCGTTCGGGAGAGGCGAACATTTCCATCCGCCGGTTCAAGCGGAGGATTGCTTGTGGAAGGGGAGAGCGTCCTGACGAGGAAATTTGCGCTTGCGAAGAAGAAGGCAAACAGGAACAGGTTGGTGATGCGGGCGACCGGCCATTCGCTCTGAACACCGGCGTGTGCAATGGCGCGTCCGATGGAAAGCAGGAAGGCATAGCCGGGGGTCCAGTAGCCATTCACCAACGCGGACCAGTCATGCGCCTGGATGGACTGAGAAAGCTGGAAGTAGGAGATGGCGTCCATTGACTGATCGCCACGAGTAAACGAAGGCGGCGAACAGCGCCGATATGGCGATCACGGCGATCTCTGCCCAGACGAGCCACTTGCCGAACCATGGGGTCGCGGTCTTCTGCCAAGCGTCAACCGGATTGGCTTCTGTCTTCATCGTGCTTCCGATCCTGGCCTGGCTCGTTCCTGCAAAAGGAAGATGGCAAGCAGGGTGCAGGCGAGCAGAAGCGCGCTGAGAGATTCATAGCGGAAATGGATGAAGGTAAGAGTCTGACCGAGGAAGCTGCCTGTCATCGGAAATGTGACGGTCCTCAACCAGTCCTTATAGAGGACGGCGAGAAGGAGCAGCGGCAATATCACCCGGCGTGCATGAGAGCCGCGAGAGACACAGCGGAGGATCCACGGCAAAGCAAAGATGAGGATGGCTGCATCGTAAAAGCGGTGATAGACAGGCAGCAGGACGAGTGACGCAAGAGTTGCCGCAGCGAGAATGTAGCTTTCCGATGAGGTGGACATGGGCCTCCGGAGATTTTTCCATGCGGCCCAAAGAAAGATGATACCGAGAAAAGCATTGAAGGAAAGGCTGATGGCCTGGGTCAGTGCGCTTCGCGAAATCCAGTAGCCAAGGATGTACTGAACGTTCAGAAGCGAGTTGCTGCCGTTCATTCTGAGGGATGGATCCATGCTCATGCCGGGCGCTGTTGCCTGGCGGAGATTTTCAGCGATGTCCGTGGCCCAGTCGGCAGTTTCAGGATAGCGTGACGCGTAGAAGAAAACTACGGCGCAGGTGGCCGCAAGAACAGCGAAGGCAACAAAAATTCGCTTGAAAGAACTGCGATCGCCGCGGAGATAGAGCAGAAGAATGAATGGCAATGAGAGCTGGGGTTTCAGCAGGCAGGCGGCACAGAACAAGGCCAGGCGCAGATTTTGCCGTGATGGGTTTTCATCGAATGTTATGAAGATAAGAAGGCTGATGACAAGAAGGCTTGGGTTGCCGACGCTGAGAGCCCAAGCGGCCTTGGGAAACAGCATGAGGAGAGCGATGACTGCGGCGCGAACGGGAATCGGTATGGATTGAAGTCCGGGATAGATAAGGAAGAGCCAGCAGACCGCGAGGCAGTATGCGGCAAATGCTAGGGCGAACCAGACAGCAGCCGCGACATCAAACGGCAAGTAGGAGAGGGGAGCGAGCAGCATCATCGATGTTGGCGGATAGATGGGCATGGTATCCGTCCACGCGCCGGTGGGTACCTGATGCTGGGCGAGCAACACATCATTCAGGACCTGAATGTTGTACGGGTTGCAATGGTGGGTGAGGCAGTAGGTGCTTGCGTAGAGCGTCTCAAAGTCCCGCGGAGCCTGAGTCGGGACAGGATGGGTTCGCCAAAGTAGCAGCGCCATGCTGAAGAGCACGAGCGATCCGCACAGGAACCGCACGGCGGGGGAAGACGACTGCAGCGAGAATTGCCGGCTGACTGGCCGTGGACCCGGCTGCTCCACTGCAAATTTCGGCGCCGAAGGTTGGCCGTTCACGAGGCTGCGTTCTGTCCGTGAGTGAAGGGGCAAATTCATACCTGCTTGAGAGTATGGCACAGCGTGGAGACGGGTCCCCAGCGCGTGAGTTGACGACAGGCGAACGCTCGAATCACTTCCTGGAACGAGGAGGTGACAGTGGCACGGGTTCTCTTTTCAACGCGGAGGAGTGAGCAGGATTATTTCTTTTCTTCGTGGTATTCCTGCTCGGTATTCACTTCCCAAACGTTGGTCTTATCCACGCTCCCGGCGATGATATTGTCGACGGCTGCCTTGGCGGTGAGCATGGAGTGGTCCTGGTTGTTGTACTTATGCATGCCGTTTCTTCCGACGAGAAAGAGATTCTGATAACCGTCCATGAAGTTACGGATGAGATCGAAGCGATCGTAGGTTCCGAAGTAGGCAGGATACGTTTTAGGAACGCGGACAACGTGGCCATCGATGACATCTTTGCTCTTGAGAATGCCAATCTTTTCAACTTCGGCGATGGCGAACTTTAAGAGCTTATCGTCCGGCATCTTCCAGAGGTCGTCGGTGTCGTAGCAGAAGTACTCCAGGCCAATCCATGTTTTAGAGGGATCGGCGACCATGTACGGGCTCCAGTTATTGAAGATCTGCAAGCGGCCAAGAAGCACGTCGGGCTCCTGAATATAGATCCAGGTATCTTTCAACGGGCTCCCATCGGGCTCAGTGACGGTGAGTTTTTCGACGAGTAGTCCGACGGTGACGAAGTCCCGATACATGAGACCGTCGCTGACTTCGCGCACGTCCTGCGGCACTGGAACGTCTAATGAGTTGATTAATTCGCGCACGGGCATGGTGGAGAAGAAGTAGTCTCCCTCAAAGCGCTGGCGCTCGCCAGCCTTGTTTACGGCTTCAATTGCAACAACCTTGCCGCCCTCGGTGACGATTTTGTTCACCCGCCAGCCCAGCAGCACCGACCCGCCCTTTTTTGTCACCAACGAGGCGACGTATTCCCACAGCTGCCCGGGGCCGTACTTCGGGTAAAGAAATTGTTCAATGAGGGAAGTTTCAGTACCCTTCTGCGAAATATCTTTCGGCTTTCCTTTGAAAGCTTTCTTGATGATGTGAGTGATCGCGGTGGTGAGGGAAAGGCCCTTAATGCGCTGTGCTCCCCACTCGGCGCTGATTTTGTCACAGTCGATTCCCCAAACCTTCTCCGTATAGGACTTGAAGAATGTGAGGTAAAGCTGACGGCCGAAGCGGTTGATGAGAAAATCTTCCAGGCTTTTCTCGGGCTTGATCTGATTGAATTTTGTAAGAATATAGCTGGTGCCGACTTTGACGGTGCGTACGGCTCCTAGTCCGCGCAGAGTTCCCGCGGTGAGCGTGATGGGATAATCAAAGAACTTACGCAGGAAATAGATGCGGCTCTTTCGTGGCCGAACCAGCATAACAAGATCCTCGCTGGTGGCGAGGTCGCCCTGAGGTTGTGCGGGCAGATCGCGCTCCTTGTTTTGATAGCGGATCTTGACGTCATTCGCGCCGTCGGTTTTGGCCGGCATCAACTGCGCCCACCAGTTCATGACCCAATCGTTCTTGGAAAAGAAGCGGTGGCCGCCGATATCCATCCGGTTGCCCTTGTACTGGATGGTGCGTGAGATTCCGCCTATTTCCTGGCTCGCTTCAAGGACGATCGGCACGATATCGGAGCGGCGTAAAAATTCAAGTGCCGCGGTCAATCCTGCAGGACCCGCACCGATGATGACAGCCTTTCTTTGGGGCATGTTGAATGCGACCTGTCCGATACTGAATGGAATTTTAGAATTGTCGCTACGACTATACGGTTGTTTTCATGTTAAATGGATTGAAGGACGCTGGCAATCGAGCGCGTGTCTATTGGACGTCGATGGTCCGTGCAGCTATCCGGTTACCCGCACGCAGGTTGGATGCGAGTTTGAGCATAAGCTTTCGCTTGGTTTGGACCCGGGATCGCCAATTTCTGCATCCCATGAATAAGAAATCCATCCAGAATGGCGAATTAGAAATATCGTAAGGCGTTTCGTCAAAAGGCGAACCGCAAATGCAATCGACTCCCATTTTCCAACTGCAACTCCAGTAATCTCAAGCAACGCATCGGACTGTGAAAGTAAATCGGCAAGCGGAGATCACGATTGTCAAAGCTGCGCTGGCATCTCGGGCATTTGGATTCCCTCAGGGGAATCGCGGTTTTGGGTGTTGTTCTCGTTCATTCCTATTGGCGTCCCGAGGGAGTGCTTCACCTTCCCCGGCTGGTCGGTGATATAGCTATGTCCGGACAACGCGGGGTAGCGCTATTCTTCCTCGTTAGTGCCTTCACTCTATTTCTCAGTAATGACAATCGTAAAGATGAAGCACGGCCGACCATCAATTTTTTCATACGAAGATTTTTCCGCTTATCCCCGATGCTTTACGTCTCTCTCTGTTTCACCTATGTTTTCTATCCTGCATGGTTCGGTCCTTTGCGTTATGGTCTCCTTGCAGCGTTCTACATCAACGGATTCCACCCCATTGCAATTACTAGTGGAGCGCCAGGTGGGTGGTCAGTAGCCATAGAAGCGATGTTTTATTTCTGCCTGCCGTTACTTTTTGCGCGAATAAAAACCTTGAAAACGTCGTTGATCTGGCTGTTTATTGGCACGCCTTTAGCGTATGAGGGCAGCCGGATTCTTAGTGAGCACTTCCCACAGCACGCGCCGTATTTTCAGTTCTTTTCCTTCACGGTTGAGTATCCGATTTTTCTCTTAGGTATTACCGGATACTTTATCTGGAAAGAGGTGATGCCAAGCATTATTGGCCAAAAGCAATTATCCATAATGCTTTTGGGCATGGCTGCGATGTTTTATAGATCACTTTTACCCTTTACAAACGTAACTCTCTACCAATCGTCATTGGTCTGTTTACTGTTATTGTTGGCGCTGTCTCTTTATCCGTGGAAAATCCTGGTGAACACGGTCACACGCTTCCTCGGTCGTATCTCCTATAGCATTTACCTGCTGCACGGCTTCGTTGTTTATTATCTTCACAGATTTGCAGACCGTGCACAACTACGTCCCTGGAGCCACTTGGCATTCTGCTTTTGCGGAACGGTATTGATCGTTACACCCTTATCTTATGCAACGTGGCGATGGATCGAAGAACCAGGCATTCGGTTGGGCAGGAGCGTCATAGCTCGATTAGAGCGACGTAACGCGCCTCGCAAAGACACTGAACTCTTTCCTTCAGGTCTTTCCGCAACAGCAGAGGGTAATTCACCCGATGCTCAATTTTGAAGTTTCGGCTACCAACTGGGAGGGGTTTTGTCAAAAGGCGATTCGCCAACGCAGCCGGTTTCCATTTCAGTTCCGGAAATGGAGAATGACGACCTTGTACCTGGCCTGCCTGCGCCCGAAAACAAGCGTTTTTATCCAGCGCTTGACGGTCTGCGCGCGATGGCCGTTCTGATGGTGTTTTTCCATCATTACGTTTATGGCGCCTTCAATACGCAAAACGATAATAGTCACGCGTGGCACGGGTTTAAGGGCGCACTGAGTTGGGGATGGACGGGCGTTGACGTCTTCTTTGTTCTCTCAGGATTCTTAATCACCGGCATCCTGTACGATACCCGGCATACAGCGCATCGTTTTCGAAACTTCTATGTCCGGCGTACTCTTCGTATTTTTCCTCTCTACTATGGCGTGCTCCTGATAGGACTTCTTTTGACGCCGATCTTTCATTGGGTATGGCACCCGGGATGGATTCTCTGGCCGTTCTATCTTGGAAATTACGCGCGGTATATCTGGATTTCCGGGTTTCCTTTGAACATAGAAACATTGGAGAACCTTCGTTCCTCTCTCCCGTTGCAGCCGCCTTTCATTCTCATTTTTGGACACTTCTGGTCTTTGTGTGTCGAGGAGCAATTCTATTTGCTCTGGCCGTTGGTCGTTTTTCTGATCAAGGATCGCGTGCGGCTTCGAAATATTTGCGTGGGCGTTTGCTTACTCTGTTTGGCTGCCCGGGTGGCGTGCGTATTTTTCGTACCCAAAACGTACATCGCTGCAGAGTTGCTTTATCGCGCCACTCCGCTGCGCGCGGATGCTCTTTTGTTAGGCGGTTTGATCGCTTTGATGCTTCGTGGAACAGAGGAGAAATGGCTTCGTCGTATTTCGCGGCCAGTATTTTGTTTATTTGCCGGGGGGCTGATTGCGTTCGAGGGCTTCCAACTGCTGCTCACTCATAATCTCTATCAACCGCGTTCGGGATCAAGCGTTTCCATCACGCTGGGCTATACGCTGATTGACCTGTTTGCAGGAGTCGTGATCCTGATGTCGCTTGACGATTCCAGCCGATTGTACCGAATCTTCACACTGAAACCCCTCAGACGGCTTGGCCAAATGAGTTACGGATTCTATGTGTTTCACAACATCCCACATTTTGCATATCAACGGCTGATTGGGAGCACGGTGGGATACGTGAGAGGATCGAGCGCCTTGGTTGCGTTGGTCGCGTTCTTGGGAACTCTCATTCTTTCGTACCTGAGTTTCCGATATTTCGAGTCGCCGTTCCTGCGGCTTAAAGACAAGTTCACAGTTTGAGTGGATCGACTGGGGACAACTATGAGAACTGGGAGGGGTGAAGCTTTGCAGAGGGAAGTTCGTTTGGGCTGGTCCAATGCTGTGGTTATGCAGGCGGTTCTGTTCCTGCTGATCACGCTCTTCTTTCTGACTTTTTTCAATCGATTCGCAGGCGTGCGGTCGGGCACCGGAGAGTTTACCGGCGGTATCTTCTACCTCATGGGCAAGCTTCCGTATCGCGACGCTTATTCAGCCGCGCCGCCGCTCAACATGATCAAGTCCGCTTTATTGCTTCATCTTTTTGGCCAAGAGTTAATTGTGAGCCGGATATTCGGCGTGGTGGCTCGGCTGGTGATGGCGGGCGTGCTCTTTCAATGGCTGCGGCAACTGTTTCCGCCGGTGGAGTGTCTGATTGCGAGCGTGGTTACGATCATACTGTCGGCGGGGGACCGGACCGATCCGGTGGCTTCCTACAATCACGATACGATTCTGTGGGGGATGCTTTGCGGAGTGGCGGCCAGTATTGTTCTCTCGGAGGAAAGAAGAAGCAGGGCAATTCTGTGGTCGGTGCTGTCAGGAATCTGTGCATCGATGTGTTTGATGTCGAAGCAAACCATTGGCCTTGGCGTGTTGACGTCGGTGCTGGTGGTAATGGCGGTTCTCCTTTACGAGATTCACGGCTTTCGCCGGGCAGCGGAATGGATTCCGGCATTCATTGTGGGAGTGATGGTGCCAATTTTGGCGCTGGTTGCGTACCTGCACCATAAGCAACTGCTCGAGGCATTTCTGCAAATGCTCTTTGTCCAGGGGCCCAAGGCGAAGGGAGGAAATCCAGGCGAGTTTCTCATACGGGAGTTAATCGTCGCCCTCGAAAACTACAAGACTGCGTTGCTGGGAGTTTTTCTTTTCGCGTTGAGCTTGCCGGCGATACGGATCTGGCAGAAGTCGTCCGAACGAAACGAGGAGAAGAGGAATTATCTTTTGCCGGCGCTCTGCGTGTTGGTCGCCGGCATTGCCGTGATCGGCGTGGGCTACGCGATGGCGCAAATGGGTATTCCGGCGCGACGTAACTTCACAAAGACCGCGGTGTACTTCACATTTGTCGGTCTCACCATACTGCTTGCGTTCCAGGTGATGCCAGTGCTTCTTGGGAAGATGGACCTGAAGCGGGCAAGATGCATTCTGTTTTGCACGGTGTCATGGTCAACGGCTTTTATGCTGTCGCTTTCGTGGCCGGCGTTTGAGGCGATGCTGCTTCCGGGACTTGGATTTCTGCTTGCGGCCACGCTCTGTGGGGCGCACCGCTACGCGAAGCCATTCATTTACGTAGTTTTGATTTACATGGTCTTTGTGCAGGTAAGGGAAAAGCTGGACCAGCCATTTCTTTTCGATAATCAGGAAGAGGCTCCCGTCAGGTTGGCCGTGGCCAAGTCAAAGGATCCGATGCTACGAGGGATGCGGCTTCCGCAGGCGACCGTAGATTTTCTGGACGGTACGACGGAAATAATCAATCGGAATGCACGGCCCGGCGACACCATTTTTACTTATCCGGAATTGGGGCTGATCTATTCCATGACCAGGCGAATGGCGCCGACATTCTCCATGTCTCACAACATCGACGTGGTGAACGATCGACTTGCCATAGAAGATGCCGAACGGCTAAGGCGAAGCAGGCCAGCGGTGGTTGTGTATTACCGCTACTCTGAAGAAACTGTAGCCGGCGAAGAACGAATTTGGCGCGCAGGCAAAAGAAGCGGGCAACGCGACTTGATCGCAGCCGTTGAGGATTTGGTGAGAACCTATCGCCTGGAAAAAACCTATCGCCTGACACCGGGTGGGCCAGACATCATGGTTTATGTTCGGCCTGAAAGCTGACGCGGCGAAAGCTGAGAGCCATGGATAGCCGTTGGTTAGCTGTGCGCCGAAGTTTCTGCGCGCAGCGATTCGTATTCAGCGATCTGGTGGGTGGTGTGTGCCTGCATATCCGCGTTGGTGGCGGAGGCCTTGTACCAGTCGATGACCCATTCGAGGGCGGTATTCAGTCGGAGTTGCGGGGTCCATGCCAATTCGGCGCGGGCCTTGCTGGAATCGAGTTTGAGGTATCCGGCTTCGTGAACGGTGGGGGCGTTGTCGATGGTCCAGGATGCGTTATCGCCCCAGCGTTCGGCCATGGCGGAGGCGATCTTATCTACGGGCCATGCATCGTCATCCCAGGGACCGAAGTTCCACGAAGATGCGAAATGCGATTCTCCGGCGAGGAGGCGTTCGGCGAGGGCGAGATATCCAGACAGGGGTTCGAGGACGTGCTGCCAGGGCCGAATGGATTTTGGCCGGCGAATCAAGACGGGTTCTCCTGAACGGAATCCGCGGACGAGGTCGGGGATGAGGCGATCGCTGGACCAGTCGCCGCCACCGATGACGTTGCCTGCACGTGCGGTGGCGAGCAACACGCCATGCCGGTTGGAAGACTGCTGTTGAAAGAAGGACGTGCGGTACGCGGCGCTGACAATCTCCGCGCAGGCTTTGCTGCTGCTGTAGGGATCGTGTCCGCCGAGCGGATCTGTTTCGCGGTAACCCCAGTGCCACTCGCGGTTCTCGTAGCACTTGTCCGTGGTGACGACGACCGCTGCGCGAACAGAAGGCGTGGTGCGAACGGACTCCAATACATTCGCGACGCCCATCACGTTGGTCTCGTAGGTACTGAGCGGGTCGGCATAGGACATGCGCACCAGGGGCTGAGCCGCGAGATGGAAGACGACGTCGGGTGAGAACTCGTGCATGGCGCGGTTGAGTGCGTCACGATCGCGGATGTCGCCGCGAACATCGTCCAGTACTTCAGCAATGCGGGCGCTGGTGAACAGGTTCGGGGTGGTGGCCGGGTCCAGCGAATAACCGCGGACTTCCGCGCCGAGGCGAGCCAGCCATAATGCCAGCCAACCGCCCTTGAAGCCGGTATGCCCTGTTAGAAAGACGCGGGTGCCTTTCCAGAGATGACTCACCATGTTTTCCAGGGAGCGCGGCCAGTGTTCCAAAGCTCGTCCAATTGATGCTTGTCGCGCAGGGTATCCATTGGCTGCCAGAAGCCAAGGTGCTGGTATGCGTAGAGATTGTTGTCGGCGGCGAGGCGCTCCAATGGCCCGCGTTCCCAGGTGATGGAAGGATCGTCGCCGATATAGTCAATCACCTTTGGGGAGAGGACGAAGAAACCGCCATTGATCCATCCGCCATCTCCTTTTGGTTTTTCCTGAAAGGTGCGGACCTGGTTGCCCTCGATGCCCAAAAGCCCGAAGCGTGGCGATGGCTGCACGGCGGTGAGGGTTGCCAGCTTTCCGTGCTCGCGGTGAAAGGCGATGGAGGAAGTAATGTCGACGTTGGAAACGCCATCTCCGTAGGTGAGGCAGAAAATTTCTTCGTTCTCGATATGGGGCGCGATTTTTTTGATTCGCCCGCCGGTTCCGCTGGTGTCTCCCGTGTCCACCAGGGTGATTCGCCACGGCTCGGTGGTATTGCCATGAACTTCCATTCGGTTTTCGGGCATGTGAAACGTTACGTCGGCGGTGTGAAGGAAGTAGTTCGCGAAATATTCCTTGATGACATAGCCCTTGTAGCCGAGACAGATGACAAAGTCGAATATTCCATGGTGTGAATACATCTTCAAGATGTGCCAAAGAACGGGGTGTCCACCGATCTCCACCATCGGCTTTGGGCGCACTGAAGTTTCTTCGCTGATGCGGGTGCCGAGTCCCCCGGCAAGAATGACGGCTTTCATCTTCCCAATGGTACCAGCGATCCAGTTTTGGTAAAGGGGATTGGGTTATCATTGAGATATCAGCTCCAT
>Ga0070665_100007937_pt1 | contig 10760 bp, 10 predicted proteins | sample KBSS13metaG_FD_65862 | JGI IMG/M metagenome (GOLD analysis project Ga0070665, IMG submission 65862) | Switchgrass rhizosphere microbial communities from Kellogg Biological Station, Michigan, USA - KBS S1-3 metaG | ecosystem: Host-associated > Plants > Roots > Rhizosphere > Soil ...
TCCAGCTTGCGGGAAAGGGGGACCGCCCCCCGAAGAGCGGGCGGTGGAAAGGGCGAGCCACGGGCGCAGCGCTATCCGCCCCGCTGGCTCAGCACCTTCCTCATGTCCTCGCGGCGGCCTGCCCTCTCCACCGCCCGCTTCGCTACGCTCGGCAGGCGGTCCCCCTCTCCCGGCGGGCCGGGAGAGGAAGGGCGCTAGCGCTTGGCGTCGCCCAGGACCATGCCGCCGATCCAGCTGGTCACGCCGGTGACGATGGCGGCGAGCACGCCGGGGAGCAGGCCGTTGACGTGGAAGCCGCTCAGCAACATCGCCACCAGGCCGATCATCGCGGCGTTCACCACCAACAGGAACAGGCCCAGAGTGACGATGGTCAGCGGCAGGGTGAGCACGAAGATCACCGGCCGGACGAAGGCGTTGACGATCCCCAGCAGCAGCGCGGCGGCGATCAGGCTGCCCAGGCTGGCGTAGCTGACGCCGGGAACGAGGTGGGCGGCGATCGCCAGCCCGACGGCGGCGAAGATGGCGCGGACGATGAACCTGGCGAGCATGGCTCCTCCGACGGAATGGGGGCGCGACCGCGTTGAAGCTTACGGCCAGCTAGGCCATTAGATCGGGACCGTTACATGCTGCGCAAGCTCCTCTTCGTTGCGGCCCTGGCGTCCGTGGCGCTTCCGGTCGCCGCGCAGCCGCACGGGGAGCCTCCAGAAGGCGGTCCGCGCCACCACCGCCTGTTCATCAGCCCATCCGGCGAGGCGTTCCGCGGGCGTGGCGGGCTCGACGCCTGGTTTGCCCAGGCCGACGCCAATCAGGACGGCGCGGTCACCGCGGCGGAGTTCGCCGCCGACGCCGCCAAGGCCTTCGCCCTGTTCGACACCAATGGAGACGGCGTGATCGACGGCCTGGAGGTGCAGGCCTATGAACGCGACCGCGTTCCGGAGATCGCCGAGATCGGCTTCGGCGGCGGCGGCGGCGGGCGCGAGGAAGGCGGCTGGGGCGGCGGAGGCGGCGGCGGAATGCGCAGTGGCGGCATGCATCGCCACGGCGGCCGCGGCCACGGCGGCGATTACGGCGGCGAGCACGCCAGCAAGACCGAGCAGGATGTCTTCTTCGGCGCGGGCCAGAACGGCGCGGCGCGCTATTCGCTGCTGAACGAGCCCGAGCCGTTGCTCGCCGCCGACGCCGACATCGACGGCAAGATCACCCGCGCCGAATGGGACCGCCGCACCGCCGCCCGCTTCGTCCTGCTCGACAAGGCCAAGACCGGAAAGCTGACGCTCGCGGATCTCAAGGCGAGGTCCAGCAAGCGGTGAGGCCGCTAGAATTAGAACCAAGGACTACACGGACCATACGGACGCGTTCGAACCACACAAGCACGCGCGGTGGGTCCCAATTGAGGGACCGGCCCATGGCCGGTCATCCTACTCACGTGATTAGCCGGATGGGCGCGTCCGTGTGGCCGTGTGGTTCTACTAAGCTGAACCGCCACATCTACGCCGCTTCGCGACTACTCCGCCGCGACCACGTCCACCTGGGGCACGTGCTGGGACAGGCGGCCGCCGACGCGGATCGGCTCGATGCGGCGGGCGAGGCCCGTGCCTGGGTGCGTCTCGACGAAGACGCCGCAGACGGTGGCCGGGCCGCTGGCGGGCTTGTAGCGGCCCCCGGAGATGCGGGTGGTGAAGCGCCGGAGCGGCTCTTCCTTCTCGTTGCCGATCACGCTGTCGTAGTCGCAGCAGCCGCCGGCGTCGGTCTGATAGGCGGTGCCGCCCGGCAAGATCTGGGCGTCCGCGGTCGGCACGTGGGTGTGGGTGCCGACCACCAGGCTGGCGCGGCCGTCGCAGAAGTGGCCCATCGCCATCTTCTCGGAGGTGGCCTCGGCGTGCATGTCAACCAGCACAGCGTCGGCGACCGCGCCGAGCGGGCAGGCCTCCAGCTCGCGGTCGACCGCGGCGAATGGGTCGTCGAGGCTGTCCATGTGCACGCGGCCCAGCAGGTTCACCACCAGGATCCGCTTGGCGCTGTCGGTCTCGAACAGCTGCGCCCCGCGACCCGGCGCGCTGGCCAGGACCGGATAGTTCAGCGGGCGGATCAGCCGGGGCTCGCGGACGATGTAGGTCATCGCCTCCTTCTGGTCCCAGGCGTGGTTGCCCAGCGTCAGGCAGTCGGCGCCGGACTGGAACAGCTCGCGGGCGGTGGACTCGGTGATGCCGAAACCGGCCGCCGCGTTCTCTGCGTTGACGACGACGAAATCGAGACCCAACTGACGCTTGAGGCCCGGCAGGTGTTCGGCCAGGCCGTCGCGCCCGGACCGTCCGATCACGTCTCCAAAGAAAGCAAACCGCATCCGAACTCTTTAGCTCACTTCGATGTAGCCCGTCTCCGTCAGGATGGCGTCGAGGCGTTCATCGTGCGGTTCGTCGGGCAGGGTGTCGACCTCCTGGCCGGAGAAGGCCAAGCCAATGACGAAAACCGGCTTCTGGGCCCGGAGTTTCGCCAGCGTGCGGTCGTAGTGGCCGGCGCCTTGGCCGAGCCTGCGGCCGGCGCGGTCGAATCCGAGCACCGGCGTGATGACGAGGTCCGGCTCCAGGCGAGGCGCCATGGCGGGCGGGGCGGGGATGCCGAAGGCGTCGGGGGAGAGCCGCACGGCCTCGTCCCACAGGCGGAACACCAGCACCTCGTCGCGCGCGCAGGCGGCGGGCAGCGCGGGGCGTGCGCCGGCGCGATGCAAGAGGGGGAGTAGCGGGCGCGGGTCCATCTCCGAGCCGGTCGGATGGTAGAGGGCGAACGCGGCGTAGGGCGGAAGCTTGTCCAGCAGCAGATGCTGTGCCGCGCGCTGCGCGGCGTCGGGTATCTCAGAGGCCAACCTGCGGCGCAGGCCGCGCAGGCGGACCCGAAGCGTCGCCTTGTCGGGAGAAAGGGTCACGGATGGAAAGCTCGATAGAAGGGTGGCGGCGCCGCGAAAACCGTGAAGGACTGTTCATCCCCTCGACCTGGTAGACCAGGTGGGCGCCGTATACCCGAGACCACGGTCTCGGACAGGGACAGCTCCCGTAGAGAGAATTAAGGCCGCTGGGATATGTCGCCTCCGACGTGAGACGCAGCAGACCCGCCGGTTACGCAAGGTAGTGGGTCGGGCGGGCGTTCTCAAGGCTGCTGAACCGAGATCCTCCCCTCAGGGGGCATCTTGGGCATCTCATGCCGCTTCGTCGCCGGCGAGCTTTTCGATGCGGCGGGCGGCGTTCTCCAAGGCGGCGACCGCGCGGGCTTCGGAGCGGGCGTGGTCGGACTGCAGCCGGCCGAGGTCGGCCTGGACCGCGGCCATGCGCGCCTTGGTTTCCGCAAGCTCGTCGGCCAGCAGCAACGCCCCCATTAGGAATAGCCGCGTGTCGCCCAGCTGCCCCAGCTCCTCGCCGACCTGGCGAACGTGCCGGTCGAAGATTCGGGCCAACTCGATGAGGTGCGACTCCTGGCCGTCCTCGCAGCCCACGACATAGGGCCGTCCGTTCACGTTCAGCGTCACCTGCGCCATGTTCAGCTCTCCACGGCCCCTGCACCATTCAACGCCGCACGAATCTCCGAGATGGCGCGACCCAGCGCCGCAGACGCTTCGGCGCCGGCGGCTTCCAGTTCGCGCTCGCGCGTCCGCGCCCGCTCCAGCTCGGCGGCCAGCTCAGCGCCTGGAGGAGCCGCGGCGAACAGGTCGCCGCGTTCGGCGTGACCGCCCTGCAGCCTTTGCTCCAGCGCGGAAACCGCCCGCTCCAGCCGCTTGGCCGCCAGCTCCAGCGCGCTTTCCCCCGCGGTCTCCCGGCTCATGCCCGCTCCGTCGATTTCAGCTTCGCCGACAATCTATAGAGCGTCGTCCGGTTGCTCCAGTGGTGCGGCGCTTCCTTGACCATGGCGCCCGCGCATGCGAGGCCGCGGCGACATTTTCCCTTAACGCCAACCCGGACTGAAATGCCCGCTAATCTCCAGACCATGGCCGACGCGATCCGCGTCCTTTCGATGGACGCCGTCGAGCAGGCGAACTCCGGCCACCCTGGCATGCCGATGGGCATGGCCGACGTCGCCACTGTGCTCTGGACCAAATTCCTCAAGTACGACGCCAGCCGCCCGGACTGGGCCGACCGCGACCGCTTCGTGCTCTCGGCCGGCCACGGCTCGATGCTACTCTACTCCCTGCTCCACCTGTCGGGCTTCAAAGCCATGACAATGGATCAGATCAGGGCATTCCGGCAGCTCGGCTCGATCACGCCTGGCCACCCGGAATATGGCCACACCCCCGGCGTCGAGACCACCACCGGCCCGCTCGGCCAGGGCCTGGCCACCGCGGTCGGCATGGCCATCGCCGAGCGTCACCTCGCGGCGCGATTCGGCGGCGACCTGGTCGACCACCGCACCTGGGTGGTGGCCGGCGACGGCTGCCTGATGGAAGGCATCAGCCAGGAGGCGATCAGCCTCGCCGGCCGGCTGAAGCTCAGCCGCCTGACGGTGCTGTGGGACGACAACAACATCACCATCGACGGCGCGGTCGGTCTCTCCGACGCGACCGACCAACTCGCGCGCTTCAAGGCCGCCGGCTGGGCGGTGAGGGCGATCGGCGGCCACGACGCCGCCCAGATCCTCCGCGCGCTCGCCTGGGCGACCAAGCAGGACCGGCCCTCGCTGATCGCCTGCAAGACCAAGATCGGCAAGGGCTCGCCGAACTTCGAAGGCACCCACGACGTGCACGGCAAGGCGCTGGGCAGGGCGGAGGTCGCGGCGACCCGCGAAAACCTGGGCTGGACGAGCGAACCCTTCGTCGTGCCCGACGAGGTGACGCGCAGCTGGCGGGCCGCCGGCCGCCGGGGCGCCAAGGACCGCAAGGCCTGGGAGGCGCGCCTCGCCGCCTCGGCCCATGCCGCCGAGTTCCAGCGCGCCATGGCCGGCGACCTACCGAAGCACGCCTTCGAGCGGCTGGACGCCTTCATCGCCGAAGCCGAAGCCTCCGCGCCGGCGGCGGCCACGCGTCAGCATTCCGGGTCGGTGCTCGAGAAGATCTTCGGCGACATTCCCGACCTGATCGGCGGCTCGGCCGACCTGACCGGTTCGAACAACACCTTCGTCAAGAACACCCCGGTTCTGGACGCGCCCGACTATGCCGGCCGCTACGTCAACTACGGCGTGCGCGAGTTCGGCATGACCGCGGCGATGAACGGCATGGCGCTGCACGGCGGGGTGATTCCCTACGGCGGGACCTTCCTGGTGTTCAGCGACTACGCGCGTCCCGCGCTGCGCCTGGCGGCGCTGATGGGCGTGCGCAGCATCTTCGTCGGCACCCACGACTCCATCGGCCTGGGCGAAGACGGCCCGACCCACCAGCCGGTCGAGCACCTGGCGTCCTTGCGCGCCATGCCCAACCTCAACGTCTTCCGCCCGGCCGACGCGGTGGAGACCGCCGAGTGCTGGAAGCTGGCGCTGGAAACCAAGAAGACGCCCTCGGTGATGGCGCTGTCCCGTCAGAAGGTCCCGGCGGCGCGCACTCAGGCGATCGGCGAAAACCTGTCGGCGCGTGGCGCCTATCAGCTCGCCGCCGCCGGCCATCCGGCGCGGGTGACTCTGTTCGCCAGCGGCTCGGAAGTCGGCGTAGCGTTGGGCGCGCGTGATATCCTGGAGGCCGAAGGCATCGGCGCACGTGTCGTCTCGGTCCCCTCGTTCGAGCGCTTCGACAAGCAGCCCGCCGACTATCAGGCCGCGCTGATCGGCGAGACCGAGGTGCGCGTGGCGGTGGAAGCCGGTGTGCGGATGGGCTGGGATCGCTTCATCGGGACCGACGGCGTGTTCGTCGGCATGAGCGGCTTTGGCGCCAGCGCCCCGGACAAGGTGCTGTTCGAGCACTTCGGCATCACGCCGCAGGCAGTGGCCCACGCCGCCAAGTCGCAATTGGCCTGACGCCCATGCGCTCCGAAGCCTCGCGCCAGGACGTCCTGCGGCTCGGGACGCCGCTCTCGCCCTCCGCCGTGAGGGTGCTGCTGCTGGGTTCGGGCGAGCTCGGCAAGGAAGTGGCGATCGAGCTGCAGCGGCTCGGCTGCGAGGTGATCGCCGTCGACCGCTACAACGGCGCCCCGGCCATGCAGGTGGCGCACCGCAGCCATGTCGTGACGATGACCGATCCGGCCGCGCTGCGCGCCGTGATCGAGCTCGAGCGGCCGCACATCGTGGTGCCGGAAATCGAGGCGATCGCCACCGACGAGCTGGTGAAGATCGAGGCCGAAGGGCTGGCCCGGGTGATACCGACGGCGCGCGCGGCGCAGCTGACCATGAACCGCGAGGGCATCCGCCGGCTGGCCGCCGAAGAGCTGAAGCTGCCGACCAGCCTCTACGCCTTCGCCTCGTCGGAGGCCGAGCTCGCCAAGGCCGCGGCCGAGGTCACGGGTTTTCCCTGCTTCGTGAAGCCGGTGATGTCCTCGTCCGGCAAGGGCCAGTCCTACGTCGAGACGCCGGACCGGATCGCGGCGGCCTGGCGCTACGCCTTGGAAGGCGGCCGGGTCGAGCAGCCGCGGGTCATCGTCGAGGGCAAGGTCGACTTCGACTTCGAGATCACCCAGCTGACGGTTCGCGCCCGCGGCGCCGACGGCCAGACAGTCACCGCCTTCTGCGAGCCGATCGGTCACCGCCAGGTGAAGGGCGACTATGTCGAGAGCTGGCAGCCGCAGGGCATGGCGCCTGGCGCGCACCGCAAGGCGCGCGACATCGCCCGCGCGGTGACCGACGCGCTGGGCGGCTGGGGCATCTTCGGCGTCGAGCTGTTCGTGAAGGGCGACGAGGTCTGGTTCTCCGAGGTGAGCCCGCGGCCGCACGACACCGGCCTCGTCACGCTCGCCAGCCAGATGCAGAGCGAGTTCGCCATCCACGCCCGCGCCATCCTCGGCCTGCCGGTGGACGTGCGTCTGCGCGACCCCGCCGCCAGCGCGGTGATCTACGGCGGCGTCGAAGCCGAAGGCGTGGCCTTCGAGGGCGTGGCCGAAGCGCTGCGGGTCGCCGGCGCGGACCTTCGCCTGTTCGGCAAGCCGGTCAGCTTCGAGCGCCGTCGCATGGGCGTGGCGCTGGCCAAGGCCGGCGCCGTCGACGAAGCCCGCGACCGCGCCAAGGAAGTCGCGGCGAAGGTGCGTGTCGTCCGAAGCTGAGACAACCTGCGCCCTCCGGCGATGGAGGGCCTGCGTGCTTTCGGGACAAATTCGCCGGCGAGGGGAATAGCGCCCGTACAAGCTAAGACGGCCGCTCGCGTAGGCAGACAACCTGATGCTGCGGCGCAGCTGCTGGCACATTTTCTGCTGCAGCGCAGAAGCTTAACGGTTGCAGGGGGTTGACTCCGCTCCCCCCGGATCGAAAAACGCCGCCCTGCATGGCGCTGCAGCGCCACGCGCCTCACGAAGGAGACCCTGCCTATGCCCGTTCGCGTCGCCATCAACGGTTTCGGCCGCATCGGCCGACTGGTTCTGCGTTCGATCGTGGAGCATGCGCGGCGCGACATCGAGGTGGTCGCCATCAACGACCTGGGCCCGGTCGAGACCAACGCCCACCTGCTGCGCTACGACAGCGTGCACGGCCGGCTGTCGGCGGCGGTTCGCGTCGACGGCGATACGATCGACGTCGGCATGGGCAAGATCAAGGTCACCGCGATCCGCAATCCGGCCGAGCTGCCGCACAAGGAGCTGGGCGTCGACATCGCGCTGGAGTGCACCGGCCTCTTCACCTCGAAGGACAAGGCCAGGGCGCACCTGGACGCCGGCGCCAAGCGCGTGATCGTCTCCGCGCCCTGCGACGACGCCGACAAGACCATCGTCTACGGCGTGAACCACGACACCCTGACCGAGAACGACCTGGTCATCTCCAACGCTTCGTGCACCACCAACTGCCTGGCGCCGGTCGCCAAGGTCTTGCAGGACCTCTGCGGCATCGAGCGTGGCTATATGACCACGATCCACTCCTATACGGGTGACCAGCCGACGTTGGACACCCTGCACAAGGACCTCTACCGCGCACGCGCCGCGGCGCTGAACATGATCCCGACCTCCACCGGCGCGGCCAAGGCCGTCGGCCTGGTGCTGCCGGAACTGAAGGGGAAGCTGGACGGCTCCTCGATCCGCGTGCCAACCGCCAACGTCTCGGTCGTCGACCTTAAGATCGTGCCGGGCCGGCCGGTCACCAAGGAAGAGATCAACGAGGCGATCAAGGCCGCCGCGGCGTCCGGCCCGCTGAAGGGCATCCTGGCGGTGACCGACGAGCCGCTGGTGTCCGGCGACTTCAATCACAACGCGGCCTCGTCGACGGTCGCGCTGCCGCAGACCCAGGTGATCGAGGGCCAGCTCGCCCGCGTGCTCTCCTGGTACGACAACGAGTGGGGCTTCTCGACCCGCATGAGCGACACCGCCATCGCGCTGGCGAAGCTGATCTGACGACGCGCCTGATGGCCTGTTGCCCTCCCTCTCACCTCCACCGCGAAGGGGCGGGAGGGGGACCAGCCGCCGAAGAGCGGCTGGTGGAGGGGGCAGGCCGCAGCCGCCCACCATCCGCCTTCGACAACGACTTCAGCAGCGTCTGCGCGTGGGGCTCGCCCCCTCCATCGCCCGGTGTGCCCCGGGCGGTCCCCCTCCCGCCGCTTCGCGGGGGAGGTGAACGCAGGGGTGAGGACCGAGACCGATGACCTTCAAGACCCTCGACGACGCCGATCTCTCCGGAAAGCGGGCGCTGGTCCGCGTCGACTTCAATGTCCCCATGGCCGACGGCCGGGTGAGCGACGACACGCGGCTGAGGGCGGCGCTGCCGACCATCGAGAAGCTGCGCAAGGGCGGGGCCAAGGTGATCCTGATCGCCCACTTCGATCGGCCCAAGGGCAAGCGCGTGCCGGAGATGAGCCTCAAGCCCGTGGTCGAGCCGCTGGCCAAGCTGCTCGGCGCGCCCGTGGCCTTCGCCGACGATTGCATTGGACCGAGCGCCAAGGCTGCGGTCGACGCCATGAAGCCCGGCGACGTGCTGCTGCTGGAGAATGTCCGCTATCACGCCGGCGAAGAGAAGAACGATCCGGAGTTCGCCAAAGCGCTGGCCGAGAACGGCGACCTCTACGTCAACGACGCCTTCTCCGCCGCCCACCGGGCGCACGCCTCCACCGAAGGCCTGGCGCACGTGCTGCCGGCCTATGCAGGCGAGCAGATGCGCCGCGAGCTCGACGCGCTGGACGCTGCGCTCGGGGCGCCCAAGCGCCCGGTGCTGGGCATCGTCGGAGGTTCCAAGGTCTCGACCAAGCTCGACCTGCTGAACAACCTGGTCGGCAAGCTGGACCGCCTGGCGATCGGCGGCGGCATGGCCAACACCTTCCTGGCCGCGCAGGGCGTCGACGTCGGCGCCTCGCTCTGCGAGCACGACCTGGCCGACACCGCGCGCCAGATCATGGCGACCGCCAGGCAGAAGGGCTGCGATCTGCTGCTGCCGATCGACGTGGTGACCGCCGAAGAGGTGAAGCCGGGCGCGGCTTCGGCCGTGCGCGAGCTTGCCGCCATCGGCCCGGCCGACCGCATCCTCGACGCCGGCCCTCAGACGCTGGCCAAGCTGATCGCGGCGATCGACGCTTCGGCGACCCTGGTGTGGAACGGCCCGCTGGGCGTTTTCGAGGTTCCGCCGTTCGACAAAGCGACCGTCGAAGCGGCTCGTCACGCCGCCCAGCGCGCCAAGAGCGGTCAGCTCGTGGCGGTCGCCGGCGGCGGTGATACAGTCGCGGCATTGAATGTCGCCGGCGTCACGGAGGATTTTTCTTTCGTCTCTACGGCGGGCGGCGCGTTTCTTGAATGGATGGAAGGGAAAGTGCTGCCCGGCGTGGCGGCCCTGACCCGATAAAGAACACTGGGGTTACGCAGATGGCGCGCATCACGCTTCGACAGCTTCTCGATCACGCGGCGGAGAACGGCTACGGCGTTCCAGCCTTCAACATCAACAATATGGAACAGGCGCTGGCGATCATGGAGGCCGCGGAGGCCACCAATTCGCCGGTGATCATGCAGGCGTCGCGCGGCGCCCGGTCCTACGCCAACGACATCGTGCTTAAGCACCTGATCGACGCGATGGCCGAGATGTACCCGCACATCCCGCTCTGCATGCACCAGGACCACGGCAACAACGAAGCCACCTGCGCCACTGCGATCCAATACGGCTTCACCTCGGTGATGATGGACGGTTCGCTGAAGGCCGACGGCAAGAGCCCGGCCGACTACGACTACAACGTCAAGGTGACGCGCAACGTCGTCGACATGGCCCACTGGGTCGGCGCCTCGGTCGAAGGCGAACTCGGCGTGCTGGGCAGCCTCGAGACCGGCATGGGCGAGAAGGAAGACGGGCACGGCTTCGAGGGCAAGCTGGGCCACGACCAACTGCTGACCGATCCCGACCAGGCGGTCGATTTCGTGAAGGCGACCGAGGTCGACGCGCTCGCCATCGCCATGGGCACCAGCCACGGCGCCTACAAGTTCACCCGCAAGCCGGACGGCGAAGTTCTGGCGATGAACGTGATCGAAGAGATCCATCGCCGCCTACCCAACACCCACCTAGTGATGCACGGCTCCTCGTCGGTGCCGCAGGATCTCCAGGACCTGATCAACAAGTACGGCGGCGAGATGCCCCAGACCTGGGGCGTGCCGGTGGAAGAGATCCAGCGCGGCATCAAGCACGGCGTGCGCAAGATCAACATCGACACCGACAACCGCATGGCGATCACCGCCGCGATCCGCCAG